>Ga0164309_10000321_pt1 | contig 27659 bp, 16 predicted proteins | sample Whisoiple_247_MG_FD_109984 | JGI IMG/M metagenome (GOLD analysis project Ga0164309, IMG submission 109984) | Soil microbial communities amended with fresh organic matter from upstate New York, USA - Whitman soil sample_247_MG | ecosystem: Environmental > Terrestrial > Soil > Unclassified >...
GTCTGACCGTGAGAACGCTCGCCTTTGGCATTGACTGCACTCGGTGTGGCCTTTTCGGCAAGGGGCTTCGGGTCTGCAACGGAGAGGATGCGTCGCAGCTTCGCGGCCGCTTGAGAATCCGGTCGAGGTGTTTGTGCTTGGGGGGTGCGCTGGGTTGTCATCGGCTTTTTCCTTTGATTGCAGCTACTCTTAAGATTGAGCGCGCGAGTGACCACGTCCTCGGCATGCCGTCGGGCTCACCGATTCGGCGAATGGGCAACGTTCACATCATCTCGCCCGCGCGCAAGCCGAGCGGTCGAGAAACCTCAGTAGAGTGTTCTTGATGCACGTGCCGGGTGGCGCGTGGCGATCTCGCGTTGCTTTCCCCGAATGAGGGACATCACATTCGATTTGCTAGTCACCCTCATTCGATTGCTAGTCAGCCGACAACACGCTTACGCCCCAAGCGAGGCGCATAGTCACAGGCTGCAACCAACTCACCGCACCGATGTAAGGGCTGTTGTGGCAAGGTTTTCTCTGGCACATGCGTGGCACGACGAGTGCAGGTGGTTAGCGTCAGAACGAAGGCCTTTCGGTCAGGTCACGCGCCGAGTCTTACTTAGTCCGTGACGTCCCCGTCGTCGACCTCGTCTGAGGCTAATCCGAGGCGCATGCGCGCCGTTCGGCTCTGGCTCCTCACACCGGACCGAGAAAACCAATATGACCTACTCCAAGATGATTGTGTCCTTGACGAGCATTGCCGCGATGTTCGTCGCTGCGTGCGGCAGCGCCGCCCTACCAATAGATAAATTGAGCGAGGCGAAGTCCACGGTACGCGCCGCACAAGAAGCGGGCGCACAAGGCACTCCGCAGGCCCAGCTCCACCTGAAGATGGCAAATGATGAGCTGGCCTCCGCGCAGAAAGCGATCGACGACAATGACGGAGACCGCGCTCGCCTACTCTTGAATCAAGCACAAGCGGACGCCGATCTCTCTCTCATACTCGCCCGCGGCAGCGCTGATCAGCGAGCCGCTCAAGCAGCGCAAGCAAAGATCGTCGAGTTGTCGAAGCAAGCCCAGTAGCACCGTCCGCACGCAAACCTTAGGAAAATGCCCATGAAGATCTCCATTATTGCTCTCGTCACCAGCTTCTTGTCGGTCACCGCCTGCGCAGCGACCACTCCCAGCCCCGAGCTCGTTGGCGCCCGTCAATCTTACGACCAAGCGCGCACGGATCCGAACGCGAAGCTCGTACCGGACAGTGTGCTCAGCGCCAAGCAGGCTTTGGACAAGGCTGAGTCGGTGCACGAAAAGAGTCCACAATCCGACGAAGACCGCAGCTTCACGTACGTTGCGCAGCGGCGAGCGGAGCAATCGCTAGCCTTGGGAGCCAACGCAAAAGCGAAGCAGGACCAAATCGCCTCCACCGCGCGGTACGGGCAGCTACAAGACTCGTTGCGCACTTCAGCCGTCGCCCAGTTGGGCGTCGAGCGCAACGCGACCAATCAACTTGGCACGCAGCTGGCCCAGAGCCAGACTGGCCTGGCGGAAGCCAATGCTCGAACAGCACGTGCCATGGAGAGCCTAGCGAAGATCGCCCAGGTCAAAGAAGAAGCTCGAGGCATGGTCATCACCCTCTCCGGCCAAGTGCTGTTCGTGACGGGCAAGTCAGAACTGCTGCCGTCGGCACAAGATCAACTCTCGGCGGTTGCCAAGGCCTTGCAAGATCAAGGCGAGCTCAGGCCGATTGTGGTCGAAGGCTACACCGACTCGGTCGGCTCGCAGTCGAACAACATGAAGTTGTCGCGAGATCGCGCTGAAGCCGTGCGCAGCTTTCTCCTGAGCAAAGGACTGCGTTCGGACAAGGTCACGGCAGTCGGCAAAGGCACATCAAGCCCAGTAGCCAGCAATGACACGGCGGACGGCCGCGCCAACAATCGCCGCGTCGAAATCGTCGTAGCGGGAGCTTCCGCGAACGGACAGTAACCGCCCCTACTCCGCCGGTGCCGGTATGCAGCGTTTTTTGGCGCGCTTGGCGGCACGGTGCATGCAAGGTCCCAGTCCATGAAACAGGCTTGCTCGCGGCGCTCCGCAGCCACCCGGTCGTACGGCGTGAGGCACAATTGACGCTTGTGGCGCGCATCGACGTCAGTGAGCAAGCGGCGGCGGTACGACCGCATGCCGAGGCAGAGACCGATCCAGCGATGGCAGAGTCAGCACTGCTGCTGCCCGCGCTCGCAGCACCCGTTCCCGCTCTTCGTACGCCCGCGCTGCGTAACCGAGCAATCTTGTTCGAGTTGAGCGGATTGAACCCGGGAGCTGTCTTTTCGGTGCATCACTCCGGCGTCGTCATTGGCAGAGCTTCGGCATCCACTATCGTCGTGAAGGACGGCGGCGTGTCCTGGGAGCACGCCGCTTTGACCAACCGACACGACGGCTTCTACGTCGAGGACCTGCGCAGCCTAAATGGAACTTTTCTCAACGAGGCGCGAGTAGAACGCCCGGTCCTGCTGGCGGATGGCGACCAACTACGGCTCGGCGGCAGCAATACCGTGTTCAAGTTCTCGATGATGGGGGAGTTCGAAGAGAGTGTGCTGCGCAACCTGTTCGCGCTCACCTTGCGCGATTCGCTGACGCACCTGTTCAATCACCGTCATTTCGAAGAGCGCCTCCGCGGAGAACTTGCGTTGGCAAAGCGTCAAGGCGAGACATCGTCTGTGCTCGTGGTTGATATCGACCACTTCAACACCGTGAACGCGCGCTTTGGCCATAACGTGGGGGATGCGGTGTTGAAGTTGATTGCGAGCACTCTACTCAAGCTCATGCGCCCCGAAGATGTGGTAGCCCGCCTCGATGGCGGGAAGTTCGCCGTTGTCCTGCACGCAACGTCGGCCCGGAATGCGTTGATTCTGGGCGAGCGCGTCTGCCACCGCGTTTCGGCTATTTCGCTCGAGCCGAGCGTGCGCGGTCTGGCATTGACTGCAAGTGTTGGATTGGCGAGTGTTGGCGACACGGAACATGCTGAGTCCGCGGAGGCTCTTCTCCTGCGCGCTCAGCAGGCATCTCGAGAAGCCAATGCGTGCGGTGGCAACCGAACGCGGGTTGCGGCGCCGAACCAATGAACGAGTGCGCGCGGGCTCCCTTCGAGCCGCAGTCGATCAGCGATCCGTCTACGCGCCCGGCGACTCGGGATGAACGACGCCGGGCGCATGCTCTCCGTAGAGCTCAGGGAGTGACGGGGCCGTGTGCCCGTTTCGAGCTGCCATGGCGCGAACGCTACCTGCGCTCGCGCACGCTACCGCTCACGGCGTCGTGAAAACGACGTCGTCGATGTAGTAAGACAAAGTCGCGGTCGGTGATTCAACGTAGAACGATGCCGCGCTCATCGTGCCGCCGCCAGCGCAGGCCGGAAACGTTTGGGCGCCGCTGAATTGCGTCCAGCTGGACGCGGATGCGGCTGAGGAGGCAACCCAAGTAAAGTAGTTCTCGGCTGCGCTCGAGCCACCGCTGCACGTGTAGTGCAAGGTGACGATCAATGAACCCGTTGCGTTGCTGGACGGCAGCTTGCCCCAGAGGCTCAGGGTGTAGCTGGTGCCGGGCGTGGCAAGACTCAGAACGCTGTATTGCGGCTTCTGGTAAGTTTGCGTTCGCCCGGTGATCAGCAAGCTCTGGGTGCCTGAGTGCGCCTCCGCCGAACTGCTCGCGATCGTGGCCGAGCCGCCGAACACCGACCAACCGGTCGTGTTCGTCTCGAAGCCCGAGTTGGTGATCAGGTTCACTCCCGCCCCACCCGTCCCGTCTCCGCCGTTTCCACCTGCTGCGCCGCTACCAGTGCCGCCGCTGGCACCGCTCCCGCCCTTACCGCCGGCATCGCTCCCGCCGGCACTAGTCCCGCCCTTACCGCCAGCTGCACTAGTCCCGCCCTTACCGCCAGCACTGCTTCCGCTGCCGCCGGTCCCGCCTTTCGCGCCGGTACCCGCGTTGCCGCCCGAGGCTCCCTTTCCACCCGCGCCGCCGCTAGCGGTGCCGCCATCACTTGCCGCTGCCTTGCCACCGCTCGCGTTGCTTCCTGCGCTGGCGCTCGCGACTTCACCGCCGCTCCCACCTGTCGCGCCTCCGCTGTCACCGATCGGGTGGTAGCCCTCGGCGTTCGGGCCACCCACGTCAGGCTGGACCGCGGTCGCGCAGGCCATCACCAAGCTGCTGTTCGCTAACAAGACCCAAGCTGCGTGCCTCAACTTGCGTTGCACCGTCTTCTCCGTTCCAGCCCGTCGTCGGCTAAACCACCCGTCGTCGGCTAAATCAAAAGCGTACGACGCAAATGCGCGGCCCAATTGAGAGCGGCCAAAATCGATATTCCGTTTTCCTACACTGACGTACTTCGCCAACGCGGTTTCGACCGTTCGGCAGCTCGTAGGCGTCCGACGATTCCACTCACAACACCCCAAACGCTCGCGCACCTAGCCACACGATCTGACACTCGGTGCTGCTAACGCCGCGAAATGTGACGTCGGCGGCATCGTGCTCGAGATTGAGCCGCGTACCGCGTCCGTCGAACGTGCACGAACGGCAGGCGCATCGTGATCAGGGCGTGCCCTGACTCTTCGATGTTCATTGGGGTTGATGGTCACGAGAAGCGTCGTGGGGCACGTAGCCTTCGGCGGCACAGGAGTCAGATTCGCAATCGCCGCGACGCAGTAGGTGTCGCCGCTCGCGCTGAAGTAGTTGAAGACGTGCACCTTGCCGTGACGAACGCCGGGCATGTTGTTCAGCACACCCGTCGACAACGAGGGCCCGGAAAGGAATCCGGTGGGCTTGGCCGAGGGACGAATGAAATGACCATTTCGCAATTCGTGCGCGACTGGCAACATAACTAGGTTTGCTCCTGCGCGGGTCGCGAGGCGCGCTGCGATCGGCGCGCGGCCGCGCTGGTGAATTTCGACAGAAGGATGCAGGTTCCGAACTAGCGAGCGAGGGAGCGAGCGATGTCGGATGAGTCGCGACAATCGACGGGCTTCTTGGCATGGTTGGCAGGCGTTCCGCTTGCGCTCTGGTTTGCGGTGACGCGTTTGGCGGCGGCCCCGGCAGTTCCTCCGGCCACACCAATCGTCGCGACAGCCTCAGCGCCAGCGTCGTCCACATCGGCGCCCGGTCTCCCGCCCCAGACTTTGGCGTCGGAGTCGGCTGCGTTGGCGCCATCCGCGCTCTGTCTCGGGCGTTTCCTAGCCCCGCTCCACGCCATGGCCGGCACTCAAATGCGGCCGTTGCCCGAGAAGGGCGACGTATTGGATTGGCAGGCGCGCGTGGCAGAAGCCAGCTCGCAGCTGAGGCAAACGTTTCACGCAGCCCAGGCAGGCCAGGTCGAGGCGCTGATCGCTACCATTCCCGATCCGATCGATTCTGGCCTCAGCTACGCCTTCGAGACGAGTGTGCAGGCCGTGCGACGCGGCGTCGAGCAAGCCAGGAAGGTCGCCTACTATCGGGATCGGAGCTGGTTGCCCTGGGACGACAGGGAAATCGAGGCCGCGAAGCAGCGCGATGTCGAAGGCTGCCGCGCGGTATTGCCAGGAGTGATGCTGTTTCGCGGCGGTTCCGTGTCCGACGCTCGCTTGCTGATGCTGCTATTGGTGGGTGAGTCGCCGAATACGGGCTTACGTCAGCTAGCAATGAAGCGCGCGCTCGACGTGCGCGCACAGTTCGTCGTGCCTGCGGACGGAGCCACTCAGGACACGAGAATTCGCGTGATCGGTCCAACCTTCTCGGCGAGCGCGCAGTCGCTGCGCAACGCCCTGCTCTCGTGGGCCGATGAGCACCACGGCCTGCAGGTTGCCTTCGACGTGAAGAGCGGCACGGCGACCGGCGCGGCCGTGCGAACCTGGCTCGGCGCGACCGGATCGCGCCTCGGCGATACGAGCACGATTGAATATCGTGCCACCGCCGTTCCGGCCGCCATGCTCGAGTGCTCGTACCTGTACTTCTTGCAGAATCAGCTCGATGTCGCGCCGACCCTCGATTCGAGCGGCGCGCCGGGTTCCCAGGCGCTCGATGGAGTGGCTACGTTGAGCGAATCGGGCACCGAGTTCGGCGGGACGGCCAACGAAGGCGGCAACTGCCCATGGCGTGCCGCATCGAATTTTCACTTCCCCTTTCATGTCTCTGCATTGCGCGACGCTTACGAGCAGCTGGACAAGTCAGCGTCGCCCAAGGACTCCGTCGTTTCGCACGCGCTGTCGCTGGACGCTTCGCTGCGCGAGGCTCGTGTCGGTGTGGACGTCGACGGCAACCCGTCGCAGAAAGCGAGCACGGCGGAGGATCTGTCGCTCGGTGAGGTGCTGGAGCTGATCTCGGCGCGACACGTACGCCACTTGGCAATCCGAGCCACGGACGTCGGGGACGCGATCTTTCTGGCACGACGCGTCCGTGACGTAGCGCCCGACGTTCGGCTGGCGTTCTTCGACTCGGACGTGCTCCTGCTCCATCCGACGTTTCGGAGGCAATTGCTCGGCTCGCTCGTGGTTACGCCCTACCCGTTCCACGGACTGACCGATCTGGTATCGCGCGACGGGGAGGAGTCGGTTTCACTCGATGGTTTCGTGAGCAGCCACGCGCAGGGGGTGTTCAACGCGGTTGCCGCCCAGCTCGGCGAGCCTTTCGACTCGAAGCGGCTGAGCGGCTACATGATGGGGACCGAGTCTCCGTTGCCGACCTGGATCGCCGGCATCGGCCGCAAAGCGATGGTCCCGTTGAGGGTATCGCCCTCTGCCGATTGCGACGACGTGCTGTTCGGCACCGAGCGAGCAGCAGACTTCACTCTGGACCAGCACTGTCGCGCCGTGGAGGGAAAACGGACCAAGGAGCGAAGAGCGACCTGGGAGGCGTTCAGCGTCGACCATGCCGCCCTGCTGCACCTGCCTCACTCGGGCAAGCTGCCCTACGCTTGGGACTTCCTTTTTGCCGCGCTCATCTTCGTGTTCGGCCTCGATCGCGCGCTGCAGAATCGCCGGTCGCGGCACTTCTCGACCACCCAATTCCCGCTGAGCTTGAAGGGTAACCAGCAAGACGATCAGAGTTTGGACCTGGCGATTGGTCGCGCCAAATGGCGCCTCTACGCGGCGATTCGCTCCTTCTTATTCGTCCTCGCCTTTGCGTCCATGGAGGCCGTGTATCTGCTCAGTATCATTGCGCGCTATGGTCAGCTGTTCGCGCTCCGAGCGGGCCAGCTGAGCTGGGGCCGCTTCATTCACGATGCGTTGTTCGTGTCGGCCATTGCGGTGGCTTTGCTCGCGCTGGGAGCTGCCGTCTGGTTCTTTTTTGAAGCAGCGAGGCGCTTCGTCGGCGATTTTCGTGCCTTTGCGGGCTGCGTTCGCGCCGGGCTGCGTCCAAGAATCAGCGACTTGGTCGACAGTATTCGCGAGAGTCCCGCGAGCGGACCCGATAGCGTCGATGCTGCGCAGGCTGGCAGCGCGCGGCCGCCTCCCGCCGAAAGCACGGAGAGCACGCCGACGCGACCTCGAAGCTGGGGCGAGCGGATCTCGCTCACGCTAGGGTTTGCGCACCCTGGAACAAGAGAGGTCACGGCGCGCGTGTCCTTTGCTCAGCTGCGTCTGCTGACGTGGGTGAGCGCTTTATTGGCACTCGCGTTCAGCGTGGCTTTCCTAGCTGATAGCTATCACTCCGCGAACATCGAGTGCTTGGTGGGCTGCTCCAACCCTGAATTCCAGCGCTCACTGGCGCGCCTCACTTTGTATGCGCTGCGCAGTGCGGACCTCACGAGCGGCCTGTCGCAAGCCGTGCCCATGCTCTTCTGCATCCTGTGCACCTACGTCTGGGCCGTCGGGCGCATGTCGCGGCTAGCGCTCGCTCATTCAGCATCGCGACTGTCGCCGCCCGATGGCGAAACGGACCTGGTCAGCACGCCGATTCGCTTGATTCTGCACCCCAGCTACACCGAAAAGGGCGTCGATTCCGACGCTGGTTTCACGCAGGTCGAGCGAAATTTGGCCAACGCCATCTGGCGCCCCATTACCGGCAAGTACTACGTGATCGCTGCGGGCTCCCTGGTCTTCTTCCCACTAGTGCTCTTTGCACTCAAGCCGCCCGCGACCCTCTGCGGATCGTGGGGAACGGTGTTCCTCAGCGCCGGCCTGGCGCTGTGCGTGTTCCTGATCGGCATCACCAATCTGCAGCTCGTCCAGTATTGGTTCGCGCTGCAGGGTCTGCTCAAACGCGTCCTCGAGCACCCACTCGGAGCGGCCTTTCGTACCGTGCCCGCGTTCGCGCGGGACTCGGTCGACCATCAGGTATCGCGCTTGCCGGACGAGGAGCTACGTTGGTCGGCCTGCTCACAGCAATTCTGTGATTTGATGCGAGGGGTGAGCGCGATCGGCGCGATCGACGAGCTCGCAACGGAGCGCTCGGAGTTGCTCGACAGCGGCTCTGCCCCAGAGAGCTCCACCCAGCATTTGAGCAAGCTACGAGAAACGGCCCTCGTCAGAGCACAACTCTCGCCCAGCCCCGCACAAGCCCAGAGCGGTCCGTCGAGCAAGCATGTGGTCGAAGCGCGTGCTGAAGCGGAGGCCGACCTCGGTAGAGAAGTGATCCGCCGGGCTTCGCTGATCACGAAGCTGTTAGAAAAGCCTTGGGCCACAGCCGCTGTTCGCCACGTGCAGCAACCCAAGGCACACGCCGCGCCTTCGCAGATCACTGGGCAGCTGGAGCTCAGGCTGCTAGCTGCCGGTGGGGACATCAGCACACTACCCGAGAATCCGCCGCAAACTGAGAGGTCGAGCGGAAGCTTCGCGGCCTGGACGGCTCCTCGCGCGGTGGGCAGCATCACGGCCTCCAGCGTGCCGCCGCCCCCCACCCCATCGTCCGATTCGGAGCGCGGCCAGCTCGACGGAGCGGACCAGGAGACGATCGACGCGCTATCGCCAGGCAGCAGTGCCTACTCTGCTCACGAGCTGCGTTGGCTCAGGGAAGCGCAAACCTTCGTGGCAACCGTGGTCACGCTGCTCATCCACCGACACGTTCGCCAGTTTCGTTACTTCGTCCATGTCACGACCGGCTGCGCCCTGCTACTCGTGCTCGCAGTGACCAACTACCCCTTCGAGCCCTATCGCTTGCTGTTGACGTTCATGTGGGTGGTCATGGGCACCGTCGTGGCAACGAGCCTGTGGATCTTCATTCAGCTCGATCGCAACACCCTCGTCAGCCACATCTCCGGCACAGATCCGCAAGTCGTCACGATGAACAGCGCGCTAGTCCTACGTGTGTTCGCTTGGGCCATCGTGCCGCTACTCAGCGTCGCCGCCGCCCAGTATCCCGAGGTTGCCGACGCCCTGTTTCAGCTCCTGAGCCCATTCGAGCACGCGCTGCGGTAGCGAATGATCTTGCACTCGCGCAGGAGCGCGAGCCTCTTTTCCTCATTCTCCGTCGCATTCGAGACTCGAAGCCGGGAGCTGTCTCCCGTCTCGAAATTGTTGTTCGAGTTCGAACGGGATTTGCGAAACAGGAATGGTCTCGCCTTCCGCGCGGCATCGAGCCAACGTGCTCGAGTCGCCATGCGCGCTCGCTCGTAGCTCGAGCCGCGCCAACGCTCGGATTCTGACGCCGCGCGGGTCCGTCGTGGCAATGTCGCGCAGTTGCCTTGGCGCAGAAAAGGCGCCGCTTTCGGCGCGTTGAGCGAGCGCAATTCGAATCGTTCGAGTTGACCGATGACGGGAGTGTGTACGCTCTGCATTCGAATGATGTTTGTTTTCACCATCATTGCGAGGCGCACTCACGATGATAAGTTGCGAGGCGACTGAGAGGTCGGGCAGCCGAGAGGGACCTCGTCTGCCGTCGACAATTCACCGGGAGAGATGAACTATGGGCGGTTTCAAATGGACTTTCGCAGGTGCGCTATTGCTTGCTGGCTGCAGCAGCTCGGGCACAGAGCCATCGCAGAGCATCGACACGAAGGGCGAAGCGCTCACCACGAGTCTTGCCGCGCGCAGCGGCGCGCTGTGTTTCGTCGAGCGAACCGGTGGCTTCCACCGCAACATCGGCTTCGCGGAGCCAGGCGCTGACGGCTTCGTCGACAGCGCCCTCGCACAGGGGGAAGCGGTCCTTGGCGGCACCAATACCAGCACTGGGTACCGGCTCGCGCAGACGGACGTCGAGTTCGAAGTAACGGACATGCGCGCGGCCTGGGACGATGCGGCGCATGGTCCGCGCCAGCAAGTCTGCGCCGAAGTCAGCGTACGAAATGCCTGCAATTTGGAGCGCGCTTGTTGGCACGCAGATGGCGGCTGGTCGCTCGAGCGCAAGTCGAACCCCGGAATGACGACGCTCAGCGACTGCGGCAACAACGGTGAAACGATCGTCGCCCAAGATAGCGGCGCGTCGGAGCGAGCTGAACCGCTGCTCGTCGGCAATCGCTACACCCTGCACGTGGATGTTGCACAGGGCAGTACACAGCCGCAAATCAGCGCCGTGTTCAAGAAGGGCAGCAATGCTCGAGTCGTGCAGCGCGCTTGGACGGCGCCGCTCGCGGGCTTTTCTGGGATGCGTCACGATCGCATGGGGATCCGCAGCCGGGTCTCTGGACAGAAGCCCATGGCATACAGCGAGCCGCTGACCGCGTCGTGTCAGGACTGTCAGAGCACGCTTTCAGCACTCGTCCAAGGCGACGCACAAGGGTCATCGGGGCCGCTCTCGTGCACCTACGAAGGCGCGTTCTCACCGCCGGAAGCCCTGCGCCTGACCACGCAAACGTGTCGTGGGCCGATGAAGAATTCGCTGGCTTGGGCACCCCCCGCGGGCGTCAGCGCCTCGGACATCAGCGGCTACTCGGTGTTCCGTGATGGTTTGGCGCAAAATTTGACTGCCATCCCCAGCACCACTTGGGACGATCGCCTCAACCTATTGCCCAGCCAAATCTACACCTATCAGGTGGGCTGGCGCGACGCAGCGGGCAAACTCCGCGATCTTGCAACGCTCGCTGTGACGACGCCGGAGGCGTGCAAGCCCGAAGCTTTCGATGACGGTGTGCACCATGTGGGCGCCGTGCTGATGCGCTTTCGAGACGCGCCTCTGCCGCGAGAGCCTTATTCGCTCGCAGCAGCGCGCGAGGCATTCAGCACCAGCCCGAATTCAGCGACGGCGTTCATCCACGAGGTGTCACGCGGAACAGCGACGCTCGACATCCAAACCTACGGTTGGATCGATCTGCCCTACGCTGCGCGGGATTATTGCTCCGACACTTATGATCCACCCGGCGGCGGGACGCTCGGCTACGGCTACTGCGGTCCTTCCGTGAGCAACCCCAACGAGATCGGCTACTTTGAGTTCGACTCATTCGCGCGCCAAAACGGCGTGCCGATCGACAGCTTCGAAAACGTCATCTACGTGCTCCACGGGCTCGCCAATCGCGGCGCCGCCGGCTATGGGCGGATCGATATGGGCACTGCGACTGGCAACATCGATACCAGCGCGCTGGTGCACGAGATGGGGCATCTGTACGGGCTCCAGCACGCCTTCAGTTGGGACTGCGACAGCGCATCGACGATCTCGCCGGGCGCGGATCTCTTCGATCCAGGCAGCAACGGCTGCGAAGCTTGGGCCTACGGTGACACTTCCGACACCATGGGCACCGGCCCGCATCACTACAACACGGTCAATTTGCTGCGACTCGGTTGGCTCAGCGGCGCGGAGACCGCGGTCGCCGAGATTGGCCAGAGCTACTGGCTCGGCAAGCTCAACTCGACCACTTATCCACTGCGCCAGTTGCGAGTGCCGCTGGATCACCCGGCCTCGTACTTCCTCGAATATCGAGCGGCGGAGGGCTTCGACGCGCTTTCGCCCTGCAGCACGTGCAATCCGCAAACCGGCGGCACCACCTCACCCGTGCAAGGCGTCACGATTCGCACCGTACCCGGCAGTTGGACCTTTCGCGGTGTGAGCCAGTTGGACGCGGGCACAATGGTCGTGAACGATCCGCCGTTGCGCGGGGGGCAGAGCTGGTATGACCGCTACCGCAAGTTGACGGTGCGTGTCCTCGAGGAGAACAGCGAGGGAGCCAAGGTGGAGGTCGTCTGGGATGGCAGCGCGACGGCTCCGGTCGCCAATTGCCAGGATGGTGCGAAAAACGGCACAGAAACAGACGTGGATTGCGGAGGCTCGTGCGCTGGCTGTTTGGAAGGCCGCGCGTGCCTCGCGGCGAGCGACTGCCAGAGCGGCGATTGTCGTTCGGGGAGTTGTTACTTGCCCCCCGTAGACGTGAAGGCCGGCGGAAACTTCGCTTGCGCTCAGTTCAGCGATGGCAGCGTGCGCTGCTGGGGTAGAAACGACCGCGGGCAGCTGGGCGTGAGCTCGCAAGCAACTCCCGTGGGCGACCAGCCGGGAGAAATGGGACTCAGCCTGCGCCGTGTTCCGCTGTCCGGGCCAGCGCAAAGCTTTGCGCTCGGCGACGGGCACGGCTGTGCAGTGCTCCAAGGCGGCGCGGTGGAATGCTGGGGCAAGAACAGCAATGGCCAACTCGGCGCCGGCGACACGACCGATCGCGTTGGAGTGGTCGTCAGGGCCAATCTACCGGCAAACGCGAATTCCGTGTCCTTGGGCGACGACTTCAGTTGCGCCCTGTCGAACGACGGCAAAGTCCGCTGCTGGGGATCGAACTTCTCCGGTCAGCTCGGCCGAGGCAGCAGAGACGACATCGGTGACGGGCCGAACGAGATGGGCAGCGCGCTTTGGCCGATCAATATCCCCGGTCTGCCCACTCAAATCGCTGCCGGCTCGAACCACGTGTGCGCGGTCGTCTTGAATGACAACTTCCAAAACGAGCTGCGTTGTTGGGGCGACAACGGCTCAGGACAATTGGGCCTAGGTGCCACCGGTTCCTTTGGCGATTCCGCGGCTGAGCTCGTACCGCCAGCGATTCTTTTGGGCACCGGCTTCAGGCCGAGCGCAGTAGCTGCGGGCGCGTATCACAGCTGCGCCGTGAACAATACGGGCGCACTCAAGTGCTGGGGTTCGGCAATGTTCGGCGAGACCGGCTACGGTGATACCAAGACACGAGGCAGAACCACCGCGACAATGGGCGACGCACTGCTGACCGTCCCGCTCGGGCGAGCCGTTGCGGCGGTGCAAGCGCACCAACTGAGTACGTGCGTCGTCTTCAACGATGCAACCAACGTATGCTGGGGCTTCGCTGGGGCTGCGGTCGGGCAACCCAGCTTCATCGATCATTTCGGTGTCGGTGATGCACCCAATGAAGTGAGCCCGAGCTTGCCAGCGATCGATCTCGGTCCCGGCTTCCAGACTGCGGCGTTCGCCGCCGGTTACACGTTCAATTGCGCTCTGTCGACGGACCGACGGCTGAAATGTTGGGGCATGAACTCATACGGAGAACTCGGCGCAGGGGACGTGCTCAGTCGCGGGGCAGCCGCGAACGAACTCGGTGCCAACTTGCCCTTCGTTTCGCTGCCGTAGGCACAACCGCAGTGTGCGGCGCGACGCCTCAGTCGGCGCGCCGCGCGCCCATGCGCGAGGCTGACTCAGCCGCCCACCGATTCAACCCAGTTCAGGCCGGGGTCAGAGTTACGCCGGTGAATCCGCGGTCCAGCCCAAAAGCTGGACTAACGCGCTCGCCTGGCTAGGCCAGCGCTGCAGAATGGCACGCCGCGAGTCGGCGTCGACCGTTGCTGCCGAAACCAGCAAGCGCGAAATGACCCCTTCCAGGGCAGGAATCTTTTGCCAGCGCGCAACTGGAAGGACGCTTGCGCAGGTTCGATCCAATAGCTCGAGGGCGGATTCGATCAGCGGCGACTCGTTCTCGCGCAGGGCCAAGCCGAGCCAGGCCAGCACCGACTTTTCGAAGGAGATGCGCAGATTCGGATAGCGCGCCTCGTTGCGATCCCTGGCCCACGCATCCGAAATGAACCGAGCGCTCGATCGCGCAATCGCGCAGAAACCCGCGACGATTTCGGGTGGAGCATGGACTTCGCGGCCCACGCACAGAGCGTCTGTCGCCAACAAGAGTGAAAGCCAATTGTCCATGGCGGCGTCTCGTAGCCTCCACTTACCGCCACCGAGATCGGCAGAGTCATCACTCGCGTATTTCTTCTGATCCCTCAAGGCGACGTCGAGCGAGCTCAAAGCGTAGCCGCCAGCGCGCTCGAAACCAAGATCTCTCTCGATGAGCGCGATGCACTTCGCCGCGGTGGGTCCCCAATCGCCCAGGAGCTCGAGCGCTTGGCCGGCATCGAGCAATTCGCGCAAGAAGAAAGTGTGATTGTCCGCAGCGGAGCGCGCCTCTGGCAAGTGGCCAGCATCGAGCAGCGCCGTGGTCGTCTCGGACATCAAGGAGCTCGCCGCGCGCGCCGCGTTCGGAACGCCTTGAGCAGCGCGCTGTTTCAACTTCTGAAAGGTCGAGCCCGCGATTTCGAGTGCGCTCGAAATGAGCGAGAGCTCCACATAGCGGCGAACGATGTCAATCGTTGCGCCGCTCAGCGCGATTGCAAACTGCCCTTCCGGATTCGAATCGAGGGCTTCGAGGAGAATGTACAGCTTGTGCTCCCTCCAAACCGGGTCCTGGGTACGATCGTCTCTAGCTTTCCACTTTGCGACGCTATCGACGGTTCCGAGAAATGTGTCGACGTCTTCGAGGCCGTAAGCTCGCGCTCTCGCGACCTCAGCCGAGGCGAACGCCGCAGCATCGAGCGCGACCTCCCACACTTCCGCAACTTGGTCCGTAGCTGAAGGTTGAAGCTCGATGAGCGGAAGCAGAGCGGCGCGCGCCTCGATCAGTTCGAGTGCCTGGTCTGAGGCGTTCGGGGCTGCGTGGGCGCGCTCCTCTCTCAACTCCTGCGCGATCAATACAGCCATGCAGCAAGCCTTTGCGATCGAGTTCGAGGCGGCTTCGAGGCGACCCCAGGCACCGAGTAATCGATACACGGCCACCACATCTTCCGTGGTGCGTCCTGCGTCTCGCAGCAATATCTGACGGTGCGATAGAGCTCGAGAAAATACGCTGCTCGCCGCTTCCGGGTCTCCTAAATCAGCGAGCGCGGAGGCGAGGCGAGCCGAGATATCGGCGATTCTTCGCATGTTCTGCAGCTGTCGCGTGAGCGGATCGTTCTCCCGCACACCCGCGCGCACCCGGGTATCGAGCTCGTACAGATGATCGCCCACGAGTTCGAGCTGACCCGCGCGCGAAGCGGCCTCCACCACCTCTTCGAGCGCGCGATCGATGATGGCGCCGGCCGGATCCGCATCGGGTTGTGCGACGACCAGGGCACGCTTCACCGCTAACGCGACTTGCTTCGCGAGCAACACGGCGTCAGGCGAAGTCAGCCATCCCCAATCGACGAAATTTTCGATGAGGTAGAGCAGGGTATGCTTCAGACGGGGCGACGACTTCGACTCGACGCTAGGGTCGAGCTTCGAAACCACAGTGAACAGGAGCTCCTCCGCCAGCTGGGTCTTCCCATTCAGAACGTACATTGCTGCTGCCGCTGCGACTGCCATGAAACGAAGGTCGTTGGCCGCGCGGGACGATGCGCTGGTCGAGCCTTCGAGATCGGTGCGCAGGATTTGCTCGGATGTCTCGAGAACCTTGGCGCGGTCCCCGGCGCTCCAGGCAAGGCGCAGTCGCGCCAGCGGACGATTCAAACGCTCGCTCGAATCGACACTGCACGCCAGTTGTTCAAATAGCGCGTCGGCAACGTCCAACAACGCGGCCGCTTGCTCGCGGCGATTGAGTTGGCAGAGGAACAAGGCTTTGCTGCGAAGCTGCGCGGCGTCTCGTTGGGCTTCGGCTTCGCGCAGCTGCGGCGAATCTGGCTCGGCGGCTAGGCTGGAAAAGCTGACCCGTTCGCGCCCTCGATAGAGCTCGAGAACCAGCAACCGACCGCTCACCGTCGTTGCCAAGATGGTTCCGCTCGAATCCAAAGCATGAATGGACGCCGCCTCGGTCCCTTGCCAAAATAATGTTCGACAGTCGCCGCCGACGCGGGCCTCCGTGAGTCCGATCGCGTTGGCAGCGGTCCACCCGAACCAGCGTCTCGGCCCCAAAACCAGTGCGTTCGACCCCTTGCCTGCGCGAACATCGAGCCAAGCCCCGTGCGCAGCGATCACCTCCGAAAGGTGCACGCGCTTTCGAAACGCCACCTCTCCCGGCGACCAGCAGTAAAAGTAGTCACCGAGCGTCCAGCTCAAGAGCTCACCGTTGTCGAGCGGCGCCACGCCCAGGATGTCGCTATCATGGCGCGGACTCGTCGCGAGTAGTCCGCCTTCGAGGGTATGCACCCGGTATCGGCGATCAGCACCACGCGCGGGATTTCCGCACATCCACGCCGCGATCGTACCGTCATCGAGAACCGCGAGCCGATCTCCACGGAGGACGATCGAATTACTTCCGTCGTGGTCGAGGATTACGATGTCGCCAGCAGCGCGCGTGAAACCAAAGCGGCGGCGCGGCAAACGCTGCACCGTGGTGACCGCGCTGAATGCCTCGTGCGCGATTTCACGGCTGCGACCGAATCGCACCCCGACGGCTTCGCGCACCCGTTCGTTCACGAAAGGCGTCGTGGCAAGGGTCTCGAAGCTCGTCGCTGGGTCGCTCGAGCTGCCCCTGAACAGCTCTTCGAGATCCCACAGGTTTGGTGTGCCCGCGTGGCACCAACTCACCAACCACCGGTTCTCGAAGATCTCGAGCCCTTTCTGGTAAGTATGCGCGAGGGAAGGCATCGCCAAATTCCCGCGAGCGAGCACGCTCGATCTTCCGCTCATCGGTCTCCAGAGCAACGTGTCGCCGCTGGTGGTCAACGCGATGACTGCCAATTCGCGTCCTCGGCTGTCGGTCGCAGCCAATGCGGGTTCGTAAGCGCCCTCCCGATCCAACCAGAAAGGGAGCATCTTCCAACACCCGAATCCCGAGGAAAGGTCGATACCAAGCAGCGGAGATGGTGCGCGATCGTCCCAGATCTTCAGCCCGTCGTAGCCGAACGTGAAGAGGAGCCCGCTCACTAGCTGGACGCCATAAGCCCAGTCGAACGTAGACGCCGTGCCTGTCGCGCCCAATGCTTCGGCCTTCTTTCCGAGCTCGTAGGCCGCTTTGCTGTGTGGGTGCGCCTGCTCGGGATCGAATCGATGAGCGAGCAGCGTTTCGAATCGCTCCGGGCTTCGCAGCTCGAAAATGTCGATCTCGCCACGAGCCGCCCAGGTGCGTTCCAGAGCCGCGAAGCGCTGTTGGGGCAGCATGACTAGCTGGTGATAGTTGCGCTCTGCTACGGAGGGGAGCGTTGTCGGGAGAAAGTCGCCTGGAGCAATCTCGATGTGTAGGAGACTCCCCCCATCGAAACCAATCGAGTAGCGGCCCGACGTCACCGCCGCGCCTGCCGTGACGCGTCCCAACCCTCGATCAATCCTAGCGAGAGCAATTCCCGCGTCGAGGCGGGCGAGCCATGTTCGATTGTGATCCGTAAAACATATCGTCGATGCGTCGAGAACCAGTGCGGCGGGGGCTTCTAGCTCCTTTGAGACTCGATAGACGACGCGCTCGACTCCGGCGTCTAGGTCTACCAATGTCAGGATCGAGCCGTGGCAGCCGATGAATCGCTTGCCCGAGAATTCGAGCAATGGATAGTCGTGCGTCTGGCTCGCGGTGGCGATGTCGCGCTGCGCGAATGGTCCGGTACTGAGCGGCTCACTCTGGGTCTGCCCCTCATCGGTAAAGACACCGCGCTTCGGGTTCCAGATCGCCCAAAATCGGCGCACCCCCGTTTCATTGTTGGTGGAGTCGAAGAAAGCTTGCCAAAGCAGGAGGGAGCCGTCAGCTAGCAGGGTGACGCCGCCACGATAGGGTCTTTCCCAGTAGTGCATCGACGGCCCGCCAAAGCGAACTTCGAGCAGCGCTCCGTCGGCGCGGCGACAATACAAGCGCCCGTCATCGTCGGCGGCGTAGAGCTCGCCTTCGTCGGTGCAGCCGGCGAACCGAATTCGCGCCGTCCCATCCAACCCACGGTCCACGATCGACCAGCCATCGAGCAGCTCGCCGCCGGCAACATCCCACACCGTGACTTGCCACTCCGCCCAAACCACCACGCGCTCAGCCGTGACCGGACTTACACCGGGAAGGAAGCTCCTCGACGCGCCGCGCACGCCGTGGGGGCAACTGAGGCGCGGTTCGATGCGTTCGGCACCGAAACGCAGTAGCTGGATGCTCCCGTCTTCGTAGAGAACCACGAGACCAGCGTCCGGCAGCCGTTTGACCTCGAACCACTCTTCGCCCTCGAAATCCAGCAGGGACAGTCGTTGTCCGGTGGCTCGTGAACGTCGGACTAGAAGCGTTCTCGACCATGAAATGACCTCGTCAGCATCGACCAGGACACCGATGACCGGTCCTGTGTGGTCCAAGAATGCGTCGAGCTCTACGCCGGTCTCGACATCGGAGATTCGCAGGGCGCCGTCGCCGCCCCAACTCACGCGCGTTCCGTCATCAAGGTGGCTGATGCCGTGCACGCCACCCGCGTGACCGGCAAGCCGAACCGTATGCAACTCTTGCCGCCCACAGGTCGCACGCGCGTCTGCAAGCCAAGTCCAATCGCAAGCCCCAGTTTCTAGCCACGCGGCGGCACTGCGCCGGATGACATGTGACTTCGGCTGCTCCATGGCGAGCTGAAGCAGAACCTTGTAGGCGGGCCACGAGGCACCCCCGCCGAACAAGAGACCGACCGACTGCCTAAGAAAGCCGAGCGCTTCTCGCATTGCTTCAGGCGGCGTCTCAGGCAACATGACGTCTGCCAGGAATGAGGCTGGATGTCGGCCCGCGCAGCGCGCCATCAAGAAGGCGAAATCAGCCAACAACGCTCCAAACCGATCGGCGCGCCCGGCGTGCCACGAGTGGTCTGCAATGACGCTGACCTGACGAGTAATGCGAGGATTTCCCGCCGCTACTGCGCGGAATGTATCGGCAGCGATCGGGCGATCGAAGTAGTCAGCCAGCAGCGCGTGAGTTCCGCGTTGCGCCTCCGGGTCCAAGAGCAACCTCGTCCGCACTCGGTCCGCAAACTCGCGATGAAAGAACGCCAATTGCGGATGGCCATCGGCGTCACGTAGCATGAGATACGGCGCCAGATCGTCGAACAAACGCGACCACAGAATGCGCGGCACGCCGTCGTTCAGATCCCAAGCATGGTGTGCGGTCGCTCTAAATTCGTTTGCGACGTTTGCGTCGAGCGCCAGCAAGAACGGCATGTCCTCGTCGGCGATTCCAGCGCGCCCCACGACAAGTAGCGTGAGCGCGCGCGCAACCAGCAGTCGCGAGTGCGCGACCGGTGTCATCAACTCGTCCAGCAGCGCGTCTATCGTCGATGGCAAGTCCGAGCCTAGATCGGGACATGCGTCGAAAGAACGCCGAGCGGCGAGACGGGTCGCAATCAGTCGAACCTCCAAGGGGGTGGCTCCGTGCGCAAGTCTCTCGAGCGCTGCAACGCGGTGCTGGCCCGACGCGCGCCGACCAAACGAGCCGAGCATCGCATCGAGGCAGTCCGAGGCTTCGCGGGAAGTGAAGGCGCTGAGTTCCAGCTGCTCGCTCGGCGCTCCGTTGAACGCAAGGACCTCCATTACTTGGCTCGCTCGTCCCGCGACGACGACGCGGACGTTCGGAGGCAGCTCGGCGGGGAGCCAATTCATGATATCGCGCGCGTGAGAAAGCTCGAGCTGATCGATTCCGTCGAGCAGCAAGATCACGCGGCGCTTCTCGGCCGCAATTGCCACGCTACCGACAAAACCCTCCGGAGTTAGGGGTTCGAGTAGCGCGCGGCTCTCTCCCATTGGTTCCACGTACAGCTCTAGCTCCTGGGTCACGCCGCTGAAAAGCGTTTCGGGACGGCTCGATTCGACCGACGCGCCGACGAAGCGCGCGACCAGAGCAACATCGGCATGCATCGACCAGTCATTGGCGAGACGTGCCATGAGCGCGGATTTGCCGATCCCACCTGGCCCCGTCACACGAAAAACACGCGACCGCTCCGTGTCTTCGACGAGGTAACGTTCGACCTGGTGGACTTCAGGCTCACGTCCCAAGAAGAGGTCAGCCCGTTGCTCGGCGAACGCTCGGTGAATCTCGCGCTCGAGCAAGACACCTGGGAGTTGCTCGAACCGTCCCAGCTCCTCATTGACTACCCCCAACAGAGACGCCTCCACGTCGTTGGCAAACGCGCTCAGATACTCGCTCGAGGGTGCGTCGCCGGACAAATCGCAATCGAAACCGCGATAGCGCACCCCTGCTGTCATCGCGAGTCGCTCCTTCAACGCTTGAAGCATGTCCGGCGCCGCGACGAGAAACTGCCCTGCCTCCTCCACCTCGCGGTAACACCCCGACTCCGCAGTTGCGTCGCTGTTCGAGATCCGACGCTCATACACCAGCGCGTGCTCGGATGTGTTCGTGTCGGAAAAAATCCCAGCCTCGATCTCGTGGTGCGTTGCAGAGCGCTCCGCCCCCGGGAGCACGCGACGCGCCTCGGGTGACCGCGCGAGCCCTACCGTGATGAGCCGGCGAATCGCAACGCTGGCAGTCTTCCACTCTTCCTCATCAGCCACGCCTCTCGTCAGAGTCCAAACGGGCTCGGCCGCATGCTCGTCCTTCAGGTACCACCGCTCCAACTCGGCGCGGTCAGTCTCCATGGGCGCTAGCAAGTCCAGCGCTGTCGCGGAGAGCCTCGAGGGAAGCGGTCGCCAGCCGTAGCGGTCCCCTAGCAAACAGAGGAAATTCGGCCGCGTTGAGACTTGCTTACAGCGCTCGATCTCGCGCAAGCAGAGATCGAGCGTGCGCTGATCTCGAACTGCTTCGTCGGAAATTCCAAAGCGCAGGTCGATTGCCTGAAACTTTGCCCCGCGCGCTTCGCAGTGCGCCGCCAAGCGCCGAAACACGGGTTGCAATGCCGCCCTCTCGTACTTGAAGTCTTCGAAGGTGGAGCTAACGAACACTCGAAACTGCGTGCTGGCGAGCTTGGGCTTCATCAGAGGTGTGCGCTTGGTTGCTGAACTCGCGTTCTCCGGCGTTGATTCGCGGTTTGCGAGCGCTAGCGCGGCTCGGTCGAACTTGGCGCGCCCCGGCTTGTCCACGCAATAGGTATATCGTTAGGATGCCTGCCATCGGCTCGAGATACACGCTGATCAGCAACCGGTCTGCACTCGCCCTCGGAATATGCAGCGATCGGCGTCAAGGGCGGACGGCCCAGTCGAGTCGGGTCGGCTGCGTGACGCTTTCGTTGAACGGACAGGCATCGCCCCAGCAGAAGACCTCGGCCCCTGAACGCACACAGCTCGTCGCACCCAACTCGAATTCGTCGGCCGGCGGCAAGCCGCTGACGAGCCGCGGCGAAGCGATCGGCAGCGCGTCACGTCTTCGCTCGTCCCAGAGCTCCCCCCAGCAGTAAACTTCACCACTCCGTGTCAGCGCGCAGGTCTTTGCACCGAGTGCCTGGATGCTCGCGGCGGGCGGCAACGCCGCGAGGGGCTGCGGCGTGAGATACTCGGGTGGGCTACCCGGTTCGGGAATGTCGCCCGGAGAAGGCAAGTGTCCGATGCCGAGCTGGCCCCGCGAATGCTCGCCCCAACAAGCGACCTTTCCGTCGTCGAAGCGGGCGCACGCGTGCTGGGAACCGACTGTGAGCTCGACCACGGGGTGCGCGAGCTTCACGCGCACCGGCCGTTTCGTTCTGTAGCTGTGACCGTCGCCCAGACCGCCTTCGTCGTTCTTGCCCCAGCACCAAACGTCGCCTTTGACGCGCAGTGCGCAAAAGAATTCAGATCCAGCGCCGAGCGCTCGCACGTCCTTGAGTATTGAGCGAGGGCGCTCACCTGCATGGAAACAGGAGACCGAGGCGTCGAGCTCGTGTCGGCAGCTGAGCAATTCGCCTTTGAGCGTTTGCGGTACGAGCTGCTGGGCTTCGGCATCCCAGTCGCAGCCCAAACCTTGCAGACTCAGCGCCTCGCCCGAGAGGCTGAGCGCGCACAGCGCACTACCTACCCGCGCGAGGCTGCCGGCGCGAATCGGCTCGAATCGACAAGTCTGCGCGTCCTCGACCGAGCACACGATTGGTCCGCCATCAAGCTCCACGCACGGACCGTCGAACAAGCGAAGCACGGGGTGATATGGCGCGCTCGCATCGGTCGTTGCACCGGCGGATGCGAGCCCAGGAACCATGGCGCTCGGCGCTGAGCTCGACGCCGAGGGCGCGCTTGCTCGCGAGCTCGCTGTCGGCGGCGAATGACACGCGCCCAGCAATGAGACAAATAGCGCGAGCCGCGGCATCGCGAATTTTTGCCTAACTCGCGCCCAGAGCCTCAGGCTAAGGTGAGACGGTATCGAAATGAACGTCACAACGGTTGCTGTGGGAGTCGTGATGGTTGTGTTCGGTCTGCTGACGACCGTACTGCGCATTGTCCGGCCGAGCGTGTTCTCGAAGCTGGGGCCGATGAAAGATCGTTGGGGTGAGCGAGCCGGCTTCTGGCTGCATGTCTTCGGCTACAGTGTGGCCCCGATCGTCACTGGGGTGGTTATCACGATTCAAGGCTGGAGCGGCGCAGCGCTGTTCTGAGCGCCCAGGGCCGCGCCCCGCGTGGGGCAACCCTCACCGCCGCAGACCAGGTGGCAAGGGCGGCTCCGGCGGTGATGGCCCGAGCGGCTCATTGGCGTTGAAGACGTTCTTGAGACCAGCGAAGACCGTTGAGCCGAAGCAAGGAGCGATTACAAGGCCAGCCCGCCACTTCGGGTGCCTTTGCGCTGCTGTTGCGTTTCGGCAAGTGACCCTCTCGAAACGAATTCATGCGAAAGGACGTGACTGCCAATAGTGCATCACTCGAAACGTTGAATCGAGTCCCAGTTGTGTTGAGACCGAAGGTCGTGTAGACGGAAAAGTGAAGGGAGCCAATAGGGATGATTCGCTCACTACTCTCCGTGTGCACGGCTGCGTTGTTGTTGGTCGCTTGTGGCGGCCCGCTCAAATACGAGATCGCTTCGACACCCAAAGCCCCCGGTGCGGACGGCTTGCTGGTCGCGACCGTCCATGAGTCTCAACACCAAACCGAGGTGGAGCTGGAAGTGAAGAACCTCCCTCCGCCGGATCGCGTGACCGAAGGCGCGACCGACTACGTCGCTTGGTCGCGAAAGAATACGAGCGCTGCGTGGACTCGCCTGGGCTCGCTCGCATACGACCCGAAAGATCGCGGAGGAACGATGAAGGGCTCGGTGCCAGAAACCTCGTTCGATTTCGCGATTTCCGCCGAGAAAGCAGCCCTCGCGGCCTCGCCCTCGAGCGAAATCGTATTCAAGCAGCGCGTCGGAGAGTGACGTTCGAGCTGCGCCGACAGATGCCAGCGGCGAGTTCACGGCGATGTTCCCGAAACATCTCGGGTCCGGCGTTCTCCGGTAGTTAGCAGCCACGCTCGAAGCTTCGAGAAGACGGCTGCGGAAGCACGCGCTCGACGGCTTCGAACAGTTGATTCAGCTTGTACGGCTTTGCGAGGAAGCCTTGGAAGCTGTCTTGTTCGACGTCGAGCGCCGCGGCGTGATAGCCGGAGGAGAGGATCACCGGAACGTCTGAGCCTTGGCTGCGAAGGTGTCGCAACACCTCGATTCCGGAGATATCGGGCATGGTGACGTCGAGCAATACGACGCTGGGGATGTCCTGTGCGAGGGCGGCCAGCGCTTCAGTACCGCTGGCCGCCTCGGTCACCTCGTAACCCTGGACCTCCAGCGCGCGCCGCAGGTGAAGGCGCACCAATCGTTCGTCGTCGACGACCAGCACGCGGCGGTGTGCAGCTCGTTCATGCGACGCGGGCACTGCGGCGACGGGGGCTTCGCCCTGGTAGGCCGGGAGCAGGACGGAAAATGTGCTGCCCTCGCCCAACTCGCTTTCCACCAAGATCGCCCCGCCGTGTGAGGACACGATGCCGATGCAAGCTGCCAGACCAAGGCCGTGACCTTGCGCTTTGGTCGTGAAAAATGGCTCGAAGATGCGGAGGCGCGTCGCTTCTGCCATGCCGATGCCCGAATCGCTCACTTCGATCAGTACCCAGCGGCCCGGGGCGACGCGGGCACCGAGCGCCCGCGCGAAGCGGGCGTCAGGCTGCGTCACGCTAGCGACGCGCACCGCAATCGTTCCCGGTTCGTCGCGAAGAGCGTCCGAGGCGTTGGTCAACAAGTTCATGAGTAGCTGCGTGAGCGTGGCTCCGTTGCCGAGCACGAACTGACCATCCTCGATGGTGAGGGTCACCTTTGCCTTCTTCGACAGCGTGGCGTCGAGTAGCACCCGCAACTGTTCTACGAGCGCACCGAGATCGACCGCCGCCCGTGGCCCAACATCACCCTTACCGGCGTAGGCCAACATCTGCGCGGTGAGCCCGGCCGCGCGTCGCGCGGCTTCGAGGATGGACGAAGCGAGCGTGGAGTGCCGCGGCTCGCTGAGCTCGCGTTGCAAGAGCTCGCCGTTGCCCATCACCACCGTCAACAGATTGTTGAAATCATGCGCAATTCCTCCAGCCAGCACGCCCAGGCCGTCTAACCGCTGACTTTGCGCAAAGGCCGACTCCAACTCGCGTCGTTCGTGTTCGAGCCGCTTCTGCGCGCGCAGGTCGCGTAGCGCGCTCAGGCGGATGGGCTCACCGCGCAACGTTGATTGAATCGCCACCACCTCGATCGGGATCGTTTCGCCGCTCACGCTCTGCATGCTCGATTCGAACACACCAGGCAATTGTGCTGCGAGCGAGCGCGCGACCGCGGGCGCAGCTGCGCTGCCGATGAACTCCAAGATGCGATGACCCACCAGCTGTTCGCGCGAATAGCCGAGGATGCGCTCATGCGCGCCCGTGATATCGACGATGACGCCATCGCGACTGGACACCGTGATATCGAAGGTGAGAGCCGTGAGATCTCGCAGCCGTGCCTCGCTCTCACGCAGCAACGCCTGGGTGCGCTCACGGTGCGACACGTCACGCACGGCGACGACGCGCACAGGGCGGTTGCCCAACGTTCCTTGCTTGCTCTGCAACTCGGCCGGAAAGCGCGAACCGTCCTTGCGGATCCCCGTGACGACGTATTCGCCCTCGATCCGGCTGGCTGTGCGGCGCAGTACCTCCTGCAAATCTTCAGGGACAACGCAACGCTGCAGCAACTGCTCGCCCAGCAGCTCGTCGCGCTCGTAACCGGTGATCTCCAAGAGTCGCTGGTTCACGTCGAAGACAATGCCATCGACATGAAACACCAGCCCCTCGAACGAAGCAGACGCCAGCAACTCCATACGTTCGCGAATCTGCGCGTTTTCGTCGAGCTCGTCTTGGCCGGGTGCAATACCGAGGATGCCTGGAATTTTCGTCGAAGTCTTTGCCGGCATTCCCACAATCACTCAAATCGTGGCAGCGACTCTAGCAGCCAACACAGCTCGCGCCATTGCGGAAATGGGCGACGCCGAGAAAGCCGGTGGGGTGACGTATGACACTGAGTGACCCGCTGACTCCGAGTTGAGGATTCAGATATGGCATTGCGATCATAGTGCCGTGCGCTCAGGCCGTCTCCGTGCGCATTGGTGCATCGCGCGGCCTGAACTCAGAGGTGATCGACGAAGCCTTGCATCTTGTCGAGGCCGAGCGCCGTTGATTCAGGGGTTGAACATGCCATCGCCTACCTCAGCGCGACCGCGTCGGAAAGATGCCGCGATCGGAGTAGGCATCACCCAATCTGGTCAGCGCCATGAACGTCAGCCGAGCTCACGCCAAGCCTCTGGCACCAGGCGTGGCTTCCTCGGCGCAGACCGAAAAGGCGTCCAGCGTGTTGGGGCCGAAGGTCGTGTTGAGCGCGACGTCCGCCGCGTCACGTCCGCGGGCGATCAGCACGCGCCCAATGCGAGGGACGTTGTTGCGGGGGTCGAACGTGTACCAGGTGTCGCCCAGATAGGCTTCGAACCAACCCGCGAAGTCCATCGGGGCGTCCATCGGGGGAACACCGATGTCGCCCAAATACCCAGTGCAATAGCGGGCCGGAATGTTCATGCAACGGCACAGCGCGATCGCCAGGTGCGCGAAGTCGCGACACACACCACGCCGCTGCTGATAGGCGCCGAACGCAGTCTTGCTCGCGCTGGCGTACTGATATCCGAACTCGATGTGCTGGTGGACGAAGTCGCAAATCGCCTGCACCCGTTGCCAACCGGGAGGACTGTGCTCGAACTTTTGCCAGGCCAATTCCGACAAGAGATCGGTCTCGCAATAGCGGCTTCCGAGGAGATACACGAGAACTTCGTCGGGCAAGGCGTCGACCGGCACTTGCTGCGCGCCGCTGGCCATGACGTCCGGCATCCCGCTGTCGTGGATAAGCGCTTGCGTCCAAACGCGGAAGGTCCCCGCGGGCGCCACTAACCGCGTGCACCAATTGCCGAAGCTGTCGTGGTATCCCCGCAGTGGGACCGCGGGGGTGGTCTGGAGGTGGTCCACCTCGAGCAGGTCTTTCGTGCGAGAGTGGTGCACGGTCAGCGTCAGGATGATCGGCGTCGACTGCGCGAACGTGTATTTGAACTCATATCCCAGCCGGATTTGCACGAGCACCTTCCGTTACCAACCGGTCGCTTCCCTGCGCCGCTTTCGACAAGGCTAGCACGCCGCGACTCACGCTCACGCGCAGAGCGCAAATGAAACCTGGACGACTCAATGTGTCGGAAGAAGTCGACGGGTGCGAACGACCTTCGCGGGCACAAACTCGAGCATCAACTGGTTCGAGTCAGCGGTGAGGCGTGTTTGGGTTGGTACACGCCGAGCCTTCCGCCGCCGGGCAGGGTGATGCGCGTGATCGACCCCCAGCGTTGCTCTTCCACGGGCGAGCACGTGACCCCTTTCTTCGTCATCTCACCGATGAAGGCTTGGATGTCGTCGCACATGAAGAAAAGTTCGTGAGTGTCGTTCACATCAGACGGATGGACTGCTAGCTCTGCCGGCGGCAGCGCGAAGATCAGCCAACCGTGACCCGCATCCACCGAGTCGTATTGGAGTACGTCGCGGAAAAACGCGCGATCGGCGTCGGAGTCCTTACTGTAGACGATGACGTGGGCACCATGGATCATCTGCGGGAGTCTACTTCGAGCCACACAAACTTCACTCGACCGCCGAGCAGCACGTTCGGACGGCGCCCTCGCTTTGCCCTCTCCGAGCTGGCAAGCGCTGCGGCGAGCGGGATCCTGCGCGGAAATCCCGGCGAAATCGAGAGTTGAAACCGTCTGGGCCCAGGCGCCGTACCGAGTACGATGTTCAAATTGGCTGCGTTTGACGCTTTGCGACAGTTCCGTCCCATCCTGTTGTGTTGGCTATGCGTTTGGACGGCGCTCGTTGGCTGCCAACGCGCCGAGCGGGCCTCCACCGGACACGCCACTGCCGAGAGTGCTCACGCGCTCTCTTTGCCACCCGCAGCCGCGAACGACAGTCACGCATTCGTGAAGCCGAGTGAGTCGGAGCTCCGCCAGCGGCTCACGCCCCTGGAGTACGAGGTGACGCAGCACGCGGCCACGGAGCCACCATTTCAAAATCGCTTTTGGGACAACCATGAGGCCGGCCTGTATGTCGACGTGGTGACCGGCGAGCCGCTCTTTAGCTCGAGCGATAAGTTCAACTCAGGCACTGGTTGGCCGAGCTTCAGCAAGCCCGTCGAA
>Ga0164309_10000323_pt1 | contig 27573 bp, 28 predicted proteins | sample Whisoiple_247_MG_FD_109984 | JGI IMG/M metagenome (GOLD analysis project Ga0164309, IMG submission 109984) | Soil microbial communities amended with fresh organic matter from upstate New York, USA - Whitman soil sample_247_MG | ecosystem: Environmental > Terrestrial > Soil > Unclassified >...
AGGATGACGCCTCCCGAGGGGAGCTACTTGGGGGAGCTCCCGAGGGTTGCGCCGACTCGGCTTGCGTCAGCGACACGACCATGGCCAAGTAAACGGCCGTTGCAGAAGGCGCTAAAGGGGGGCCTGCGCGGGGTTTCGGAACGATAACAATTCGTCACATTTCCGGCGAAAACCGCGAATTCCAAGCTCGTGTCGCGTCCGTTGAGGCGGTTTTGGCGTCCCGAATCGGGACTCGGGATCCGCCAGGGCGGTTACTCGGAAGAGTCAGCACTCAACCGCAGGTCCCCCGAACGGCCGACGACGTAATAATTGCGCCGGACGCGGCGACTTTTGCTCGGCGCGCCGCGCGTGAGGTAATCGAGTGGGCTCTCACGCGCGTAGTCGCTCGGTCGCGATTCCACGCGCATCATTCGTGTGCCGCGCGGCACTTCGATTTCGGTGCGCGACTGCCAGACCGTGCCCGCGCCGGCGTCGAGCCGCTCGGAACGCGCGCCGGGCCACGCAGAGACGTGAACCCAAGCGTCGTTGAAGCGCACGAACCAATTCACTTGAGCGGTGCCGCGCGGAACGATGCGCTCTTCGTCGATGACCTCGACGGTTTCCTGCGGTGGTGAAGGCGCGCCGGTCATCCGCTCACCGCGTTCGTCGTTCACTCCCAGTAGCGTTGCCCGAGACGAGCATTGTTCAGCATCTCGGTCATGCCGTGAGACAGTACACTGGGCAGGTCCTCCTCGGCGAAGGCACGAACTTCCAAGATCTCGAGCGGGTTGTCCGGCGGGTGCGAGGGAGGAGCAACGGTCGCTTCGACGATCAGCGTGACCGCATGAAAACGCGGATCGCGATCGGGCCGCGAATACACGCCCAGCAGCTCACCCATCGACACCAGCCGCGTCCCAGTCTCCTCGCGCAGCTCGCGATCGAGCGCGCTGCGCAGGGTTTCGCCCCATTCCAAGGTGCCGCCGGGCATTGCCCACTTCCCGGAATCAGCACGACGAATCAACACGATGCGCCCGTCAGGCGTACGCGCCAAAGCCGCGATGCCGACCACGGGTCGTCGCAGCACATGGCGAGCCACTTCCTTGGTGAGCTTCCATAAGCTGCTCGGAATCCGCACTGCCGCAGCATGCCCGCTTCCGGTGTGCGTGTCGCCTCGAAATCGTGGTAGGCCCGGGCCTCGGTTCATGTCGAGTGGTTCACGCGGGACAACGAGGCGGCTCGTTTTTCTGGCATTTCTGCCGGCGCTCGCGCTCGGCTGCGGAAAACACCAGGATCCGCCCGGCGCAACGCTCTCACCCTCCGCCTCGGCGCGTTCGAGTGTGACCGAGCTGCGCGCTGACGGCACCGTCCTCGGTACTACCGACACCGCACCCGCCAACGATGTGGCAGTTTCGAAGGGCAGTCGCAGCGCGCCCAGCGCGAACGGCCCAGCGCCCGGCTCCGCGGACGACAATCTGCCGTTCGCACCCGATGGCACGCGCATCGCGAGCGTCGCCTGGCGGACCTGGATCTACACCGACGTCGGCAAACAGCGGACCCGCTACGGCTACTTGCGCGTCGGGGCGGTGGTCGACGCCCGCGGCCCAGCCATCGTCAACGAAGGTTGTGAAGGCGGTTGGTACCGCGTGAACCCGCGCGGCTTCGTGTGCGTCGGTCTGGGCGCCTCACTCAAGATCGACGAACCGGTGGTGGTCGCCTCGGTGAATCGTCCGATCCGCGGGCACGGTTCGCCCTATCTGTACGCGCTGTCCAACGAGACCCCACCGCTGCTCTATTTCAAGCTGCCCAGTAAAGCGCAGATGAACGAGTCCGAGGGCAGCGATGTGAGCCAACGCGCGGCCAATTTCCGTGAGCGCATGCGCGCCTTCGGCAAGCTCGGCAAGTTGTTCGAGCTTGGCGAACCGCCCGACTTTCTGGCTCAGGGACAGAAGCTCGAAAAGCCGTACGGGGTGAAGACCACGTTGCGCTACGTGGCGCACGCGGGTCCGGCGAGCGCGGACAGCGGGTTTGCGATCGCCAAGACTTTCCTCTGGCAAGATCGCGCTTTCGGACTGACCAGCGAGCTGGACGTGATCGCGCTCGACCGGGTAAAGCTGGTCGATCCGAGCGAGTTTCACGGCGTCGAACTGCTCGAGGGCGAAACGCTCCCGGTGGCGTTCGTGAAGGACCGCTCCGTGCCGAAGTACGGGCCAGACGCCAACGGGAATCCCGTGAGTCGCGGTGCATTCGGCTATCGAGAAGGGGTGAAGCTGCTGAACGGCAAGCGGCGTACGGGCGGCTTGATGGAGCTGCGCGATGGCAACTTCGTGCCTTCGGAGTTTCTGCGCATCCTCCCCCCGCGCGAGTCGTATCCGAGCTTTGCGACGGGCGATCGCAAGTGGCTCGATATCTCGATTCGTCAGCAATCACTCGTGGCCTACGTCGGCAAGCGCGCCGTATACGCGACATTGGTCAGCACGGGTCGCGCCGGCATGGGTGATCCCGACACGACGCTCTCGACCGTCCGCGGCACGTTCATGATCTACCAAAAGGAGGTCAGCTCCACGATGGACGGCGACGAGGACCGCAGTGACTCCTTCAACCTGCGTGACGTGCCGTTCGTGCAATATTTCCACAAGGGTTACGCCCTCCACGGCACCTATTGGCACGATGAGTTCGGCAAGGTGCGAAGCCACGGCTGCGTGAACCTAGCCGCGGATGATGCTTCCTGGTTGTTCGAATGGACCGATCCCACGGTGCCCGCGGACTGGCACGGCGTGGTCAACAAAGAGCGCGGCACCGTCGTCTACATCCACGGCTGACAGCGTTGGACGGGTCGCATTTGCGCGTAGCCTACATCCACCGCATTCACGGCTTATCGAGCTAACCCCTTAAATTGGCTCGGGATCCATCCGTATTGCCAAGCGGAGTAGGACTCGGCATCGTTTTAGGCTGGTCATGGCGTCACCAATCATCGATCTGTTGAAGCGAACCCTCGCCGTAGGTGGCAGTGAAGTGCGGCTGATCCCGGGCCGGCGCACGGTGGTCGTCACCCCTCAGGGTGAAAGCGAGGTGCGCGGTGACGCGCAAACCTCCGAGCGGATCCAGGCCATGATCGACCCGGTGCTCACGCCGGAGGCTCGACGGAGCTTGAGCTCGGGCCACGCGGAGTGGGACTTTCCTCTGGAAGACAAAGGGCAGGCGCGCGCGCGTGCTGAGACGAAAGCCGGGCAGCTGTCCGCGTACTTCTTGGTCGAAAAGGAGCGCGCCTCCAAGCGCCCGTCGCGTCGCGCTGCTCGCGTCAGTCGACCGCCCGCGATTTCGGTGCCCTCCGCACCAGCCATGCCCGCCATCGCCGCGATGGCGCCGGAGCCGCACCTCAGCATGCCGGCGCTCGGCACCGGCCCCACCGCAGAGATCGATCGCCTGCTGAAGAAGCTGGTCGATTCGAAGGGCTCGGATTTACACATGTCGGTGAGCTCAGTGCCGTTGATCCGCAAAGACGGCGAGATCGAGCCGCTGGCGGGGCTCCCGGTGCTCACGCCGGAAAGCATGGAGCGCATGATCATGCCGATCGTGCCGCCGCGGAACAAAGAAGAGTTCGCGCGCACGCACGACAGCGACTTTGCCTACGAGCTACCGGGCGTGTGCCGCTTCCGCGCCAACTTGTTCGTCGACCTGAAGGGCATTGGCGCCGTTTTCCGCATCATTCCGAGCAAAATCTTGTCCGTCGAGGACTTGGGCATTCCCAAAGAGGTGCTCGCGCTGTGCCACTTGCCGAAAGGCTTGGTGCTGGTCACGGGCCCCACCGGCTCCGGCAAGAGCACCACGCTCGCCGCGCTGATCGACTACATCAATCGCGTCCGCAGCGATCACATCATCACCATCGAAGATCCGGTGGAGTTCGTTCATCCGAACAAGAAGTGCCTGATCAACCAACGCCAAGTGGGCGAGCACACCGACTCTTTCAAGAAAGCGCTGCGCGCCGCGCTGCGTGAAGATCCGGACATCGTGCTCTTGGGCGAAATGCGCGACCTCGAGACGATCGCCATCGCGCTGGAGACTGCGGAGACGGGCCACTTGGTGTTCGGCACGCTGCACACGTCATCGGCGCCCGCCACGATCGACCGCATCATCGATCAGTACCCGCCCGAGCAGCAGGCTCAGATCCGCGTCATGCTCGCCAACAGCTTGAAGGGCGTGATGGCCCAAATGCTGTGCAAAAAGATCGGCGGCGGTCGCGCCGCCGCGTGGGAAATCATGTTCGGTGTCCCCTCAATCTCGAACCTGATCCGCGAACAGAAAATCTTCCAAATCCCCTCCATCATGCAGACCGGCCGCAAACTCGGCATGGCCCTGATGAACGACAGCCTCTTCAAACTCGTCAAAGACGGCCTAGTCGCCCCCGAAGAAGCCCTCGCCAAAGCCAACGACAAACCCGGCCTCACGCAGATGTTCCAATCCGCGAACATCCCGTTACCCGCGGCCAAGAGCGAGATGTAGCCGAGACCTCACCCGGGGTCAGGCATTACAACTCCCCCTCGCGCCGCTCAAAAATTCCGCACCCCGTACCCCGGGTGAGGTCGAGCCATTCACCGCGGCAACAAATCAATCCGGTCGGAAAACGCCTCGAACGCGACTGGCTTTGTCCCACCCAGAGCGAAGTCCGTATTCACGCGCGTCCCCGTGTCCGGCGCGAGTGTCCCTGGTACGGGCACAGTCGCCTCCGCGAGCACGGTCGGGGGCGCACCCGACGGATTCTCCGTGAGCGCGCCGCCATCGAGCGCGCGCAAACGCAGCCCGAGATCCTTCTGCGGCTCTTTGCTGGAGTTGAAGACGCACGCGGACGCCGTGCGCGAATCCCCAAACTCACTCACCTTGAGCGCGCAGACGTGGATCGGCGCAACCGCTTGCAACAAGCGATCGAGGTACGGCGCTTCGTCTTCGCGCAGCGCTTCACGCAACTCCAGGATCGCATCCTTGGCGCGCGGATCGCCAAAGAACGAAAGCAGCATTGCGCCGTGCATGCGCACGGGGCGATTGTGAGCGTGTAGCAGCTCCGCGAGCAGGTTGGTCGGCGCGGCATTCTCGCCCTCCAATCCGACGTTGCCCGTGAGCGCGTTGTGCACGTCGAATTCGCTGCCGCGCGCTTCCACGTCCCACTTGATGGCCTGGCCCGGCAGGAGCGGGCCCTCGAAAAATAGCGGGCGAATTGCGGTCGAATAGCGCTTGTTCGAAGGCGGCGGATCGCGTTCGAAGAACTCGACCGAGAGCGCTATGTCGCGCATCGGATCGCTCGAGTTGTTCACGATGCCGATCACGGCCTCGGTGTACATCTTGTCCTTGCGCTCTTCTTCCTCTCGGCCGCGGCGGGTGTGCTTCGACATCGTGAGCACACTCAGCTGCGGGATCGGATCTTGCCAGAGCAAGGAATCCGAACGCCGACAGCGGCAAGCACTCGCAGCGTCCGCGACCACCGCAGCCGGCGCACTCGCGGCGGGTTTGCTCAGTGTCGGCGTCGGCGCAGACGGAGCGACAGCGGCCACCACCGCGGGCTCACTGGCGCCGAACGGTCGCTGATCGGCGATCCGCGGCGCGTGCGATGCGAGCTCGTGCGCATGATCGGTCGTCAGCAACCACTGCATCATCAGCACGAAGCTGAGCGTTGCTGCGGTCAAACTCATCACGATCGCCGCGCCCGTGCGCGGTAAGAGGCCCTGAAAGATCGCCATGGGCCCGAGCTTCGGCGTGGCGGGCGGCGGAGAGAGCGGCGAGCGCGCCAAATTCGGCAAGAAACCAGATAGATCCGCCACGAACGCCTCACGCGCGAGCGCGCCCTCGAGCCCGCCGCTCTTCAACAATTGGTCGGCGAACACGCCCAAAGCGCAGAGCACGACGGCCGTCGCCAGAGCGATGCCCAAGGCACCGATCGCAGTCGTGCCGGGAGCCAGTCGAAATGCTGCGGCGCTCGCAATCGCCGCGCCGCTCAATGCCGCGCCGACGGTCGCCAAGCGCACGAGCAAGCGTCGGCGATAGAGCTTGTGATGATGCGCGGTGTTGCCGCTCGAGAAGTTCACCAAGCACAAACGATTGAGCGGGCTCAGCTTGGGATCGAGCGCCAGAAACAGCTGCTCACCGTCGAGCGACGCTTCCGACAATTGCGGCCACGGCACGAGCAGCTTCTCGTTCTCCGTCTGCGTCACCGGCACATAGCCCGCGCTGAAGCCGGCCATGCCCAAGTACAACAAAGACAGCCCGGTCGGCGCGCACTCGAGCTCCACGGTGCCGACCGCATTGCTGCGTTCGCTGGCCATGGCTATCGCTCGAAATCTCATCGCGGGGGGCGGAATGTATGCCGTGTAGTCCGGAGTCGGCAAACGGGAAGACTCACGAAAACTGCGTCGTACGAGGTCATTTCGGGGTGCGAGATCCACCAGGCCCGGATTTTCCGGTCTGGTTGCGCTTTTCCGCGAGCGTCTTGCTAGATTCTCGGTTAATGGCCCCGGTCGTCGTCGAGCGCCACATCGACCTCAGCTCGGATCGCGCGCAGCTTTGGTGCGCAGTCGGCGACACCGAGCGGCTCAACCGCGCCGTCGGCTTGGGGCGCCTCGAACTCACTCCGAACACCGACACGAGCGCCGCACGCTTCGTGGTGCGCACGGTCTCGGCGGGTTTGCCCATCGAATACGAAGAGCGCCCCTTCGAGTGGGTCGAGGGCGAGCGCTTCAGCGTGCTGCGCGTGCTGCACGGCGGCGTGATGAAGAGCCTCGAAACGAGCTTCGCGCTCGAACCGCTGAACGCCGGCACGCGCGTGCACGTGCGCATCACGATCGAGCCGCGCTACGCGCTGATCAATCCGGTGCTGCGCATGCAGACCTCGCGCATGGTCGATCGCATCGAAGCCGAGCTGCGCAACGCCGATCGCGATTTGCAATCGGGCAAGAGCGCCTGCTTCCGCAAAATGATGAGCCCCGTGGACGCGAGCGCATTCGATCGCGCGCGAGCCGCACTTGTCGAAAGCGTCAGCGAGCCGCGCAAAGCGCTGGCCAAGCAACTCGCCGCGTTCGTCGAGAGCGGCAGCGACGCCGACGTCACGCGCATTCGCCCGCTGGATCTGGCTCTGGAATGGCAAGTCGACGGACGTGAACTGCTCGCCGTGTGCCTCTCGGCCGTCGTGGTCGGCTTGCTCGAACTACGCTGGGATTTGGTTTGTCCCAGTTGTCGCACGGCCAGCGATCGCCAAACCTCGCTCTCCGAACTGCCCGCAGCCGCGCATTGCCAGCTCTGTGACATCTCCTACGAAATCGAACTCGATCGCGCGATCGAAGCCACGTTCTTGCCCTCACCTGCGTTGCGAAAGCCCGAACCCGGACCATTCTGCATCGGCGGCCCGATGCGCACACCGCACGTGGTCGCGCAGGCGATCTTGCCCGCGCGGGGCAGCGTCGCGTTCAGCGCTCCAACCAAGCCTGGACGCTACCGGATCTTCGTGCGCGGCGGCGCGAGCGCCGCGCTGGAAGTCAAAGCAGATGGCGACGAGTCGGCGCGCTTCCAAGTCGACGGCGAAGTCATTTCACGCACGGGTGCCGCAGCCGACGCCAAACTCGCCGTCGTCCGCCCCGGAGCGCGCGTCGAAATCAGCCAAAGCAATGACGCCGAACGGCACGTCAAACTCGAACGCCTAGAATGGGCGAGCCGCGCCGCGACCGCGCACTTGGTCAGCACCTTGCCCGAATTTCGCCGGCAATTCTCGGGCGATCTCTTACGTCCCGGCGTCTCGCTGCGCGTCGCGCGCGTGGCGTTGCTGTTCACCGATCTGACCGACTCCACCGCGCTCTATCACAAAGTGGGCGACGCCAAAGCCTTCAAGGTCGTCCAAGAACACTTCGACGTCCTATCCGCGATCATCGCCGAACACCGTGGCACGATCGTCAAAACCATCGGCGACGCGGTGATGGCCGCGTTCATCGAAGAACGCGACGCGCTCAACGCCGCCTTCGCGATGCACCGCGCCTTCCCCGCCTTCCGCGCTGGCAACTCCGACGCCGCGCGCACCTTCCTCAAAATCGGCGTCTACGCCGGCCCCTGCTACGTCGTCACCGCCAACGGCGTGCTCGACTACTTCGGCCAAACCGTCAACATCGCCGCCCGCCTCCAAGGCGCATCCGGCGCTGGCGAAGTCGTCCTCGACGGCACCTTCGCAGACCAGGCCGAACGCGCCGGCTGGCTCTCCCAGCACACGATCAGCGAACACTTCGAAGCCCGCCTAAAAGGCCTCCCCAACCCCGTCCGAGTCGCCCGCATCATCGCCGATCAGCAATGAGATTGGGCGCCCCCACCCCAGCATCGCACCTCAAACAGCAACAAAGTTCCCGCCTCATGACGGCCCCACGCAGGACGTCAAACATCGGCGTACCAGGCGGAGTGGACTCCCTCGACGGCTCCCAGAATTTTAACCGCCGAGCCGCAGAGGCCACAGAGACCCTATCGCAAACAGAACTCCGTATCACACCGCAGATCAAGCGCACGTGGTTGGGTTAGCGGATAGCGTCGCTGTTCGATTTATCTACGACGTGGATCGCGTTCATGGCGAACCCCCAAATCTCCCTCAGATCTCTGCGGCCTCTGCGGCTCGGCGGTTAAAATTCCGGGCCGAATCTCGACGCCTTCAGAGCTTCATTCGTTCGCCGACTTACGCCTTTGCGGCGACGCGGTCGGCGAAGGCGGTGATGCGTTCTTCGAGGAGTTCTAAGTCGTAGTCGAGCGTGGCTACATGATAGGAGCGCTCGAGGGGGAGTTCGGTGACGTCTTTGCTGCGGATGGCGCGCAGGATGGCTTGGGAATTTTCGGGGGGGACGCTGTGGTCGGCGCGCGAGTAGGCGACCATGATCGGGCAGACGAGGTTCGGCAATTGCTTGCGGATGCGGGGGAACTCGCGGACGAGCGAGTTGCCCGACTTGGCGGGGACCCAGCTGTACGCGAGCTCGTTCATGCCCGGCTTGGCGATGTCGTTGCGCGCCAGGCCCGCGGCGCTCGCGGGCACGAGCGGCAGCACGTGCTCGAGCAGTGGCGCCATTTTGACCAAGATCCCCTTGCGATCGAGCACGGGGGTATTAATCGCGACTGCGCCCGCCACCCGCTTCGAATCTTGCGACACCAGGTCGAGCACGAGCGTTCCGCCCATGGAGAGTCCGAGCGCGACCACGCGCTCCGTCCGTGCAGCAAGTCGAGACAGGCCGTCCGAAACCTCGCCGCGCCAGTCCTCGTAGCGCGTGCTCATCATGTCCCGGAAGTGGGTCCCGTGGCCCGGTAAGCGCACGAGCTCGATGGCAAACCCACGTTGTGCCAGGAGCTCGGCCAGAGGCCGCAGTGACGCCGGACTACCCGTGAAGCCGTGAGCCAGCAAAACACCGATTCGAGAGCGCTCACCCGAACCGTTCGAGGACCACGGCTCGGCGCCGGGCAATACGTGAAAAGTCACGGCTCAGAGTTTACACGAAACTCGCGATTGGCCAGTTCCTTCTCCATCTGATAGCACTCCGGCAAGCTTTTTTGGTCGTTCGTCGCTTTGCTTCATGAGCTCGCTCCGCAGTCTTTTGTTTGGTCTTTTGTGCTGGGCCACGCTGTCGATACCGCGAGTCGCTGCAGCTCAGCAGGCGCGCGACGCCCAGCCTGAACCCGAGCCCTACTTCTACAAAGGCTACGACTACGGCTCGCAAGCGCTGTACAGCCCACTGTGGGTGTTCCTGAATCGCGGCTTCGACGTGCTGCAGGATCGCAACGACAGTCGCAGCATTTTCCAACAAGAATACCTACACAACGGGGAAAACGTCGGACGCAACCTGCTCAATCCGTTCCCTGGTATTTCGCAGCGCGGTTGGGGGCGCTTCTTTCGCGAAGAAATCTTCCCACTCAGCTACACGAAAGGAACCGCGCGCTGGGTACCGAACTACACGCTGCACTTGATCGGCGGCGGCGTCACCTACACCGGACTCGCGGAATGGTTCAAACAGAATCACTTCCCAGCGCCGCGCGCTTTCTCCGCCGCGACGGTGCTGGTCACGGCGTTCGTGAACGAGACATTGGAGAACAAAGGCGTCCACCCGTACAACACCGACGCCGTTGCCGACTTCTTCTTCTTCGACATCGGCGGCATGATTCTGTTCAGCTTCGATTGGCCGAACGAGTTTTTCAGCCGGCACCTAATCGTGGCTGATTGGTCGTCGCAACCGGCGTTCACGCTGCCCGGCTTCGATCTGCACAACCAGGGTAACTACTTTTCGATCAAGTGGCCGCTGCCCTTTTATCCCGAAGTAGGCCTATTCGCGACCATGGGCCTCGGCACCCTGGTCGGCCTCACCTACAAGATCGACGGGCAATATTCGATCTCCGCGGGCGCTGGCACCATGGCCTCACGCTTGATCCGCACTTCGGACAAGAACGCCGACAACGAAGTCGAGTTTGCGCCTCAAGCCGGCATCTTCGTCGACCGCAACAACTCGCTGCTCGCCTCGCTCAAGGTGACCAACGTGCAGGACTATTTCCTGCAGTTCAATCTGTACCCCAACGCGTTCACGGTCCCAGAGCTTGGCATGTTCGCGGTCGTCGACAAGACCGGCCACTTCGTCGCGGGTCTCTCCTTCTCGAAGTCGTTCGGCGTGGGCTTCGGGATCGGCAAGCTCGGGGTCCGCTAGGCTATACGCCGCGACCGTCTTCTTCTTCGTCGAGCACGACCATGCTGGCGCGTCCTTTGACGACCACCCACTCTTGCGCGTGGGTTTCGTCGCGATGCGGGCCGTCGTGATCGACCGGAAGCGAGCAACGTAGCTCGACGCGTTGCCTCGCCACGTTGGTCGAGGTGCCCTCGATCTGCCGAGTGACGATCAGCACCGCCCTTGCGTCGCAAGCCATCACTGCAGTCTAGCTTTGGCGCCCCCACGTCCGCCAGAGCCATGGCTCTCGCGGGGTAAATCCAGGCATTCGAACGCTATTTCCATTCTGCGCCAGGGCGCGTCGCGGTAACGACTTTGGATAGGAAACAGCGTTCGACGGCTTGCACCGCAAACCCCGCGTCGGCAATGGCCGGGGCCAGATCCGTCGCGATGTAGTCGGCAAAGAACGGCTCATTCATGGTGAGCGCGAAGTTCTCCAAGAACGATCGCAAATCCGCTGCCTCACTCAGTTGCGCGGCATCCTCGATGACCAACAAGCCGCCAGGCTTGAGCACGCGGCACATCTCGGCGAGCACGTTCTTACGCGCGCGGGCCGGCAACTCATGGAACAAGAACACGCAGGTCACGACATCGAACGATGCGTCGGCGAGCGGCATGCGCTCCGCATTCTCGGTCACCAGCGAAAGATTCTGAACGTTGCTCAGTCGCCGTCCGGCATGCTGCAAATAGAACGGGCTCAGATCCAAGCCCCAATAGCGCTCATTCGGGTGGGTCAGCGCTAGCTGATTGAGCGCCGAACCCGTACCGCATGCCACGTCCAGGATCCGAGCGGGTCCCGCCTTCGCGTCGCGCGCCCGCAAGTAGCGCGTGACCGGCGGCACGATCTGCCGGCGCATCACGTCAGCCGTGCCGAAAAATAAGAACTCGACGCCGATGTCATACACGGCGGCCGAGCGTTCGCTGAAATAGCCGTCGGTCTGCCAGTGGAAGTTGCGCCGAAAGTAGTCGGGATACGCGGCAAGATCGACGCCCTCCGGCAAATCACGCACTTGGCGCCGCTTGGAGCGACGCAGCACGCGCACGACCTCGGTGGCCAGCGAGGGCAGCTGCCTCACGTACTCCGCGACCGGCATTTCGAACAACAAGCGCGCGGGATACAAGCCGAGCTCCGCGTTCTCACAATCCCGATCCTGCAAGGCCGAGAGCTGCGTCTGCAGCGCTTTGATCTCCTCGGGCTTCGGTATAACCACGCGGCGCTTGGAGAACGGACGAAGGCCCAAGTGCGCAGCCACCAGCGGCAAGCGGATGGCAGCTTGGCGAGCCCGATAAGCGTAGCGCGTCAGTTCATTCGGCAGCAGCGTAGGCGAAGCTTCCATCCCTGAAAGGTGACGCTCGAGCCGGTCCTTGTAAAGGCGCGCGATTCGCGAGTTAGACAAGGCTTGGAACATCGCCCCTAACACACCGAGGCAATACTGCACTCGCGAACCCCTTGGGGTGTCCGCAGCTCGAAATCATCCCCCTCCTGCTTACCGAGCAACGCGCGCGCGATCGGTGATTGCGGCGTGACCACGCGCACTTCGGCCGTATCGACCGTGACGCGCACACCGCCACCCGCAGGTGCGATGAAGTAGTGTTCGAGATCTTTGCCGTCATCGAGCGTGACCAATGCGCCGAGCGCGATACGCGACTCAGTCGTGAACGCGCGCAGCTCGAGCGCCTTGAGCAGGTTCAAGGCATCTTGCAGCTCGACCACGCGCTGCGCTTGGCCGCGCGCGAGGTAGGATTGTTCGAGCGCACGCGTGTCTTTGTCGTTCTCGGGGCGATTCTCTTCGTGCGTCGCGCCGTCCACGACGACGCGCTGAGCGGCGCTCATCGTCGCGAGATCTGCGCTCACGGACTCACGCAGCAGCCTCAGGATTTCACGCTTATCGATCGCTGCCGGCATGACGAATCAGCGTTTAGCACGCTGTCACTCGCCCCCGATAGGTTGATGAAATCCGGACACTTTTCAAGCAGATTTGAAAGCGCGCCAAGCCTGATACGCTCGCAGCCATGGCACTCGCCGACGATTTTTCCGCTGCCCAAACTCGCGTCAAACAACTCTCGCGCACTCCAGCGAGCGATGAACTGCTCGATCTGTATGCGCTGTACAAACAAGCCACCGCCGGAAACGCCAGCGGTGACCGGCCCGGCATGCTCGACTTCAAAGGGCGCGCCAAGTTCGACGCCTGGGCCGCGCGCAAAGGCGTCAGCGCGGACCAGGCGATGACCGCGTACGTCGCCTTGGTCGAAAAGCTCGCAGCCAAATACGGCTGAGCAGGAGCCGCTACCGGCGCTTGGCGAGCAGCAGGGACCAGTCGTCGTCGTGACGGCCGGAGAACGCGTCCACCGCGTCGAACACGGCGCGCGTCACGTCGTCGAGCGCCTTGCCTTGGCCGAGTTCGGCCTCGATCACGGCGCTCATCCGCGCCATGTCGAACAGCTCGCCATCCGCGTTTTGCGCTTCCGTGATGCCATCGGAATACAGGCACAGGACATCGCCCGGTTCGACGGTCAGCGCCGTCAACGGCACGTCCGACAATTCCGCGGCGATGCCGAGCCAGGGCCCGGGCGCCTCGATGATCTCGCAGCGGCCGGTCTTGGCGCGATACACGATCGGCCACTCGTGCGCGCCGACGCACACGAAGCTGCCATCACCCTGGTAGGTCAAGAGCTGCGCGGTCACGTACTTGTCGTCACGCAAGCGATTGCTGATGTTCTCGCACAACAGCGCGTTCACCTCGCGCAGCACGCGCGCCGGCTCTTCCGCCGAATTGTTCAAGAAGTGCGAGGCGAACGCCGCTTGCGCCATCAACATCACGAGGCCGGCGCCGACACCGTGCCCGGACACGTCACCCACGGTAATCCAGAGCGTGCCGCGATTCGGATCCGAGAGTACGTCGTAAAAATCGCCACCGACCTCATCGGCGGGCACCATGCGCCCGGCAAATTCGAAATCAGCATGGCTTGGCGTGGGCGGCAGCAATGCGCGCTGAATCTGCGCGGCAATCTCCAACTCGCGGGCCATCCGCGCTTGGTCGCTGAGGGCGGCCCGAGCGCGCCCGAGTTCGCCGGTCATTTCGTTGAACGCGCCACCGAGTTGCCCGAGTTCGTCACCCTCGGTGATGCTGACTCGGCCTTCCAAGTCACCCGCGGCAATCCGGCGCGAGGCGTCGCGCAAGACTTCCACGCGGCGCGTCACGCGGCTACCCAAGATCCAGGCGAAGACCACACTGAACAGCACGACTCCACCCACCAGCGCGCTGCTCACGGTCAGCGAACGTTGCGTGGCGCGAAATTTCGCCAGCGCGGCGCTGCGCACTTCGTCGTTCAGCGTGCGCTCGATGTTTGCCATGAGCGATAGCTTGCGCGTGCCGAGCTCGAACCACTCCTCGGGGCTGATCGTCAGATCTTCTTCGGTGGTCTCCAGCGCCGTGCGACGCAGCACGAGCAAACGCTGGGTGGCTTCGGTGGCCATCGCCTGGTCGTAGCTCTTCTGATGCTCGACCGCCGCCGTGGTCCGAAACACATCCGCGTAGATGTCCAACTCGGAGATCAGCGACACCAAATCGCGATAGCTCCCGGGCGGGAACTCACCCTGGGCAAAAACGTGTGCCAGGAGCGCGTGTTCGCGGCTCATCCGCTCTTCCAGCTGCAGCAGTGAAACGAGCGAAGTAATGCTCCTCAGCAATTCGCCGTCGTCACTGAGATCGGTCAAGCCGGCGATCGCGCGCACGAAGGCTTGAATGGCCGCGCGGTGCAACTCGAAGACTTCCGCGATGGTTGCCTTACCACTCGCAATTTTGGCGCGCATGGCAGGCAGTTCCTCGAGGCGCCGCTGCGCCTCGACCAAGGGGCCCGCGAGGCGCGGCGGTAAGCGCGACACGTCGCGTCCATTCAGGAACGAGCGCAGTCCGCTCAATGCGCGATCGCTCGCGCGAACGTGCTCGTCGCTGTCGTGCACCGCGGTGCGTTGCGCCTCTGCGACGCCGGGGCCCTCGTTTGCGTTTGGCGCGGCTTTTTCGAGCTTGAGACGAATCCCGAGAACCAGCGCCTCCGAAGCGCGTTCGAGTTGCAGGGCGTGAACGGTGCTGGTCATCTGGGCAGACAGCTCGGCCAGGCTATCGATCGAACCGAGCGCCTCCGCCTTGCGAGCCTGGAACCGCGCGCCGCTGATGATCTGCAGAGCCAAAAGCAGGGCGCCTACGATCGGAATGCCGGCGAGTAGCGCCAGCTTATGTCGAATCGATAGGTTCACTCGACGCCCCAAACGACTATCACTCAGGAACTCCTAACCCTCGAACTATCCAGCAAACTTGCACGAGATTGCTGCCCCGCGTGGGGGCGATTGCCGCCGAGGTCTGCACAGCGAGACGTTTTGGCGACAAGAATTTGCTAAACATAGTTCCACCGGGGCCATAATAGGAACGAGGAAACGACAGGGGCTCTGAATCCGCCGTGACAGCGGCCGTAACCTTCAGCTAGACCGAGGTGAGTACGTGGAGACCGCTGAAAATTCCCCATTGTCCAAGAAGCTAGCCCCGTACCCGCTGGTGTTCATGCGCTTTCGCCCAGCGTGGGCGTACATCGACGGGATTCGCGAGTTTGGGCGGTTCTTCTGTCAAACCACGTTCGGCACTCAAGAGCTGGCAGACCGCGCCTGCGTGGTCTTGCAAGAGACGCTCGAGAATGCCGTGAAGTACTCGAGCAACTCCGCCGACAGCGAGCTCGAATTGTCGATCGAGAGTGACGGTTCGAATATCGAATTCTCGGTCTCGAGTCTGCCGGACGCTTCGCACTTGGATAGCTTGCGCGAGGAGCTGAACGGGATTCAAACGCTCGATCCGGAACAGGCGTACCTCGCCGCGTTCATTCGCGCGTCGAACGAGCCGGAAGCATCGGCGCGGCTGGGCCTCGCGCGAATTCGTTACGAGGGGGGAGTCGAATTGTCCATGAAAGAAGAGACCGGTGGCCGCATCCGCATCACCGCGACAGGCAAGCTATGAGTCAGTTTTCCGCCGTTCAGGTTCCCAAGGTCGAAACGATCGCCGTTCAAGTGACGGCACCGAATCAGGTCAAGCTGTCCGGGACGATCACCCAAAAAGACCCGGCCAATGATTTGGCGGGCTTTTTCAAAGCGCTCCACACCGCCGCGGTTGCCGACAAGCTGGCTGAGGTTCGCGCGGATGTCTCGGGGTTGACGTTCGTGAACTCATCGGCCATCCGCTTGTTCGTGGATTGGGCAACTTGGGTCAAGAACGAACGCGGGCACCGCTACACCTTGCGCTTCGTGACGAGTCGCAACGTCACTTGGCAGAAAACCAGCTTCATGGCGTTGATGTCATTGGCCAAGGAAGTGCTCGCGATCGAGCATGTGACGTGAGCTCCTATGAACGCAATCCTTCGACGCCCTCGTCGTCTTCTCGGTTAGCCGTGGCAGCAGCGACTGGCGCTCAGCGCCCTGGTGACGGAGCCGTGTTGAGCGGTCGCTCGTTGCTCAGAGTCGTCTGCACCGCCGGCTCGGGCGCTCTCGAGTACACGCACGCGTTCATCACCGCGTATACCGCGGATCATTTGCGTGGCGCGGTCGCTCAGCGGCTCAGCGTCGGCGCCTACGAGCTGCTGTCCAACGCGCTGAACTTCGGCTCAATCTCGAGTGACATCGTGATCGAGCTGATCGAATCGGACACCATGGTCGGGGTGCGCGTCTCGAATGACGCCATCGCCGCGCGTATTTCCATGCTGACCGAGCATTTGCTCAAGCTCAAAACCAACGCCGAGCAAACCTTCCTCGAAGAACTCCGCCGCTCCGTCACCGGCGGCATCCCCCGCCCCATGCTCGGCCTCGCGCGCGTCTCCCACGAAGTCGGGCTAACGCTCGACCTCCAAGTCAACGACCGCCGCATCTCCGTCACCGCGCAATGCCGCCGTTGAGACCCGGGAAGACCGTTGAGCGCCCAATAAGACTCCCTGAGTTTTAACCGCCGAGCCGCAGAGGCCGCAGAGGCGCCAAGAGCGAACCAGCAACCCGCAAAGCACCGCGGCCCACGCAATAGATTGGGGTTAGCGGAGCACGCCGCGGTGCGCGTTTTCAACGGGTTGAACGGCGCCCTTCGCGACCCCCAACTCCCTTCTGATCTCTGCGGCCTCTGCGGCTCGGCGGTTAAACTCTGGGAGCCGCGCTGTGCCGAGAACAGTTTCGGGTTGTGAGGTGCGTTGCCGGGTTGCGAGCGCCCATTCTTCCAAATCGACCGCGACGGTGTGCGCCCGCCCATTTGGGGATGAGCGGGCTTCGGGGTGGTGGGGTTACTTGTTGATTTCGACGGCGATGTCTAGGGTGACTTCGTTGCCGACGACTACGCCGCCGCCGTCGAGGGTCTTGTTCCAGGTGAGGCCGTAGTCGCTGCGGTTGAGCTTGCCTTTGACCTCGACGCCGCGCACGTCCTTACCCCAGGGTGATTTGATCGGCTTGCTCAGCGAGCCGTCGAGCGTGACGCTCTTGGTTACGCCGTGCATCGTGAGATCGCCGGTGATTTTGAATTGCTTGCCGCCGCGCGCGATCTTGGTCGAGTGAAAGACGATGTTCGGGAAAGCCGCGGCATCGAAGAAGTCAGGGCTCTTCAGGTGCGCGTCGCGCTTCTCGTCATCCGTATTGATCGAGCTGACCGGGATCGTGATGTCGACCTGGCTCTTGGTCGGATCCGCTTCGTCGATGGTGGCCTTGCCGCTGACTTCCTTGAAGCGCCCGTTGACCTTGCTCACGACCAAGTGCGAAACACTGAAGCCGACGTGCGAGTGCGAAGCGTCCACCGCCCACTCCGCCGAGTCGGCGGCGGCAACAGAAACAACGAGCAGGGTGGCGAACAGGGCAGCAATTGCACGCATTGTGAAAATCTCCTTTAGAATCTAGAGTTTTGGGAGCCTTTGGCCGGAGCGCGCGATCCGGAAGCCCTGCATTGCGCAACGCCGCCGTTGCGCGGACGCGAAGGTCCGGACTGCCCGCAACACCTCGGACATTGTTTGGCCGCGGCTACTGAACAACCGTCTAGATTTCAGCGGTCGGCCGCGGTACTGCTGCTCGTGTGGAGACCGAGGCCAACGTCGAACTTGCCCAGCTGGATGCCGTCCAGTGGCTGCGCACTCTACCCAGTGACTCCGTCGACCTGCTCGTCACGGATCCGCCTTACGAGTCATTGGAGAAGCATCGCGCGGTCGGCACGACCACGCGCTTGAAGGTGAGCGCGGGTTCCAGCAACCCGTGGTTCACGGTCTTCCCCAACGCGCGCTTCCCAGAGCTGTTCGCAGAAGTGTACCGCGTACTCAAGCGGAACAGCCACTTCTACCTGATGTGCGATCAGGAAACGGCGTTCATCGCCAAACCCCTCGCCGAGAACGCGGGCTTCAAATTTTGGAAACCGCTGGTGTGGGACAAAGCCACGATAGGCATGGGATATCATTATCGCGCTCGCTATGAGTTCGTGTTGTTCTTCGAAAAGGGAAAACGAAAGCTCAACGATCTGGGCATCGCGGACGTGCTCAACGTGCCACGTGTGCGCGGCGGCTACCCTGCCGAGAAACCGTCGGCGTTGAGCGAGATCTTGATTCTGCAGAGCAGCGCCGCTGGTGACATCGTGGCTGATCCGTTCATGGGCTCTGGTTCCGTGGGCGCCGCGGCCTTGAAGTTGTCGCGCCGTTTCGCCGGTAATGACGTCTCGGATTCCGCGCTGGCTCACGCTCGGAACCGCTTCGTCGAGCTGGGCGGGCATGAGGGCGCGGTGCTCTCCGTCGCCGCACAGCGACGTTTATCCTTGGTCTTGCCATGACCGGGAATGAATACGCGGACCTGATCGCTTCTTATTTGGTGAAGAACTTCTCGGCGCGGGGCGTCACCGTCTACCGTGAAGTTTCGCTGGGCAAGACCATCATCGGCAAGAACCGCCACGTGGACATCTTCATGTTGCACGCAGAGTCGGATCACGCGCTGGCCATCGAGTGCAAGTATCAGGACAGCGCCGGCACGGTGGATGAAAAGATCCCGTACGCGATTCAAGACATGCAGGCCATGGGCATGTCCGTGTGCTTGACCTACGCAGGCAGCGGCTTCTCGGACGGCATCCTGCACATGCTTGCCGGCTGTCCGATTGCTGCCGCGTGTTTGCCGCCGCCCACGCTGGAACCCACGCGCGACACGCGCGAACTGGACGTTGCCGTGGCCATGGCCTTCAAATGGTGGGACCTGGCCGTGCAAAACAAGAAGCCGTTCACGCTTTCGTCACTCGCCCCGGTCACCGTGCACACCACCCCGAACGGTGCGGGTTCGGGCTCGGTTAAATAAGAGCCCATTCTAAGCGACGGCCTGAAACTCGGCGGACTCAGCGCACGAGTACCCGAGCGTACAATAGGGCGAAGCGCACCTCGCCGTGGCTAAGCCCCGAGTGTTGGACGATCTCCGCCAAGTTCGGCTTTCGACCACTGATCGCCGAGAACGAGCGCACGGTGGACAGCACTTTTGCGAGCGCCGCGGGCGGATTCCTGGGGGGCGCTGTGACGGGATGCCCCGCCGTTTCCAACGCATCGAAGATGCCCTCGATCTCCGGCATGGTGATCGCCGCCGCGCCGATGGCCTCCGCGACTTCGTCGAGGGATACCGGCTCCTGTGTGGATTTATCGGTAAGCAACCGACCGACAATCTCGGACACGATACCCTTGGTAGTTTCCATACGGGAGTTGGCGTACATCGTACCCGAGAATCGCGTCAGCCTTGCCAATTGCGCTCATCTCGCGATGAAGTCCGCAGTAAAACGCTCTGCTGGAGCGGGGCACTCGAACGCGCGGGCCGAACGGTGCGAGCACTCGCACCTCACCGAGAGCATCGAACTGGCAATCACTCTTTATGCCGACGGGCCGGCAATTTTTCGCGCTAATATTTGGAGTTAGGCGTTAGCGATGCACAGCATCGCGCCGTCTTGGAGGAAAACATGTCTGAGTCGAGCGGTGCAGTGTCGGTTCCCTTCGTATCGGGTTTGGGCAAAGGTCGCGAGGCGTTCCACGCCGAGGTGACCGAGTTTGCGTTGCGCATTGGTGAGCGCACGCCGGAAGATTTTCTGCGTCACTTCTCCTGCCGCGCAATCATGCGCTCGCTCGAGGCGCGACCCATGGAGCGCGCGCGCATCGTCAGTCAATCGACCGGCGTGCACGAAAAGGTCGCGCACAAGATGTCGCCGGACGCCTCCGGTGAATCGTTGCAAATCGCCCTAGACGAGGCCGTCACCACCGCTGCCGCGATCGTCAAGCTGTTTCAGCCGGACGACAAGCAACGCTACCTGGAGCGCCACGCGCTCTGGTCCTTCGACATTGAAGGACAACCTTGGAAGACCACGCCAGCGACCAAGAGCACGCACGAGCGCGCCAAGTCGTACGTGGCGTACATCTTGGAGCGCGCGCTCGAGAATCTGTTGGTCTCGCACGAAGAAGTCGTGCACGCGATCACGGTATCGAAACTCGCTCAGTGCTTGCCCAAGGACAAGCTCGGTTCAATCATCGAGGCCAGCCTCAAGACGCACGAGAAGTTCACTGAGCAGGACCTGCTCGGTGCGGTTCCGCCGCGCGATCTCGTGGAGTACGTCGCGCTGGACTACCTCTGGGAAAAAGTGGTCACGCCGCTGATCGCCGAAGCTCACGACTACGCGCCGAAGCCCGTGGTGCTGCTCGCCGGCAGCAAGGTGGCTGACGTGAAAGGGGTGGATAGCGCCGAGGGTGATTGGGGCTCACGCAACACGAACCCCCCAGCCAATCCCGCGCCAGCCGCTAGCGATGAAGTGGTGAGCGAAGACGAGATCCTCGAGAGTGAGCTGACCGAAGACGATCTGACCTCGGGCACGGCAAACCTCAAGGTCGCCGCCGCCGACGGCAAGAAGGCGACCGCGCGCTGAGACTATTTGTACGTGGCCAGGCCTGTGTAGTGCAGAACCCGCACGCACAGGCCTGAGCCTTGCGAGCCCTGACAGGCGTCGTTGCCTTGGAACTTGGTTTCGCCACTTCGTAGAGAGCGCATCACTTCACGAGTGATGTCGTGGCCGCCGTCTTTGCAACGCGAGTCACCGCAGGGGACCATGAACAGCGCTGGCGCGCTGCTGACGACGATGTGCCGGATGTGATTCTGCTCCGGTCGCCGCGAGGTACCCTCGTGTTCCTCCAGCTCGAGTTTGAGCGTCGCCAGCGTGGGTACCTCCGCAGCCAGACGCGGAGCGGCGTTCTCCAGCTCACGTCGGGCCTGCGCGCGTTCCGCGGCTTCCGTTTTCTTCTTGTAGTAATTCATCGAGCGACTCGGACCGTAGCGCGCCTGTGCCGGCAAATGCCGAAAATAATCAGGCGTCGCTCAAAGCCGGATGGGGGGCCGCAGGGCGCTCCAGCAGGACAGAAAGTCTAGTCCTGACAAGGTCTTGACACGATTAAGCCGGAGGCCCGGGCGACCGTTCTTGTGTTCCGGAGTCACACAGAATGCTTTCGCCCGACAGCGTGCACTGCCTTAGCATCGACCTCACGCTCGCGCCCGAACCAGTGCGCGCCATCTTCGAGCAGCGGTTGGGCGAATCAGACGAGCTGCGCGACCTTTTGTGCGATGCCGGACGTGCTTCGCTACCGCTGCTGCTGCTTTCGTCACAAACCAGCCTCACCCTGGTTTCGAGCAGTCGGAATCATGTCCGCGCGTTTCGGCCGGTGTTGGCGTTGCTGCGGGAGGCGTTGCAGGGCGTTGCGGGTTGGCGTGCGCTGCCGGCACGCATCACCAGCGGCAGCGATGCCGGCCGCGAGCTACTCGGACTCGCCTTGCGGGAACTGCGGAGCGGGCGGAGGATTCTGGATTTCTCGCGCAATTTGCGGAGTGCAGCAGCGCTGTCGAGCGCATGCGGGGCGATCAGCGGCGAACTGTCCGCCCTCGTGCGCATGGCCGAGCACACGGCAAACCGCGTCTGGGACGAGACTCGGTTGGGGCGGCCCGGATCCGGCGCCGCCGAGGTCGAGCTCGAGACCATGGACGCCGAGCGCATCATCGAGGAGGAGCTGGTGGCCTGGCAGTCGTCCTCTCCGGTGCTTCGTTCCTCGCGCCGGCCGGTGTCGGATGCCGACATCGCGGGATTCGGGGGCGAAGAGCGGCACAGCGTGGTCCGCGTGCGCCCCGCTTCCCTCTTGAGCAAGCTGCGGACGGCCTAAGGGCCCTCGACCCGGGCTTTACGACCTGCTCTGAGCGGGGCAAGCACGGCCGCGCACACTTTCTTCAGCTCACGTTGAACGTTCCCAACGGGACCGGGCACTGAGTCACGAATCCTAGCCAAGCCCCGAGTCGGGGCTCGTTCGAGCCTGCGGACGCGATGCTTCGCGCCTGTTCTCGCGAGCCCTGCGGACGAGCGGCCGGCTGCGGACGGGAGAGGTGCGCCCTTGAGCCTTCGTGTACTGCGATTTGCCGTAGTCAGTTCAGTCGTGCTGTGCGCGTCGCGCGCGTTCGCACAAGCGACGCCGCCGAATGCGCCCGCCGCCGAGGGTGCCGCAAGCGTGACGCCACCGCGACTCCTTCACGCTCAGCCGGCGATCGTGCCAGAGGGCGAGCCGCTACTCGAACCCGTTGCCGTCACACTCGCGTTGACCATCGATGAATCGGGGCGCGTGAGCGAGAGCAAGATCGTCGAGTCGGGCGGCGAACGCTTCGACCAGAGCGCGCTGAGTGCAGTGCGAGATTTCGAGTTCGAACCCGCGCGACGCAACGGAGTTCCGTTGGCTGCGACGATTCACTATCGCTACGTCTTTCCCGCGGCCGAGACTGCGTCAGAGCCTGTCACTGTACCCGAACCCGTCGCGACACCCACGGCTGCGGGCACGACCGCGACCGCCGCAAGCAACACCGCGCCGACTACGAGCGAAACGAACGAGAGCGCTGCCGAGAGCGAACCCGAAGAGTTCTCCGCCGTGGCGACGGTAGAAGCGCCGCCGCGTGAGCCCTCGCGGCGCACGATTTCCGGCGAAATCTTGGCTGAATTGCCGGGCACTCGAGGCGACGCGCTGCGCGCGATCGAGGTGCTCCCGGGCGTCGGCCGTACATCATTGAATAACGGCGACCCCATCCTGCGCGGCGCGGGCCAGGATGAGAGTCAAACCTACCTGAACGGCGCGCCCGTTCCGTTCTTGTATCACTTTGGCGGGCTGACTAGCTTCTTCAACTCGCGGTTCATCGATCGAGTCGATCTGTATCCCGGAAACTTCAGCAGCCGCTACGGACGAGTCTCGGGCGGCGTGATCGAAGTGCGCAGCAAAGATCCCCGAAGCGACGGCTTTCATGCGGGCTTCGACTTGAACCTGATCGATAGCTCTGCCTTCGTGAGCTCGAACGCGGGCAAGAAAGCGAGCTTTGCTCTCGCTGCGCGACGCAGCAACATCGATTTGGTCTTCTCCAAGCTCGTACCGAAAGACGCTTACTCCGTGGTCGCCGCGCCGGTGTACTACGACTACCAAGCGCTCGGGACGTATCACATCGACGCGCGCAACACGCTGCGCGTCGTTGGCTATGGCTCGCGTGATTCGCTGCAGCTGATGTTCTCTCACCCGAACGACGAAGATCCGTCATTGAGCGGGAAAATAGCCGGAGCGGTCGCTTTTCACCGGTTGCAATTGGAACTCGACAACAAATTCGGCGAGAGCGCCCGACAGACCCTGAGCGTCACGGGTGGCTACCTCTCGGCGAGCCAACAGATTGGTCCGCTCGAGCAGCAGATCTCGGGTGCCGAACTGCACGCTCGAGACGAGTGGCGCGTGGAGTTCATTCCCGAGCTGAGTGCGACCTTCGGCGTCGACTTCTACGGTCAGTTCCTGAACGGGCGGTACCACGGTCCGGCCCCCGATCAATACGAGGGCAATCCCAGCGACGACAATTCGATCGCCACACGCCGCAACGTGTCGACCGTGGTGCCCACGTTGAACGTCGTTCGCCCGGGCGCCTACCTCGAATTCGGGATTCGACCCGCACGGCGGTTGCTGCTGATTCCAGGAGTGCGCGCCGACTACTACGGAGATGTCGACCACGCTTCGATCGACCCGCGCCTGGCAGCTCGCTATGAAGTGAATCCAAATCTCACCCTGAAGTCAGGCGTGGGCTTCTACACGCAGGCGCCGCAATATTGGCAAGCGCTGGCGGTCGTGGGCAATCCGCGCATCGAGCCGTATCGCGCGTTGCAGACTAGCGCCGGCTTCGAGGCTCGCGCGGGAAATGCTCTCAAATTCGGCGTCGAGGGCTTCTATAAGTGGCTCGACAATCGCATCGTCGGCACGCCCAACGGCGTCGAACCGCACTTCATCAACGACGGTGAGGGGCGGATCTACGGCGCCGAGCTTTCGACCGAGTTCCGCCCGAGTCCGAACACGTTCGGCTTCTTGGCGTACACCCTCTCGCGCAGTGAGCGGCGAGACGGCAACGGCGCGTATCGCCTATTCGATCACGATCAGCCGCACATTCTGTCACTCGCGCTCGGCCAGAACCTGGGTCGCGGTTGGAGCGTGGGCGGGCGCTTCCGATTCGTGAGCGGAGATCCATCGACGGCGGTCGTCGGCAGTGTCTTCGACGCGCGTAGCGGTCTCTATGTGCCCACGTACGGGCCGGTGAACGGCGAGCGCGATCCTGCTTTTCAGCAACTGGATCTGCGAGTGGAGAAGAAATGGACGGTCGGCACGGGCGGGCTCTCGGTCTATCTGGACGTGCTCAACGTGTACAACGCGAAGAACCCGCAAGGTTATCGCTACAGCTACGATTTCTCGAGAAAAGAGGCTGTTCCCGGCATGGGTGTGTTCCCCAACCTGGGTTTGAAAGGTGAGCTATGAGCGCGCGCAATTCGCTTCCCCTATCTCTTTCACTGTTCGCCACCTGCTTGTTCAGCGCCGGCTGCGATGATTCGTTGAAGAGTGTCTCGCTGATCGAAGAGACGCGGGTGCTCGGCGCCCGTGTCGAGTCCGACAACGATCCAACGCAAGCCTCACCACTGCCCGGCGAGCGTGCCTCTCTGCGGTTCTTCGTGGTGGCACCGAGCGGAGCGCCGAGCTTCTCGTACGCGGTCTCGTTGTGTGCGGTCGGCTTGACGAACTTTGGTTTTCCTCCGTGTGCCGGAGATCCGATTGCTTCCGCGCAGCAAGTCGAAGCGGGTGCCGCCGACGCGCGCCTCGAGTTCGTCGTGCCTGAGCAGGTCGATCTGCAGGCGACGCCACATGCCTTCGCTCGCGGCCTCATTTGCCCGGATTCTGCCTTGAATGTCGCTGCGAATGGCGATCCGAGCTGTGTTTCGGGCAGCGGCAAAGAAGTGGCGTTCGAGTTCCCGCTCGGCGGAAGGGAAGACAGCAATCGAAACCCGAGCTTCACCGATGACGCCTTGCTGCTCGATGGCGAACCATGGCTCGCAAACGCGGGACCGTCCTGCGACTCACGGTCTACGCTGCGGGTAAGCGCGAGCAGCGCGCACGCGATCCGAGTCACCTTCCCAGATGCCGACTTCGAACCGCTCTCGCAGCCGACTTCCGTCGATCCGGCGCGAGAGACGTTGCTCGTCTCGCCTTTCGCGTCCGCGGGCAAGCTGGATCATGGGTTCATCTCAGTGAGCGCAGATACGCCACCCGAAGAGCGCCGAGTGAGCTGGGTGGCACCCGCGCTGCCCAACGGGGCACCCACCGTGGTGCACTTCTACTTCGTCGCGCGCGACGCGCGCAGCGGTGAAGATTTCGCAACCCGCGCCCTGTGCGTGGTGCCCTGAGCGCACAGAGCTTTCCGCCTCGGATCACACGAAAACAAGGAGAAGGATCATGGATTTGTTCGAACGATTGTCGGGATTGACGCAGTTTGGATCGCTCTGGGTGCTGTGGCTCTTGGTCGGGCTCTCGGTGCTCGCGTTGACGGTCGCGCTCGATCGCGCGGTGCTTTTTTTTTCATCGCGCGACGATGTACTTGGCTTAAGACGCGAGGTCCGCGGGCTGCTCAGCGACGGAAACGTCGGACTCGCCCGCAAGCGACTCGAACATTCGCCGAGCTTCGAAGCGCGAATCGCCGCAGCGGGGCTCGACTCTGAAAACGCCGCCAGCGCCGAAGAACGTATGCGCGGTGAGCAACAGGTGGTGCGCCTGAGCATGGAGCGGAACTTGGCCTTCCTGGGCACGCTAGGCAACAACGCGCCCTTCATCGGCCTACTCGGGACGGTGATCGGCATCGTACGAGCATTTCGAGAGCTCTCGCACTCCAAAGGACAAATGTCGGCAGCGCTGATGGCCGAGATCGGTGAAGCGCTGGTGGCGACCGCTGTCGGCTTGCTGGTCGCGTTGCCCGCGATCGCACTCTTCAACCTCTTTCAGCGCACGATCCGTGCGCGTCTGAGCCGCGCCGACGCGCTTTCGGGTGAAGTCTTGGCCCACCTCAAGTCACGCGCCGCTGGCGCAGCGGAGTGAAAAATGGCCGCACAAGCGAGCGACGCAGACGATATGATATCGGGCATCAACATCACTCCTTTGGTAGATGTCGTCTTGGTGCTGTTGGTGGTCTTGATGGTAACTTCGTCCTATTTGGCTTCGCAAGGGATCCCCGTCGACTTACCCAAGGGTGCGACCGGTGAGAGCACTGCCAGCATCCTCAGCGTGTCGGTCACGCGCGACGGCGCGCTGTTCCTCGACGGCAAAGCCGCTGGCGATCGCGAATTTCGCGAGCGCGTGCGCGGCGCATACGCCGAAAATCACGATCTCCGTGCAGTGATCGCCGCCGACGGCGGCTCCGCGCATCGCAGCGTGGTGCACGTGATCGACCTCCTCCGACAGGAACGAGTCACCCGGTTCGCGATCAATGTCGACCCCGACGCCATCAGCTCGAAGCAGTGAGGAGCACATGACCTCGCGCGCCAAAATCGGCCTATTTTTGGCCTTCTGCACCAGTGTCGGGGTCCACGGCGTGGCCTACGCCTCGCTGTCGGCCGAGCATCGCGACCGGCCCAGCTCGAACGAGGTCAGCCAAATGAACTTCGAGCTGCCGCCGCTGCCGACGCCAGAACCAGAGTCGCCGCCGCCGGCACCGACGACACCAACCGAGCCCACCCCACCGCGCCCCGTCGCGGTCACGCGAGCACCAGCGGCAAGTCAGCCCGCGAACCGCGCGCCCCCCGCCGCAAGAGCCGCAACCACCGCTGCACCGGCGCTCGATCTGAGTGGGGTCACGCTGACCAATGACTCAGGAGAGGGTTTCGCGATGCCCGTCGGGAACGGCAGCGCGCTGCACGGACCGATCGGCTTGGGAGCCAACCGCGTTCAAGCGCTCCCTCCTCCCAGCAGCGCGCCGAGCGCAGCGAAGGGGCCCACTCTGGTCGACGCGAGCGATCTCTCGGAGCGACCTCGGCCCCCCTCCCTCACCGGACTATTGCGCCAAAACTGCCCCGAAGAGGCTCGGCAACGTGGCCTGCGCGGCAGCGCCAGCCTGCGCGCGCGCATCGACCCCGACGGGGTGATCCGCACGGTCCGCGTCTTGTCCGAGAGCGCGGCCGGCTTCGGCTCGGCCTGCCGGCGCACCGTGCTCGGCTCGCGTTGGTCGGCGCCGCGGGACAAGAAGGGCAGCGCGGTAGCCACCGAAATCGTCTACACCTGCCACTTCGAGGTCGACCAATGAAGGTCCACACGCTGGCAGCCGGGCTTGTCTTCGCTGCGCTGAGCTTCAGCGTCAGCGTGCGCGCGCAAAGCGCAGACGCCCCGCCCGCAGCGGCGACCAGTGCCCTGCCACTTCAGCTCGAGCTCGGCAATTCCAAGCTGGATGCTGAGACCGTGCGCAAGGCCGTCGAACTCGAGCTGAAGCGACCGGTCGTGCTGGCCGCCTCGTCCAAGGACG
>Ga0164309_10000325_pt1 | contig 27377 bp, 26 predicted proteins | sample Whisoiple_247_MG_FD_109984 | JGI IMG/M metagenome (GOLD analysis project Ga0164309, IMG submission 109984) | Soil microbial communities amended with fresh organic matter from upstate New York, USA - Whitman soil sample_247_MG | ecosystem: Environmental > Terrestrial > Soil > Unclassified >...
GAAAAGTAAGAGAAGCGTTTAGAGTATTAAAAGGATAGAAAGCAGTTTTTAATAGAATAAGTTTAGTCTTACTTACTGCTTTTAAAATTAGGTTAATAAAACTTTAAACATGTATATTATATATTGGTTTATAAGATGCACTTGAATGAACCTATCAGGTTAACTAATTTTTGAGCAGTGAGATTATTCGAGTACTTCTATCAAAATAAAAAAAGCACGCGTTCGCCGCGTGCTTTTTTTATGTATAAACTTAAAATGCGTTTAGGGTGTTATCGCTTAACCACTGTTTGCGTTCAGCTGCATCTTCGAATAACTCATCTGCATTTGTAAATTGAGAAGCAATGACATATTCAATTGTTGCAAGAGGAGCTGTTAGCAAACGCCAGTTTAATACGATTGTATTATCTTGAGTCGTAGCGTATTCTTCACCTAACTCGTCCCACTTAACAGATTCAGGAGCATTGTCTGCTGCTTTTTTAACAGATTTCAAAGCTTCTTGGAATTTTTCACCTGCGCGGCCTTGGTACCATTCTGTTAATAGTTGTCCAATACCTTCATTTATTTGCTGCTCGTTCCAGCTCTCAGGTACTGTAGCAATGAATTTTGCACGGAATGTCATTTCAGCCTTTGCTACATCTCCACGAACGATGTTTAAGCGGTATTGACGTCCTAGGTAAGGGAATTTGTCTCCTTCTTCAAAAGAACCAGTTTTAGCTGCAGAAGCTGCTGCTTTAGGAGCCTCTTTTTTAGCTGTTTCTTTTTTTACTGCTTCTTTCTTTGGAGCAGCTGGCTTTTCCTCAGCTGGCTGTGAACCGTTTAGTTGTTTTAAAATCCATGTTGCTTTGCGTGCGATGATTGAACGCACATTATTTTCATTAAGACCTCTCGGGATAATAACTTTTACCCCTTCTTTGTCACAAATTTGCACCGTGATATCGGTTCTATTTGGAACGACTTCAATTTTGTAGTCAATTGTTTGATTGCCTGTTTGATACGTATACATAAAATTTTTCGTACTCCTTTCTACAAATCTTCATTTTATAAGCAAAGGTAGAGGTTGGTCAAATAAAAGAATAATCAGACAGTTATCAACTGCTGTTGCAGCGCCTTGCAGAATGATATGTATTCCAATATTTAGTGGAAAAGCGCCAATAATAATTGCTTCAATTTTTCTTTAGTTTTTACAAAAACATATAAAAATATGCCGATACTACTAATATAGATTAGACATTCTATTTCTTTAGATGGTATAGGAAATGAAAAATAAAAAAAGCGTTTCAAAGTTTACATGTGAAATGCTATATATGATGGTCATAACACTTACTGTAATTGAAGTGACAAATTATTATCTTATTATGAAACAAGAGCAAGCAGCCTCGATTATGCTAGTGATTACATTTCTGTTTGCTTTTCTTACAACTACCGTGTTCTATTTTATCATACGTCGCTCTATAATTGCGGTTGAAAATTTAACGAAAGTAATGAAAGGGGTTTCGTAAGGGGATTTATTGATATTTGTTCAGTATAAGAAACTGTAAGTATTGGTTTTTATGATAGCTTTCATAGAAAGAGATAATGAAAATTGACACGTTATAAAAGCAGTTGTATAGTGAGTACGCAAGGCGGCAGTCTGTCTTTTTTAATTCTTAGTAAACTTATAAGTTAAATAAAATATTTAAACACTGCATAAGGAGACGAAGAGATGAAGAATGAATTCCGTTTGGCAACAAATGACGACGCAGATAACTTATTGAACTTAACTCTACAAGCATATAAGCCTATTCGAGAGCGAGGCATTCCTTTCTTAGCAGCTACTGCTGATCTTGCCCTTGTTAAGAAAAATATTTCTCAAAACCTTTGCTATGTATATGAAGAAGATAAAAGAATCGCTGCAACTGTATCTATACGAATGCCTTGGGGAGAACATCCAGGTCCGTTTGCTGTTCCGCATCTTTGGTGGTTTGCAGTGGACCCGTCGTTTGCCAGGAAAGGCGTTGGTTCTAAGCTGCTGCATCTAGTAGAGGAAGAGGTAATAAAAAATACGTTTAAATCACCAGGTGTGTCTTTAGGAACAGCAAAAGAACATCCTTGGTTAGTTGAGATGTATGAACGAAAAGGATATGTTCAAGCTAAAGAAAAGCACCTTGCAGAAGGTTATACGACCGTATTTCTTTATAAAAAATTCAATGAGGTACACTATTTGTCGTAAAAGATAGAGAAGTGATCCAAATTAAGAAATGTGAAAGAGTGATAAATATGACCGATCAATTACTACTAAATAAACTAATAGACATACGCCGTGAGCTGCACCGGTTTCCAGAACTTTCAATGAAAGAATATGAAACAACTAAACGTATTAAAAAGTGGTTAAAACACTATGATATTTCTATAGCGGATGAATTCCAATTAGACGTAGGAGCAGTAGCAGAAATTGTGGGAGGAAAGCCGGGACCTATTATCGCTATTCGAGCTGATATTGATGCGCTGCCAATTGAAGAAAAAACCAATCTGCCATTTGCTTCTGAAGTGAACGGTGTTATGCACGCATGCGGCCATGATTTTCATACGGCTTCTATAATCGGAGCAGCTATCCTTCTTAAAGAGCGTCAGCAGGAGCTTTGCGGTACGGTTCGATTTATCTTTCAGCCAGCCGAAGAAACGGCTTCTGGGGCAAAAATGCTAGTTGAAAAAGGTGTGCTCGAAGGAGTGGAAGCGATATTTGGGATGCATAACAAACCGGATCTTCCTGTAGGGACCATTGGTATCAAACCGGGACCTTTAATGGCAAGTGTTGATCGTTTTGAAATTGACGTCAAAGGAGTAGGAGGTCACGCAGGTATCCCTGAAAAAACAATAGACCCAATTGCTGCTGCTGGTCAAATTGTTACTAGTTTACAAACCATTGTCAGCCGTAATCTCAGCCCCTTTCAAAATGTTGTTGTCAGCATAACTCAAATCCATGGAGGGAGCTCGTGGAACGTCATTCCTGACAAAGTAACGCTTGAAGGAACTGTGCGTACCTTTCAAGAAGAAGCGAGAGAAAAAATACCGGCTCTTATGAAACGAACTGCTGAAGGGATTGGCGCAGCTTTCGGGGCTTCAGTAGACGTTAAATGGTATCCATATCTTCCTGTAGTAAACAATGATGATACGCTGGAAAAACTAGTTACTAAAGCGGCAGAGGATCTTAGTTATCAAGTCGTAGAAGCTGAACAATCGCCTGGAGGAGAAGATTTTGCCGTATATCAGCAGCATGTACCAGGATTTTTTGTATGGATGGGTACAGCTGGAGAATATGAATGGCACCATCCTTCTTTTTCATTAAATGAAGAGGCATTACTTGTAGCAGCTTCTTATTTTGCTAATCTAAGCTTTCATTTTTTGAATTCATTCCATTACCAAAAAAATTAAAATATTTTTATTTTTCTATTTACGGGGATGGAATTGTTTGATAAAATAAATTTTAAATTAAAAAAGTTATCACGAGTGGACGAGAGATCTGGCTCTTTGACTCCACAGCAACCTACGAATGTAAGGTGCTCCTACCAGCAAAGCATGTGCTTTGGGTGATAAAACGGGTGAAAAACTCATTTTGCATCAAAGCAAAATGAGTTTTTTTATTTTTCTAAAAGGAGAGGGTTTTATGAGCCATACAGCAGTTGCAGCACATACAGGAGAGAAAGCATTAAAGGAAGCAGTGAAATTATTAGGAAAGCATTATCAAGTAGCTTATCGGGAATTAGAAACATTTTATGAAATTGTGGTCGAAAACCATGTTCGTACATATGCTGTAGGCATAGATATTAAAGATGTACAAAAAGCAAATGAACTAGAAATTTATTCATCATGCTGTTCCAAGCTTGAGCGAGTAGGCTGTCTTTTATAGAAGAAGTCTGCTCGCGCCTCTATTTTTTAAGTGTTTTTAAATAGAAAGCATGGTTTTTGACAAGCAAAGAATCTGGTGGGTATAATCAATACTCAACAGGTTTTAAAATTAATCATAAATTGTCGAAATTTTTACACAAATTAAAGGTTACATTCGAAATGAATTGTGGTATGTTATAAAACAAGAATATTTTATGAAAGGAGCATTGAAATGGAAATGTCTCTTGAACACGGAAACGATGCAGGAAGCGAACAGCTTATTGATCGTATCCTAGACTTTTTAGAAGATGACGAAAAGTAAAAAAAGAGTGTGCGGTGCTATCCCTAGCCGCACACTCTTTTTTTATCATGTGCGTAAAGGCAGCGCCATACTATGATACATAGGGATAGAATGAAAGAGTCTCTGTCAAAGGGATTGACGAATGGTTTTGTTTGATAGAAAATTTAGAAAAAGGAAAGAGATGAAGGTTATGTCGAACAAAACATCTTTGTATCAAACAAAAGAACAGTTAAAAAAACTTGTAAGCGAATTGGTTTCTATACCTAGCGTGACAGGAACGATGGCAGAAGTGGAAATGGCTGAATCGATAGCGTCTTATTTATTGAAGCTGCCTTACTTTCAAAAAAACGAGCAAGTCGAGCTTCATTCAACAGGAGACGGGCGATCGATTGTCACAGCTTTTGTTCAAGGGAAAAATACGAATAAAACAGTTGTACTAGTAAGTCATTACGATGTAGTGGATGTACAAGATTATGGACAGTGGAAAAAGGATGCTTTTCACGCTGATACATTAACGAGTACTTTTTATAACCATATGGAACAAGTTCCGGCGCACGTACAAAAGGATATGATAAAAGGAGACTGGCTTTTTGGCAGAGGAACGATGGATATGAAAGCAGGCATTGCTCTGCATATCAGTATGGTTGAACGAGCATGCAACGGAGAGTTTGACGGAAACATCCTGCTGCTGTCGGTGCCGGATGAAGAAGTAAATTCGCTTGGGATGAGAAAAGCAGTGCCTGTTCTTTTAGAACTTGCCCGCAAACATCAGCTGGATTTTTCTCTCATGCTAAATGCAGAACCAGTGTTCAGCCGCTATCCTGGAGATCAAACGAACTATGTGTACTCAGGATCGATTGGGAAGATCATGCCAAGCTTTTTGTGTTATGGAAAAGAAACTCATGTAGGGGAACCGCTAGCTGGTTTAAATGCTAATTTACTAGCTTCTTATTTAACAAAAGAAATAGAATTAAACGTTGATTTTTGCGAAAAAGTAAGAGAAGAAACGAGTCCACCTCCTACGGTGCTGATACAAAAAGATTTAAAAGAAGAGTATTCAGTTCAAGTTCCGCACTCTGCCGTTGTATTATTTAATTTATTTATGTTAAACCGCTCTCTTAAAGAAGTAACAGATCTGCTGTTGAAATCGGCTGACAAAGCGGCTTTGAATGTGAAAAAACACTATAATAAAGCCGCTAGGCAGTACGCTGCGGGAATGGAGGGTTCATCTCTTGACGTGAACGTATGGACGTATGAAGAACTTTATACTCATGCAGTCAAACAGCACGGTGAAAAATATGTGCAAGAAATGGAAGCAGCACTTTTGGCACAAGAGGATGATGATAGAAATAAAACCATTAAATTAGTAAACTCTTTAGCTGGTTTATGTAAAGAAGCAGCTCCGATGATGGTCTTATTTTTTACGCCGCCTCTTTATCCGGCCGTTTGTTCACATGATGATCCGTTTGTACAAGAGATTTTGTCAAACGTACAGGCAATTGCCAAAGAGCAATTCCAAGTGGAGCTAGTTGAACAAAGTTATTTTGGCGGAATTTCGGATTTAAGCTATGCCAGCCTGCAGCATCCGCTTCATACATTTAACACGTTGGTAGCAAATATGCCGCTATGGAATAAAGGGTATCATATCCCGCTAGAAGAGCTAGAGGAGCTGAAGATGCCGGTGCTGAACATTGGACCGCTGGGAAGAGATGCGCATCAATGGACCGAAAGATTAGACGTTCAGTATTCCTTTGAAATTTTGCCTCATTTCATTTATCAAGCTATAAAGGAAGCACACAAATAAACATCCGTCTGCGGATGTTTATTTGTTGAATTTAAAAGAAGCTCCTTGTACGGTAATTTGTTGCGGTGTTAGAGCGTGATCTAATTCAACCAAAAATGGACGCTCTCCAACTTTTTTTAATGTATCATGGACAACACCTTGTGTTCCGCTGCAAAAAATAAGGTTTCCTCCATTGACATATAGTTTTTGACAACGTGCATTAAGTAAAGAGTCTTTGTAGCTTTCGGCAGACTGAATGTCCAGCAGTTTCGTCCACTTGCTGATGGATTCTTCGAGGTTATGTACAGCACAGTAAATATTTTTTAGCTGCAGCTGACCAGCTTGGTGAGAAGAAAGAGCCGCTAGCTTTGGCTTGCGTTTTTCTTCTGGTTCACCCCATTCAATAAAAAAAGGAAGAGGCAGGGAATCGTGGTCAGCTTCAATAAAACACATTTTCCATTCAAGTCTTTCTCCATCATTGGTTTGACGAGAACCCGCTACAGGACCTTTTACAGTGACATTCTTGCTTTCCAACTCTTTTATTAGCAAATCCATATCATCTGTACGGAGTGCAAATCGACCAAAATGACCAACCGGTGTATGTTCGTTAACAAGCTGCTGAATAAGGTCATTATCTGTAACAGTTTGAGCTAACGCGATATCTCTAAGCCCAAGCCATTCAATATAGCTGAGGTTAAAATAAGCCAACGTGTTAAAAGTACCCCATTTTTCATGGATGCCGCCTTTAACGACATTTATTCCGTATTCGTTTAGTTCTTTCTGAGCTTTAATAGGATCAGGTGAAAAATGAACAAGATGATCAAAAGATAAGTGCATGGATAGGCCTCCTTTTAAGAGAGATTCTTTCCCATTATTATACGTTGTTTTCTTTTTTTAGAAGAGTAAAACGAATGATTATGTAAAATAAAAATCTTAAAAAAAGCAAGCCGCGTATGTTTTAAACTCGACCTGCTTTAGATTTATTTAGCGACGACAGCCATGCCCTTTAAAGCAGCAGCCAAATGATTTATTAAACCATGGATATGAGCAGCAAGGTGAACCGCAGCGACAGCGGCGACGGCTAGAACGACGAGTAGAACGACGAGTAGAACGACGAGTAGAACGACGAGTAGAACGGCGAGTAGAACGGCGAGTAGAACGGCGAGTAGAACGGCGGGTAGAACGGCGAGTAGAACGACGAGTAGAACGGCGGGTAGAACGGCGAGTAGAACGGCGAGTAGTGCGGCGAGTAGTGCGACGAGTAGAACGACGACGAGAGCGTCTGTGACGAGCAGTTGGCTCTTGGTACATAAATGTTTCAAGCTCAGTAGAAGCAATCGCTTCTGTTGCTTCTCTAATTCTTTCAGCATTGATATGCATATAAACACCTCCTGGCTAATTCGGTACATAATACAATATGTACAAGGAAGGCGTTTGGATATAGTGAAAACATGGAATTTGTCTAAATTTGTGAAAGAAATGGAGTGGTTTTCATGCTTCAAATCCTCGAACATCAAAGAGTGGATATCGCTCTTCAAATAGTAGCTGTGCAAGTAGAAGCTTATCAAGAAGAAGCAAGGCTCATTGGTTTTTCAGATATTCCTCAGCTTACAGAAAGCAAAGAAGATATTATGAAAAGCAAGGAAGTGTTTATCGGAGAAATGATTGAAGGTAAGCTAGCAGGAGTGCTGTCGTTTGAAAAAGAAAATGAGCGATTAACGATTTGCCGCCTCGTTGTGCGTCCTCGGGACTTTCGAAAGGGAATCGGAAGCCGTCTTTTAACACATGTACTTCAAAGATATTCTGAATGTGAATGTATCGTGTCTACAGCCGAAAAAAATACACCTGCGATTAAGCTATACGAAGCTCATCGGTTTTCAATTATAAAACGTACTGCAGCTGCTGATAATCTTGTGTTAGTAACGATGAAAAGAGATTGAGACATCGCTAAATTAATCCAAAGACCAACAAATGAGCTACATGCGCTAGTAGGAATCCGCTGCTGATTTCCGTGCAAGACTTCGCTTTCCTCGGGCGGCCGCTGAGCCTCCTCGTCGCTTCCGCTTATCCCGCAGGAGTCTCCGCCTTGCTCTCCAATCAACACAGCTAGTATACTCATAACAATAAAAAAATCCGAACGCGTTGGATTCTCCATCAAGAATCTCGATTCATCGTTCGGATCTTCTTTCAACTAAAATAATGTTTTCCCAGCCTCTACGATGAGAGTGTTTGCTCAGAATAATCTAGAGCTGTATGGCGCTGAATCAGCAGTAAAGCAGCTAAAGTGACAACTGCTCCGATAATAAAAGGCAGCGTCATATTGAGTTTAAAGGCAAATGCACCAAGCAGAGGGCCAAAAATACGCCCTAAGCTATCCATTGAGGCAGTTAGCCCCGAAGCAGAGCCATATCCTACTTTGGTTCTCATCGTAATTAATGAGAGGACACAAGGACGAATAAGGGCATTTCCTGCTGTAAATATGCACAAAAATAAGGTAGCATTAACGGCACTAGAAGATAACAAAATAGACGTAAATCCTATTGCTGAAACCAATAAGCCAATGGCCATCAGCTTTTTTTCATTTCCTTTTTTAAATCGCTGCAGCACACCGCCTTGAATCAGCGCTTGAGTTAAACCGCTCGCCATAAACATCCATCCGATTGTGGTAGGAGTAGCATTAATTTTCGCTATTTGAAAAAATTGAAAAGTAGCTTCTAAACCAGCGAGCGTAAAAGTCGCTAAAAATGAAAGAACATATAAATACTTCATAGCTCCTTGAAAATCTGACGTGAAGTCATGCCATCTCGATGTCTGTACTTTGGCAGCAGATTCTTTTCGTAAAGATTCTTTTAACGTAAAGAATGAGAACGCTGTCATAATCAGTGACAAGATACCAGAGATAACGAAGGGAACAAACAAGCCGAAAGATGAAAGGACGCCGCCTAATGCCGGTCCAAAAATAAAGCCTAAGCCAATCGACATTCCTAACAGTCCCATTGCTTTCGTGCGGTTTTCTTCATCTGTACTATCAGAAGCATATGCAAAAGCACAAGGAATAACAGCTCCTGCGAACAAACCTCCGATGATGCGCGACGTATACATTAAAGTCAGAGAGTTTTCTGCCACCGAAAAAAGAAAAAAGCTTGCGCTGAAGCCGAGTAAGCCCCAAAGTAATATGGGACGCCGGCCTTTTATATCGGAAAGCTTCCCCCAAAAAGGTGCAGTAATAAAAGATGCGATCGAATAGCTAGCCATTAGTATTCCTAAATTGACCGTGCTTGCACCCGTGGCACGAATAACTTCAGGTACGATGGGGATGATCACTCCAAAGCCGACAAATACCATAAAAATAACAAACATTAACGTTCCAAGCTGTTTGTTCATATGCAATTAAGCCCCTTTCTCTGTAGAACATGCCGTGAGTTTAGTATACCAAATACAAAGAAGTTTTTTACGTATATTTGGTAAAAAGCGTTTTATTTACAAATGGATAACTATGTTAATATTTACCTGTTGTGCTGAGAATGATACAATTAAAAGAAAAAGGACGTGAAGCGATTGCCAATATGGATTGTATTTGCTGGGATCATAGGCGGTCTTTTAGGGTTTGGGGCGCTAGTGGATTATATAGCTAAAAAGAGAAGTATCGAGTTAGATCCAGAAGAAGGAATAAAGAATGCTTCTGATGCAGAACAAATCTATGTGGAAAATTATCTTTATCAAACAAAAGAAAATAACAATCACTTTCAATAAAAAAAGCTTGGAGACGAATCTCCAAGCTTTTTTAATGCGGTAAAAAGATGAGCTGATAGAGAAATAAAACAGCAAAGACATACACAAGCGGATGGACTTGTTTGCCTTTTCCTTTTACCAGCTTCATTAACGGATAAGAAATGAAACCAAGCGCAATTCCTGTGGCAATACTTGATGTAAGAGGCATCGCTAGAACAACTAAAAAGGCAGGGAACGCTTCATCAAAGTCATTCCAATTAATTTTAGCTACAGCGCCCATCATCAAGCTTCCGACAATAATTAATGCAGGTGAAGTAATAGCTGCTACGCCAGAAACCGAGCTTACAACCGGACTAAAGAACGCTGCAACAATAAATAAAATGGCTACCGTCACACCCGTTAGACCTGTACGTCCGCCTGCTGCTACACCAGATGAAGATTCAACGTAAGCCGTTGTTGGGCTTGTACCAAATAAAGCTCCAATCGTTGTACCAAATGAGTCAGCAAGCAATGCTTGACGTACGCGAGGCATCTTATTACCTTTCATAAGACCGGCCTGTTGAGCTACTCCTACCATTGTACCTGTTGTATCAAAAATTGTAACAAGTAAGAAAGAAAAAACAACTGTGTACAAATCATGATGAATAACATCTCCAAAAGCAGCAAAAGGATTTGAAATCATTAAGCCGTCTGGAAGGTGAGGAGAAGCAAACAAACCTTTATCAAATGAAAGCTGTCCTCTAAAGAAAGCAATTAATCCCGTAATAATCATACCGAAGAATAAAGCGCCGTTTACATTTAGCGTATATAAAATGATTGTAATCGCAAGTCCAATCAGTGTTAAAACTACTTTTTCAGACTGCAAATCACCAAGTCCAATTAAATTTGATTTATTTGCAACAATAATACCGGCTGAACGAAGCCCGATAAAAGCAATAAATAAACCGATACCAGCACTAATCGCGTGCTTTAAATTGTTTGGAATAGCTTCAATTAATTTTTCACGAAACGATGTTAACGATAGGATGATAAAGATAATACCCGCTACGAATACAGCTGAAAAAGCAGTAGCATAGTCGATGCTTCCATTTGAACCAACAACTAAAGCAGCAAAGTATGCATTCATTCCCATACCGGGAGCAATAGCGATTGGATAGTTAGCTGCAAGAGCCATCCATAGCGTAGCTACGACTGCTGAAATAATAGTAGCTGTAAATACTTGATCAAAAGGAACGCCGGCGCTGGACAAAATAACTGGGTTCACAATGACGATATAAATCATGGTTAAAAACGTTGTAATACCAGCTAAAATCTCCGTTTTAGCATCCGTGTTATATTCTTTTAACTTAAACATAAGTAACCTCCAAAAATAACGAACATTAAAAGCAACATGATATATAATATTCGTTTTTTACTTGAAATGCAATAGATTTGCATATAAAAAATCAAAAACTAAAAAAGTGACGATAAAAGAGCTAAAACAAGTGTGAAATATTTCTTATTTTCGGTGCTTTTTATAGTGTGTGCGTATCGAAGAGGCTCATACGAAAAAAAGCCGCTTGGGCTACAGCGGCTATGTTGCTTGTTTTGAGGCAACGACTATCGGAAATTTTATTTTAATGGAAAGAGTTAAATCGTGATACGTATATTCCAAGCGTCCGTGGTAGTTGGAAACAAGTTCAGAAATGATCCACGTGCCAAGGCCTTCGTGGCGTTCTTTCTTTTCTGTAACATGAAAAGAAGTAAACAAGTGATCTTGACGCTCTCGTGATAAAGGAGCGGTAGAATTGCTGACTTCTAAAATGTAAATGCCACTTCGAATCATACTCGAAACAGTTATCTCTTTTTTCTCAGAAGAATGAGCGGCTTCTAAAGCATTATGCAGTAAATTCATGATGAGATTCATTTGGTCAAGGTGCTTTAAAGGCAGCTGTGATAACGGTGAATCTAATTGAACATTCATATGTATTCCCCACGTATGTGCTTGATTCTTGCATTGATGTACAACAGAAGCGACGTGCGAATGTTCACCTTGAATATATGAATGTGTATCATTCAAAGCTTCAACGTAATCTTGAATGTACTCTTGTGCCTGCTGTCTTTGATTTGTTTCTAGAAGATAGGATACGGCACTGACATGTTTGATAAAATCATGTCTTTCAGCCCTTAACGCTTGAAAAAGCTCATTGTTCTTTTGAATTTCACGCGAAGCACTGCTTTCCCGGTTGGTTACAAATATGTATTGTTGATAAGAAGAAAACATGTCGGTCATGTAACCAATCATTGCGATAACGGTTAGGCCAATACTAAAAGGTGAAGATAGGCTAAATAAAAGCAGGAAAAAAGACGTGATTACGATTGCTTTTTTTATATTTATTAAAGGAGCCGTTTGATATTTCTTTCTCCATATAAAAAATGAACCAATTATAAAAGAACTAAGTAGGAGATGTAAACTAACAGGCAGGTCTTTAAAAAAGAGGAGCACGAAAACAGTTAGTAAAACTAGTGTGTAAAATAGTTTCATTTTAGATAGTCCCTCCTTTAAAAGTATTCTTTTTGCAAGATGTCTAAATTTGTTTTGGTGATTAAAGCTGTTTTTTCGGTGCTTTGAAACATCACTGAGTAGGAGTGCTTAGTATACAGGGAGAAATTTTGAATATAGGAAATGTTGACGATAAAAGCTCGATGAGACCTTAGAAAATGACTCGCTGTTAATTCTTTTTCAATTTCGTTTAATGATTGATAGGTACTAAACTCTCCATTTGTCGTTATGATTGTGGTAGAGCGACCCGTTCGTTCTGCAAATATAATATCTTGTTTGTTCAGCACCTGCATTTCGGTTTTTTGTTTTAAAATAAGCTTATCTCTTGTGTCAGTTGATTGTTTTTTTTGATGAAAACGCTGAATGCCTTTTAACAGACGCTCTTTAGAATAAGGCTTCATAATGTAGTCTAAAACGTTGAGTTCAAATGCATGAACGGCAAAGCCGCTGTGCCCAGTGACAAAGATGACTTGAATATCAAGTGCGTAAGCATTGATAAAGTCTGCAAGCTCATAACCTGATAGCTTTGGCATTTCAATATCTGTAATTAATAAATCAATTTCATTTTTTTTAATTTTGTTATAAGCTTCCTCTGCGCTGCTAGTCGAAAAAAGTATGTCTATATCATCTTCTCTTTCTAAAGAAATCCTCAATTTCTCTAAATCATATGAATGATCGTCCACTAATCCTACCTTCATAAATAAAAACCCTCTTTGTTTCATTCTATTGGATATTACCACACTATTTTACCATGATTTTCAAGATGGAAAGGACGTTTCGCGACATAAAAAACCCTCTTTATGACAAGATGGAAGATGCTGTATGAAAAATAAGCTAAGATATAGTCAATCACAGTAAAAGGGGAGAGCGGATATGATTGAAATCAAAGGTGTTACGAAATATTTTAAAGAGAAAAAGCAAACAATTGCAGCTGTTCAAGATATTCATGTAACCATCGCACAAGGAGAAATTGTAGGGCTATTAGGTGAAAATGGAGCGGGGAAAACAACTCTTTTACGTATGCTGTCGACTGTACTTGAACCATCGGAAGGTAATATGTTCATTCACGGAATTAACATTCATAAACAGCCCGATAAAATAAAACAAAGAATTGGCGTGCTTTTTGGCGGTGAAACAGGCTTATACGACCGTTTGACCGCTCGTGAAAACTTAGCTTATTTTGCCAAGTTTTATGGCATGAGCAAACATGAAACAAAGATAAGGGTTGAGGAACTGGCCAAACGTTTTGGAATGAAAGACTACTTGGATCGCCGCGTCGGAGGCTTTTCAAAAGGAATGCGTCAAAAAGTAGCCATTGCACGCACTATTCTCCATAACCCGGACGTTATCCTATTTGATGAGCCGACTACAGGATTAGATATTACATCGGCAAACATGTTTCGTGAGCTTATTAAAAGTCTGCAAAGAGAAGGGAAAACGATTATTTTTTCCAGTCACATTATGGAAGAAGTGGAGATGCTGTGTCAGTCTATCATCATGATTCATAAAGGGAAAATGATTTATCAAGGAACAAATGAACAGCTTTATAAAGAAGAGGAAAGCACAGATTTAAACTACATCTTTATGTCGCGTATCGTGAGGGGGGCTTAATATGATTTGGCATATTTATAAAAAAGAGTTAATTGATTGTTTGCGAGATCGCAAAACGATTATCTTTAGCGTGTTGATTCCGATTCTGTTAAATATAGGGATGCTGTTTTTTGTAGATAGAATGATGTCTAGTAATCAACCTGATGGTATGTCCATAGCTGTTGAGAAAGGCTCAGATACAAGTGTAGTGGAATGGTTAAAGGAAGATAGAAACCTTCAAGTTGTGGAAAGCGAAGATCCACTTCAAACAGTAGAAAAAGGCAAAGCATCAGTAGCTTTAAAGGTTGATAAGAAATTTTCTGATAAAATTCTCCATATGCAATCGCCGGACGTAATGATTTATACAAGTCCAGATAGCGTAGAATCTTCACATACAACAGAGTACGTTACAGCTATATTAAATAAACAGAGGGACGGCATTATAAAAGAACGTTTAACACAATTAAATATTAATGATCAAACGATTCAGCCCTTCTATGTCAAGGAACAAAGCCTTTCAAATAAAGATAATAGTTCATTAATTATGGTGGCAATTTATGCTCCTATGATTATTGCTATAGGGGTGTTAGGAGGTATTGTACCTTCCGCTAATGATATTTTTGCAGGAGAAAAAGAGCGAAAAACGATGGAAGCTCTACTCATGGCTCCTATTAAAAGACTACATTTACTAATAGGGAAGTGGTTCACTATTTCTACATTTGGGGTCTTAAGCGGAGTGCTTTCTACTATTTCATTTGTGCTTTTTGTACGCTACTTTACCGTGACGTTAAATGATGCCTTGAACCTAAATAATCATCTCATTGCTTTTAGCGCTTCATTACTAGTGGCTATCACTTTGTTTGCCTTATTAGCAGGGCTAATTCTTTGTATCTTTAGTCTCTTAGCAAGTTCCGTTAAAGAAGCGCAAAGCTATACATCGCAAATTGTTACAGTAGCGATACTGCCATGCTTTTTACTGATGGGAAAATCCGTAAACGAGCTGCAGTCCAATGTCTTTTTAATTCCTATTTATAACGTATTTGCACTCATGAAACAGCTTCTCTACGGCGTCTATGACATGCAAAGTCTTACTTATACAATAGGCAGCTTGTCGGTTTGCATTATTGTTTTATTTACGATTGGTTATACGATGTTTACGAAAAGCCGCTGGGTGCTTGGTAAAGGTTAAGAGACTGGGCAAAAGTAGTTTAGTTGAAGGAAGGTCCGAACGAGTAATCGTTCGGATTTTTTTATTGGAATGGTGAACGTATGTTTCAAGTATGTAGTTAGCTGCTTCTAGCTGTTGATTGGAGGGAAAGACGGAGACTCCTGCGGGAAAAGCGGAACAGGTGAGAACCCGCTGTAGCGGAAGCGACGAGGAGGCTCACCGGCCGCCCGCGGAAAGCGAAGTCTTGCACGGAAATCAACAGCGGCGTAACAAGCGCTTCATAACAGCTCATTTACCACATTTGTTTGTTTCTAGATTAAAGTGATTTCGTTATGTCTTATCCTTTTTGTAGGGAAAGAGCAATCAAAAGAGAATGTAGAAAGAAAGGAGAGTGAGACAGTTGCAGCCTATTCCTATTATAGTAGAAGAAATTCCTGACTCTATAAAAAAGTATGTGAAACAAATCGAAAAAGTGACGTTTCCAAAGCAGGGATGTACGTCGGATGTTGGTATCCTTCATACCGCTAAAGGAAGGTATGTTTTAAAGCGGACAAAAGGGGAAAAGTACAGAAAATGGTTATATAAGGAATATTGTGTATTAAAGAATATACAAGCACTGACAGATTTTCAAAGCCCGAGAGCTTACAAGTTTGTTCAAACAGCAGAACAAAGCTGGCTGCTGCTAGAATTTTTTGAAGGAAAGACGGTAAGAGAGTATTTAGAGAAAGAAGATAATGAAAAAAAGCGCGAGTACATTGTCTATGAAATGGGGCGTCTTCTTGCTCGTATTCACGATGCGAAGTGTCCAGAACAATTAGTGAGTAAGCAGCTGTGGATCCACCGAATGCTGCAAGAGGCAGAGTACAATTTAATCCACTATAAGGTAGACGGAAATCAACAGCTGCTAAAACAACTGCAGAAGCAAAACATGATATGCAAACAAGAGGTGCTTATTCACGGAGACTACACGATTGATAATGTACTTGTGCACGACGGTCGGATAACAGCTGTTATTGACTGGAGCGGAGGAACTTGGGGAGACGCTCGTTATGATATGGCGCTTGCTGTGCGCTTTGAAGACGGAATCTTTACAGGTAAAGAACGCTCGGCTTTTTTTAATGGATACGGCAAGGGGATTTCACAGCACGAATTTTGTTATTTTGCAGAAGGATTGTACGAGTTTTTCTAAGCAATAATGACATCATTTTCTTCATTTGTTGAACGTCCACTTTCTTTGACGAATTCATACTAGTTTTGTCACGTATGAAGGGATTTAAAAATTTCTCTCGAAATGGCTAGTAAATGAAAAAAATGGAGGGATGGAACATGACGATGAAAACGGTAGATGTGGCAAAGTCGCTGGGAATACATCCAAGTACGGTATTAAAATGGGTTAAAATAGCCGATATCGAGCTAGAGAGAAATGAGTCGGGACACTGTGAGTTTACAGAAGAAAATGTTGAAGCACTTAGAAAGTTTCAAAAAAACCGCAATCGTCAAGCCGTCGTCAAAGTGGTAGAAAAAGTAGTAGAAAAAGAGGAAGTCGTTATATCTGATGAACGTGCGCAAGACATGCAAAAGCAGCTTGATCAGCTTTTTTTAAGGCTGATTGAAAATGAAAAGCGTACAGAAGAAAAAGCAGGAGAAGTAGTGACGTTTCAAATTTTAGAGCATCGTTCAGAAATCGATCGATTAAATAAAGTTATTACGAAATTAGAAAATCGAGTAGTTGAACTTGAAAGTCAGTTAAAAAGTGAAGATAGCTTAAAAGCCAAAAAGCCTGTTCCTAGATGGAGAAGCTTTTTAACCGGTATTTTTAGCTACTAGCAGCGATTTACCATAACGGTAAATCGCTTTTTTATGGAATTTTATGAAAAATACATCAATTCGTACAGGTTTGTGGAAAAAAATCTCAATAATAGTTGACGAAACGCTTAGTAATTTGATAAAACTAATTAAGTTAAGAAAGTGAAATACTTTCGTAAATACATATTCGTTATCATGTGATAGCGTTAAGGAGAGTGACAAGTGAAAAAAAGAGAAGAGCTCGTTCAAGAAATGGAGACGCTGTTTCGCTTTGTGTTCAGACAGCTTCGCCAAGAAATTAATGAAGTATACAATTCAGAGCTATCAACAAATGAATTTATGGTGCTTCGTATGCTGGTTGATTCCGGCAGGCAGCGATCAACTGATTTATCAAAGTATCTTCAAGTGTCAGCAAGCCACATTACGGCAGTAACCGACTTGCTTTTATCAAAAGGCTACATTGCACGCAAACGGTCTGAAAACGATCGGCGTATTATTGATATTGAACTGACCGAGGAAGGACAGGATATTTTTAATGCTATTCAAGAGAAGAAACGAGCCTATTTCCTTGAGCGTTTTGAGCACTTTACAGATAAAGAAATTGAAACGGTAAATAAACTGTTTCACAAAATTAAAGGCGATCAAAAATAAAGCGCTTTAAATACGGAAGAATAATCAGTGAGTATGAGCTTCACTGATTATTTTTTTGTTTTAAAGCGCAAAGAGTATAAAAGGCAAGTTAGTTGGTGAGAACATAAAATCAGCGTATAATAATAGAAAGAACACATGAAGGAGGTCATCTTTTTGACAGAACAATATGAAGTAGCAACTTTTGCCGGAGGCTGTTTTTGGTGTATGGTGAAGCCATTTGACGAACAGCCAGGCATTATAAAAGTTGTATCTGGCTATACAGGCGGTCACAAAGAGAACCCGACGTACAAAGAAGTATGCTCAGAAACAACGGGCCATTATGAAGCGGTCCAAATTACATTTGACCCAGAAGTTTTTCCATATGAAAAGCTTTTAGAACTATACTGGCCTCAAATTGATCCAACGGATGCAGGCGGACAATTTGCGGATCGAGGAGATTCATATCGAACAGCTATTTTTTATCACAATGAACACCAAAAGACACTAGCTGAAGAATCTAAGCAACAATTAGAAGCAAGCGGCCGTTTTTCTGAGCCGATTGCTACACAAATTCTACCGGCAAAACCGTTTTATGAAGCGGAAGAATACCATCAAGGTTACTATAAGAAAAATAAATTCCGCTATGCTATGTATCGACGCGGGTCTGGACGTGATCGTTTTATTAAAGAAAACTGGAAAGACTTTGGACGCGACGAGCAGCTGAAAACGACATTAACGCCTATTCAATATGAAGTTACTCAAAATGACGCAACGGAACCTCCGTTTCGCAATGAATTTTGGGACCATACAGAAGATGGTATTTATGTAGATATCGTATCAGGAGAGCCGTTGTTTAGTTCAACTGATAAATATGATGCCGGATGCGGATGGCCGTCTTTCACAAAAGCGATTAATAAAGATGAAGTAAAAGAAAACATGGACGTTAGTCATAATATGGTTCGTACAGAAGTACGAAGCAAAACGGCTAACTCTCATTTAGGCCATTTATTTGATGATGGTCCACAAGATGCAGGCGGCTTGCGCTACTGCATCAACTCAGCGGCTCTTCGCTTTGTTCCGAAGGAAGATTTAGAAAAAGAAGGATACGGGGAATACGCTGTTTTATTTAACAAATAAAATAATATGAAAGAAAGAGCGTGATTCAACTTAAAGTTGGCTCACGCTCTTCTTTTTGTGCTTTCTTTTGTTTTATTTTGGCTCGAATAAGGCTATAGAGAAAAAGGAAAGGAATGTAGCCATAAATAAAGTAAAAGCCGGTCATGGATAATCGTGTATTAAGCTGATCGATGGTTTCTCTATCATCAAAGAAAATAGAAAAGCCAAGAAGAGCAATAAGAACTAATATGAGAAAAATCGTAGGCGGCTTATTAAATGTTTTACTAAATCCACGAATTGTACACCATACGCTGACAGCAATAGTAGGAAGAACGACTAAAAGCCACAGAGAAATTAAAATATATTCAAAACGCTGTAAAAATGGGATTTCAATAATTTTAGCCATTGTTAAAGTTGGCCAGATGGTATGGCCTAACTGTCCTTGACTAAAGTAAGCAAATGACACTAATGCTGTGCACAAATATAAAAAAGTACTGAACAAAACGCCATATTGCCCCCACTTCTGACTAGTAGCGCCATTTTTTATAAATGGATAGAAAAAAAGCACGGATTCAAATCCCAAATTCTCAAAGGTCATCATTTTAGTTGAAATTAAAAATTCCCATATTGTGTGGTCAAATAAAGGAAATAAATTATTAAGGTGCCCATACTTTAACGGATAGAGTAAGGCAAATACGAGCGGCAAGGGAAGCATGATTCCAAAAAAGGCAATTCCAGTAATCACACGAAATCCACCGGAAACTGTGTAGTAAATAATAGGCAGGTATACAAGTGATACCACCCATGTTTCTAACTGTGGAAACATCCATATTTGCAAAATCTCTACATATGTTCGGTAAATCGTTAATGCAAAGATAAAATAATAAATGGAAGCGGCAAGGGTTAAAGCCCCTCCAAGGTATTTTCCAAAATATAGCCGGTGAATATCAATAATATCGCTGTTTTCACGGGTTAAAATATTAAAAATCATTGCCAATAAAATACAGGTGCTGATCGCTGCAAGGATGATAGATATCCATGCTTCATATCCGGCACCTTTAATAATATAACGCTGAAATCCTAGTATTCCAACGCCAATCTGAGTAGAGTGAACTAAGAAAAAAAGAAAAGAAGGGGAAACTTGATTTTCTTCTTTAATTGTATTGTGCATCTTTTCTTCCTCCTAGTTGCTAATACCGGTTTGAATAAGATGAACGCGAGATTTTACTTCAATATTCATATCCGGATATTGCGATTTGAATTTTTCACTGTTAAACCCGCGTGTTTTACTTCGAACATAATCTGTAAAACAAATGGGATCGATTTTGTGCTGCTGAAGCTTCTTAATAAAGGCATCCCCATCTTTTTCAATATCTTTTTGAAGCATTTTTTCAACCATTTTAATACTAGCCGGGTCTGTTAAATCTATCCATCCGGGAAACTCTTTTACAAGGCCGTCGACAGTTAAGTGTGCAACAATACTTGGATGTTGATGATTTCCTTTAATTTCATACTTTGTTTTGGTGCGCAAGTTTTGAAGAATGATCTCGCCCTTACGGTCACTCTCTTTAATTTTTACTGAGTAGCGGCCGTGCTTTGTTCCGCTTGTTAGCAGCTTAAATAAAAACGTTTCTTTCATTCCGATAGTTGTAACGACTTTTTGTTCTTTAAATAGCGCCAGGCCCTTTAACTTAATGGCATCCTTTTCCTGAGCTAAAACAGGAAGGTACGGGTCGCGGTCGTCACTAAAAAAACTAAATAAAAAAATTTGTAAATTGGTGTTAGGTAAATTTTCTGTGCGGATATTTTGTTCAATTAAATTAGAAATAAACTGATAGTCCTTAATTTTCTTTTTGGTAACGGAACTCAATAATTCATGTGCGTTGCCATCTACAATGCTTAATTTAATATTACGTCCAAGGTCTGGATTTCTAGCAATTGTGTTTACTAATTCTTCCACGCCATGTGTTGCAAATTCTTTTCCCATGACGATGCTCCTTAACTGCCCAAAAGCGACCGGAAGAGATGATTTATTGTTTAAGCGAAGTGGAATATCAAACGATGAATTAGCAGTAGCCGCAATGATACTTGGCTCTTCCGTTGGGCCGTATTTATAGATAGGGTATAAAATGGTTCCTCTGACTTTATTGCTTTGAGGAATATAATCATATCCTATGGAGTTAACTACTTGAATTTCGTCAATCGTTTCACGGTCTGCACAGCTCGTTAAGAAAGTAAGGCAAGTGCATAAAATAAGTATTCTCTTCATAACGTTTCCCCGCTTTACTCATTATCTAAATTACTTTTTCGTCTAGTCTTATTCGCTTTATTAGGGTTATAGCGAAAGCGTTCTAAAGGACGCAAGTAACTTGGACGCTTTGCTGTATGACTATAGGGCAATCGCAGAAAGGTATCCCTATACTCTGTTGGACGAAACGGAAAAAGCGGAACAAGATAAGGCATGCCCAAAGATTTTAAACGAAGCAAGTGAACCAGCAAGAAGCAAAAGCCAAAGGTGATGCCGACTAAACCAAACGCAGTAGCAAACAAAATAAACGGAAAACGTAATAACCGGATGGTATTAGACATTTTAAAAATAGGCGTTGTAAAAGAAGCTAAAGCTGTCAGTGAAACAATAATAAGCAAAATATTGCTTGTTAACGCCGCTTCGACTGTTGCTTGCCCAATAACAATCCCGCCTACGATTCCCAGCGTTTGACCTACTTTTGTTGGAAGCCTGGCTCCAGCTTCTCGAAGCAGTTCAATGGTGATTTCTAAAAAAAGTACTTCGATGACCGGTGGAAAAGGAACGTTTGTCCTTGAAAAAATAATAGGACCCAGCAAATCTTTTGGAAGCATCTCATAATGATACGTAACAATGGCTACATAAAGAGGCGTAGCAAAAATAGAGAAAAAGACGCCCAAAATACGAATAACCCGGAAAAATGACCCTAGAATCCACGGTAAATAGTAGTCTTCAGGTGAAATAAAGAAGTCAAGCAATGTTGAAGGTCCCGTAACTGCGTAGGGTGAACCACTCGAAAAGAAGGCAACTTGCCCGTTTAACAGACTAAACAAGACTCGATCAATCCGCTCTGTTGTTAAAAAAAGCGGAAACGCCGTAGAAGAATTATCGGAAATTAATTGATCAAGCATTGTACTATCAAAAATGACATCGAAATCTATATCTTCAAGGCGCTGGGTCATGGTGTCTACGTGCTGAGGGTTCGTTACGCCTTCTAAGTAAACAAGCACCACGCGCGTTTTCGATTTATTTCCTACGGTGAGTTCTTTAAAAATAAGGTTTTCGGAAATGACTGTTTTTCTCATTAAATAGAGATTGACATCTAAATCCTCTACAAAACCAATTTTAGGACCAACGACGCTGAACTCATTTTCTGTTTCGTTTTCTTTTCGAAACCCCGTATCAAAGCTTTGAACTTTAATAAGAGCTACTAGCTTATCGTCTTTATGCAGTTGAAACATCACATAGCCGCGCAGCATCTTTTCTAAAATTTCTTTTGTATCTTTTGTGACTGAAATATCTTCAATCGGCAGAACATTTTCAACTTCATATATACTGCTTAACGTGAAGTCTAGTTTTTGAAAAGGCTCAAGTATTTTATCTTCAACACTTTGCATGTTTACGAGCTGTTTAAAATAAGTAATGATGTATTTTCGGTGCTGCGAGCCAATGGCTAATGTTGTAAAATCACTTGATTTTTTGAATTGGTTAATCAGTTCATCCAATGATTTTTTGGGCTGATCGTCTGCATTTTTTCTTTTAAATAAATGTTTAAACATAACCGTGCCCCTCGCTTGACTTTCTATTACTGGTAGTTTGTTCATGTACTTCCTTTTTATTCGACTATTTTTTCTTAAGAAGAAAGGAAGAATATAAAGACAAACTTTACACTCTTTTACAGCAGATAAACAGTGGGTTTACGTTTGAATGGTAACTTTAGACATGTCGAAGACAATTAAATAAAGGAGCGGGTACATTTATATGAAGAAAAAATTAGCAGGTATTACACTGGCAGGAGCAGTAGCATTGGCCTCGTTTGGTGTAGGAAACTCACTTATTCAAACGGAAGCAAAAGTGGAGCATAAGTCAGCTAAGAAACCTCAAAATGTCATTATGATGGTAATGGACGGGACGAGTTCAAATGCTACTACACTCGCAAGATGGTACAAGGGAAAACCGTTACATATGGATCAGCTGATGGCCGGGGGAGTACGTGCGTATTCGGCAGAATCTGCTATTACAGATTCCGCTCCGGCAGCTACTGCTTTAGCAACAGGAAATAAATCAAATTCAGGTTATGTAGGTGTGCTTCCTTCAGTAGTGAATACACCTGGGGTTAAATCCGTAGAAAAAGAAAATCAATTTCGTCCCGTAGCAAACGTTCTAGAAGGAGCAAAGCTTTCAGGGCGCGCGACAGGAATTGTGGCTACTTCTGAAATCCAGCACGCCACACCAGCTGGTTTTTCAGCCCACAACTATAGCCGTGATGATTTTCAAACGCTAGCGGAGCAGCAAGTGTATCAAAACATTGATGTAGTGCTTGGAGGAGGTAAGCAATCTCTTCTTCCAGGAAAAGAAGAAAAAAGCCGGAAAGACGGTGAAAACTTAGTCAATGTATTGAATAAAAGAGGATATGACTTTGTAGAAAATAAAAAGGAATTAGAGCAGTCACGCGCCAAAAAAATCTGGGGGAGCTTCGCCGACCGAGACTTAGCCTATGATATGGACCGACCGCAGACAAAAGCAGAACAGCCAAAGTTGTCCCAGATGACAAATAAAGCAATAACAACACTATCCAAAGATAAAGACGGTTTTTTCTTATTTGTTGAAGGAAGCAAAACCGATTGGGCAGCTCATGCAAATGATCCAATAGGAATGATTAGCGATGTACTAGCGTTTGATGAAGCAGTGGGCAAAGCAGTAGAGTTCGCTAAAAAAGATGGAAATACGATGGTTATTGCGATTGCCGATCACGGAAACAGCGGTCTTTCAATTGGTAATGCAAATACAACAAAAGGATACGATACCACACCTGTTTCTGCTTATATTGATCCATTAAAAAAAGCAAAAATGACGTTAGAAGGTGCTATGTCTAAATTAAAAGAAGATTTATCAAATAAAGAAGAAGTAGCTGCTTTGTATGGTTTATCAAATCTAACTTCAGAGGAAAAAGCGCAGCTGACTAAAACAAGAGATAAAAAAGAAATCAGTGCTACACTATCGAAGTTATTAGCCAACCGAGCAAACCTTGGATTCACAACAGGCGGTCATACGGGTGAGGATGTATTTCTGTATTCATACGGCGTAAATCGACCAACGGGGCACTTTGATAATACGGATATTGCCAAACATATGGCTAAATCAATGAATATTAACTTAAATGAGTTAACAAATGAATTATTTATTGAAGCGAATAAAGCTTTTAAAGGCTCAAAGGTAGCGGTTGACTCAAAAGACAAAAACAACCCTGTGCTGGTTGTTACAAACAATAAGCGAACGGTGCGTTTCCCAGTAAATAAAAATATTGCTATTGTAAATGGAAGAGAAATTCAAATGGACAGCGTAGTGGTACAGGATAAAAAGAATCGCTTCTTTGTATCGAAACAAGCACAGCAAATTGTAAAAAATGAAAAATAAGAAATGAATGCAAAACAGGCCGGGTTATAACTTTAGGCCTGTTTTTTTACAAATAATAGCTGGTTAATTAGGTTATGTAGCCGTTATAGAGGAATGAAGCTATTTATTTTACAAATAAATAGCTTGGAACACTTAAAGAAATGGAAAGTCTTCACGTTTAACTATATGTGATTTATACTATGAAATGGTATAATAATCATAGTTTTAAAGGGAACTAGTTCGGAATACATATGTAAGTTCATAACTTTGTATGCTAAAATTTTTATAATAAAATGAATAAAAAATACATAAATTCTTCTGGATGAAATCACAAAGTCAAGGTTATTAAGGACATTATGCAAGTAATTACCTTGAAAAAAAGTAAAAAATTAATAAAAGTATGAGTGAAAGAGCGTGCCGCCTTTATCGAAAATGTTAAATAAAGATTTTGGCATGCTGATTTACAGATTATAAAAAGGGTATTAAATCATTGTTAGGAAAATAAATGATAATAGATAAACGGTTTTTATGTCTTCTTCTAGAAAACCTACAATTATTGCAATATTCCCCATGAACAATCGTTGTGCGTTCCATTAACGATTAGCGTCCGTGTAGATCATTCATCTCAACATAAAAACACTATAACTATGTGTAGACATGCATAAACCAGAATGGGCAATAGTTCGTACTATACTTTAACATTGTATCCTAGGGGGAGTCAGGATGAACAAAATTAACTTAATTATTGCCGATGATAACGAAGATTCGGTTGAAATTTTAGATTATTTTATAGAACAGCTTCCGGAATTTGAAGTGATTAGCATCTGTAAAGACGGAGAGCAGCTTGTACAGGAAGTGATGGCTAAGAGTCCAGACCTTTTGCTCGTCGACATTAATATGCCTACGATTAACGGTGTAGATGCAATAAAAAAGTGCCTGCGCATTAAGCCGAATTTAAACTTCATTTTTATCACTGGTTATGATGAATTTGCGGTGAAGGCATTTGAGTTGTCAGCATTGGATTACATTGTAAAACCGATTGAAAAAACAAGGCTTTATATGGCGTTAGAGCGGGCAAAAAACTCCATTGGAATTGATAGAAATCAGTCAAAAAAGCCAGGTGAGCAATTAAAAAGACTGCCTGTAAAATTTAATGGATCTACTTACTACATTCCAATTGATCAAATTATTTTTATCGAAAAATCCGGAAAAAAATGCTTGATCTATACTCAATCACGTGTCTATGAGACATATGAAAATATTAGTGATATCTATACGTATTTGAACCCTTCTGTATTTAGTCAAACACACCGTTCTTATATCGTGAATTTACAGAAAGTTTCGCACATCACACCAAAAAACGAAACATATCTTGTTTATTTCTTAGAAATTGATGAATATGCTCATATCTCAAAATTAAAAATACAAGACGTTCAAAAACAGCTGCATCAGTTAATGATGAATTAAGAGATGCTGCTGCTTCTAAAATAGCTATGCTGATGAAAGGACGAAGCTTATGTAAGTTTCGTCTATTTCATGTGTCTGCTTTCGGAATAAATGATCGTAATATAGTTCTTATGAGGAGAGTTAGATAGAAGAAGTAACGTTGAAGTGAAAGGAAAGAAAATGATTTCAATTACTGGTCACTATAATGAATTTACCGTATTTCTTGCTGTCATTGTAGGAATTCTTGCCTCTTATACAGCACTTGATATTATGAGTAAAATGATGAAAAAACAGCGGAACAATTATTTATGGCTTACACTGTCAGCGGCTTCAATGGGAATTGGAGTGGGGGCGATGCACTATATTGCGATGCTTGCTTATTATGTGCCTGTTAGCTTTCATTTTAATGCTGTACTTTCTGTCATTGCTTTAATAATAGCGATTAGCGGATCACTAGGTGCGTTTTGGACATTTTGGAAATGGGGCACGTCGGTATGGTCAGGGCTCATTTTGGGAAGCAGTATTCTGGGTACACATTATATCGCCATGGCAGCAATCGAAACAGAAGCACACATCCATTATGCCGTGCTATCTGTTTTGCTTTCCATCATCATCGCCCTGGTCGTTGCATTTTATGCGATGCACTTGTTTTTTCGTTCGAAAAGCGTGAAAGCTAATCCGTTTCTCAAACTTGTTAGCTCAATTTTGCTGGGCATTGGAATTTCAGCTATGCATTTCATCAGTATGTATGGAATGAAGCTGCATATTGAACACTCAGTTGTCAGAAGATGGGGCCAGTGGCTGCCTTATCAAGCGCCATTTTCCAATATGATTGCAAGTATCACGATTACGCTACTCATTGTCTTTCTGCTCGTTGCTGCTTTTAAGCGCCAGGAAGAAGTGAGGGATAGTCAACTAAAAGAAGAGTATTATCAATCTCTTTTTAACTACAATCCCAATATTGTGTGTGCGGTTGATTTGTACGGCAATATTCAAACGATTAATCCAAAAGGAATAGAACTAACAGGATACACGTTGCATCAAATGGAGAAAATTCCGTTTCCCTATATGTTTAGAGAAGCTGAAAAAGCTGAAGAATATATGTGGAAATCCCTGAGCGGAGACTCTGTTTATTATGAGGCAACGCTCATTCGCAAAGATAATCAGCCTGTATATGTTGAAGTAACGCAAATGCCTATTATTGTTCATGGTCAAATTAAAGGCAGTTACGTCATTGCCAAAGATGTGACAGACCGAAAAAAGGCGCAACAGCAGCTTCTGGATTTACAAGAAGATTTAAAACGCACGCTTTCACAGCAAGATGGCGCTATTTTTAAATTTGTGAAAAACGATGAAGGGTATATTCATACCATGTGCGAAGGCAAAATGATTCGTGAAATGGGATATGAGGAAATAGATGTTGTCGGTAAAACACTTGAAGAATTTTTACCTGAATCCTACGCAAAAGAAAATAAGGGGTACTATGAGAAAGCATGGGCGGGAGAGAAAGTATCGTATGAAGTACTTTTGAACGATTTTGCTTACTATACGAAGTTAATACCTCATATTTACAAAGGAGAAGTAAAAGAAGTTATTGGTTCTATAGTAGATGTTACCGATCTTCACGAAGCAAGAGAAAAGCTGGCTAAAAGTGAAAGCATGTATCGCTCCGTTCTTTCTACGATGTCAGAAGGGGTTGTGTTTCATGATCTTGAAGGAAACTTAATTGCTGCTAATGCGTACGCTGCTAAAATCTTA
>Ga0164309_10000326_pt1 | contig 27329 bp, 19 predicted proteins | sample Whisoiple_247_MG_FD_109984 | JGI IMG/M metagenome (GOLD analysis project Ga0164309, IMG submission 109984) | Soil microbial communities amended with fresh organic matter from upstate New York, USA - Whitman soil sample_247_MG | ecosystem: Environmental > Terrestrial > Soil > Unclassified >...
ACGTACACACCCCAAATTACTGCGTCGTCCTGAGCGGCATCGGCAATGTCGACGTAGCCGGTATCCGGAATCATGGCACTGAGGTCCGTGCGCGCCTCGCACTCGGAGGCATCACCGTCCAACGGCTCCTCAACCGGGCCAGCTCCAATGAACGAATAGGGAAATACGACGCTGGCAACCGCCGAGCCAAGGTCGCGCGGAGGCGGCTCGCCGATGACGCGGAGGCTTACGCTTCGGCAGACGTCTGCTTTGGCGCCAACCAAAACCGGTTCTACGGTGAAGCGCCAGCCGGGCGCCCACGCTTCCGGGCAGTCCGACTCCGGCAGCCGCTCCAGGAACTCGACTTCGTACGTACCGTCGAAGCAGGGAGGGTCGCTGCGCTCGCAGCCCACTGCCATGAGAAACATCACGGCGGCGGCAACTCGAGTCGAGACGGCCGAAGGTCGCGAGGCTCGACCCGCGCCTGTGCTGACACCAAAGTCATACGCGAGGGGCTCGCACCCGACCGTGCAAGGCTCCGCCAGGACGGCAGCTGGAAGCGTCGAGCAGGGCAAGAAGGCCAAAACAGGCCGAAGCAATCCACACCGACCGCCCACCATGCCTGGAGACGCTTCAAGATTCGTGCCGAGCGGTCTCGTGCCTTTTGGGGACGAGGGGCGCCCCCATCCCGCTGCTTCCCGAAGTGCTGCGCAACGTACGTACAGAAATTTACGGACATTCGGCGACCGCCCGCGGAGAGCCTGCGCTCCGCGCCCGGCCAGTTTCAGCCGGCGCCTAGACCAAGAGACCCGGAATCACGTCGCCCGCGTGGTCAGGGTGGCCGAACGTCGCTCCGGTGAAGCCGTAGGCGCGCAGGATCGTCAGCAGGAGCTGGTTGCTACTCACTCCCGTGAACTCCAGGAATTGCCCCGTGCGCAGGGCGCCTCCCGCCGAGCCGGCTAGGAGGTAGGGAATGTCGCTCAGAGAATGGGAATTTCCCTTCGAGATCTCGTTACCCCAGACGATGAGGGTGCTGTCGAGCACGGTGCCGTCGCCTTCGGGGATCGCGTCGAGCTTTTGCATCAAATAGGCGAGCTCACTCGCATGCCACGTCTGGCGCGCGGTGATTTCCGCCCAGGCAGCGGTGTCGCTGTCCCCGGAGTGGCTGAGCGCATGGCCGTCACCGAGGCTGTCCAGCCACGGGTAGCGGATGTGGTTGAAGCCGGTCGAGTACTGGATGCTGGCCACTCGGGTGAGGTCGCACGACAGCGCCGCGGCCACGAGGTCCATCTGCAGGCGGCTCACCTCGGACATCGTGTTTTCGTCGTCGGCCCCGAGCTCCGCATTCGGGGCAGCGGGGGCCTCACAGTCGGCGCTAGCGCCGAGCCCCATTCGCCGCTCGAGGTCCTCGACCAAGGCCAGGTGCTCGTCGAACTTGACCCGATCTTCCTGACCCAAGCGGACACGCTGATCCGCGAACTGGTCGCCGACGGCGTCTAGGATGCTCTGAGCGCGCAGGCTCGCATCGGACGAGGAGGGTTCATTGCGAAAGAACAGCCGATCGTAGACGGCAAGGGGTTCGTTGATGGGAGGCAAGGGTAAGCCCGGGCCCGCGTACGACATGCGACCCTGCACGTCGTTGGCCATGCAGCGCACACCGAGCTCGAGGCTCTTGAGCGGAGTGTCCTGCCCGATCAGCGCGGCCACCTCTTGGTCGATGCTGCGTCCGGCCGCCCACCCGGCGGTGGCGCCGCAGCCGTCCTCGAACTCGCCCGTGCCGAGCATCTGGCCGGTGAACAAGGCGCCCAGACCGCGCTGGTGCGGCCCACCGTGGTTGTCGGGATCCTGGGCGACGGTCGAGTGCACCCCGCGCAAGAGGACGAGGCGCTCCCGGTAGTCGAGAAGCGGCTGGTGAATGGCTCCGAGCGTGAAGTTCTGGCTGTCCGACCCCGGAGCCGGAAACCAGATTTCCGGCACCGTGCCGTTGGGTGTGTATAAGAGGATGAGTCGCTTCGGTGGCGCAGCCTCGCTCTGGCCACTAGCCCGCAGTGAATCCAGGAGCGGAAGGGCCAGCACCCCCGCGGCAGCGGACAGGAAATGACGCCGGCTTGGCTTGTTTCGTCTCATGGCTCCTCCGGGTGCGGTCCGCGCAGACGGAAGGCCGGACTCGTGGTGAGGGCCACCAGCATTTCGATGAGATTGCCTCCGCTCTCCGCGACCTGGGTATGGACCGCGTCGAGCGCGCACTGATCGGTCGAGGCGGCGGGACGACCGAGCGCGAAAGTAAACCACTTGCTGGCAACGCAGCGAGCGACCTGCCCCGATGTGGCCAGCCGCGAGCTGAGCTCTACGGCGTCCGTCAGCGGGCCGTCGATCGCCGCATCACCGCTGTCGACCAGGGCGCCACTGGTGTCGACCGGCTGGCCATTTTCCTCCTCACGGAAGCGACCCAGCTGGTCGAAGCCCTCGAACGAGAAGCCAATCGGATCGATGGCCTGGTGGCAGATGGAGCAGTCGTCGCTCTGGGTATGAACGGCGAAGCGCTCGCGCGTGGTCAAATTTGGGTCTGGATCGGGTGGCGAGTTGTCGATGTTGGCTGGTGGCGCGGCGGCGGGGGCACAGAGGATGCGATCGCGCACGAAGACCCCACGTCGAATGGGGGACGACTGATCGGGGTTGGCGAGGAGGGCCATCAGGGCGGGCTGGGTCAATAGACCGCTCCGCCTCGGGCGGAGATCGCGCGCTTCGAAGCCTTCGTCGGGCGGGTTCAGGTCCTCCAGCTCCGCGAGTAGCGTGTCCACGTAGACCACGGGCGAGGTAAAAAAATCGGCCAGGGTGGCACTTTCGGCCCAGAAGACACCGTCCACGAACGCGTCGAGCGATTGCTGCAAAGACGGTCCCAACCCATCGGGGGCGTCGTCTCGAGTTAGACTCGGCAGGGCCTCGACGCCGAGCCATTGGCGATGAAACTCGACCACCCGCTCGCGCGCCCTCGTGTCCGCGAGCATGCGCCGCGTCTCCCTCTCCACGTCGGCAGCGGAGATCAAGCTACCGCCGTCGGCTGCCAAGAGGAGCGTCTCGTCGGGCATGGTTCCCCACAGGAAGTAGGATAGCCGCGAGGCCAGCTCGTAGGGACCGAGGGGAATCGTCCCGACTTCTGCTTGCGAGCGGGGTGCCTCCACTCGATACAAGAACTGCGGCGACTGCAGCGCGGCCTCGATGATCGCGCTGAGCGCTTCCTCGTGACCGAGCGACGGCGCTAGCCGCGAGTAGAGGGTCTCGAAGGCCGCCCGTTCGCCTGCCTCGAGGGGCCGCCGAAACGCGCGCCGCCCGAAGTCCTCGATGAAGAGGTCCGCGCACACCGCGTCGTCGCCCTCGCACGGCACGAGTAGATCGAGTCCGCGTTCCTGCGCTAGCTGCGCCAAAAGCCCAGCCGCTTGGTGGAAGTTCTCGATGAGAAGGGGGTTGGCTCGATGAGTGCTCGCGCTATTGGTGAAGCCGTCCACCTCTGGCTCGTGCGGGAAGTTGACCGTGGGGTCTCCGGTTTCCCCCAGCAGGGCCTGAATCGTGCGGCGGTACTCGCTATTGGTGAGCAAACGCGCCTCGGGAACGGGCGCGCCGACGGCATTGCAGGACCCAGGTGGCTCGGCGCTCTCGTGCACCGGCACGAAGCTGTCGCAGCCCAGCGCACACCAGAGGGCGCTGGCCAAAACGGCGCGTGGCGCCGGTGGGAGACGCTTGCGAGTGGCCACGGCGAGCAGGAGCCGCCGCTCACAGTGCTACCGCAGACAACGAGCGTCAAACTCCCGGCCCCGCAGAGTAGCGGTGTCGAGCTCTCGTTTGCAGCACGGCGCAATATTCGAGTTTCAATCTATCAAAGTGCCCACTTTTCTACCAACGCGCGGCATTTCTTGAGCCATCTTCTTTGGGTGCGTGCACGTGATCAGTCCGTTCGTGTGACCTCGGGCAAACCGAGCGCTCGGCAACGCGGTCCGGGGGGTTGCCCGGCCCCCCGCCGTTGGTAGCGTGACGCCATGCTGCGGCTGGAAGTGGGCTTGCTCCTCTTGGGCGCGAGCGTGATGTCGTGCGGCGGAAGCGGCCCGAGCGTCGCCACGGGGGGCGCTCCGGGCATTGGAGGCGGCCCCAGCAGCGGAGGCCAGAGCGGTTCGGGTGGCCAGCTCGGTGCTACGGGCGGCGCGCCCAGCGGTGGAACAACGGGCGGAGGGGGAAGCCCGGGCTCGGGAGGCGCGCCCAGTGGTGGAACGGTGGGCACGGGCGGAGGTTCCGGTGGTGCCTCGAGTGGCGGCAGCGTGAGCACGACAGCCGAACCGCCCAGCTGCGCGGCGGGAGGACCGGGCCTGAGCACCTGCGGGCCGGACGACGAGAGCTGCTGCACGAGCCTGCTCGTGACCGGTGGCACGTTCTTTCGGACCTATACGAATGATGGCAATGGCCCGAGCGGAACGTCCGCGGCGGCGACCGTCAGTGACTTCCGCCTGGACAAATACGAAGTGACCGCGGCGCGCTTCCGGCAGTTCGTCACCTACCTCGTGGACGGCGGCGCCCCGCCAGCCGCAGGCAGTGGGAAGCACGCTCATTTGAATGACGGCCAGGGCTTGCAGCGGGGCAGTGCCTCGGGGAGCTACGAGCCTGGCTGGAGCGACAGCTGGAACAGCAAGCTGTCCGGCGACATCGCCGACTGGACGACGGTGTTGGCAGGGGGAACAGCCGCGTCCAAGTACGGGACTTGGACCGAGAGTGCCGGCGACAACGACGAGCTCCCCATCACCTTCCCGAGCTGGTACGAGGCGTACGCCTTCTGCATTTGGGACGGCGGCTTTTTGCCGAGTGAAGCCGAGTGGAAGTACGCGGCCGCCGGTGGTGACGAGCAGCGTCGCTATCCGTGGGGTTCGGAGACTCCCGGTTCGGACAATCAGCACCTGATCTTCGACTGCTGCTTCCCATCCGGGCAGTGCAGCACGTCGAGTGGCCACGACACCTGCACGGGCCTGGTGAACGTCGCCCCGGTGGGCTCGACGCCGCTCGGTGTGGGCCGCTACGGACAGTTCGATCTGTCAGGCAGCGTGTGGGAGTGGAACCTCGATCTCTATTCGGCCCAGCTAGACAGTCCCTGCACCGACTGCGCGCACTTCGACGGCACCGATCGCGTCCTGCCCGGTGGCGGCTTCCACAGCGGCATGACGTACGAGTATTCCTACAACCGCCAGTCGGTGAACTACAATCCGGACACCTACCGCGGCGACTACGCCGTAGGGTTGCGCTGCGCCCGCGAGCCGTGACCTAAGGCGGTACTCGCGATTGGTGAGCAAGCGCGCATCGGGACCGAGCTCAGGGCGCCGGGCCGCCGTCGACGATCACCCAGCCGAACGTGTCGGTCAGGGTGGAGCGGGCTTGCTCCCCACTGCCAGCCCCGTAGGTGGAGTTCCCACCGTCGAAGCCTTTCGATCCCAGTTCAGGTGCGTAGCTCACGAGGTTGACCAGGAGCGAGTCGTAGTTGGAAGTCGATAGTTGGGCACCTTCGAACATCTCCACGAAGACCAGGGCGCTCGAGAAGTCCCAGCTGCCCAAATCTGCATCGAACGCTACGGCTCCCGCGAACATTCGCTCGAATTCCCATACATTCGACACGTCCCAAGTCGACACATTCCCGTTGAAGGACGTTGCGCCCTGGAACATGGCTCCCATCTGCCTCACTTGGGATGTGTCCCACGAGCTGAGGTCTTGGTCGAACGCCTCCGCCCGTTCGAACATGCCTCGTGTCTCGTCGGGATCGTTCGCGTCAGGTCCTTCCCCCATGTACTGGACACTACTGGTGTCCCAGGCACCGATATCCTGGTTGAAGGCCAAGGCGCGACGAAACATCGAGCGCATCTCGATGACCTGACTCGTGTCCCAGGCGCCGATGTCTTGGTTGAAGGCCTCGGCACTGCGGAAGGTCTCGTACATCGTCTCCACATTGGAGGTGTTCCACGAGCCGAGGGGTCGATTGAAGGCCGTCGCCCCTGCGAATGTCCCGCTGAGATCGGTGACCTGACTCGTGTCCCAAGTAGACAGATCGCCGTTGAAGCTTTTTGCCCCGAAGAACAAATGCTGAAAGGACGTGATTTGCGACGTATCCCAACCGGAGAGATCCTGGTTGAAGGATTCTGCTCCCGCGAACATTCCCCTTGAATCGAAGTAGCTCCCATCCACAACGGACGTCACCTGACTCGTGTCCCAGTTCCCGATGGGTTGGTTGAACGCGACGGCGCCCTTGAACATGCCGGCCATTTGCGTCACCTGACCCGTGTCCCAGCTTCCGATGGGCCGGTTGAACGCGACGGCCTCGTCGAACATGTGCGCCATGGTCGTGACGCTCGACGTGTCCCAGCTCGACACGTCGCCGTTGAAGCTCGCCGCGTAGCGGAACGTGTATGCCATGGTCGTGACGCTCGACGTGTCCCAGCTCGACACGTCGCTGTTGAACTTGTCCGCGCCGGAGAACATCCCCGACATGTCGGTCACCTTCGACGTATCCCAGCCGGAAACGTCGCCGCTGAAGGCAGCTCCCGCGAACGTCCAGGCCATGTTCGTGACGCTCGATGTGTCCCAGCCGGAAACGTCGCGGTCGAACGCGTTGGCCCCGGCAAACAGTTCGCCCATGTCCGTCACGCTCGACGTATCCCAGCTGGAAACGTCGCCATTGAACTTCGTGGCGTTGCGGAACATGGCGTGCATGTTCTGAACGCTGGAGGTGTCGAAGCCCACGTTCGTTTCATTGAAGTCGGTCCAGGCGAACATCTCGGACATGTCCACGATGTGAGCCGTCTGCCAGTCCTCGATGTGGGCGAGCTCCTTGACGTTCGTTTCCGCGAATGCCCGGGCCAGAGTGGTCGTGTGAGACAGATCCGGAACATCCTCGGCGGTGACGCGCAAGTTTGGATATTCAGCGAACTGTCCCGCCCAATTGCCGAAGCGGAAACTCCCCCACTGCCGGATCTCGCTCAGCTTGGCCGCATCGGTCAAGTCGTAGGCGTCATCGCATTCGTAGTAGCAGTCGTCATCGTCGCCGCACGGCGGCCCACAGTCCTCCGGCACGTGCTTGTATTCGTAGTACCAGCCCTCGATCAAACCCACGATCTCGACGACGTATGACTGCGGCGGTTGCGGGTATGCGTGTTTCGAATCCGGGTCGTCGAAGGAGGTGATCTCACTCGTCGTCCCATCACCCCAGTCGACGACGAAATCGTAGGTTCCCTCTGCGGCGAGCGGCAGGTTGACGGTGCCGGGGGGCGACAGATTGTCCGTGTCCCATCCCGAAGTGTAACCCCACGGATCCCAGAGCATGACGAAGGCGTCGGGGTTCGTGGGCTGCCCTCCGCTCGAGGGATCGCCACCCTGTCCGCCGAGCTCAGGTGCCCCACCTGTCGCCGGATTTGCACCGCCGCTTGCAGCACCGCCGCTTGCAGGACCGCCGAGGCCACCTTCCCCCGGGCCGCTAGCGACTCCCCCAAACCCGCCCTCCCCACCATCAGGCTCTTCGACTGCACCGCAGGCGGCTACCACGGCTGAGACCAGACCCGCCGCGACCCCGAGCCAGCGACGCTGGCGATGTGTAAACATGCGAAAAAGCGTGGTCGGTCTCGCCGGTCGGGTCACGGCCCGCCACCAGACGGCCGAAATTGCAGGGCGCGCGCCAGGACCGCACATTTTTGCTCCGGCCTGTCGGGATTTCGCCGCCTAGGCTCAGGTGGCGCTCTCGCGCCGGGAACGCGCTCGAGCAGACGAGGGCCGCGCCGTCACATATACGCGTAGCCGAAGCTGAGCATCCCGCGCACGAGCGTCAGACCGGTTTCGGGACCGAAGCCGGGGACGACCTCGAAGCCGATGCGAGCACTTCGATGGCGTCCGCGCTTCTCCCACTCGTTTTCACCCATGAGGTTCAGGTGAACGAGGACGGGAAACACGAACCCGCCGTACCCCCGCGCGGGAATGCCGCCTGGAGCAGTCGTCGTGTTGTTCAGCCCAAACGAGAGCTCGTAGCCGCTGCCCAGGCCCACGGACAGCGAACGGACCGGGGTTGCCTCGAACACGACGAAGCCGCCACCGAAGTTCGATGCCAAGAAAAGCGAACCAAGCTCCGCGCGAAAGAACAGGGCGACGGATCGGGAGAACTGATGGCCAAGGTCGACCGCACTCGCGGGGGAGATCATGGCGCAGGTGTTGTTCCCTTCGCACGAGGGGCCGAGCGCCAGCCCGGCGCTGACCCCCACGTCATAGCTCAGGCGAAAGCGACCGGTTTCTGAAGCTTCCGCGAGGCAGGGCTTGGCGGCCGATAGGCACCCCCAGAAGGCGAAAACCAGGAGTGCCTGCCTTGGTCCCATGGTGCCTTAGGCCGCGCTCTCGCGGCGCGGGCGCTTGTTGGCCAAGAGCACCCGCTTGCGCAGACGGACGGCCGCCGGGGTCACCTCGACCAGCTCGTCGCGGTCGATCCATTCGATCGCTTCGTCGATGGTCATCAACTTGGGCGGGCTGAGCACCGTGTTCTCGTCCTTGCCGGAGGCGCGCACGTTGGTGAGCTTCTTTTCCTTGGTGACGTTGACGTCGAGATCGTTGTCCCGGTTGTGCTCACCGATGATCATGCCTTCGTAGACCTCGATGTTCTCGTTCACGAACAGGACGCCGCGCGGCTGCAGGTGAAAGAGGGCGTAAGGGCGGGTGGAGCCCGCGCGATCGGCCACCATGGCCCCATTGACGCGGCGAAGCATCGGTCCTGCGTAGGGTTCCCAGCCGTCGTTCAGGGTGTTGAGCAAGCCGAGGCCCCGCGTTTCCGTCAGGAACTCGGAGCGGAAGCCAATCAACCCGCGCGACGGAATGCGGAACTCGAGGCGCACGCGGCCCGTGCCCACGTTGATCATGTTCGTCATCTGACCGCGACGCTCACCGAGGCGAGTGGTCACGGCACCCACGTAGATGTCGGGCACGTCGACGTGCACCTTCTCGACCGGCTCCATCCTCTGGCCATCGACCTCGCGCACCACGACTTCCGGCATGCCCAGGCAGAACTCGTAGCCCTCGCGCCGCATGGTCTCGGCGAGCACCGCCAGCATCAGCTCACCACGACCGTACACGATGAACGTGTCCGATTCCTCGGTCGCCTCGACCCGGAGCGCCAGGTTCCGCCGGCCTTCCTTCTCGAGCCGGGCCTTGATGTGGCGCGACGTCACCCATTTGCCGACTTTGCCGGCAAACGGCGAATCGTTGACGATGAAGCGCATCTTGATGGTCGGCTCCTCGACCTCGATGCGCGCGAGCGCCTCCGGGTTCAGCGGATCCGCCAGGGTGTCACCGATCTGCACCTCTTCGAGGCCTGCGACGGCGACGATGTCACCGGTGTCCACGGCCGTCTCGACCTTGACGCGTTCGGTGCCGACGTAGCGGTAAACGGCGCTCAGACGCTGGGCCTTGGTGCCCTCCTCGCCCATCCAGGCCACCGTCTTACCCACCTCGATCCTGCCGCGCCACACGCGACCGATGGCCAGGCGCCCGACGTAATCGTCGTGCTCGATGTTGTGCACCAAGAACTGCAGCGGCCCGTCGGAACCCAGCTTCGGGGCCGGGATCTTCTCGACGATGGTCTCGAGCAGGGGCCGCAGGCTGTCGCTCTCTTCTTCCAGGCTGCGCTTGGCGATGCCGAGCTTGCCGATCGCGTAGATGGTGGGGAAATCCGCCTGCCATTCGGCAGCGTCCAAATCGCAGAACAGATCGAACGTCTCGCTGAGCACGTCCTCGGGCCGCGCGTCCTGGCGGTCGATCTTGTTGATCACCACGATGACGGGCAGGCCGAGCTCGAGCGTCTTGGACAGGACGAAGCGCGTCTGCGGTAGCGGCCCTTCGGCGGCATCCACCAGGAGCAGGACGCCGTCGGCCATCTTCAGCGTGCGCTCCACCTCACCGCCGAAGTCCGAGTGGCCCGGCGTATCGATGATGTTGATGGTGACGTCGCCAAACTGGATGCTGCAGTGCTTGGCCAGAATGGTGATGCCGCGTTCCCGTTCGAGATCGTTCGAGTCCATCACCCGATCGACCGTTGCGGCGCTCTCTCGGAACACCCCCGTCTGCTTGAGCATGGCGTCGACGAGCGTGGTCTTGCCGTGGTCGACGTGGGCAATGATGGCGATGTTGCGGAGAGAGGCGGCCATGGGGGGCCGGCCAGGTAGCCCGCGGAAGGGCCTCGAGCAAGCGAAAAACCTGGAAATTCCGCGGATCTCAGCCCAGCCGATACAGAATGCCCGGCGCGCGAGCCACGCAATCGGCCGGCCCGCGCACGATCGCGGCACTCTCCGCTGGCAATGGAACCTCGACGGCCCCGGCAACGAGCAGGAAATCGCCCCGCTCGGCGACGAGCAGAAGCTGCCCGCCCTCGGGGTCGAGCGTGAGCCGACCGCCGGTCTTGAGTACGATGCGCTCGGCCGCTCCTTCTCGTCCCCCCGCGCCCACCGGCAGCTCGACGCGCCGCAAACGGGGCAGGCGGTGCGCCGGCAGGTTGCGCAAGGACAGCACCTTGATCGGCGCCCTATCGAGCTCCACCAGCTCGTCCAAGCGGATGCCGAGCGCGCGGGCGACCCGCAGGACGACGCTCAGCGTCGGATTGGCCTGGCCGGACTCCAGGTGGGCGATCGTCGGGCGCGGCACACCCGACTGCTCGGCCAGAGCCTTCTGGCTGAGGTCCCGGCTCTCGCGCAGCTGCTTGAGGTTCTGCGCCAGGCGTGTCGATAGATCGTCCACCTGGACGATCTTCTAACATGAGAGCCCAAACGGGGGAATTGGGCTCAGCCGATGGGAGACGCCTTGACCGCCGCGCGGCCGTCTTTGACGTACACGGTGAACTTCACCTGCGCCGCGCCGTGGCGGGCCCGGAGGGCTTCCTGGTTCTTCACCAGGGTCACCCGGAACTTCTCGTAGGTGAAGCCATCGATGGGCTCTCCGCACTGCTGCTTGGTGGCCACGAACTGCTCGAACACCCGCTGCCACTCGGCCTCGGGATCGGCACTGACGGCGGGCTGAGCCGGGGTCGCCCCCGGGGGACGGCCGGGCGGTGGGCGACGCCCAGGCGGAGACGGCAGCGCAGGCGAAGCAGCCGAGGCCGGCGGCGAGTCGCCTCCGGGGACGGCGAAGGCCGCCATTTGCGGCTGGGCAGGTAGGTCGCCCAGGACCTGCGTCAAATCGGCCGCCTTGCGCGAAATGCCGCCCTGGCTCGAGGCCACCTTGTCGATGCCGTCGTTCAGCTCGGCAGCGATCTTGCGGTAGATGCCGCCGAAGCGACTGGGCGAGAGCTGGTCGATCTCGCCCTTGCCGAGCTTGGCCGCCTCGCCTTCGAACTTGCGCAGCGGCCTCGTGTGCTCGAGCCACGAGAGCAAGAGGCCAAGCACGATGGCAGCCACGGCGCAGAGGATGGCCAGCATCTTGTCGGCCGCAGCCTTGTCCTTGTCGTCTGCCACCTTGAAGAAGGCGAACGGGCTCGTCACGTTGGTGCCCATGCGCGCGACGGCGTAGCCAGCGCCAAGCTGGAATGCCTCGCCTTGCAGGCGCGTGTACTGGATGTACACGCTCGTCACACCCTTGATCTCGCGCACGCTGCTGCGGCCTTTGTCCTTGTAGTCGGCGTCCGTCTTCTCCAGGCCCTCGAGGTCGGAAATGAGCTGATCGAGGTTCGCCTTGGGGAAGGCCTCGGGCGCACCAGCAGCGGTCCGCTGTCCGCCCACGTAGAACGCCACGGCAGCACCGGTGCGCTCGCTGAGCTCGCGGGCGAACTTGTCGTCGATGATGCGCGCGCCCACGATGGCGCCAGCCGGCTCGGCACCGGCCTCGAACTCCACGGGCCGTGCAACGACGCGGTAGGTTCGGTCCCACACCAGCGTGTCATCGCGCACGAAGCCGTGCAGCGCGTCAGCCACCACCGGATAGCCACCGAGCTCGAAGTCCTCCATGCCCTGCGCCTGCGGGAAGCCCACCTGCGCAACGACGCGACCGTGCTGGTCGATGGCGAAGACGGCGTCGAAGGCCTGGTCCTCGGGGATCGTCTGGTTGATCTTCTTGAGGGCCGACAGGACGCTCTCGCGGAACGCCCCTGGCAGCTTGGTCTCGCTCTTGCTCGCGCCTTGCAAGCCCTTGGCCACGTCCTGGTCGAGCGCGAACTTGATCAGGTGCCCCGCGCGCATGCGCGCATCGTCGCGCAAATACCAACCGACGACCTGACTGTCGGCCGAAAGTCCCTCGCCGAGCGCGCGAGCGGTGGCACGGTTGTGCACGCTCTGCGCGATGGACAGCACGAAAATGGCCATACCGAGGGCCAAACCAACGACCACCAGCCAAAAACGGGAGAGCAGCATCTCAGTCGTCCCCCGTCTTCTTCTGCGGCGTACCGATGACGAGCGGCGCGACCTTGACGTCCTCTTTGGCCACGGTGGCCGGCGCGGCATTGCCCGCCTTCTCGCCCGCGAAGTACGCCTGGACGGAGTACGTCGCTTCGACGGGAGCGGTCAGGAAGAACTCGCCCTTCATGTTGGGGTAGGCGATGCTGGCGACGTTCGGTTCACCGACCACCCACATCCGCAGGCTCGGTGCGGCCTCGTCGCGGATCTCGAACTTGCCGGGGCCGGGCACCGTCCACTCCCGGGTCCCGCCGCGGGCTGTATCGTTCGCGCTGAAGGCGGGCAGGCCCACACCGTACAGCCGATGCGTGAAGGGGTCCGTGTTCTGGAACACGAGCTTGGTGCCGGGGACGACCACGATGGTCACCGGCGTCGTGCGCCCGCCGCCCACCCGAACCAACGTGGCCATCGCGTCCGGCTTCTGCGCGGTCTCGGCCAGCGCGGCCACGCAGACCTCCTTGGGCAGATGCGGATAGAGCTTGCGGAACTTCGCCGGGACCGTCGGCACCATCTCGCGGAACGAGTAGCCCTTGGCTTTGGGGTCCTTGGCTTCCGCCCACACCGGATTCTCGAGGAAGAGGTGCCCCTGGACGACACCAATGATCCTCTGAGCCAAGGCGCCGCCCGAGAAGACGAGCGGCAAGAGAGCAGCGCCGCAGAGGACAGCCGCCCTTCGAAGCAATCGCGATCGAAACATCGCCGCCGACGTTACAGCATGGGCGGACCGGGGCGAAGTGGCCTCCGCGAGGTCCCTGAAATTAGCGTGGTTCCGTACCGCAGAGGCCGCCGCGAGATTTTCAGTTCCGAACCCCAAACCTGATAGGTGGGTAAATTGCCCGGGCTTCTGGCTTCCCGGCGAATTCGTGCCGGGCGTAGCGCTCCACCCGAGGACTCGATTCCCTGGGGTACAGTTTGACGGAGTTCGTTACTGAGTTGCTGGCGAGCTCCCGCAGAGGGAACCACTACATGGAACTATAAGACGCAGCACCGCCTCGTCAATCGAGAGCCGCATGCTCAGTGAACCGCACCCGTCAACCAAGCGAAGGCAGGCACGAGGACTTCTTCTGGCGACGATCCGCCTTGACGAACTTCTTCCGTCGTGCCGACACGCGCAGGATCCAAACGGAAACCATGATCACCGAACAGCACCACGAGGGTGCGAGGTGGCTGCGCTGCCATGTGCTCCGCGACGGCTTCGGCCGTCTGGTTGGCGATGTCGTCGAAACGTTCGAGTACCGGCCGACCGGGCGTGCGCAGCGCATCTTCGACCACGTCGATCTTGAGCACCTCGACGCGTCCGGTCCGAATGCGCCGGGGCGAGCGCGCGGAGCGCCCGCGCGCCACCAAAGTGGGCGATTCTTCGCCGGCCCAGGGTTCGAGCAGACCCTCGGGACCTTTGCCGAGCAGCTCCAGCTGGTAGGTCGTGATCGACGGCAGCGCGGACCAAAGCAACAGCCGCTCGGTGAGCGCCGCGTCCACGCGTGCCCGCAATCGCTCCTGCACCATCAGGCCCAGGTCGAAGCGCAAGCCATCGACCAGGAGTAGTTGCACCCGGCGCGCTCCTTGCAGCCGGCCGAGACGCTGGGCGACATCCGGCAAGTCGAGCACCATGGTGGGCCGCTTACCGCGCACGCGCAGGGCGTCGAACGTTTCCGCGTAGCTCTTCTGGAACGAGGCTTGCCACTCGTCGAGCACGGCGCTGGCCGTCTGGTCGGCGATGCCGCGCCGCGTCGCCTCGCGCAGACGCGTGTAGTCGGTCACGAACATGCGCTCGATGGCGGCGAGGGGCCTCGGGCCGCCCGCCTGAGCGAGAGCGTTGCGCCAGTTGGGCCATTCCTTGGTCGCCAGCTGGTTGAAGGCATCGTTCGGGTCGAGCGCTGGCGGGTTCGCTACCGCGCTGGGTTGTTCGAGGGGGAGCTCGGGTGCGACCGCTTCGCGGACGGGAGCGGAGGGCTCCGGCTCGGCGCTCGGCACGTCGTCGCTGGCCATCTGCAGGAACGGCCGGCGCAGCCGCTTTTGCGGCAGGGGCGTGGGCACCTCCTCGGCAGGCGCGGCGGCGGCCGCCTCGGGGACGGGCTCCGGCTCGACCTTGGGGGCCGGGCTCGCGACCGGCGGAGGCCGAGAATCGGCTTCGAGCACACGCAAGAACTCGCCCACATCGATGTGCGACCGATCCACCGCGGCCACCGGTGTGGGCTCGGGGAGCTCCTCGGCCGGCGGAACGATGGTCACCGCTTCGCGCGACTCTTCCGCGGCGAACTGCAGCTCGCTTTGGACCGGTTCGTCACTCGCCGTTGGGTGCTCGGGACGACTCGCCCAATCTTCGACTGGCGCTTCGACCAGTGGCTCCTCATCGAGGAGGCCCAACGCTCGGTCGAGTCCCGGTAGTGCCACGTCGAGCACCGGAGCGACGCGCGTACCGAGCACGCTCGTCGTGGGCTCGGCCGGGGCGACCATTTCGGGCGCGGACCCGAGCTCGGGCTGTGCTGCCGTGATCTCCTCGACCTGGTCGACCACCGCGGGTGGCAAATCGGACAGCTCCATCGCCGCGGCGCTTGCGGCCAGCTCCACGCTGGGCGGACGCGGGCTCACTGGCTCGGAAGCCAGCTCGAACAGGCTGTCGAACAGTACCGGCGAGGGGAAAACGCGAAGGGACTGGTTCTTGGTCGACACGACCAAGCGCACGGGGCGGTCGGCGCTCGCGGCGATCCACCAGCGCAAGACGGAGCTGTCGTCGGCATCGAGGGTCCGGCCGAGGTTGGCGATGCCCTCGAGAGTCGGAATGCCGAGGGCGAGTCCCCGGCGCTCGACGAAGCGGGCGCGGTAGAGCTGGTCGCTGAGCGACGCATCGAGGCTGCTCTGGGCGTGAATGCCCGCCGGGGGAGCGCCCAGCTGGTCGAGCTTCGCTTCGAGACCTTCCTCGATGTAGAGCCCGAGTCGGCCGCGAAACTCGGGACCGGGGGCCCCGAGCTCGACCCAGAGGTAGCCGAGCGCCTCGGCGCGGGCGCCCATGGCGGAGAGGCCAGCCTCGTCGGCCAGCGCCACGGCAGCTTCCTCCCAGGCGCCGATTTCGGCCTCCAAGCTCGTGGTTTCGGGCCGCGACTCGGCGAGCGCTGGCGCACTCAGGAGCTCGTCGGCATCCGGCAGGAGCGGGTGCAGGTCCGGCTCGGCGGGGGAGCTGGTCTCGGCCCAGGTCATGCTTCCCCATGACCCGTTTGACGGGAAGGGGGCAAGTTTTGCTCAATAAGTCGCTCGTTTGCTCACCCAGTCATGTGACCTATAGGTGCATTTCGATGGGACGACAGCGATGGCTCGGGCTCTTGGTCTCCGTGCTGGTCGGCACGTACGGCTGCACTTGGATCACGAATGAGCCGCCTGGTGACGGGGACGGCCAGGGCGGGGAGGCTGGAGCTGGAACCGGCGGCGTACCCGAAACCGGCGGGGTCGGAGCCGGCGGTGAAGCCGGCAGCGATGGCGGCGGAGGAACTCCCAACGTCGAGGGTGATCCCTGTGACGAGCAGGACGCCACCGCCTGTGTGAGCGAGAATCAGAAGGTCACCCTGCTCTGCGACCAAGGGTTTTGGCGGCGGGTCGGCGTCTGCTCTGCAAGCGAGAACTGCGACACCAAGACAGGCTTCTGCACCGAGCTCGAGGAAGGGTGCGTCGAGCGACAGCCGGGAGCGGCATTCTGCACCGAAGAAGGCGATCTCCGCGAGTGTGGGCCTGACCGCGTCAGCTCGGAGCTCGTGCTGGAGCAAGGGTGCCTGACCAACTTGCTCGACCTCCAGCTGTCCGCTGGCACGCTGAGTCCCGAGCTGAATCCCACGGTCTTCGAGTACGAGATTCTCGTATCGCTCTTCACCCAAAACGTGACCCTGACCCCCACGGGAGCCCCAGGCTCGACTCTCACCATCGACGGCGACAGCGTGGATTCCGGCGACGAATGGATTTCGCCCGTCCTGGACTTGGGTGACAACGTCCTCGAGATTGTCGTGAGCCGAGAGGGGCATCCCGATCGCAGCTACACGATCACCATCACGCGCGGCCGGCAGGAAGCCTACGTCAAGGCTTCCAACACCGGAGCGGGCGATCAGTTTGGCTATTCCGTCGCTCTCTCCGCAGACGGCGACACCCTCGCCGTCGGGGCACCCTTCGAAGCCAGCAGCACTTCGGGCATCGACGGCGACGAGAGCGACAACTCCGCTTCGTCCTCCGGCGCCGTCTACGTCTTCTCACGCAGCGGCGATAGCTGGACCCAGGAGGCCTACATCAAGGCTTCCAACGCGGAAGCGGACGATAACTTTGGCTGGTCCCTCGCCCTCTCCGCGGACGGCGACACCCTCGCCGTCGGGGCAATCAACGAAGCCAGCAGCAGCGGCGCCGTCTACGTCTTCTCACGCAGCGACGAGTGGGAGCAACAGGCCTACGTCAAGGCCTCCAACGCGGGAGCGGACGACGTGTTTGGCTATTCCGTCGCCCTCTCTGCAGACGGCGACACCCTCGCCGTCGGGGCACCCTTCGAAGACAGCAGCGCCACGGGCGTCGATGGCGACCAGAGTGACAACTCCGCCTCGTTCTCCGGCGCCGTCTACGTGCTTTCACGCAGCGGCGATAGCTGGACCCAGGAGGCCTACGTCAAGGCTTCCAACGCGAAAGCGGTCGATACCTTTGGCATTTCCGTCGCCCTCTCCGCGAACGGCGACACCCTCGCGGTCGGGGCATATTACGGCGGCGAAGCGAGCAACGGCTCTGCCTACGGGGCCGGCGCCGCCTACGTCTTCTCACGCACTGACGACGAGTGGGACCAGCAAGCCTACGTTCAGGCTTCCAACGCGGGAGTGGAGGATCTCTTTGGCTGGTCCGTCGCCCTCTCCGCAGACGGCGACACCCTCGCTGTCGGCGCACCCTACGAAGCCAGTAGCGCCACAGGCGTCGACGGCGACCAAAGCGACGACTCCGCTTTCGGGGCCGGCGCCGCCTACGTCTTCTCACGCAGCGACGACGAGTGGGAGCAGCAGGCCTACGCCAAGGCTTCCAACGCGGGAGCGGACGATAACTTTGGCTGGTCGGTCGCCCTCTCCTCCTCCGGCGACGCCCTCGCCGTCGGGGCACCCTACGAAGACAGCAGCGCTCGAGGCATCGACGGCAACGGGAGCAACGACTCTGCCCCCGGTGCCGGCGCCGCCTACGCGTTCACACGCCAGGGCGAGACCTGGACCCAAGCGGCCTACGTCAAGGCTTCCCGCGCGGCGGGGGCCGACACGTTCGGCTTGTCTGTCGCGCTCTCCGGGGACGGCAACACTTTGGCCTTCGGGGCGACCGGCGAAGACAGTCGCGCCACCGGCATCGGCGGCCTTCAGACCGACAACTCCTCTCCGTCTTCAGGCGCCGTCTACGTGTTCCGCTGAGTGATGACGCTCAGGGAGGCTGAGTCCCCGGCGGCTTCTGCTCGCGTTCGAGGTAGCGGAAGATCGTGCGGGGATCGACGCCGAGGTCGCGGGCCGTCTGGGTGCGGTTGCCCGCGTTGCGCTCGAGCGCCTGCAGCACGTAGCGCCGCTGGAACTCTTCCTTGGCTCGCTCGAGCGGGATGATGGGCTCCACCTTGTCTTCGCCGAGGTCCAAATCCTCGGGCGTCAGCAGGTTCTTGTCACAGAGCACGAGCGCCTTCTTCAGCCGGTTCTCCAGCTGTCGGATGTTGCCGGGCCAGGCGTAGCGGCGGATCGCGGCTAGGGCGCTCGGGGAGAAGCCCTTCACCGAGCTAGCGAGCTCATCGGCGTATTTGCTGAGCAGCACCTTGGCGATGATGAACACGTCATCGGCGCGGTCGCGCAGCGGCGGCAGCCAGAGGTTGACCACGTTCAGGCGGTAGTAGAGATCCTCGCGGAACGTACCCTCCTGGATCATCTCTTCCAGGTTGCGGTTCGTGGCCGAGAGCACGCGGATGTCGACCTTCTCGGACCGGCTGTCGCCCACGCGGGTGATCATGCGCTCCTGCAGGGCGCGCAGGAGCTTGACCTGCAGCTGGGGCGTGAGCTCGCCGACTTCGTCCAAAAACAAGGTGCCGCCGTTGGCCTGCTGGAACTTGCCGCCGCGACTCGCCACGGCGCCGGTGAAGGCGCCTTTGACGTGGCCGAACATCTCGCTCTCCATCAGGTTCTCGGGGATGGCGCCGCAGTTGACGGTGACGAAAGGCCCGTTTTCTCGGTCGCTGCGGCGATGGATCTCGCGCGCGATGAGCTCCTTGCCCGTGCCGGTTTCACCCGTGATGAGCACACTGATGTCCGTAGTGGCCACCTTCTGCAGCTTGCGGAAGACCTCCTGCATCGATGGGCAGGAGCCGATGATCTCGCCGAAGCGCTTTCCGCCGAGCTCTTCCTCGAGCTTCTTCTTGTCGGCGCGCAGGGCCGTGACCAGCATGGCGTTGGTCAAGAGTAGCGACGCCTGGCCGGCAAAGACGGTCAAGAGGTCGAGCTGGGCGCGCTCGAACAAGCTCTTGATCTCGTCGTTCGCCACGTACAGCGCGCCCATCACCTCGCCGCGGTGAAACAGGGGCACGCACATGACGCTGGACAGCTTGAGCGCGATGACGCTGGCGCTCTTGCCGAAGTTCGTGTCGGTCAAGGCGTCGCTGACGATGACCGGACGGCGCGACTGGATCACGTCCAAGACGATGCTGTCCGAGATGCCCTGCGCGTCGGTGGCCAGCACCTCGCCCACGTTCCGGCTCGCCCGCACCTGGATGCGATTGGGCTCATCGGCTTGCCCATCGACCATGAGCACCATGCCGCGCGCTGCACCGGTCAGCTCCAGCACCGAGTCGAGCAGGATTTCGAGCAGCTCGTCGAGCCCCTGCGACGACATGAGGCGCTGCGAAAACTCGAACAAGCGCCGGAAGCCCGCGATCTCCGCGCCGGGCTGGACGGACTCGCGGTCGTCCGCCGGCACCGTGTCACTGAACATGGAGAACGCGAGCTGGGCTTCGCCCAAGGTCAACCGGTCGCCGTTGACCAGTCGTGCGCGGCGCTTGCGCTTGCCGTTGATGGCCAAGACGGCGTCCTTGTCGAGCACCTCCACCTCGAAGTCGCGTCCGTTGAACACGACCTGGGCGTGGTGACTGAGCACACTGGCGTCGGGGACGTGGATGTCGTTGCCGAGGGCGCGACCAAGCGTCGTGATGGGCTTGTGCACCGCGAAGAGCTGCGGGCTACCGCTCGGCGGGAAGAAACGAAGGGTCGGCATCCGGGCCGAGGCACCCTAGCATTAGTCCCACTCTGCGTGCAGGGGCCGCCCGAGCAAGCTCTTGAGCGCCTCGACCGGGGAGCGCCCACCGTAGAGGACCGACTCCACCGCGCTCGAGATGGGCAGATCGACGCCCAGCGCTTCGGCCAAGCGCACGGCACTCCGGGCCGTGTAGTAGCCCTCGGCCACGCCCTGACTCTCGGCCAGCGCCTGCTCCACCGTCTCCCCCTGGCCGAGCCTGATGCCGAGTGCGCGGTTCCGGGACAAGCTCCCGGTGCAGGTCAGGACCAGATCGCCCACTCCAGCCAGCCCCGCCATGGTCAGTCGCTCGCCACCTTTGCGCAGGGCAAGGCGCGCCATCTCGGCGATGCCGCGGGTGATCAGTGCAGCGCGCGTGTTCTCGCCCAGGCCGAGGCCATCGCAAGCGCCCGCTGCGATGGCGATGACGTTCTTCAGCGCTCCGCCCACCTCGACGCCAACGGGATCGGTACTGGTGTAGACGCGGAGCCAGTCCGTCACCAAGACGTCCTGGACCAGCTTGGCCAGCTCGGCGTCGGTCGACGCCGCCACGAGGTTGGTCGGCAGCTGGCGCGCGACCTCGCGCGCAAAACTCGGCCCCGACAGGGCGCACAGCCGCCCGGGATCGAGCCCGAGCTCGCGACCCAGCACCTCCGACATCAGCTCGAGGGTGACGCCATCGATGCCCTTGGTCGCACACACCACGGCGGCCCCGGCCGGTAGGAATGGGGCGACCCGGCGCGCGGTCGCACTGACCACCTGCGAGGGTACGACGACCAGGACGAGCTCGGCGGCGTCGAGCACCTCGGACGGCTCCGAGCTGATGACCACGCTGGGATCGAGCGGCACCCCGGGCAAAAACGCTACGTTCTCCCGCGCCGCCCGCATCGCCCGGGCATGCTCGGCCTCCCAGGTCCAGAGCCGAACGTCATGACGCCGTACGGCGAGCACGGTGGCGAGGGCGGTACCCCACGCGCCAGCCCCCAAGACGGAAACCTGCATTACTGGCGAGCGTACAGGTAGGGCCGCTCTCTTGCTACGTTGGACGCATGCCCCGCCTGCCCCTCTACAAAGTCGCTGGCTTCTTGGCCGTCGCCGCGAGCCTTACGCTCGCCCTTTCCGCCTGCCAAGTGGACACCAAGACCGGCAAGGGTGCGGCCACTATCGTCGGCCGTGGCATCGTCAACGACCCGAAGAACACCTCGCTCCGTTTCGGAATGATCGAGTTCGGTTTGCACGAATTCTGTCACCAGCTCCTGTCCACCGGCGCGCCCATGCGCCTCGACGACGATCAGCCGGTCATCGGTCGCTTCTTCGCCGATAGCTGCCAAGCCAAGAGCATCGACGATACCGCTCACAACACCATCATGGCGCAGTTCGGTGGCCGGGGTTACGCCTGGACGCTCGGCACGGGACGGCTGGGCTTCCGGGCCCAGGGGCTGCTCGAGCTCAAGCCCGATTTTCGCGTGTACGACGGCGCCATGTACGTCTATTTCCGCCCGGCCAAGGTCGACACCAGCGACTTCGAGGTGCTGATGACCGAGCGCAAGTTGGCGGAAGCGGCCGCGACCACGCTCGGCCTCGACGAAACGGAGCTCGGCCGCGCCATCATCAACGCCCAGCTGGGCCGCGGCTTCACGGCGGTGCGCTACGACGCAGACGGGCACACCGACTTCGCCATCGGCCTCATCGCCCGCGGCGACACCCCCTTCCGGCCCTTCGAAGTGGTGTCCTCACCGCGCGAAACCATCGCCAACGGCCGCACCGAGCTATTTTTGGAGCAACAGGACTACCTGGGCCGCGTCCACGTCGCCGCCGGCCAAGCCCTCACTTTGACCCTCGAGCTCGACGGCACGAATGAACTCGACGTGGCGATTGTTCCCGCTCTCGGAGGGTTGCCCGTGCAGAGATATGTCGAAAATGGCGGACCGCAGCGCCCGAGCGAAGCGCCCCCATTCCGGGCGCTCCTGTCGCGGGGAGCACCGCTGCGCGCCGAGGTGCCCCTGACGCCCGGGGACTACTACGTGGTGTTCGACCACTCGGGCGCCTTCGGGAGCGTGTCCCCGGGGCCAAAAGAGCTGCCAGCCCGCGTGGACTACCTGGTCCAGCTGGGCGCGGCCGGCACTCGCTGATCGCCCGGGACGATGGTAGGAGCGCTGCGCTTGGAAACGAAGCTCTACCGCTGGGTGCTGTGGCCGTTCTGGTTCGTCGTCCTGCCGCTCATCCTGGCCATTACCATCGTCTCCCTGCTGGCTGCCTCGGGGGCGCCTGGGTCTGGGCACATACCGGAAACCGGCGCCTTTGGCTGGGTGCGCTGGTTCGCCCGGGACCAAAAGGTCCCGGCCATCATCGTGTTCTTCACGCTGCTCGAGATGGCCATCTATCAGCTGCGCTACAGCCTGCCGTTCGCCGATCGCTTGGGCCTGTCGAGCGCACGCGGTGTGCCCCCGACCAAGCGCCGCGAGTACGAGGACGCCCACCACCTGCTCGACGAAGTCGTGCGCACGCTCAAAAACAACAAGGACGCGACTAGGACGCTCGGCGACGACGCGCGGGCCGAGGTCGAAGCCGCCATGCACGAGCTCGGTAGTGCCATGGCCGTGCCCCTGGACATCGAGCGCTTCGATCGGGCCCGCGAGGCGGCGCACCAGGTGACCGAGCGCCATTTGGCCAAATTCCGCCGCAGCGACGTGCGCGAATACACCGAGTCGATCCTGGTCGCCGTCGGCGTGGCGCTGCTCCTGCGCGCAGTGCTGTTCGAGGCCTTTCAAATTCCCAGTGGCTCGATGCTGCCCACCTTGCAGATCCGCGACCACATCTTCGTCAACAAGTTCACCTACGGACCGAAGATCCCGTTTACCGAAAAGCGCATCCTCACCTCCCTGCCCCCCGCCCGCGGTGACGTGATCGTCTTCGAATACCCGGACCCGAACCCGGGCAATCCGCGCGTTGACTACATCAAGCGGGCCATCGCCCTGCCCGGCGATCTGCTCCAGGTCAACGGCGGCCACCCCGTGATCAACGGCTGGGCCGTCCCCTACTGCCGCGTCGGCGAGTACACCTTCGGCGAAGAGACGGGCTTCGAGCAGACGACCGAGCTCTTCGTCGAGTTCCTCGGCAAAAACAGCTATCTCACCATGCTGGAAGGCGGCCGCGAGCACATCGAAGAAGGCCCCTACCGGGTGTCGGTGGGTGAGTTCTGGGTGCTCGGCGACAACCGCGACAACTCCATGGATTCCCGCGCCTGGCTCCACGGCAAGGGCGCCGGCGTACCCTTCGACAACGTCAAGGGCCGCGCGATGTTCGTCTGGCTCTCGTTCAACGAGCAAAACGTCGACCCGCTCGGCGTCACCTGGGACCGCCTCTTCACCCAGGTCATGGGTTCGCCCCGGTTGCCCAAGGAAGCGAGCCCCGAGCTCAAGGCCGGCATCCAAAAGTGCCTGGCGGAGCGTCCCCAGGTCACGGACCCACCGCCGCCAAACGTCCACGCCCCGCTCCGCAGCTCGACCGCGATCCGCACCCGGCTCTGAGCGACTCTGCTAGGCCCATCTGCTAGGCCCATCCGCTAGGCGGATTTCGGCCTGGGTCGCACGTAGACGCCACTTTTGCGGCCTTCGGGGGGCCGCGCCCCGGGGTGTTTCCGGCTGCGGCTGGGCGCGGCGGGGTCCACCGCATGGGCCAGACGGGGGCGCAAACGGGCAGCAAGCAGGATCCAGAGGACTTCGGCTTCGGACGTCACGATGATCGTACGCCGGCGGGCCGGTATGACTTCCCCGTCATACGCTCACTTTTCGACTGAGCACGACCACCGAGCGTGGCCCGACGTCGTAACCGAGCCCCGGCACCGGGACCTCCCAGCCGGGCTCCACTGCGTCGTCCGGACTCGGTAGGCCAGTGTCGACCACGCGCAGCCAGTCACCGGCTAGGCGCTCCTGGATTTCGAAATGCATCGGCCGGTAGTCGGCGTTGATGAGTACGTAGAGGTCGGGCTCGCCGTAGGCCCCTCCGCGTAGACTGAAGGCCAAAGAGCGCGATTCTTCGCTCATGTCGACGGGCCCTGCCGGGCCGTACCAGTGCACGTCGCCGTGCCAGAAACGGCTGCGGCCGATCGTTTGGCGCGATTTTCTGAGAGCGATGAGCCGCTGAAAGAAGCGGAACATGTCGCGATTCTTCTCGAGCAAGCTCCAATCGAGCCAGGTCGTTTCGTTGTCCTGGTTGTAGGGGTTGTTGTTGCCCCTCTGCGTGTTCAAAAACTCGTCGCCCGCGCAGAACATCGGCGTGCCGTTCGAGAGCATGAGCAGCGCGAAGAAGTTCTTCACCTGCTGGCGCCGCAGAGCCAGAACGTCCGCGGGCGCGCCAAGGTCGCCTTCCCAGCCGCAGTTCCAGCTCAGGTTGTTGTCCGCGCCGTCGGTATTGCCTTGGCCGTTGGCGAGGTTGTGCTTCTCGTTATACGCGGTCAGATCGTAGAGCGAGAAGCCATCGTGCGCGGTGATGAAATTGACGCTCTGGTAGGGGTGGTACACATCGCCCGGACGATCGGGGAACAAGTCGTCCGAACCGTAGAGGCGGGCCATCAAGGCGCTGACCTTGCCGGCGTCGCCTTTGACGAACGAACGCAAGTCATCCCGATACTGGCCGTTCCATTGCCGCCAGGTGAGGCCAGGGAAGCTCCGGCCGAGCAGGTACGCCCCGATGTCCCAGGCCTCGGCCACCAAGCGCACGTCGAGCTGTCCGGCTAGCGCAGCGATCTCGTGCACCATGGGCGGCTGATCCGTGTCGACGTGGCCATGCATGTCGCGCGCAAAGACGGACGCGAGGTCGAAGCGGAAGCCATCGACGCCGCCTGCTTCGGCCCAATAGCGCAGGCTGCGCAGGACGAGCGCCCGCACGACGGCGTGGGCGCAGCGCGCCGTGTTCCCGCAGCCGGTGTCGTTGCGATAGTTCCCGCCGGGCTCGAGCAGGTAGTACGCGTTGTTGTCGACCCCGCGGTACGAGTACGTCGGACCGTCCTCGCCGCCCTCCGCGGTGTGATTGTAGACGACGTCGAGCCACACCTCGATGCCGGCTTGGTGGAAGGCCCGCACCATCTCCTGAAACTCGTGCAGCGGCTCAGCGGCTGCGTACTCGTGGTGCGGCGCGAAGAAATTGAGCGTCATGTAGCCCCAGTAGTTGCCCTCCTGCGGGTCGAACTGGTGCACCGGCAAGAGCTCCACGACCGTGACGCCGAGCTCCTTCAGGTAGGGGATCTTCTCGGCCACGCCAGCGAACGTGCCCCGGTGCGCCGGCGACACGCCCGAGCTCGCCCGCGCGGTGAAGCCTTTGACGTGCAGTTCATAGACGATGGTGTCGTGCGTGTGCCTGGGCCGCGGAGCGCCCTGCCAGTCGAAGGGCTCGCTCGGGCGCGGCAAGACGCCGAGCGGCGCTCGCCCGTCGTTCGGACCCGGCTTGCACGCCAGCGCGCGCGAAAACCCGGGCGGGAAGTGAACGGCCCCGGCGAACGGGTCGAGCAGGATCTTCTCCGGGTCGAAACGGTATCCGCGGGCCCGGTCGTGCTCGCCGTCGACGCGCCAGGCGTAGTACTTCGCTCCAGGCACCGAGGACTCGGGCACGAAGCAGTGCCAGATGGCTCCGCTCTTGTTCTGCACCGGATGGAGGTCGATCTCGCGCAATGGCACAGCGACGTCGTCGCCGTACAAGAGGAGCGTCGCGCCCGAAGCGTGGCGCGAAAAGAGCGCGAAGTTCCACGCCTGCTCACTCTCGATCCACGTGGCACCGAGCAGTGACGGGCTGCCTTCGACTCGCTCCCAGGATTCGACGGTTCGAAGGCCAGCGAGTCGATTCATAGCGCGCTCAGTCGTATGCCACCCAGGCAGACCTGACCAGACTGAAGCGGCGCTCAGCGCTCTTCGTCGTCGTCTTCGCCGTCCTCGTCAGGCTCCGAGCCTGCGCGACGCGGGACGCCGCCCCCGCCCAGCACGATGCCCAGACGCCGTCGCAGGGCGCGCACGCGCGCCGTCCGAAAGAACGTGATGACCAGCGCACCGAGCCAGGAAAGGTCGATGGTGGCCCCCACTACGCGCACCAGCCGCGGATCCTGGTGCGGAGCCACCAGATACGTAAAGGCCAGATCGACCGCCACCTTGCCGAAACAGGCCCAGACGGCGGCTCTATAGACGCTCACCTCACGCTCCTGCCAATCCAGAAAGTCCGAGCGCGGCACGTGGCTGAACGCTTCCGGTTGCCGCCCTTGCGCATCCAGCTTGCGGAGCGTGAACCAGACCCCGAGGATCGTGGCCAAGATGTCGAAGACGTCGACTCCCATGTGCGGCTGGCCTTATACCTGGCCAGTGACGCGCGTCGACCGCAAAGGGCAAAGCTCCTGGTGAGCCAGAAACCTCGGATCGTGGCCCTGGGCGAGCTGCTCTGGGACCTCCTGCCCGAGGGGCCGAGCCTGGGCGGCGCTCCAGCCAACGTCGCCTACCACGCCACCCGCGTCGGCGGCCGGGGTGCGCTGATCAGTCGGGTCGGCACGGATGAGCTCGGTGAGCGTGCCGTCCGCGAGCTCGCCACGCGAGGGGTGGACGTGAGCCTGGTCGGCACGGACCCACAGCATCCAACGGGCACCGTCGACGTGCACTTCGAGGCGGGAGAGCCTCGATACACCATCGGCCAGGACGCTGCCTGGGACTACATCGAGCTGCCGTCCGCTGTCGGGTTCGACACGGGCGCAGTCGCCTTCGGCACCCTCGCAGCTCGCACGTCTGGCGCCGCTCTACGCACTCTCGACTTCATCCGCCGCGTGCGCGCCGCTCCGGAGCCACGCCCACTCTTGGCTCTCGATCTCAATCTGCGCCCTCCGCACGTGAACCTCGAGTTCATCCACGAGGTATTGCCGCTGATCGACCTCTTGAAGCTGAACGAGGAGGAGGACGCTTGGCTGAAACAGGCGGTCGACGTTCCGATGGTCGCCCTCACACGCGGAAGAGCAGGAGCCCAGCTGTCCGCGCAAGGCGAGATCTTCTCGGTGCCCGGTATTCCAGTCTCGGGCGGCGATCCGGTCGGCGCCGGTGACGCATTCTTGGCCAGCTTCTTGGTCGAGCTCATCCAGGGCACACTGCCTGCGCTCTGCCTCGAGCACGCCAATCGCTATGCGGCGGGTGTCGCGGCAGCAAAGGGAGCCATGCCGGCATGAATTTCTTCGCACGCCTGATTGGACAGTGGTTCGGCACGGGGCTGTCTCCCGTCGCGCCGGGCACCGTCGGCTCACTCGGCGCACTGCCGCTCTTCTTTCTCCTGCGCGAGCTGCCGCTGGTCGCGTATTGGGCCACGACGGCACTCGTCACGCTGCTCGGGGTGTGGGCGGCCGAGCGCTGCGCGAAGCTCCTCGGCGACGAAGACCCCGGCAGCGTCGTCATCGACGAGGTGGCCGGTGTGCTCATTGCCCTCGGCTGCGTGCAGCACGAAGCGCTGTGGCTGCTCGCGGGCGCATGGCTCGCCTTCCGTGTGCTCGACATCGTCAAGCCGTGGCTCATCGACCGCGTGCAGAGCCTCAGGCCGCCCGGCGTCGGCATCATGGCGGACGACGTGCTGGCCGGCCTCGGGGCAGGCGGACTGGCAGCCCTGATCGCTGCGTGGGTGTAGCCCGCCGCTTGACGTCTC
>Ga0164309_10000327_pt1 | contig 27230 bp, 23 predicted proteins | sample Whisoiple_247_MG_FD_109984 | JGI IMG/M metagenome (GOLD analysis project Ga0164309, IMG submission 109984) | Soil microbial communities amended with fresh organic matter from upstate New York, USA - Whitman soil sample_247_MG | ecosystem: Environmental > Terrestrial > Soil > Unclassified >...
CTTCGATAACGCAAATCTCGCCAGCGGCACAGTCGAAGACTCCGCCGCAACGAACGGGTCCGCACGGCAAAGTCTCCACGCTGGCGGTCGAGCCACTGCCGTTGCAGTTCACCGTGACTTGCCCTGCACCCGAGCAATCCAGGTAGGTGCACTGACTTTGAGCGCTGCACTGGGAACCGCTCGCGAGGGGCGTTGCAGGACACAAGACCGCGTCACCGCCCGCGTTGCTGCCGCCCGCGTTGTCGCTGCTCGTGTTGCCTCCAACGGAGTGAGACCCGCCGGAACTGGAGTGACCGCCGCTCGCGTTGCCACCGCTCGCGTTGCCACCGCTCGCGTTGCCACCGCCCGCCTCGCTACTTCCGCCTGCACGTCCATCCGTCTCCGTGCGGCCGCCATTGCCAGCTGCGCCCACGCTTCCGCCTTCCCCCGAACTCCCGGAGGCGCCGATTCCGGCCGGGTTGTTGCCCGTACTCGAGCCGCACGCGACGCACAGCAACGCGCCAGCGACGAACAGCGACAGGTGTCCGTCGCGAGCAAACCAACTCCAAGTGATTTTAGAGACCAGAGCGATCAAGCGAATTCTCCATTGTCGCAGCCGAGGCACCTTTAGAATTCTCACTTCTGGAGCGTGGGACCCGCGTCGACGGAGTTCGTGAGCTTGCCGCTGGCATCGTAGCTGTACGTTGCTGTGTATTCGACGTAGTAATTGTGAGTCTCGTAGATGGGCATGGGCGGGGTGCCGGCGGTTCCTGCTGTTTGGCCGATCTGCTTCTGCCAATATTCGCGCTGCGTGTATCTGTAGTTTGCAGTCAGTGACTCGTTCGCATTGGTCCAGTCGGGCCAAAAATGCGTGTCTGGGCCGCCCGAGAAGACGGTGCCCTGCGGGGGTTGGGTCGCAGCGCGCGCGTCCGCCATCATCGAATCGATGGAGGCCTTCTTTGCAGCCAAGGCGAGATCGAACTTGCTCTTGGCGTCGGCCAGCGCATCGAGCGGTGCCATGGGAATTTTGGTGGAGCCATCGTCGATCGTGACGCGAGTGACGACGAACTCTGCGCGTCCGTCGCTGCCTTGTCCGCCGTTGACTTCGAGTGTTGCGACGTACGCATCCTTGCTTAGCCCCCAGGCGCTGGCAGTATCTGGATTCTGATAGGTGGCGTCGTACATCACCAAGTCGCCGTTTGGCAGTCGCACGGTGTAGTCCTTGATGAAGCTGAGCCCGTCCGTTTCGCTACTGGCGCTGAAGAACAGAGTAAAGATGCGACCGTCGGCGGCGAAATAGTATTGCGGCTTTTGCAGCGTGCTCGTGCTGTAGACACCGTAGGCCGGTGATTCGCTGTTGAAGAGCACGCCACGCAGCGTGGGACCTAGATTTTCTGCCGGGTCGCGCAGGTCGATTCCCGCGCCGGACCCGGCTGCGGAGTTGGTACCGCCGTTTGCCCCCGCACCTGAGCTCCCCCCGCTTGCGCCACTGGAGGCTCCGGCGCTGGCTGAGTTTCCTCCCGTTGAGCCTCCTCCGGCGACGCTTCGCCCACCGCCTGAGGCGCCCGAGCCTCCCGCCGCCGAGCTTCCCGAACTTCCTGCGCCAGCGCCATTCGAGCTTCCGCTGGTGCCCTGGCCGAGGCCGTTTCCGGCTGCGCCCCCGCACCCGACGAGAAGGGCGGAGCAAAGAGCCAGCGCAAGCCAGCGGGCTCTCGGGGGACGTAGGGTTGAACGAATCATCTTACTACTTCAAGCAGCAATCGTGCCGCCGCCGCAGTAGGTCGCCGCGTGGCAAAATCCGTATCAGTCTGTGCCAGATTGTGTGTCAGCTGGGCGAGCCCACGACATCGGTGTCAGTTGGGACGAGCTTCATCGCCCGAGCTGTCGCAAAAAGAACGCTGAATTTTCGCAGAAATCACTATTTCTGCGCCCGCAACGGATATTCGCTCCCCGGCACGGGTCGTGCTGAGCCAGTGCGTATGAGACTACGGCCAACCCGAGCAGGCGCAATCGACCGCCTGTGTGGCAAGCGAACGGTGAGCCGTCTATGGCCCGCGTCCGTTCTGCTTTCATTGGCTATTGGGGCGTGCGGAGCAAACAGCGGCGCAGAAGGCGTGGCAGTTGGAGGGGCGAGCCACGCCGGCGGCTCGAACTCGGGCGCCTCCGCCGGCATGAGCCACGGGGGAACCGGCGGTGCGGGTGGGCGCAGCGTTGGGGTGGGCGGTCTCTTCGAGGTATGCCTGGTCTGCGGTGGCAATGGCTTTGGCGGGCACGCGGGGAGCGTGTCGCTCGCGGGCAGCGGCGGATCCTCCGCAGCAGGGGCAGCGGGCACCACGACAGCGGCAGCCGGCTCTTCAGGTCGTGGTGGCGTGGGCTGCGGCGATCGCACTTGTGGTCCGAACCAATATTGTCGCGCCGCCTGCAGTGGCGTGGGATGGCCGAGCGCGGGGGCGGGGAGCCTACCCTCGCCCGGCGCGCCGACTTGCGCGGACCTCCCCGCGGCTTGCAACGGTGTGCCCACGTGCAGCTGTGTCTGCGGCTCCACGAGCTTGTTCTGCACGCCCGGTGCAGCGGAGATTCAGTGCGGTTGCGGGTGACGCATAGTCTTACGAAAACCGAGCAGCGTTTCGAGATATCGCTCTTAGATCCCCGAGCCGCGGAGACCTTGAAAGTGGAGGCGGTAAAGTAATGTTGCTAAGCACAGGTCGCTTCTTGGTCCTTGTCGTGCTCGGGCTTCAAGCCTGTGGCAGCAGTGGGAAAGCGGGCGAGGCCGGATCCACGGCGGGGTCCGCAGGTCTAAGCAGCGGTGGCATTCCAGCGAGCAGTGGCGGAGTTGGCTCCGCTTCGGGTGGAGCTAGTGCCGGCGGAGCTAGCTCGGGTGCTGGGCGAAGCGCCGGTGGTGCCAGCTTCGGAGGGACTCATTCTGATGGCGGAAGCTCTACGGGCGGTACGAGCTCCGCGGGGAAGAGTGGCGGAGGAGCGAGCGCGGGCGGCGGCAGCGGTGTCGCTTGTGGATCGGTTGTCTGTGCCCAAGGCTTCGTCTGTTGCGGCCCCCCGGAATGTGGTGGCGGGTGCACGGATCCTTCGAAAGGCCCGAATTGCCCGTCTCACTGTCCGTCGTCCAATTGCGGAGGAACTCCGTGCACCGGAGATCAGATTTGTCTTCAAGTCGATGTCGGTACTGGCGCGGCCCTGACGCGGTCGTTCCAATGCATCACCAGCCCCTGCGTCGGTGAGTCATTGAGCTGTATTTGCGGTGGAGCGACCTGCCAGGGTGAGACCCCGCCAGCGACCTGCACGCAAGCGTATCCCACCGACAAGACGTTGCGCTGCACCGGCGCGATTCCCTAAGGCGGTCTGCATCCTGAGAGCTTGTTCATGCACACATCTTTTGGCAGATTCGGTCTTTCGGTGGGCCTGGCAACCCCTGGCTGGAAAAACACATCGACGGCACCGCGTCGGAGCAGAAGGGCGGCGGAGCCGTGCAATCATCTTGCTGACAGCAGCTAGCCGGCGACGTGCACGCCGTGGGGTTCGTGGTGCAACCGCTGTGGGAGCCAGTAGGGCACTTGCCATCAGTAGAAGCAGGGAAGCACGCAGGTGCGGTCCCTCCGCAACAGGGAATCACGCAGTACTGCGCAGCACCGCACGTCATGCTGCCACAAGCCAAGGGCTCGCCACCCGCACCACCCGCATTCGCGCCGCTCGAACCGGCCGCGCCAGCGTTGGCGCTCCACCCGCCAGAGCCGGCATGATTGAGATTGCCGCCTGAACCGCTGCCACCCACCGCGCCACCACTGACGCCGCCGCTGCCAGAGCCGGCGTTGGCTCCGCCAGTGCCGGAGTCAGCCTTAGACCCGCCGCTGCCAGAGCCAGCTCTGGACCCTCCAGTGGCCTCGCCCGCGACGGCACCAGCGCCTCCTTCATTCTGGTGTTCACTCCCCGTGGGCGAGCCGCACGCGGCCAGCATCACCGCTGGAAGAATGCCGGCCAAGACGAAGCGACCAAGTTCAAAGCGCGTTTCTCCCATATGCGGTTCGCTGCAAACCCTATGCCCATGCGAAAGTAACCTTAATCCCGACGATAGTTGCAAGTTGCGCATCGTTTCGCAACGACGTGTGGATCAGAGTGGCACAAAGCAAGTGGCACATCCGCCGTGCGGGCAGCCGCGACTATTGGGGAAAGGTGCAATCGCGCCAAGGAAGTCGCCTGTGACGAGTCCGTTTGACTCAATGAATTTGCTCGCAGGTAATTGCCAGTCATGTGATGATGATATCGATATATATCGCACTGCGACACGCACGGCGTGGACGCTTGCTCGGCAACTCGCTTTGACGATCGAGCGTCACGGAGCTAACTTGCGCCATGCGGCGCTTTCCAGGTGGTGGGACCGTGTGTGCTTGGTTGACCAATGTCTTCCTCGTGGTTGGGCTTGGCGGGGCCATGGCTGCGTGCAGTAGTTCGTCGTCCCAACGAGGTGCGGAAAATGCCGGCGCGACTGGCGCGATCGGTGGCGGATCCGGAGCGGATGACGGGGCTAGCGCGACAGGAGGCCGAGCGGGATCTGGCGGCGGCAGCGGTTCTGCGGGGGCCTCAGCTGCCGCAGGCAAAGGGGGGACGAGCGCAAGAGGCGGCGCCAGCAATGGGGGAGAGCCGCCTGTGCCGTCCGACTTGCATCCGGGATGCCCGGCCCTTGCTCCCAGCACGGGCCAATCCTGCACGAGTGATGGGCTTCAGTGCCAGTACGGAATTGATCCGCGCAGGGCATGCCGTCCGCTCGCCACGTGTCAATCGGGTTCGTGGATGGTCAAGGAGGGGACGCTCGCTGCTTGCCCAGAACTGGCCGAGGCAGACTGCCCGGCGTCGATGGGCCAGCTTGCCGATCAGCGCTGCGCGCAGGGCGCAGTCAATGCGGGGCCCTATTGCGCCTATAATGATGTCACCTGCGTCTGTGACCCGGAAAACTGCGATGCGACGGGGACGGATTGCGCCTGGTTTTGCGATAAGCCGCTGGCGGACGCGAATTGCCCCTGGGGACAGCCGAATATCGGGACGAGCTGCGCTAGCGAAGGCCTCGTCTGTAGGTACACGACGTGTGCCGATCACCATTGCACGAACGGTTATTGGACCGCCATGAGCAATGGCAGCTGCCCGATGACGCCCGTCGGTCGCTGACTCGCGTGCCCTGCTCAACCGGCGCGGCGTGCAGGTTTGCGGGCAACACCGTAGATGCCTGGGAGTCAGAAGACCAGACCTGCACTAGGCCCGGCTGATGTGCTCTACGATCACGAAGACGCGCCCGGACGCTAGCGCTCGCCATTGGATACGCGCCTTGCTGGCCGCGTCCAACTGTGACGTGGGCTCATCCAACAAGACGACGGGACGCGGGTTCGCGCAGGCCGCAGTCAGCAAGACCAGTTGGCGCTGCCCCGAAGACAGGTTCCGCCCTCCTGACGAGAGCAGGGTCTCTATGCCCATGGGCAACCGTTCGAGAAGGTGATCGAGCCCCGTGAGCTTTGAGATCTGCTGGATGCGCGCGGTTGGAGCGTTCGATAACACGCGCAGGTTCTCAGCGATGGACGCTTCGAGCAGCGCCGCGCCTTGTGGCAGGTACGCTACGAGCCCGCGGTGCACGTAGGGATCGCGGCCCAGGCATGACGCGCTCCCGCGCTCAGGACGGAGCAGTCCCGCCAATAAGCGAAGCGCCGTACTCTTCCCCCAGCCCGATGGCGCCTGGAAACGCGTGACTTTTCCCGTCGCAAACCTGCAACTGAAATCGCGCAAGACCCAGGGCGCCTCCGCGCTGTAACGGAACCAAACGCCATCGAGCCGCAGCTCATCGCCGGCCTCGACCGGAGGCGCTCCGGAATCGAGCGACGGGCTCGGCGCGTTCTCCGGTGCCGCACCCAGCACGCGATCGACTCGGCCGAAGTGAGGATCCATGCTGCGCAAGCCGAACCAAATTTGGCATAGCTCGGTAGCGGCGCTCATGAAGCTGGTCATCAGCATGGCGGCGCCCAAAACTTGTCCGATGCTTGCTGTGTGTTCGAGCGCCTCGCGAGCCACCCAACCCATGGCAAGCAAATTGGCCAGTTGCTGCCCCGATTCGACCACCACCGCGCGCGCCGTGGTAACCCGGTTCTGCGCAGACGACGCACTCGCGTGACGCCCCAGCAGTTTTCCCCAACCGTCGATGAGGCGATCCGTAATGCCAAACGAGCGTAGTGTTGCGACGGAGCGGAGCATGGAGTGAAACGCGTCGTGACGGCGACTCGAAGCGTTCAGTACCTGTTCGCTCCACATGACCTCCTGCCGTGTCAGCCAAAGCACGCCGGAGCACGTCGTAGCGGCCAGGCCCAGCGCCAGTATGGCCAAACCTGGGAACCAAAACGACAGCGCGGCGATCGAGCAAATCGCGCGTAGGCCAAAGGTCGCTAGGGCCACGCTCACCTTGACCACCAGCTTTGCTGTCGCCCCGGCCGCGGCCATCGTCTCGCTGGTGTCGCCGAAGGTGCCTTGGCTCAGTCGCTCGTAGCGCGCGCCGAGCAGCCGCTGCATGACGCCTCGCAGGCAGCGCACTTCGAGCGACCGTTGTAAGGCGATCGATGTCGCTTGATGGATCCAGGTTAGGAGTGCCGCATAGGCCGACGTCAGCACCAGCCCGCTCGCGAGCACCAGCAGAATGCCGAGTGCACCACTGGGCAGAGCGTGGTCGATCGCTGCGCTCCCAAACCAGGCGCCCGCGGTAGCGAGCGCGCCCTCCGCCAAGGCCGCGAGAAAGATGCGACGCACCGCGCGTGACTCACCAAAGATCAGCCGGAGAACGGCGCGGCGATAAGCGCTACTCCGCTCGCCCCGTGGCGCGAGTGCGTCGTCCAAGCTGCGTGGGACGGCGATCATGCCACCTCCTGCTCGCCCGGATTGCGCTCCCAGACTTGGCCGCCTGAGACGAGCAGCGCGCGGCCCGCGCAGTCAACCACGCTCTTGCGATGGGCGATGGAGATCCGAGTGGCGCTGAGCCCCTGCAAATGGCCCAAAAGGCGTTGTTCCGTCGCCGCGTCCAACGCTGAAGTCGCCTCGTCCATCAGCAGCAGGTCGGGCGCACCGAGCAACGCTTGAGCTAGGGCTAGGCGTTGTCGCTCACCTCCGGACAGATTCTCGGCGTGGGCGGACAGAAGCGTCGCGTAGCCGGCGGGCATTTTGCTCACGACCTCCCCGAAGCAGGCGAGCCGCACGGCTTCGTCTATTTGCGCTGACGTGGCTTCGGGCAGCCTGACTCTCAGCGCATCGAACAACGGCGCGGGAGCCGCGTACGGCTCCTGCGGCACCACACCAACGCGCCGAGCCAGCTCATGGGCGCGGAAGCAGGCGACTTCTATGCCGTCGAGCAACACTTGCCCTTCCGTCGGGCGTAAGAGACCGACCATCAATTTACCCAACGTTGACTTGCCTTGACCCGAAGGCCCAAACAACGCGATGTGCTCGCCGGGCTCGATGTTCACGTTGACGTGGCGGAACACCCAGTCTCCACCCGTGCCGTAGCGAAATCCGACGTTCAACAGCTGCAAACGCCCGCGCAACTTGCTGACCGGGAGCTGCCCAGCCGGCTCGACCGGAACGCCAAGCACGTCATCGCAGCGGTCGAGCACCCCGCGGAAACGCAGCCAGCCCTCCATGGCTTCCAGCAAACCCTGCAAGGGGGCCTCGAGCAGCGCTCTCACCGCCAAAAATCCTACGAACACTCCGATCGTCAAGCGCCCATCGATTACTTGTCTGCCGCCAAACCACAGGATCACTGCCTGCTGAAGCCCACCGAGGGCCGCCGCTACTTGACCCACGCCTTGCTCGAGGCGGGCCGAGCTCTCACTCCAAAACGCACGTTCAGCCACGCGGCGTAGGTAACGTTCCGTCAGCGTCCGCTCGCTGCCCAAGCCTTTGATCATTTCCGGGCAGGCCGTGGCTTCGACCAAGGTAGCTTGCTCACGTCCACGCGCGGCAAGCTCTGCAGCAGCGCGCTGCTCGCTCGGTTCGCGCGCAAGCCGAATCAGCACGAGCCGGGTCAGCGTGAGGCCCACGGAAATGGCGCCCAACGCTGCGTCATAAGCGAAGAGCAGCGTTCCGAGTAGAACGATGAAGAGCAAGTCGAATGTGGCGTCAGCCGTGCGCGATAGCAGCGATTTCAGCTCCGATTGCGCGCGAACGCGCTCGAGCATGTCGCCATGGCTTCTGCTCTCCAGAAACGGCAACGGCAGCTTCAACAAGTGCTGCCCGAGCGCGCGACTGAGAGAGACCTCGAGCCGCACGTGCAGCGCGGCCTGAGCGTGTCCGTGCAGGCGCATGAGCAGCAATTGCATCAGCGTGGCCCCGCACAGCACACCGAGCACACCCAGCAACCAATGCCGACGCTGCCCCTGGACGACATGGTCGAGTATGACCTGTGTCGCCGCTGGGTAGCAGGCGGCCAGCACGCGCATGAGGACACTGGAGATGATCACGAAGGCCAGCGCGCTCCGCTCCGCCAGCAGCAGCTGCACGTAGCGCGCGTAGCTCGGAGAGCGGCGCCGCCGCTTGGGCAGGTCGGCGGTCGGCCTAAGCTCGAGCGCTACGCCAGAGAAGGAGCGGTCGAGCTCTGCCGATTCAACCCAGCGCCGACCGTTGGCCGGATCGACGATCCGAACGCGACCTGCTGCATAGCGTTCGAGCACGACGAAATGACTCATATCCCAGTGCAAAATGGCAGGCAGGGCGACTGCGCCGAGCTCTTCGAGCGAGAGCCCCAACCCTTCACCCTCGAGCCCCAACCTTCGAGCTCCGCTAAGCAAATCCCAGGCCGAATTGCCGTCGCGCGAGGTACCGCAGGCCACGCGCACCTCGTCGAGTGGGCGATAGCTACCGTGGTAGTCGAGCAGCATGGCCAGGCACGCAACGCCGCACTCCGCCGCTTCCATCTGTTGGATCGGCCGCACGCGAGTGGTGAACCGTGCCATCAACCCGTCACCCATTTGCGGGTAAAGTCGAAGAGCAGCACGACCAGGCGCACTCGCCGCGTGCTGAGACGGACCGTCGCCCTTCCACCCGACGTGAGGCGTGAGCGGACTCGCTCCAACTTTGGACCCTGGACCAACACGAGCTCGACGCGCACGCTGGCTTGCGGATTGGCGTCCGCGCCGAGCACCTCGACTTGCTCTTCGGGTGAGGATAAATCAGTCGAAACGCGCCGGATGCGCGCCTCGAGCTTGCCGAACTCCGCGACCGGCAGCGCCGACAGCTCGACGTTGGCGGTCTGCCCCGGCTGCAGAAACGGCGCGTCTTTGGCGGGCGCAAACGCCACCAAGGTGTCGATCGGACCTTCGGGCACCACCCGAGCAATTGGGGTGCCCGCCGTCACGACTTGCCCTTCAATTGCGAGCAGGGACTCGACCGTCCCTCGCTCGGGCGAGCGCACCGCCGAGAGCTCGAGCAGCTCGCGCGTCTCCCGCAAATCACTATCCGCCGCCGTGACTCTGGCGGTCAGCTCCAGCTTTTCGCTCCGCGTCGCTTTGCGCCGTTGCGCGAGTTCGACGTCAATCTCAGCGACTTGCTGGCGCACGAGCAACCACTCTTGCTCGCTCTGGCGGCGGACGATTGCTGCTTCAGTCGTGTCCAAAGCCCGCCCTGCGCCCGCGTCCGCCAAAGCGCGCGCGGATTTCTCGGCCTGTTTGCGGTGCTGGACGATCTTGTTCACGAGCACGCTGCGCTCGACCAGCAATGCGCGCTTGCGCCGGAGAGCGACAGCGATGTCTTCATCGGCCTGTTGGGAGCCACTCAGCGCGGATTCGGTGTCGAGCTTGACGTGTCGGTACTGGGCTTCTTGACGTTGCAGTCGACCGACCAGCTCCGGCGCGTCGATGCGCGCTAGTTCTTGGCCCGTTTCAACGTGGCTTCCTCGCGTGACGGCCAATTGCGCGACCCTTCCGGAGACCTGCGTGACGATAGGGCGGGGGCCCTGCTCGGTGCGCAGCGCGCCATACGCTGTCGTGGTCACCTCGATTTTCGCGAAACACAACAAACACCCGGCCAAAAGCACGAACGAAGCGAGTGAAAGCAGCAGGCTCCATTCGGAGAGCACGGGCGCTCGGACCAGATCTTGTGAGCTCTCACCGCGCGCACGCAGCGCAGCCTCCCGAAACAATGGGAGCTCGTATTCAGCCAGCTCCTGGGCGTTGGGCGAGCTCCCGCTCGCGCCTTCGTCTTCGTCACCCCCGTCATGCTGTGCATTCATCAACGGCACCCTCGACTCTCCCCCCCGGGAACGTCCCGCTCACTGTTGTACACGAATCGTGTCGCTCTGCACAGCACTTCGCGCACGGGCGTCGCGACCGTGTACATGTACCCGCGTGGACGTTGGCGCGGACGCACACTGATCACGCCGCGATCGCGGGCTGACGCCGGTGCGCGCGCGGCTGACGCCGGTGCGCGCACGGCTGACGCCGGTGCGCGCGCGTGCGCAATGACACGGACAATCGCGATTCATAATCACGCACGGTTGACATATCGAATCTCTCTGCCTATGGTGCGTTTGCGGGTGCGGGAATTTCTCTGCATTCGTTTGGAGGGTATTATGAAAAAAAACAAAAAGAGTGGGGCAGGGCGGGGCGCGACGCTGTCGGTCGAGAGCATGCAAAAGGCCAAGGGCGGCACTAGCCCGTTGGAGCTGCGCAAGCTCGTTTCGGGTCCTTCCGACGCTACGGTGGTCGGAAGCCGGTATCTAAATCTGGGTCAGATCCGCACCTCGATCTTTCGCTGATTGAGCGAGCGTTTCGCGAGCTCTCACGGTTTTCGTGTCGCGAAGTTGGGGTTCGCGAAACGTAGCGTCGCAGATGTGGCGATTCCGCCCGTGCCGTGCTCCGGGCGGAATTGCACCAAAATTGGGCGATTTCTCGTAAGAGTAAGCTCCCATGACTCAAATTCGTGCCGCTAACGGCAATCACATTCCAGACATACAGCGCTTGCGCGCCCAAATGGACGCAGAGCACGTCGCAGCCCTTCCGTGGTTGTTTCGAGATGACCAGGGCGCGCGAGTTGGTCCGGAATATTGGGCCAGTGTACTGGCCAATCCCGATGATGCATTGTTAATCGCCGATACCAGTTCTGGAGTCATCGGTTATGCGCTGTTGCGATTGCGTAACACTCCTGATTTGTCATACGTCGTGCCGCGGCGTCTCGCGGTAGTGGAAGACATCGTTGTGGATCGTGATTTTCGCCGTCGAGGTGTGGCGGCATTGCTCCTCGCCGAGTGCGAGCGAGAAGCCCGCGACCGCGGCGCAACAAGCGTCGAGCTGCAGGTCTGGGAGCACAACCAAGCCGCACTCGAATTGTATGCCCATTTCGGATTCGGCTGTTTGCAGCGTCGGCTCAGCAAACCCCTGTAAGCGGAGCCAAGAAGGCCAAATGACGACTTCGAGCCTCGTGCTGAACCCATTCGCGGCGCTGACCCATTTCGAAGATGACGAACGGGGTCAGTGCTTATTGGTGGGCGCCGCTTTGCGCGGCACTTCGACTCGCTACACCCTGCTCGCCGAAGCAACCGATTCCGAGCTCTTCGCTCGGTTACGACAGTACTCCACGCCTCGCGCGGGAGCCTACAGTCTGTTCTCTCCAATGCTGGGCGAACGCAGTCCGCTCTGGCGTTGGCGTCGCTTTCAGGCCTTCGGCAAGCAATTGCAAGCTCTCGGTCTGTTGGCGGCTAGTCGCCAACTGCCGCGTCCCGTGCCCTTCGAGTGCCCCTTGTCACTGGAGCGGCCTCGAGCTCTTCCGCGCGGCGGTGTGCCTGATTTCCGCGACCGAGTGCTGCGCGCCGCGGTTTTCGAGCTGCTACCGCTCGGGCGGCGCGCGGGGCGTGCGCGGCAGCAAGGGTTGGTGCTCCCGCGCGGTGCAGCGCCACCCAACCTGTGGGTGCAGGACCCAACCACTCGCGCTAGCTTTCCGCATTGGGCGAGTCCTCACTTCGAGCGCCTGCTGAAACGCATCGAGCCGGGTGAAGATCTGAGCGGCTTGGAGCGGACTGAGTTGCAAGCACTGCTGAGGGCAGGCCTGGCGTGCGGCGAACGCCAGCTCGAAGAGGGCGCGGAGGCTTGGAGCAACCTGCCGATCGAAGCGCGTAATAGCCTGACGGAGCGGGGGTTCTACGAGCTTCAGCGTGTACTCCCGTCTAGCCATGTGGCGGCGCTCCGCCGCTACTACCGAGGGCGTATTCGCGAGGGCTTGCTGCCCTACGTGGATCAGCGGGGTGAGCGGCGCTTCGTCTCGCACAACGATCCTTTGGCCGCGTTCTACCAACGCCAGCTATTGCCACTGATGCAGCGCCTGACCGGTACGCGTCTGAAACCATCTTTGGTGGCTGTCTCGGCGTATCAGAGCGGCGCGCAGCTTGAGACTCACGTCGACGGAGACGGCTCGGATTGGAACGTCTCGTTGCAAACTGACTTCACTCCAGAGCCCCGCGGGGCAACTCCGTGGCCGCTGACATTCGGAGCGCAAGAAGCATGCAAGTCCGCCGTGCGCTTAGGGCTCGGTGACGCGGTCGTCTATCGCGGTAACGCCGTACCCCATGGCCGGCCATGCTTGGGGGACGCGCAACGCAGCACTACTTTGGTCTTCCATTACCGCGCGGCCAAGCGCGAAAGTGCCGTCAAGTGAGTGAGAGCACCGATAGCTGGGTGGTCCGAGCGCGCGCGCAAAACGCCGCGTCAGCCACCTCCACCACCTCCACTGAGCAACACATAGCTAACCTGGCGCAGCTGGTGCACGGTTTGGGCACGCAAGTTCCCGCTCTCGACGCCGTCCTCGATCGCGAGCAAAGTGGGCTCTTGGCGCAGGAGATCGAAGCCGCTCGCGCGCATTTGGAGAGGGCGGCGCGACTGCTCGAGCGTAGCGTGCGACTGCGCGCCACAAAACAGCAAGCAGCGCTGGTGAAGCGCGGCAAGGGCAAGCCCTTGAAGCTCAACCTGGCGTCGGGTGAACGTCAGCTGCCCGATTTCGTAAATCTCGACGCCAACAGCGGCTCTTACCGGCATTGCCTGCAATGGCGCATACCGCTACCTGCGCGCAGTGTCAGCCACGTTTTCTTCGCTCACGGACTCGAGCACCTCTATTTCGAGAGCGAAGCCTTACCGGTCCTGCGCGACATCAAACGCGTGCTGACTGCCGGCGGCACATTGCGACTGATCGTGCCGGACATCGGCGCCCTGTGCGAGGCCTATGCGGCCAAAGACGCAGAGCTGTTCGCCGCGCGTCGCGAGACTTGGCTCTGGGAAAGCGGCTGCTACACGGCGCTCGAGCAAACCTTGTCTTATGCCGGTGCTGGCCCGGCTCCGCACGCCTTCTTTTGTCACAAGTTCGGCTACGACTTCGAAACGCTGGCGCTGTTGCTCGAACGCGCGGGCTTCAAGAACATCGTGCGTTGCTCGTTCATGGGCAGTAAGCACGCCGCTCTTCGCGTGGATGACCAAAGCGAGGTTGGCGCGCTCAGCTTCCGCGGCCAAAGCTGCTCGCTGTTCGTAGAAGCGTCACGTTGACCCCGCAACCGCGGCCACGCTTCACGTGACGCTGCGCGCCGACATGGGCAGGTGCGAAACGGCGTTATAGCCCAGCAAGCGCGGCCCATCAGGCGAAACGACGAAGCAAGTGACACCGGTATTGTGGGCAATCATCTGCTGAAACATGGCAGGCGGCGCCCCCGTCAGGCGGCAGACCAGCGCCCGAATCAAGTTGCCATGGCAAACCACGATTTCATTGCGAGCCGCTCGTGATGGCCGGAAAAAGTGGTTCATGACCCGCTCGATTCGCTCTCGCGCTTCATGCCGCTTGGCGAATGGCACCACGACCCCACGCACCTTGCAGGGCATGACCTCACGCAACAAAGCGTTGCGCTTGGGCCGACTGAATCCCAGTTCCCGACTGAGGAGATTGGCTGTCTCGACGGCCCGAGCCAAGTCACTGGACACAATGGTCGCAATTTCAAGACCTGCGAAATAGCGTGCCAGTAGCCGCGCCTGACGTCGGCCTAACGCGGTCAACTGACCCTGCTGCTTGCCCTCGGCCAAGTGGTATTGCCCGTGGCGGACGAAATACAGCACGCGAGCAGCGCGCGTCCCAGAGGCCGCCTCAACCATGGGCGTGCTTCGCCTCTTTGCGTGGCGCTCGGCTTTTGGCCGGCGCTCTTTTCGGAGAGTCCGCCGCGCCGGTCAGCTCGCGGTTCAATTGCTGAAGCGCGGTGAGGTCGGCGTGAACGCGTTCGAGCGTTGCCAGCGCGTCCCGACGCTTTTGACTACCGAGCTCGGTGAGTGCCGTCTTGGCGATCGGAATGAGCTCGGGGCGAGTTGGTTTGAGTGCGGCGACCAGCGCCCCAACCGTGCGCTCGGGATAGTAAATATTGCGGAATGTCTGCTCCAAAAAGCGCTGATCGCCCGCTGATAGGCGGCCCTGCTCTGCCAATTGGCGCAGGTTGAAAACGAAATCGACATAGGTAATGGAGAGCGCACGAATTTCCGCGCCCTCTCGCGTGAAGATTTGCCCGGGAAAGTCATCGCGGAAGGCTGGGTCATCCCGAACCCATTCGAAGATGGCACCATGTCCACGCATTCCGTAATCGCACAGCTCGGCTGCGCGTAGCGCTCCCATGCTCGAGCAGCCGTAAACCAACAGGCCGCGTCTCAATGCATCCATGATCTCGCTGGGGCTAACCGCGGGTGTTTGGTGGAATACGCCGTCGATAATTACCACGACATGAAAGCCTGCCTGAATGTCGCGCAACACGTCGAACTGTTTGACGGGTGGGCGAACGCTAGCCCCCGGGAGCAGCGCTTCGACCTCCGACGCTTTCAACGTCAGCCCGGTGTAGACAGCGATTTTCACAGATCGAGACAGAATTTGCATTGCATGACCTCGTGATGGCAATAGGGCCGGGGCTTGCAAAACGACTGCATCTTCATGCCTGGTACGAGTACACGCACCACCGGCACATCCAGACCCACTCGCGTCAGGTTTTTCACCAGCACGTGAGGAAACCCGAGCTGATGCACGGAGCGGAGCAAGTGACGCAACTCCGCCTGATCGTCGCCGAAACGGAGCACGCCCACTTCGCGTTCGAGCTCGGTGACAGACAGCTGCTCGGGCGTCATTTTCAGCGTTTCGTGGCCGTTGAGCGGCTCGTCTTCGCCAAAAGCGTGATCTTCCCGGCTGGCGCTATACCAGGTAGTTCGCGACTGTTGGGCTTCGGACACGGCGCGCACGATCGCGTTTTGGGGGCTGTGGTGACAGGCGCCCCCGTTGTACGTGCGGCCGTCTTCGTCGGCCCACACCGCATGGGCGTACACCAAGCCTGCCACCTCGACGTGGCGGACAGCAAACACGGCGAGCGAAGAGCCCGGCGCCACGGTCATCAAACGACGGACGACTGAAAACTTCTGCAAGTCGACGTGAAGCAAACGGTCTACTCGCAGCGCAGGGGCTTGCTCGACCCAGCTCGCGAGCAGATGACGCTCGACCAGCTCGTATAGCCCGTGCAGCGTTGCGTGGAGCAAGGTATCGCCCCCAGCCAGCCCATTGCTACTGCCAGGAAAGATCGGTCGAGTTTGGTAGTCTCGCGCATTCAAGCCGTAGAAGAGCGCTTCGGCGGGCGCAAGCACGTCGACCCCGAGGTCGATGCAGTAAGCGCTCGTCCAGACGATGGGCTCCGTGTCTGCCGGCGGCTCGGCGCCGTTCAGCATGCTTGCGTATTGCCTGAGCGGCAGCACCGGGTGAATGCGAGAGAGGAAGTCGTAATTGCCGCGCACCAACTGGGCATTGCGGGGCTCCGCTGCGTGCATTTCCAAGGCTTCCATAATCGCGGAGATCTGCGCGAGTGTTGGCTCCAACCCTCGGCCTTGGCTACCGCTGTTTTGGCCCAAAAGAGCGTGCGCATACAGAGCTGGGCGCGTGGCCTGAAACACCGGAAAGCTGTCCGGCGCGAGCGCCGAAATGTCCGCGACGCGCGTGATGCCTGCGGCTACAGCGCGGCTCTTCAGCAGCCGCAAGAAGGAGGCGTTGCGAGCGCGGCGCGCGCGCGGCGCCTTGCTGCGAGATGGCACATCACCCTGGAGTGCTCGATGGATCTCGAGAGAGCTTCTCGTTGTGTCGAGGGCGCCAGGCGCGGGAAAGAAGAGCCCAGCGTCACCGCACTGGTGGATGCCGCTAGACATCTAACCGCCCGCTCACGCTATCGACTGGCGCGACACGCCCGCCTTCCACGCCGCATGGTCCCATCCCTCGCACCTCTCACTCGACGCTACTGGATTAGAGATTGAATGACAAGTGCTTTTAGACTACGGTCAACGTCGACAGGGAGGTGGCAAGCATGCTCGATGGGCATCGGGGTTCGGATTCGCTCGTGCGCGCGCTGCGGGAGGAAGGAGGCGAGCTCGCTGGAGAGTCCAGCGCGCGAGGCTTTCGAGGGTTCGTCGAACGAGCAGCAAGGCTTGCCGGAGTGACGCGAGTGGCGGAGATCTCTTTCCTCTCGCCGGGCGGAGTCAGGGTTTTCCAAGCCACCCGACCCGATCCCTGTTCTCACGTGTTTTTCGGGCAAAATTCCAGCAGTCAGGGCAAGGGCCGCACGCGAGCGCGCGCACGCCTCTCAGCGCTGCTCGAGGCAATCGAGGGCTATTCGGCAGAGCCTCGCAATGTCGATCTGGTCCGCGGTTCCTACACGTTTCTGCAGCGGGTGCGGCCCATCATCTCGCCAGATCGCTATCGGCATCAGCGAGCACGCAACGCCTGGGATGACGCGCCACTGGTTTGGACGAGCGCGCTGTGCCTCCGTCGTCACGTAGACGTGCTCGTCCCCGCAGAGCGCGTGTTCTTTCCGTTCTTTCCTGCTGACTACGAGACCAAGTCGTTTTGTCTTTCGAGCAGCACGGGCCTGGGCGCCGGTGTGGATTTGCTGCAGGCCACGCTGCACGGGCTGCACGAAGTCATCGAGCGAGACTACCGAGCGAAAGTGCAACGCGGGAGCGACCAGGTGGTCGTGGAGCAGCTGAGCCCGATTGACGTAGCGCGGCTCCCGCTCGTGAAGCGCATCCTGCGGCAGCAGCCAGAGCTTTCGGTGCTGGTGCTCTCGCTACGCCACCAAGGCGCGTCGCTCGACTCTCCGGTCATGCTGATGAGCATCTTGCTCGATCCGGAGGGCGGCACGAATTGCGGATTTTGCTCGGATTTTTCGGTTCGTCGGGCCCTCGATCGATCATTGACCGAGGCGATGCAGTGCTTGGTCACGGGTCTCAGCGCCACGCGTGAAGACGCAACGATTCGCCGCTTGGCAGACGCTGACGCACCTGCACCGAGAGACGTCGCCGTTCACCCAGCGCCGGCACTCGACAGCGCGCCTCGGGTCGGACTCTCCGAGCTGGGTGAACGTGGTCAGAAAGGTTTGGACGACCCGCGGCGCGAGGTCGCGGCGCTGGTTGCCTTCGTCGCCTCGCTCGGGCTACCCGACGTGCTGGTGAAAGACTTGACCCGTCTTGGCATCGATGTGCCAGTCGTCAGGGTGGTGGTGCCCGGTGCAGAAGAGCCAGACTCCGAGCAGCGCGAAAACTACGACTTCGGGTGGGCGGACCTGGTGACGTGCCGCTTCAGTACGGATGCGAACCCGGAAGGCCGCTCAGCATGCTGCTGAAGCAAGTCTTGGCGCAACACGCGGCGTTTGCGCAGCACAGCGCCCTGCCCACCGTGCTGGGCGACGGCTATCTCTATCACTACAACTTCCTGTATCGACATGCCCGAGACTTGGCGCTCAGGTTGGGCTTTCGCTTCGCGGAAACGACGGCCTTCCCTTACCATCAGCTGCCCCTGGTCTGCCTCGAGCCGATTTGGGAACAACGGCTGATTCCCGTGGTGCCCAACGTGCCCGCATTGCTCCACGTCGAGAAGCGAGCGCCGGGCCGCATGGACTTTTGGGAAGTGGCAGAGCGCGGGTTGAAGAGGACAGCGCTGTTTCACGAATCCATCCACTGCATCGCCCGTAGCGTCGTGCGTGGTCTTTCCCCCACCGCCAGGCGCTCGCGACGCGCGCGTGTCCTCGAGTTGCTCTTCGAGGAGTCTTGCGCCAACGCAGCTGAGGCGCTGTGCTGCGCCCTAGCGGTTACCGACTGGCAGCGCACGTTCGCTCAAATGCACTTTTACGACACGCCTCTCGGCTGCTCAATGGCGCTCGAGCGGCTGGGTTTTCTGTACGCGTTCGAGTTGCAAGCCGTGGCATGCCTTTACTCCAACTTCCTACGTGATGACATTTCACGCGCACGTATTTGGGCGATAGCGCGACGTATGGTGCCGCCCCCACATCTGGAGCTGTTGGGCCGGGATGAAACGGTGCAGTTCTTCGAGCGAGCCTTCTGCATCAACCGAGAATTTCGCTCCAAAACGACGGCCGTGAGCTTTAAGCTCGCCGGCCTTCCGGGCTCGCTCGAGAGCTTGCTGAGCTTCGATTTCTTCGCCGAGATCGCCGAAGGTAGTCGAATGCGGCGCGCGCTCACCTCGATCGGTGTGGCTCTGCGCGATGGGGTAGCACAGGCTCCGCAACACCACGCGAAACCCCGGCTGCTCACTTCAATGTCGATGTCTGCGACGCGCAAGAGCCGGACTCGCGTGAGCACGCGGGCGTGAGACCGCCATGAGCAATAGGAGCTGTCCGATGACTTCAGTCGGTCGCTCCTCGACCGACTGAAGGATCACAATGCTTCCTCACAGAATCAGGAAAGAGATCTGGCTCAGTTCTGCGGCAGGTTGGTGAAGGTGATGGTGTGCTCGAGCGTGCCGGTCTTGAATGTTACCTTTGCGCTCGTCACGTGCGGTTGGTCGGGATGAATCGTCACGTACGTCAGGCTATCAGGCGTGGGTGCGCCGCCGTTGGTGAAGCGGCCCGCGTTCGAGATTTGTAGGTAGGGCGAGTCCGACGTGTACGTGGTGTCGAGCGCCACGCCGCGCACTTCACCGGTCGTGTAGTAGGCATTGACTCCGAGCGAGACGAAGCCGCTGATGCTGGTGCCGCCGCTCAGCTTCGAAAAATCGAAAGTGGACGCGCTGCCTTCGAGCTTGGTTTGGTGACCGACGCGCTGACCGGCGTCGTCCCAGAAGGTGCGTAACATGTAGTGCGAGATGCTGGGCGTGACTGCCAGCTTTTCGATGTCTAGCGTCATGGTCGGCCCCGGCGCCGAGATGTTGCTGATCTTCCAACCGCCGTACGTGAACTCGGCGTTGTGGCCGGCTAGAGCATATACGTCACAGAGCGTGGGCGTTTTCTCCACGAAATCAGCTTCGGCGTGCTGCGCAGCGCCGTTTGTGAGCACGAGCGGATTCAGATATTGGCCGACATCGTCGACGAACAGCGCGCCTTTTTCGCCCGCGCAGAACGGAATGCTCGCGTCGTACCCGGTAGCGGTGCGGTTTTCGAGCAACAGAAAGCCTTGTGCAACCGGCAGCTTGAGCACGTTGTACTGTTTGCCCAGCTCGGGTGAGTTGAGTTTCACGCCTTGCATGCTGCCGGTAATTTCGGTGGGTGTGACCCAGCCTGCGCGCACCTTGTGCATGGCCTTGAGCTGCGTGGGCCGAGTTGCGTTGAACCAATTCGGGTCGTGCAGAGTCGGGATCTTCGGGTCGGGCGCGTATTCTCCCAAACCCATCAGATCGTGATCGGTCGGGCTCGGGGTGTGGTCGAGATCCAAAATGTGGTGCCCAAGCTCGTGCATCGAGATGCCAATGCTGGTGTGCAGATACATGTCGCGCGCGAATTTTTCGAGCGTGACCCCCGTGCCGGCGATCGGATGATTGAGCGGAATGTTTGCTTCAGCCGGTGCCTTGCCGATTTGAGCGAACTCCCAGTTGATGATGAACAGCACGCTCAGTTCGTTGTTCTTGAGGATGCCGTCGCCGTCCTTGTCGAAGCTCTTGAAATCGACGAACGCGGCTGCTTGGTCGAGCGCTTCAGGGATCCACGGTTGCTGCTCGGCTATCAGCGTGCCGCTCGTTGGCTTGTTTTCGCTGACCTTGATGTGCACGACCCCGTTGTTGGGGGTGAGCTGCGTCTCGTGCGCGGGCAAGAGCTGAAACTGTCCAGCCGATGTTTGGTACCAGAAATGATTGCCGTTGCTTGGCTCACGGCCGAAAATCATCTTGCCCCAGCGTTCTTCGGCGTTGGGCACGAGCTCGTTCTGATCCGAGTCGGCGAAGTCGAGTAAGAGCACCAGCACGCGCGTGGACGAAGCTGAGGCCTCGGCGGCTTCGTAGCTTGGCCAGTCCGGGTTGCCGCTGACTCCGCCGCTGGCGGGCGACCCGGACGCGCCCGCTTGCGCATTGGCACCAGCTGCGGCATTGGCACCCGCTGCGGCATTGGCACCCGCTTGCGCATTGGCACCAGCCGCTGCGTTGCTTGCGCCACCCGCCTGCATACCCGCGGCGCCTGCCGAACCGTTGCTGCCCGCGCCCGAATCGTTAGCAGTCTTACCGTCGCTGCCCGAGCAAGCCGACAACCCCACGCAACAGAACGCCACCACCCAGTACTTGCGCATCGTCATCTCTCCCTTGACCGCCAGTATACGCATTGGCGAGCGTGCACCTTCCCGGAAAGGCACCTTTTTCGGCCGAGCCCCCGTTTCCTTTCACTCGTGCAGCGCTCGATTCAGAACTCGCGCCAGTGTTCCGTAGTCGAGCGGCTTGCTGAGTAGCTCTCGGATCCCCGCTTTATGCAGCTCGCTCGCCGTCAATTGACCACTGGAGCCCGAGACCAAGATGACGGGCAGAGCCGGGCGACTCTCGAGGATCTGTCCCGCGAGCTCGATGCCTGTCATCGCCGGCATAGTAAAGTCGGTGATCAGGGCGTCGAAGGCGGCAGGGTTGCTCTGGAACGCGGCTAATGCAGCCGCTGAGCTTTGGAACACCGTCGGTTGATAGCCGAGACGCTGCATCATCTGTTGCGCGACGTCCCCGAGGACCGCCTCATCGTCCACGAATAGGATGCGCTCGCCGTTGCCTAGGGGAACCTCGTTAGCGACGACGGCCGGCTTGTCGACCGCTGGGCGCGCAGGGAGGTAGATGGCGAAGCTTGTGCCCTGACCGAGCTGGCTGTCGACCGTGACCACGCCGCCGTATTCTTTGACGATGCCGTGCACTACCGAGAGTCCGAGACCCGTGCCCTCGCCCGGCCCCTTGGTCGTGAAGAACGGCTCGAAGATCCGCTTGGCCGTCGCGGCATCCATGCCGTGCCCGGTGTCTTGTACCGACAAGCAAACGTAGCCGCCCGGCTGGAGCTCGACGTGCGGTCGAGGTCCCGAGTCCAGCACTTCGACTTCACGCAACGCAACCTTGATTTGCCCCTGTTTGCCTTTCATGGCGTGGGCCGAGTTGGTGCACAAGTTCATCACGATTTGGTGAACTTGGGTGGGATTGCCCAGCACGTTCGATACGGGCGCTTCGAGTTGGTGCTCCAGGGAAACCGTGGAGGGCAGGCCCGCGCGGAGCATCGACAGCGCCTCTCGAACGATCGGCGCGAGCTGCAAAGGCTCCCGTTCCTCCTTTTGTTGCCGACTGAAGGACAAGATCTGACGCACCAAGTTCGTTGCACGCGCGCTGGCATTCAGCACCTGCTGGAGGTTCGCTTGCAGCGCCTGGTTGTCCGGGTTGTCTAGTTTGGACAACTGCGAGTAACAGATGATCGCGCCCAAGATATTGTTGAAATCATGGGCGATCCCGCCCGCCAAAGTCCCGAGAGCATCAAGCTTTTGTGCCTGCCGCAGTTGTTCCTCGAGCAGTGCTTTTTGCTGCTCGGTGCGCTTTTGCTCGGTCAAGTCGAGTGAAAGCGCCAGAATGTACTCTTCTCCGGTGATGGTGATCACGTCGACCCACAACAAGCTGTGCCGAATTTCGCCTGACTTCGAACGAAATGCTTGCTCGCGACTGTGCACGTGTCCGTGCGTTCGCAGCTGCTCGACCACGACGGCTCGATCACTGGGGTCCTGGTAGATCCCCAGCTCCGCGGTCGTGCGCCCGATGACTTCCTCATTGGTAAAGCCGCTGAAGGTCAGGAAGCTGTCGTTGGCGGCAATGACTCGGCCGTCCGGGAAACTACTGAGTGTGATCGGGATCGGGCTATGGTCGAAGATGCACGAGAAGCGGAGCTCCGACTGTTTGATGGCCGCCTCGGCACGCTGGCGGTCGGTGACATCCATCTGAATGCCGTCCCAGACTGCGCGCCCATCAGACAACAGGCGCAGCGCCGAGAAGAGCTCGAGGGTTCGAGTGGTCGCGTCCGGGCGACGCATTCTGACCGTGGTGTTGAAGATGCCTGTTTCGGTCGAGGAGCGGCGCTGCTGGGCGAGCAGGAGTGCTCTGTCTTCTGGCTCAATCTGGCCATAAATGAGCTCCGAGTCCGCCATGGCTGCCTCTGCGGAGACGCCATACAACTGTTCGACGCCACCGCTGATGTACAGGAATCGCATGCTGCCGTCGATTTCCCGCATCAGTTGATAGACCATCCCACCCGGCAAATTATCGCCCAGCGCGCGCAATTGAGTCTCCTTCACCGAGAGCTCCTCTTGCGTCTTCCGAATCTCGGCGCGGCGCGAAGCGGCCAGGCTGCGCATGATCAGCGTCATCGCGAAGGCAGCGAGCCCGAGCGTCGCGATGATGATCGAATAGCCTTGCAGCCGAGTGTTCTGGATAGCGCGAATGCGACTCGCAAGTAACCCGTCGAGCTCATCTGCGCCGCGGTCGAACAGGCGGAAGCTTTCGGCGTATGCCGTCCAGCCGGCGGCCTCGATCGCCGTCGGCGGTACCGCGTCGCCCGCGACAACGCGATCGAGCTGCGTGAGCAGTGATTGTTCGGCGAAGTCGAGGCGGGCAACCGCGGGCGGCAAATTGTGCTGGAGCGAAGCGCTGACGCCGTTGAAGCGTGCATCCTCGCTCAGGGCCGTCTGCGCATCTCGCCGAATGCGTTCCAGATCCGCCTCGCGCAGTTCGGCCGCGAACACGGCGATTTGCGTCTGCTTCGAGCGTGCTTGGCCGCTCGCGAGCCAGTCAGTCACCTGCGAGGTGATGTCGGCGAGTCGCTGCTCGGTCTGAGGGAGCTCGTTCAGCGTTATCTCCATCAAGTAGTAGCTGTCGAGATCGTCGTCCAAAATCAGATTCGAGTGGTCGCCGGTGTATCGAATCATGCCGCGCACCGACTCGAGCAATTGGTTCGTGGCCGCGTGGGCTGCGGCAACTACAAGAGGCGCTTCTTTGAGCCGCTCCCATTCTCGCTGGACCTCGTTCAGCTGTGCGGCACTGCGCAGTTCGGCGGCCTGAGCCATCGCCACCGCCTGCAGGGCCTGGTCGATCCGCTGCTGGGCCAGGGATAGCTCGCGCCGGTCTGATGCGTCGGTCGCCACGGCTCGCCGGGCAGCCGCCTCATACGTCGGTAACTCCTCGAGTAGCCGCTCGAGCGACCGCTCAAAGGCGTTACCCCGTTGCTCTTTCTCACAGAATGCGATCGCACCGCTGTACGACCCATTGATCAAGTCCAACGAAACGACGAATAGCGGCAAGGTGCCGGTCAAACCCAACAGCAAAATGCGCAGCCACAATTTCGTGTCTCGCACGGCTCGCGGGTCATTGCTCGTCATTCGGGCCCTCGATTTGCGCGCCGGTGACGCGCGTTTGTCACAATACAAGATCCCCGAGCAAAGACTGTAAGCTTGCGACTCGACGATCCGCTAAATGCCAGATTCATTTCGAACTTCAACGGATCTGCGAGTCCGTCTTCAAGGCCGTGCGTCCTTGCCAAGAAATGAATTGCCGGCGCCCTCGCGCCTCGTCTAGTGTCTTTCGAAAATGAGCACGGTGCTCATCATCGATGATGACGCTCTGATGCGCGATGCGCTTGCCCTGTACGTCAAGCGACTGGGGCATGCGGTCGTGGAGGCTGGCACTCTCGCTGAAGGGCGAGCTCTCCAAGCGTCGGAGGATCCCGACATCACCATCGTCGACTACTACTTGCCTGATGGCACGGCGTTCGATCTGATTGACTCGGCTCGCGAGCGGGGAACTTCTGATGCGATTATCGTGCTCACGGGTCTCGGCTCGATTGATCTCGCCGTGCGAGCGATCAAGGCGGGCGCAGAGCAATTCCTGACCAAGCCAGTCGATCCCGAGTCGCTCGGGATCCTGGTGCGGCGCACCCTGGAGTCGCGGCGTGATCGCCGGCAGCGCGCCCTGAGCGCCGTCAGCGCGCAGGACGGTGCCAACCCCTTTCTCGGCTCCAGCCGCAAGATCCGTGAAATCCGCGAGATGGCCGAGGCGGTGCTGGACTCGGAAGCGCCGGTGCTCGTGCTCGGAGAAACCGGGACTGGCAAAGGCGTGCTCGCTCGTTGGCTGCATGCTCAGAGCCCGCGCCGGAACGAGCCGTTCGTCGATCTCAACTGCGCGGGGCTGTCTCGTGAGCTCGTCGAATCCGAGCTGTTCGGCCACCGGCGCGGCGCGTTCACCGGTGCCGTCGGCAACAAGCCGGGGTTGCTGGAAGTCGCCGATGGCGGCAGCCTGTTTTTGGATGAGGTGGGCGATCTCGAACTCGCCGTGCAACCGAAGTTGCTGAAGGTGTTAGAGGAGGGGACCTTCCGCCGTGTCGGCGACATTTCGAGCCGATCTGCCAACATTCGGCTGATCGCGGCCACGCACAAGAACCTCGGGGCCATGGTGCAGGCCCAAAAGTTTCGGGAAGATCTGCTGTTTCGCATCAACACCTTGGTCTTCGAGCTGCCACCGTTGCGGGAGCGCGCTGAGGATCTGAGCGAGTTCGTCCAAGTGTTGCTCGTCGAGCTGGCGCGTCGGAAGGGGCGAGTGACCCCGAGCCTCAGCCCGGACGCGCTCGAGCTCCTCGGTCGCTATCGTTGGCCTGGGAACATTCGCGAGCTTCGAAATGTCCTCGAGCGAGCGCTCTTGTTCGCCAAAGGGGATGTGCTGGATCGCACCACACTTCGCTTCGACCGCTCACTCGATCCGGAAGAAAAGGATGCCTGGGCATTGACGCTCGATGAAGCCGAGCGCCGGCACATCGTCGGCGTTTTGCGCGGGGCCCGCGGTCAAGTAGAGGAAGCTGCTCAGGTCCTGTCACTGTCGCGCAGCGCGCTCTACGCGAAGTTGAAAAAGCACGGCATCAAGGTCGCCGAGAGCTGAGCTATTTCCCGCGTCTTCGGCGCGCCGCCACCGACCCAGCGCGTTCCGTCCGGAATTCGGGACGAGCAATCCGGGATCCAGGACTGGGTCTCGGAGCCAGCGCCCGAAGGGGCGTGAAAACGGCCGCAAGCTCGCTGGCCCGACGGTTGCATCGCTCAGCTGGCTGTAACTTAGGGGTCCCTCGGCGATGGAGTGCGTCGATGGGCCGTAGCTTCGAATCGTCGAGATCCGTTTCGTTCAAACGGGGCGCTATTCGTGTCTTCGCTGAACGCCGTTGCGACGAAGGGATCGATCGCCTTGTGCGCTCGACTCGAAATTGATCAACGTCTCGACTGAGAAAGTTGCGCGCGAGCACGATCGCGTCGCGCTGCCAGCGCGACGATGCGGTGTTGCGAAAGTCGATCACGCGCTTCAATCCAATCCCGTTGAGTTGCAACTCCAATCCACTGGACTCGTCTTATGCGCGATGGTCTGTGACCGTTACGTGGACAGAGGTGCTTGTGGAGCAGGAACAATATGCGGTTGAGGAACTGGTCTCAGAGCGCGCGCTCGAGTGCGTGATTCGCGAACGTCACGTCGTCGTTCCGCTTCGCTTCGTCGAACAGTTGATCGAATACCCGCGCGCCTCCCTGCCGCTCGTTCAGGCGGGGGTCGCAGGTCTCGGCGTCTATCAAGGGCAGCTGCTGGTCTCATTGTCCTTGGACGGTGACAAGAGTTCGGGAGGCTCGATCAAGGCGGTTTTGCTGCGGGCGCTCGCACCCGCTGCGACCTTCGCTCTCGAGGTCGATCGAACTCTGTCGTTCGTCGACCTTTCCGCGGCAGGCGGCTCTTTCCCAGCACGGCCACGGGAACCCTGGCTATCGCACAGGACCAGCGCGGACGGTCGTCAGGTGTTGCGACTCGACGTCGAGTCGTTGGTTTCTCCGTATCTTGCGGCAAAAGGCAGGGGTTAGGAGCGCGATGTTCAACCGCTTGTCCGTGGGCGTTGCCACGCAGCTCATTTCGGAAGTCACGATCGCCGAGGTGGCCGAGGCCTGTCGGCGGATCGACGTGGAAACGACGTTCGGCACGCTCGAGCAATTGGAGCTCTGCGGTGCAGATATTTTGATCGCAGGCCTTCGCGCGGGACGGCGATTGGTGCCCGACGAGTATCTCTCGTTCCTGTCGCGGCGCTCCGTCGAGGCTTCTCTGATGCTCATCTGTCAGGAGGCGCTGGTCCGTCCGTGCGTCTCGCTGTCTCAAGGACGCGTGACCTTGGTCGGTCCGGATCCTGACGCCGAAACCATCTACAATCGGCTGAGGGTGCTGCTGGCCGAGCGTGCGAGCCCGCATGGCTCGGGCGCGGAGCGGGCGGCACCGACTTGGTGGGTCGCAGACAGCCCGTGCTTTGGTCGAACCACGCCCGCTTGCGGCGACGAGCACGGTTCGCTCACCTTGGCGTTCGAGCTCGGTGGCGAGACGGGCGTGCTTCGCTTCGCGCCCGCAGAGCAAGAGTGGCTCGTTTGTTGGCCCCCCGTGCCCGGCACTTTGTGGCTGCTCTCTCCGCTGCGACTGCCCCCGATCAGCGATCTCTCAGGCAGTCACGGCGGGCGCGGCAACACACGGCTGCCCGCTGCGAGTGGGGACATTGCCATCGCGCTCTCGGTACCCGCTCGCGACGACTCGACTTCGGAGCTGGTGCGTGGGCTCACGGCAAAGGCGACATTTGGAGGGCCCTCGGTCTTCGACGCGGTCAGTGCTTCACTGCGCAAGGACGCTTGGGTCAGCGTCGTGGAGGTCCGCTAATGAGCGCCGGCCGACTCTTGGTGGTCGACGATAGTCCCACCGTACGCAAGTTGGTCGAGCTGACCTTCCCTGGAACCGGCTGGCAAATCGAATTCGCCGGCACCGGTGGAGAAGCGCTCCAGCTCGCCAAACAGGCCGTGCCAGACGTCGTCTTGCTCGACTTCCTGTTGCCCGACATGCGCGGCACGGACGTGTGCGAGCGGTTGTCGAGGGACGAGCGCACGGCTCACGTGCCGGTTGTCGTCATGAGC
>Ga0164309_10000328_pt1 | contig 27196 bp, 25 predicted proteins | sample Whisoiple_247_MG_FD_109984 | JGI IMG/M metagenome (GOLD analysis project Ga0164309, IMG submission 109984) | Soil microbial communities amended with fresh organic matter from upstate New York, USA - Whitman soil sample_247_MG | ecosystem: Environmental > Terrestrial > Soil > Unclassified >...
ACCTCGAGCCGTCGACGAGCTCGCCGCGTCAGCTCGACGAAGCGCTGCGTGACCGGATCGTGGTAGCCGCTCGGGTGTCCTTCCGGGGCGGCAAGCGCTCGCTCTTTCGGATAGAAGCTCGTGATGCGCTCCATGAAGAGCTCGCGCACGTACTTGCCGACGAGCGACGCCAGCATGACGAGCGGGTCCTTGGCATCCGCATCGCGGACGAAGCGCACTTCGCCCAAGCTGGGGAAGTGGTAGCGGCTCTCCGCGCGTCCTTCGACGAGGACGCTGTGGAGCTCCGCCGACAGGGGCCCGAAAAAACGGCCGTACTGGCCCATACCGCCGATTTTGCCGCAAACGGCCAAGATGGGGCGCTCCGCCCGGGCCCTGTGGTCGAGCAAGAGCGCCTCCATGGCGTGCAAATCCGTCATGAAGCGATGGACCCCGTTTCGCTTGTTGGCGTTGAGCGCGTTCGTGCAGATCACTTCGGACCGCACGCTCCGCAGGCTCACGCCGCGCTCTTCGAGCTCGGCCACGTGCCGTGTCAATTTTTCGATGGTGGCTCGCTCCGCACCGAAGCCTTCGCTCCGTGGCTGCCAGCACTGGGCTTCTGTCTGGCTGGGGCAGCGGGTGCGCAGGGCTCCTTCGGGGGTGAACAGCAGCCTAGAGAGGAGCCCTACCGGCGTGTCGAGCGCGCCTCCCGCCTCGCGCTGTAGCAGCACTCGGCACCAGGCTTCGCCGAGGCGCGTGTCGTGGGACGAGACGAGGGCCTTCGAATCGTCCAGGTCTTCGCGCAGGCGTTTGGGCAGACGGCGCGAGAGGAAGCGCGTGCCCGCTTCGGTGACGTCGGCGGAAACTGCGGTGACGACGAGGGGACCGAGCTGTCCTCCGAGGCCGTTCTCGTCCGCGCCCACGCGATAGACGACGGCCAACCGCTAGCCTCCCGAAACCGGGGGAATGAACGCCACGACGTCGCCGCTCGATAGGGCGAAGTCCGGGTCTACGAATTCTTCGTTCACGGCCACGCGCACACCGTCGAAGGAGAGCGTCGGGCGTTTTCGCAAGAGCTCGGCGCACAAACCCGCCACGGTGAGCTGCCCTGCCGCGGAGTGGAAGGTCTCTTCGGAGCTCTGAGCCAGGTCGCGCAGAGCCGCAAAGTACAGGAGCGAGAGCTGCATCGGCACGCTCCGCAGTTCAGGCCTGCGCTTCCGCCTTCGACAGTGGGAAGCCAATCGGTGCCGACACGGCGTAGGAGAGCGAGAGCAGCTCGACCATCAAGATCTTGTAGACCGCCTGGAACTCGTCGAGGTTGGCCGCGGCGCCTTGGTCTTCCAAAGCGCCTTGGATCTGTTCGTGCACGAACTGCATGAGCCCCGGTTGCAGCATGGTGATCACGTCGTCGGTCTCGAGCGGGTCCGTGGGATCTTCGGCTCTGAGCTGGCTGTCGAACTCCAGGAGCTCGGTGGTGGCGCGGATCTCGTCCGTACTCACGTTCTTGAGCGCGCGGCCGTGGGCGTCTTGAAAGGAAAGCCAGACGACCAGGGACAGGAAGTAGCCCAATGCACGTGCGTTTTCGTCCATTGGCTCTTCGAGCGTGTTGCTGACGGCCGTATACAGAGCAGGCTGCCCCTGCTCGAAGTCCTCGAAGAACTCGTCGAGTCCCGCTTCGGCATCGTCTTCCGATTGGGAGAGCAATGTCTCCCTGACCTTGTCCACCGCCGCAGCCGTCACTCGCGCAAAGGCAGGTACCGGGCGGATGGACGATTTCCTGACCCACATGGGTTTCACGCTATCACGCGGAGCAGCGAAGGTCCCATCGCTCCGCCTCGGCTGGAAAGAAGGCGCTCGGCGCCGAATTCTCGCTCGATCTAAGGCCGCGCGGCGTCACCAGCGCTCGGCATGCGCAAGCGCCTGACCTGATGGGCCACCACGAACGACCTTTCCTCGCCGAGAGACAAGCGCAAGAGGGGGCCGCGACTTTCGAGCACGCGAACTTCCGTGCCTTCGCGCAATGGCGAAAGTCCTTTTCGCGCCCGACCGCTTTCATCGAGAAGTGGAGCGCGTTCCGCGATCACGATGCCGAGGTCGAGCGTGCTGGCCGTTCGTTCGGAAAGCCAAGCCAGCGGCACGGCGATCGCCAGCACGGCTCCGCCGACTCCAGCTAGTAGACCGCCCGCGCTTTGCGCGGTGCCGCGTGCGAACACGCGCAGCACCAAACCCAGGGTCGTCACGGCGCTCGCCGCGACGGCCAGCCAGAAGGCGAGCCACGGATCGATCGACAACAGGACGCGCTCGCCGAGCCCCAGGGTGTCCAGCACTTGCTCGCCTTGATTCGCCGACCGTCGCGCCACCAAAAGGCGCGTTTGTTCGAGAGCCAGGCCTGCCTCGCCATCGGTAGGACGCAACAGCAGGGCCTCACGAAATCCAGCCGCGGCTTGGCCGTAGTCGCCGGGCTTGGCTCGATCGGACAAGGCACGTCTGAGATAGGCAACGCCGCGCGAGAAGGCAGCGTCCGGGTGGATCTCGCCGCCATCGGCAGCTGCTTCGAGGCGCCCGATCGCGGCATCGAGCTGTCCGCCCGTGATCTCGGCCGCCGCGGCTTGCAAGAGCTTCTCTCGGTCCGGCGCTGCTGCTTGCGACCACGCTGCGCTCAGCGCGGAGCAGAGCAGCACCGCCAGGGCCACGCCTTGCCGTCGAAACCGCTGGCTCATGCGGGCGCCTCACCAGCTCGGTCGAGGCTCGCGCGCTCGAGTTTGACCAGGCGGGCCACTATGGGCTTGGCGGCTTCGACGAGCGAGCCGCTTGCTGCCTCGGCGCTGCTCCAGAACCGTGCGGAGTCGAGTGTCACGAGCAAGGTCTGGACCTCCCGCGCCAGGTCCGCCTTCATCCCGGAGGCTTCGAGGCGGGCAGCCACGTGTTCTTTCAGAATGGCGCGGGCGCGCAGGCCCGTCCTTTCCTCGATGAGTGCGTAGAGCGTGCGTTCTAGCTCGCCAGCGACTCGAGCGTGCTCGCCGCTGCCTTCGAGGGCGGCGAGGCCCGCGAAGTCCACGCGCGGCCTCTTCGTCCTGCGCCGGCCCAAGCGCCGTCCCCAAGCGGCGAGCCAACCGGGCAGGAGTGCAAGCAGCCAGGCCAAGCCGGGGGCCACGGCGGCAGATGCCAGCGCCCAGAGCGGTGGTGAGGTGCGGGTCCGTCGCCAGGCCGAGCTCGAGCTGCGGGGCCCGAGAGCGAGCAGCAAGGCTCGACCTTCCGGCTCGGCCTTGCTCACGGGTGCGCTCGGCGCGGGAGCCGTGCTCGCAGCGTTCGGCAGGACCGAAATGGCACCGAGCGCTGCCGAGGCATCGCGGTAGCGATTTGCTTCAGGGTCGAAATGAGGGAGCGAGACGCTGCCGAGGTCGATCGAGCCCGGGCGAGTGAGCTTCGCGGTGTACTCGAGCACTCGGCTGCCGACGAGCTCGCGGCCCTCGACGTTCACCTCCCCGCGCACGGTTGGATCGCCCCATGCCACGCCCGGCACCTCGGGCATCTCCACCGTACTCGGCAGGTTGCCCCGCCCACGGAGCTGGATCTTCACGGACACGAAATCCTGCTCGTGGACCTCGCGCGGGGTGACCTCGGCCGAGAGCTCGAAGCGGCCGACATCGCCCAGGCGATAGCCCGGCGGACGGTCGCCGACGGGCGGCTCGCGCACGGACAAATGGATCATCGGACTCACGGCGGGCGAGCCGAGTGGACTGTCCTTCGCTGGGTAGCCGCGTCCGCGCAGGATGGCGCGCATCGAGCCGATCTCGAGCTCTCCCGTACGCAGGGGGACGAGCACGAGCTCGCGCAGTTTCACGACCAGGAATTCATGGCCAGCGATCTTGGTTCGGAAGAAGGGCTGCTCATGGGACGTTTCGACCGACGGATAGGACAAGAAGTCGGCGAGTGCCGGCTCCGTCGGGCTGAGCTCACGGAAGGCACCGCGTCCACCATAGGCGTAGATGGAGAGCACGACGGACTCGCCCAGCACGGCCGTCTGCTTGTCCAGTCGCGCAACCAAGAATCCCGTTTCATTGGGCGCACTCGGCAGGCTGAGGTCGGCGGGAGCATCGGGGTAGCCGGAGAGGCCGCTCTGGCGCCTGAGTCCGTCGAACGGATCCTGGCTGAACGGGTCGAAGCCGAAGCCGAACGGGCCCTGTCCACGCAGCGTGCGACTCCGGCGTGAACCCGGGGGTGGAGCGTCGACCACCTCGACCGTCAGTGCCTCGGTTTGCAGGCGCTGACCACCGACCTCGAAGCTGGCTGGTCCCAAGATCAAACGACCAGCCTCCGTCGGCGTGACCTCGTAGGAGGCGACGAGATTGCGTTCGGTCCGGAAGTTGAAGTTGTGCATCACCATCCGACGCATCGACTGGAGCGAAGGACCGGCGACCTGCGCCTTGCCCTGCACTGGGAGCTTCGGGTCTTCTGCGCTGTCGCCATCGTCGAGGACGGCCGTGACCTCGACGGCGAAGGCCTCACCCACCGCAACCTGGCGCGAGCTCACCTCGATCCGGACCTCGCTGGCCAAGGCGGAGGCCACGGAAAGCGTTGGCCCGAGTAAGAAGGCGGCGAGCCCGGTCAGCCACGGTGCGCCGCCGCGGGTCACTTGTCCTCCATCGTCGGACGCAGGCGCACGGTGCGCGCCTTCTGCTTGGCGTCGTGCTGCTGCAAGGTCGGCGCTTGCTCCAGGCGATCGAGGATCCTGGCGTCCTGTGACGCCGCAGGAGCGTTTTTCCCTGCCGCGGGCTGGTCGGGGCCGGGCGTTGGCTCTTGACCATCGGCGCCCGGCTGCGCCGGGTCCTGCTTCTGCTGATCGGCCGGCGGCTCTTGGCCGCTCTTCTGGTCCTGGTCGGAGCCAGACTGGTCCTGCTTCTGCTGGTCCTTCTGGTCCTGGTCGGAGCCGGACTGGTCCTGGTCCTTCTGGTCCTGGTCCTTTTGATCTTGGTCCTTTTGATCGGGATCGCTCGGATCTTGGGGCTCGTCTTGTTTGTCCTTCTGGTCCTGGTCCTTTTGATCCTGCTCGCCTTTCTTCTCGTCTTCCTGCTTCTCCTTTTCCTTGCGCTCTTCCTCTTCCTTCAGGCGCCGTTGAGCGAGCGCGCGATTGTGCGCGATGTCGCGGCCGATCGCGTCGCCGGTCTTCTCCGGTAAGCCGGGGGCGAGCACGATGGCGCGGTCGTAGGCGTCGATCGCGGCTTGATAGGCGGCGCGCGACAGCTCCAGATTGCCCATCAAATACTGGGCCCGAGCGCGCAAGTCGGTCGGCAGATCCGGGTTTTCGGCCACGGGGGACAGCACGCGCAGGGCGCAGTCGATGCGGGACGACAGCTCCGGGTCGACCTTCTCGTCGAGCGCCGGGGGCAGGGCCCCGCTCGGGGGCGGCGCTACCGCTGGCGCAGAGGACGCGGCAGCGGGAGTGGCCCGAGGCTGCTGGGTAGGGAACGGGCCAGCCAGAGCCAGGCCGAGGTCGAGGGAAGCATCCCCCAGCCGGCGGGCGCGTTCTCCGGCACCGATGACCCCCGTCTCGCACGCGCCCGTCTCGAGGTACTGGGTCAAGAGCGCGGTGGCGGCTTTGGCGTCCGTCTTGGACAAGGCCAGGATCGCGTCGTTGACGACCGGGCTCTCGCGCACGAAGAGACGGTCGAAATCCGCGCAGCCCAGGTTGCCCCCTGCGAGCAGACCCAGCGCGAGCAGCACCGCGGCTTGCCTCATGCGGCTCGGCTGGCGGCGCCGCTGCACGCCGCGCGGCGGCTCTTCGGGCAATTTGCGTTTCTTGCTCAGGCTGAGCAAGACGTCCAAAACGAGCAAGAAGGCCGCGGCGCCGAGCGGGTATTGGTACACGTCCGCGTAGACGGTTTCGACGCGCTCGGAGAGCTCCTCGGTCATCAGTTTTTGCAAGCGCGCGGTGACGTGGTCGATGCCGACCTGCCCCTTTTCCGCGCGCACGACCTCACCCCCGCCGGCGGCGGCGACCTTACCGAGCTGGGCTTCGCCTTCTGGCGTGAGGGACGTCGTCATCAGGCCACCCTGACTGTCGCGGCGCAGGCCGACCTCATTGCCGTTCTCGTCGACCTCGTACATCGGTTCCGGAGTTCGACCACCGATCTGCACGACTTCGATGCGGGTCCCGTCGGCGGCAATGCGCCCGGCCACTTCGGCCGGATCGCCTTCGAGGTCTTCGCCGTCCGTCACCAGCACGATCACCCGTTCGTGCCGGGCGCTGAGCGGGTCGCGCGCCAAGAGCTCGCGCGCCGTCTCCAGCGCGCGGGCGATGCTGGTCCCCCCAATCGGCATGTCCACCGGCTCGAGTCCGCGGAAGAACTGAGCGATGGCTGCACCGTCGCTGGTGATCGGAAACGCCATGGTGTCGCCGGCGAAGGCCACAGCACCGAAACGAGCGCCCCCGAGCTCGGACACGAGACGGGCCACCTCGACCTTGGCTCGTTTCATCCGTGAAGGCGAGACGTCCTTGGCATACATGCTCTTCGAGTAGTCGAGCACCACCACCACATCGAGATTGGTCGCCGGCAGGACCCGCGTCCCGCGTCCGTATTGCGGCGCCGCAGCAGCAAGGGCCGCAAACACGACCGCTAGAACGAGCAGCACCGCGCGCAAATTCCGGCGCACCGTTATCCGTTCGGTGACGAGCGCGTCGATCAGGGCGGGCGTGCCGAAGGCGCGCTTGGACTTGGCCAGGCGGAAGCCTTGCACGATCAGCACGGCCGCGATGACCAAGCCGAGCCCGGCCCCCCACAGCCATTCACTCGCGGCGAACCTCACGGGAACCTCCGGAGCAGCACCGTCACGAGCAGGGCTTCGGCGAAGACCAGGAGCACCCCTGGCAACAGCAGGTAGCGGAACAAGTCCTGGAAGGTCGCCTGTGCCGCTTCGAATTGCGTCTTTTCCAGGCGGTCGAGCACGTCGTGGAGGCTCGCTTGGAGGCTGGTGGCGTCATTGGCGACGTAGGCCTTGCCGCCCGTCTTGTCGGCGATCTGGCGGAGCAGGGCCGGGTTCGTCGGAAAGGCCACGGACTCGAAGCGCGCTTGCCCGAAGAGGTCGGTGCCGCGGTACACCTTGGCGATGTCCCCCTCGCCGACCTGAATCGGATAGACCTGGGCGCCGATCACGTTGGCCAAATGGGCGGCGTACTCGGGCGCCAGCTCGCCGCCTTTGTTGTCACCATCGGTGAGGAGCACGATGGCGCGACTCTTCGCTTCGCTCTTGCGCAGTCGCGCCACGGCCACGCCGAGCGCGTCGCCGATGGCAGTGCCGTTCGGGTCGATGAGCTCGAGCTGCATGCGGCTCACCAGTGCGTCGAGCAGCTGGTAGTCCAGGGTTGGCGGCGAGACGACGTAGGCCGAACGACCGAAGACCACGACGCCGATGCGGTCCGAGCGGCGGCGCGAGATGAAGTCCCGCAAGACGGCCTTGGCCGCGTCGAGCCGCGTCGGCACGGGGGAGTCCTCCGCCGGCGTCAGGTATTTCTCCAGATCGGTCGGCAGGTTCTCCATGACCGCGCGCATGGAGCCCGAAAGGTCCAGGGCGACGACCAGGTCGATGCCCTCTTCCTCGGCCTCCGAGGGGCCCCTCACACTGACCGGTTTGGCCAGAGCGACGAGGCACAAGGCGAGCGCCACGCTGCGCACGATGCCCGGCAGATCGACCAGGCGCGCTCGCCAACCGACCGGTCCACGCAAGAGGGGCTCGAGGCTCCCGATCCTGACCCGCGGGCTGCGCTGGTCCTGACCGACCGTCGACCAGTAGAGAACCGGCGGCACGAGGATGAGGCCCAAGAGCCAGAGCGGCCTTTCCCAGCGCACCCTGAGCCATTCCGAGCCGATCTCGGCCAAGGGGTAGGCGGTGGCCACGAAGAGCACGGCGAGCAGGAGGCCGAAGCCGACGAGAGCGCGCTTCACGACCGGGCTGCCTCCCCCAGCTGTGCTCGCGGATCGAGCGATGGTCCCGGGGTGGTCGTGCGCACGATGCGGCGCACCTGATCGATCGCGTCACGACATTCCTCGAGGGTGGGCAATCTGCGAGCGAACTTGACCAGGTCGGTCCGTTGCAAGAGGCCTCGAACCTCCAGGCTGGAGCCCAAGTCGGCTGCGCGCTGCTCGAGCTGGCGCATCATCTCGCGCGTCGTGCACTCGAGCCCATCGAAGCCGTAGCGCGAGCCCAGATACTCGCGCAGCGTGTCCACCACACCGTCCAAGAAGGCTTCGTACTCCTGCCGATCCAAGAGCCCCTGACCTTCGAGCGCCGACAGTCGGGAGAGAGCGATCTCCCAGGGGGGCCGCGGCGCTACCGGCGGCGGGGCCTTCTTCCACGAATTCTTGAAGCGCAAGAAGAGCAGAGCCAAAGCAAGGGCCGTGGGGATGGCGATGAGCAGTGCCACGGCTAGGTCGCGCGCCGCCTGCCAAAGCTCGTGTTGTGGACGCGGCTCGGGGTCGCGCGCTTCTACGGGAGTCGGGGTGCCCGCCAGCGGATCCTCCACCGTGATGCGCGCCTCGGTCGTGCAGAGCGTCTGCACTTCGCCGCTGGCGCGCGCGACGGCGATGGGCAGGGGCGGCACCACGAGGACATGACGTCCCGCCTGTTTGGGCAGTGGAATCAGCGGGAGCCGAATGGCCGTCGTCGCCCGAGCGCCGGTCTCCTTGCGCTCGAGTGTGGCCTTCACCGCACTTTTGGCATGCGGAAGGACGAACTGCGCGGCACTGAGCAGCTTGATCTCGGGCGCATCCGACGCGAGCTCGATGCCGCCGGGCAGGACCTGTTCGCCTTTGCCGTGCTCCAGGACGATATCGAGCCAGGCGACGTGACCCGACGTGCCGCGCTCGGGCAGGGCCAGCGTGAGCTTGGGCCTCTCGCGGTCCTGGCTCCACGTTTCCTGGCAGGCCGTCGCCTCGGGGTCGGCAGCATGCGCCGGGACCGCGAAGAGCAGCGTGCACGCGAAGATCAGCGAACGGGCGCCCCTCATCGCTTGGCCTTTCGAGCGCGACGCGCGAAGAGCTCGCGCAAGGGCGGAACGTAGGAGCTGTCGGTCGAGACGACCGCGTAGTCGAGGCCGAACTTCTTGAACGTGCGCTGTTGTTCGGTTCTGCGCGACAGGACGCGCTCCTTGTGGTGCTCGCGCACCTTGCGGCTCGACGTGTCGACCAGGTAGTCCTCGCCGCTTTCGAGATCTTCGAAGCGCACCAGGCCCACGTTCGGCAGCTCGTGGTCGCGCGGGTCGGTCAGGACGATCGGGATCACGTCGTGCTTGGCCGCGGCCAAGGCCAGGCTGTGCTCGTAGCCCGCGGTGAGGAAGTCACTCAGCAGGAAGGCCACGCTGCGTCGCCGAGCCACGTGCAGCAGCGTCTCCAGGCCTACGGAAAGGTCCGTGCCCCGGCGCTTCGGGTGCAGCTCCAAGATCTCGCGCAAGACGCGCATGCCGTGCTTCTTGCCCTTCTGCGGCGGTACCACCCGCTCGACCTCGTCGCTGGTGGCGATGAGGCCGACGCGATCGTTGTGCGAAATGGCCGAGAACGCGCAGAGGGCCGAGACCTCGGTGCACAGGCGCCGCTTGGTCATGTTCACGGTGCCGAACTGGCTGCTCGACGACATGTCGACCAGCAGCATCACCGTCATCTCGCGTTCTTCGGTGAAGACCTTGATGTACGGCTCGTTCATGCGTGCCGACACGTTCCAGTCGATGGCGCGCACGTCGTCGCCATGCTGGTACTGTCGCACTTCCTGGAAGGCGAGCCCTTGCCCCTTGATGACCGATTTGTAGTTCCCCGACAGCTGCTCTTCGTTGGCGAGGCGGCTCGAGGTGATTTCGATCTTGCGAAGGGCTCTGAGTAGCTCCTTTTCGATCAAACTTCCGTTCCTCGGTTCAAGGTACTTCGACGACTTCGAACACTCGCCGCACGACGTCCTCGGCGGTGACTTCCTCGGCCTCGGCCTCGTAGGACAGCACGATGCGGTGGCGCAGCACGTCGGGGCCGACTGCTTTGACGTCTTCGGGCGTCACGTAGCCACGATGGCGGAGAAACGCGTGCGCTCGCGCCGCTAGGTTCAGGGCGATGCTCGCGCGCGGGCTGGCGCCGAACTCGATCAGCGGACCCAAGTCTTTCATGCCCTGCTCCTCGGGATGCCGGGTCGAGAGCACCACGTCGACGATGTAATTCTTGACCCGATCGTCGATGTAGATGTCCTGCACCACGCCCCGGGCCGCCAGCAAGCGCTCGGGTGTCGCCACCGCTTGTGCCTTGGCGCGCACCTTCGAGGTCATGCGATCCATGATTTTCAGTTCCTCGTCACGGGACGGGTAACCGACCTTGATCATGAGCATGAAGCGGTCCATCTGCGCTTCCGGCAGCGGGTAGGTGCCCTCCTGCTCGATGGGGTTCTGCGTTGCCATCACGATGAACGGGCTCGGCAGCGGGTAGGTCGTATCGCCCAGGGTGACCTGACGCTCCTGCATCGCCTCGAGCAGGGCACTCTGCACCTTGGCGGGCGCACGATTGATCTCGTCGGCCAGGACCAGGTTGGCGAAGATAGGCCCGAGCTTGCTCGAAAACTCGCCCTTCTGCTGACTGTAGATGGTGGTGCCGACCACGTCGGCGGGCAAGAGGTCCGGCGTGAACTGGATGCGCGAGAACTGCGCCGAGATGGCATCGCAGATGGTGCGGACGGTGAGCGTCTTGGCCAGCCCAGGCACGCCTTCGAGCAGCACGTGACCGCCGGTCAAAAGTCCGATCAGGATGCGCTCGACCATGTACGTCTGGCCGACCACCACCTTGCCGATTTCGGTCGTCAGGTCGTCCACGAAGGCGCTCTCTTGGGCCACGAGCTCATTCAGGGCACGAACGTCTTGCATCTTTGGATCACCTTTTTCGCGCGCTTAAGGCAGCGCTGTTAGGGCGGCGGGCATACCCGACCAACGGCCAGACAACCAGCAGGGTGGGCCGATCCTTCCTAAAGCCGGGACCGGACGCACATTTGGCTGTAACCTGACCTTCGGATGCGGAGCCACGTCGGCACGAGCGGTTTCAGCTACCCGGAATGGAAGGGGGCCTTCTACCCGAAGGGCATCAAGTCGGGTGACATGCTGCCCTACTACGCCTCGCGGCTGCCCACGGTGGAGATCAACAACACCTTCTACCGGTTGCCTCGTCCGCCGCTGCTCGAAGGGTGGCGCGAGCGCACCCCCGAGGGCTTCACGTTCGCGGTGAAGGCGTCCCGTCGCATCACACATTTCAAGAAACTGCGCGACACTGGTGACCTGCTCGACTACCTGCTGTCGAACCTGGTCATTCTCGGACCGCGCCTGGGGCCGATCCTTTTTCAGCTGCCGCCGACGGTGCGGCTCGACCTCGACCTCTTGCGCGCTTTTTTGGCCGATGTCGCTCCCCGCGCTCGTGAATTGCCCGGCCCTCGTATCGTGCTCGAGTTCCGCCACGCTTCCTGGTTCGTGGACGAAACGTACGAGCTGCTCGAGGCGGCGGGCGCCGCCCTGTGCGCGGGTGACGGCGACGACGAAGGCCGCGTGCCACCACCCCTCGTCCGTACGGCGCCTTTCGTTTACGCGCGCTTGCGCAACGACGTGTATTCGGACGCCGACCTCGCAGAGTGGGCCGGGCGCCTGCGCACGCTCGAAGCGGACGAGGTGTTCGTCTACTTCAAGCACGAGGTCGAAGGTCCGCATTTGGCCGAGCGCCTGCAGCGCCTACTTAATGATGCTCAGTGATCTGAAGCACTTGCCTGTCCGTTCAGTGATTTTCTGCCAAAAACTGGATTTGCATTCAGTGGTCTGGCTTCCTACGGCCATGGCACACCTGAACAAACAAGTCCTAGTTGCTCTCCTCGATCTCGCCCAAGGCGACGTCCACGCCAGCGTGCAGGCTTTGGCGCTGGCCGTCGGCGCCTCCCGGCGAGAGGTCGCCTCGGCCCTGAATGACCTTGCCCAGCAGGGGCTCGTGCGGCCCGAGACGGTGCGTCTGACCTTGGTTGGCCTGATGCACGCCACCGGCCTGCGCGAGCGCTGCCGCCAGATCGCCGCGGCCTGACCTGATTCGAGCGTGCGGATCAGGCTGGGTCGGCGAGCTGCCGCTTCAGTTGCTTGGCCGCCAGCGCGTAGCCACCGTCGGCCCCATCGATGAAGTGCACGTGATCGCCCGAGTACGACCGAACCAAGCAGGTCATGAGCGCCGCGGACGCGCAATGCAGCCCGTAGGCAATCGTCCCGCCCTGTCGCTCGCCCTCGAGGTAGTTTTGAACCGACCCGAGCTCGTCCGGCGTCAGGTCCACGACCATACGAAGCAGCTCGTCGAATTTGCGAAAGTCGGTGTTCTGCTCGAGCTCGCTCATGTACGTAGCCGCATCGAAGCCGCCCGCCTTCTTGCCGAAGAGCCGGAGTAGGCGGGCAATCTGGGTGCGCAAGCGTGCCTCCGCCTTGGCCGCGGCGACGGTCGGTCGATCGGGTTCGCCGGCGCGAATGCGCGCCTCGACCGAGTAGTCGCTGAAGGGGCCGAGCATGTGCAGCCCTTCGATCTGGATCGGTCGTGAGCGCTCGGAGTCCATGCGCGCCGTCAGCTCACCGAGCACGCGTGCATAGGTCTCGCTGCGCCCGATCTCGTCCTGGTCCTTGGCCAGAACGAGCAAGCTGACCATGCTGCCGCGCCGGCTGTCGATGGGCCGCCAGCGACATTCGAAGCCCTCGAAGTCGGCCGAGCGCTCGCCATCCTCGCTGACTTCGTAGCTCGGGGCACGAGCCGGATCCTTGACCCAGCGCTCCGCTAGCGAGAACGCCGAGCCGCTGAACATGGCCAAGCGTGTGTGCGGGCTGGCTCTGAACTTGGCCACCTTGGCGATGCCTCCCGAGCGCGCGAGCTCGGACAACGGAACGAGTCCGACCCGGAGCTCGAGGTCGAAGGCCTCGCGCGCGAGCCAGCGCGCACCTCGTAGGGCATTTTCGGCTGCGACGCGCTTCGTTCCGGGTACGAGGATAGTAGCCCCGTCGCCACCGAAGACGTAGGCGAGCTCGACCTCGCGCATCGCGTTACAGAGGCCAATGATGGACGCCACGCCGACGGCGTTGACGTCCTTGTAGCGTCCCGCTTCGATCGCTTTGGTGGAGCCACGCACGTCCGTCAGGGCGATCCAGTAGGACGGCGGAACGACCGAGTAGACGTCAGGCCGCGTCACGGCGCTGAAGTCCGTCACCTCGCCCAAGGACGCATAGAACGCCTCGTCCTTGCTGGGAGTGTCCACTGCAGTCGCCCTCAGGTGGTTACTTCGGCTGACTCTTTGGCCAGACGCAAGACCTTGCGGCGGACGACCAAGTAACGCCAGAGGCCGAGCGCGAGCACGATCGGCGAACCAAACAGGAGCACCAAGGCGAAATCGCGCATCCGCACGAAAAACTCGATGTTCAAGATGGCGAGCCCCGACGTCAAAAAGACTGCTGACGTACGAAAGTACGCGAGGAACGTGCGCTCGTTGGCGAGGACCGTGCGCTCGATCGCCAGAAGGTCAGCTCGCGGGAGGGGCATCTCCCCCTAAATAGCCTGTTCGGCGAGCGTCCGCAGGCTGGCGGAGAGCTGCGTGAGCAGGCTCCGGTCCAAAGCCTTACTGCGCAGGTCCCGTCCGTCCCAGCGCAGCTCCCCCAGGTAGCTCCAGCGCCAGGCCCCATCTCGGCGCGCGGACAGGCACAGGGCCGTGCCCTGTTTGCCCGAATCGAACCGGTAGATGCTGCCGTCGATCTCGACCTCGCCGATGCCTTCGTCGTCGTAATTCACGGGACTCTGCACCTCGACCTCGGGCTCTGCCTCTTCGGGCTGGAGCAGGGCTGGCTCGGGCGCTGCAGCTGTCGTGGGCTCCGCCACTGGCTCGAGCACGGCCGGCTCGAGCACGGCAGCTATCGTGGGCTCTGGAGACGGCTCGTCAGGAGCTGCCACGAGCGTCTCGATCGGTGGGCCAGACTCGATCGAGAGGATTGAGCTTTCTTCTGCCTTGGCCGGCGTTTCGACCCGGCTCTGACGCTGGTTGGCCCGCGCGCTTCGTCCCGCTGATGGTCTGCTCATGTGAGCAGTATACGGGCGAGCGTGATGGGTCACAAGCGTTCAGTCTTTCACCCGAGAGCACGCGTTAATGAAAATGATTTTCATTACCAAATTCTTTTGGTAGAGGGAGTGCACCAACAAACCAAGCACTTCGCCGCGAAGGCGAGGGCCGCTGGTCCTCCAACTAGAACATGCGATTGAAAGGCAAAGTTAGCATGACCCTCCGACAATCCCGCGCCCGTTGGGCATTCCTGGCCCTGGCTCTTAGCGCTGGCACGGCCGCCTGTTCGGGCACCCCGGCTGACGATGATGACGGAAGCGGCGGGGAGGATGGGAGCGGCGGCGAGTCGGAAGACGGCAGCGGCGGCGAGTCGGAGGACGGCAGCGGCGGTGTCGAGACCGGTGGAACCGGTGGGAGCTCCGGTGGCAGCGAGAACCTCGGCGGCGGTGGCCTCGGTGGCCTCGGCGGCGCGGGTGGCAGCGAGACTGGCGGCAGCGAGGCTGGTGGCAGTGGTGGCAGCGAGACGGGCGGTACCGGCGGCGGTGAGACTGGCGGCACCGGCGGTGGCGACAATCCGCCGATCTTCGTTCAGGAGAAGGCGTTCCTGCTCGACAACGCCATCAACCCCTACGGCACGCTCATCGCGAGCGACGGCAAGATCTACATCTCGGGCACGACGGACACGGGCGTGCTCACGGTGAACCAGGATGTCGCCAACCTACGTCTGGCGGTTTGGCGGCTGAACGCTGACGGGAGCCTCGACGCGACCTGGGGTGCGAATGGCAAGCTCACGAGCACCATCGTCAACCCCGGCACGTCCTACAGCATCGCCGAGCTCGCGGACGGCAGCTTCGTGGTTCACTACTCGGGCGGAATCGCGGGTGTGTCGCTGGTCAGCCTCAGCGCTGCAGGCGTGTTCGGCACCCCGACCAGCTTGGTGTTTGGCTGGTCGGCGACGGACCGCACCGAGGTTGACACGCTGTGCGTCCCTGCTGCCGCGACGGCGGAAGCCGACGCGCACGAGGCAGCGGCGCTCACTGGCGGCGTCTGCCACGCGGCGACGCTCGACCAGACTGCGTGCAACGCCCTCAATGCTGCTTCGTTGGCGACGCCCGAGGCCGTCGCCTGCCTCGCCGTCTGGCCGGCAGCGACCTCGCCACTCTTCGCTCAGCGTCCGACGACACCGGCCCAAGAGACCTCGTGGGGCTTCGCGCTCGACCGCAGTGGCGCCGAGGAGAAGATCGTCCTGGCGGTGTCGAGCTCGGCCAAAAAGGTCACGACGGGCACCCAGCGCACGGATACCGATCGTTACATCACTCGTGTGCTAGCCAGTGACTTCTCGTTCGACACGACCTTCAACGGCGGTAGCCAGTTCACGCTCGACGTGAGTAACCTCGGCCTGAACGACAATTCGCGCCGCGTCATCGTCGAGGAGGACGGCGCGATCGTCACGGCGGGCTACACCAACATCGGCGCCGCGTTCCCTGGGCCCACGCCTGCGGAGACGCCGGGCAACACCATCGCGCTGATTCGCCTCTTGCCCAACGGCACGGCGGATCCGGACTTCGGATTTACCACGGTGGATGGAGCCGATTTCAACCCAGGTCAGACCTTGCACATGCCGTTCTTGGGCGCTTCGGCCGGTGCGGAGGCCTACGGCGTCACGCAGCTCAGCACGGGGACGTACGTCACCACGGGCTACGGCACCTCGAACTTCGACGTGCCCTCGATCTCGGTTGACCTGGTCACCACGGCCTACAGCCCCGAAGTCGATCAGGACGGGCTCGATCCGCAGTGGGGCGGGAACCTGGCGGGCGTGGTCGGCGGCTTCGCCGTCCAAAGCGAGACCGATCCCAACGCTGGAGTCAGCGGAACCAATCCTTACATGGATCGCGGTCGTAACGTGGTCGCCTTGCTGGATGACCGCACGGTTCACGGCGGCGTCTACGACGACCTCGCTGCGTTCTACGTGCTCACGCCGGATGGCGCTCTCGACGAGACCGTTGGCAACGGGACGGGTCGTATTCAGTACGCGTTCCCCTTCGCCTTCTTCGGCCTCACCGCCACGGAGGAGGGCGACCGCATCGTCGGCGCCACGCAGTCCAAGGCCCGCGTGAACGCTGCCGGCACGAACCCGGGCAGCTACGCCAAATCACTCGTCGCCATCGTCGACCTCGAAGACCTGCCGTGAGTCATCCCGCTCTCCACTCGCCGAGCCGTCGCCTGCGTACGCGTTTGCTCGTGCTCGGCTCGTGCGCACTCCTGCCCTTCGCGGCCTGTCGCACCGAGGATCCGCGGCCGGGACTAGGTCACCACACGGGTGGCAGCACCACCTCTAGCTCCGACAGCGGTGATGCCGGCGCCCACAATGGCTCGGGTGGAGTCGACTTCGGTGTGGGCTCGGGGGGCAGGGTTGCCGAAGGCGGAACGGCGGGTGAGGGCGGAAGCGGCACAGGCGGCGGTCCTTCGAGCGGTACCGGTGGAGGTGACAATCCTGGAACCACGCCCGGCACAGCGTGCGGTGAGGCGCCGGTCCAGGGTGGCGACTTCTCCAAGAAACTCCTGCTGCAAAGCGCTGGCGCCTGCTCTGCCTATCAGGCCTGCCTTTTCTCGGAAGCGGCGTTCGAGCTCGGACGCCAAGTCACTCTTTACGCCGACGACCCCACCGACGAACGCTTGGAAAATGCTCGCTCCGCTTGGATCGACGCTGTAGTCGTCTGGTCCAAGACGACCCCGTCGCAATTCGGGCCCGTCGCCAGTGTGACCTCGGACGCCTACCACGGCCGCGGAATCGGCGCGTTCATTCACGCCTGGCCTTCGGTCAACCGCTGCGAGGTGGAGAAGCGGGTCATCAGTCGCGCCTACGAATCGGGCTACGACGGCATCGTGCCGAGCGGGCGTGGCCTCTCGGCGCTCGAGTATCTGCTCTTCTACGACGGCAGTGACACCGTGTGTTCCGCGAACTCGAGCACGGGCAAGACGTGGGTCGAGCTCAGCTCGGCCGAAATTGCTCAGGCCAAACGCGACTACGCGAAGAGCCTGGTGGGCGACGTGTACCTCAAGGCAGAGGAGCTCGTGAGCGTCTGGGCGAAGGACGGCGAGAACTTCAGCGCAGCGTTGGAGAGTGCCGAGGGCTACGGCTCCGAGCAGGAAGCGCTCAACGTCGTCGCCTGGTCGTTCTACTACGCGCACGACTACCTGCGTGACCTCAAGGTCGGCCCGCTCGCGGGGATCGGTACGGCGCTTCGAAACGACTTCTCTCCCTACGCCCAGGTGGACCTGGAGAGCGCCATCGCCAACCTGGAGGCTTTCCGCGCACTCTATCAGGGCTGCGGAGAGGATGGCGCCGGCATCGGCTTCGACGACTGGCTCGTCGCCGTGGGTGCCGGCGAGCTCGCGGAGGCCATCCTGCAGGCCCTCGATGGCATCGATGCACGTGCCGCGGAACTCCCGCCTCTGCACGCCGCGACCCAGGAGGAGATGGCGACGTTCTATGCCGATCTCAAGGTTCTCACCGATCTGCTCAAGGGCCAGTTTTTCGGCTCAGGGAGCGTCCTCAACTTGAAACTCCCCGCGAGTGCCGCCAGTGACACCGACTGAGACGATCGCCGTTCCGGTTTGGTCTAGCATCTCCGCAGGCCAGGCCGCCTCGCTGCGTGCCCTCGCAGCGAGGTGGGAGCGCGTCGTCCTCGAGCCGGTCGACATTTCATTCTTGGTGACCTTTCGCGTGGCGCTGGGGCTCTTGCTCGCCATTTCGATGGAGCGCTTCCTGGCCTACGGGTGGGTCGATTCGCTCTTGCTCGAGCCAACGTTTCGCTTCAAGTACTTCGGCTTCGATTGGGTAGAGCCGCTCTCGCGGCCCTACATGTTCGCCCTGTTCCGCGCGATGGTCGGGCTCGGATGCTGCGTAGCGGCGGGGTTCTGCTTCCGCGCGAGCGCCATCCTCTTGGCCTTGGGGCTCAGCTACATCCAGCTGATCGACGTCTCGACCTACCTGAATCACTACTATCTCGCAGCACTTTTGGCCTGGATTTTGGCTTTTTCTCCGGCCCATCGCGCGCTGTCGGTCGACGCCTGGCTGCGCCGATCGTGGGCGCGGGCCAGCGGACAAGAGGGCCCAGCCACGGTCAGCCACGTGCCGCGCGCGTTCCTCTGGCTCTTTCGCTTGCAGATTGGTCTCGTCTACTTCTGCGCCGGGCTCGCGAAGCTCCAGAGCGACTGGTTGGTTCACGCGCAGCCCCTGCGGATCTGGCTGGGGGCCAGCACCGACCTTCCCCTGCTCGGGCGCATGCTGACCTGGCCCGGCGCTCCACTGGTCATGAGCTGGGTCGGTTTTCTGTTCGACGCCACCATCGTGCTGTGGCTCTGCTGGAGCCGCAGCCGGCTGTACGCCTACGTCGTCGTGGTCGTGTTCCACACGCTGACGCGGCTGCTCTTCGACATTGGGATGTTCCCTTGGATCATGAGCGCCTGCGCGCTCATCTTCTTTCCTCCCGACGCTGCGCGGCGCCTGGTCGGACGCCCGAGTGCCGCCCGACCTGCGGACAGCGTTCGCCCCCCATCTCCCGCGGTCCGTGCCGCGCTCGTCCTCGGCCTGGTCTACGCAACCGTTCAGGTGGTGCTGCCGTTTCGCCACTTGGCCTACGGAGGCAACGTCCTGTGGCACGAGCAAGGGATGCGCTTTTCCTGGCGCGTCATGGTGCGCGCCAAGGGTGGAGCGGTTTCGTTCCTGGTGAGAGTACCCGACCGGGAACAGCCCATCGTCGCCGATCCCAAGCAGTATTTGACGGCTTTCCAGGAAAACGAGATGGCCGGGCAACCCGATCTCATCTTGCAGATGGCGCATCACATCGGCCGGATGTACGAAGCGCGCCGGCCTGGTCCCGCCGAAGTGTATGCGACCACTCAGATCTCCTTGAACGGGCGTCGCCCCACGCCCCTCGTCGATCCTGGCGTGGACCTCATGAAGGTCCGTGACGGCCTCCGCCCCGCGTCGTGGATCCTTCCAGGGCCGACGGCGGACCCACCCCACATCGTTCCGGTTCTCTGACTTCTCCCTCCTGCCATGCTTCGCCAGCCCTTGATCGCTCGTCACCTGCTCGGTGCGCTCCTCCTTCTGCCCACGTCCGCTTGGAGTCAGGCGGCCGCTCCCGACACCCCGCCGCAGCCGGCGCCGACGCCGCCGGCCGTCGCCGAGCCGCCTGCGCGTTCCCCTGAGCCCGAGCAGCCCGAACCCGAGTCGCCGGCACCGACTCCCGCGCCGCCCGAGGATCCGAGTGCGGCCCCCGCTGCTCCTCCCGAGGCAGGGAAGGAGGAGCCCAGCAGCGAGGCGCCTCCTGCCGGCGAGCCCGCCCCCGCTGTTCCCGAACCCCCAGCTGCTCCCGCCCCAACGAGCGAGGCGACGGCCACGCCACAGGCCCCTCCGCCGGACGAAGAAGTCGAGGTCAGTGTCCTCGGCTCCAAGTCCTCGCATGCTGCCGGTTCCGTCCACGTGATCCGCGAGGATCAGCTCGAGCGCTTCGAGTACGACGATGTGGCCATTGCCGTGGCCCAGGTGCCCGGCGTTTACATCAGACAAGAAGACGGCATCGGCCTTCGACCCAACATCGGCATTCGCGGGGCCAATCCGGACCGCAGCAAGAAGCTCACGCTGTCAGAAGATGGCGTGCTGTTTGGACCGGCGCCCTACTCCGCGCCGGCCGCCTATTTCTTCCCGCTCCTCACCCGCATGACGCAGATCAACGTGGTGAAAGGCCCCTCCGCCATCGCGCATGGTCCGCAGACGGTCGGCGGCGCCATCGACCTGATCTCGCGTCCGATCCCCACCACGACCACCGGCCGGATCGACTTGGCTCTCGGCGAGTTCGGCTACAACAAGGGCCACGCCTACTTCGGCACGAGTAATGATCAGTTCGGCTTCTTGGTGGAAGGCGTGCGTCTGCAGAACACCGGATTCATGCAGCTCCCGACGGGTGCCGACACCGGGTCGACCCGCAACGAGTGGATGTTCAAGGCCTCGTACCTCGTCGATCCACGGGCCGAGGTTTCGAACCAGTTCCTGTTCAAGTTCACGTACACGGACGAAGTGTCGAACGAGACTTACCTCGGCAAGAGTGACGAGGACTTTCGTGAGGACCCCTACCGTCGCTACCCGTCGAGCCAGCTCGATCAGATGAACAACCACCGGACGGGGCTGTCTCTGACGCACCTGCTCGAGTCCTACAAAAGCCCACTCAAGCTCAAGACGACGCTCTACCGCAACGACTACCACCGCATCTGGAAGAAGCTGAATCGCTTGGGTGGATCGGGCATTTCGGACGTCTTGGCCAATCCCGACGACCCCGCGAATCAGGGCTACTATGGCGTGCTCACCGGGGAGATCGATAGCGGTTCGCCGGCTGACTACCTGTGGGTCGGACCGAACGACCGCGCCTTCGTGAGCCAAGGTCTGCAGAGCGTGCTCACGGCTGACGCCAAGACGGGCCCGTTTCAGCACAAGGTCGAGGGCGGGCTCCGGCTGCACAACGACTCCATCCGTCGCCGCCACACGGAGGATGCCTACCTGATGCAGGGCGGCGCGCTCGTCTACGCGGGCGAGGGCACCCTCACCACGGCCTACAACAAGGACGAGACCTTTGCGGGCGCGGTGTACGTCACCGACGCCGTGAGCTATGGGCCGCTCACCGTGACACCGGGCATCCGGACCGAGCTCATTTGGTCCGAGACGGACGACTACCTCGTGGAGGAGAACGCGAGTCGCTTCGTGGCTGCGGTCATGCCGGGTGCGGGCGCCTATTACGAGATCATCCCGGACTTGGGTGCACTGGCGGGCGTCTATCGGGGGTTCAGCCCGCCGGCGCCGGGTGCCGACCAGACGGTGAGCCCCGAGTACAGCGTCAACTACGAGGCCGGCGCCCGCTACAGCAAGGGGCGCACCCGCCTGGAAGCCATCGGCTTCTACAACGACTACCAAAACATGACCGATGTGTGCACGCTGGCCAGCGGCTGCATCGACGACAACCTCGACCGGCAGTTCGACGCTGGTAAGGCCCGCATCTACGGCATCGAGGCGTTCGTCAGCCACGAGCAGAAGTTGCCTCTGGGCTTCACCCTGCCCACGACGATTGCCTACACGTTCTCGCAAGGGCAGTTTCAGAATTCATTCGAGTCGCAGGATCCGATCTACGGCGACGTGACTGCCGGCGACGAGATCCCGTACTTGCCACCGCACCAACTCAGCTGGACCTTGGCGCTCGAACATCGCTACGGCGGCATCAACGGCGCCTTCAACTACGTCGCGCGCATGCGGGAAGTGGCTGGGAGCGGACAGCTGGACGACGCCTGGGCAACCGACGAACAGGTGTGGCTCGACATGGGCGTTTTCGGCCGCCCGCTGCCCTGGCTCACCATCTACGCCAACCTCAGAAACGTCACCGGCGAAGCGAATCTCGTGAGCCGTCGGCCATACGGCGCTCGGGTGAATGCGCCGCGCTGGTTCCAGGTGGGCGCAAAAGCGGAGTTCTAAAATATCGGGGAACCTTCCGCTCGACCGGGCGTTCAAACCTTTCAGTGAACACCAGGTCGCTCACCCTGCCGGTCGGACCCAGGCCGACGGCCCTCGTGGCCGTCTCGCGGCCGGCTGGCGAGGGGGAAGTGCTCCCGACTGGGCGCGCCGATGCCCGTGAAATCGATGAGGAAACGCTGGCAGCCGCCCGCGTCGGCGATCGCCACGCGCAAGAAGACTTCGTGCGCTGGTACGAGCGGCGCGTACATGCCTTCCTCGGCCGCTCGTTGCTTGGGCGTCACCAAGTGGACGACCTCGCGCAGGAGGTGTTCCTACGTGTGCTGCGCGCCTTGCCGCGCTTCGAACCTGGTCCCGCCCGCGTGTCGACGTGGATCTTTTCGATAGCCGTCCGGCTGCTGGCCGATCACGGCCGGAGCCAGCGGCGTTGGTTCACTTGGTTCGACGAGGAGCGGGCGACCAGCCATGGCCATTCCCCTGAAGAGGGGGCCATCGCCCGGGAGGCCTTGACCGACCTGGAGGTCGCGCTGGCGCGGCTATCCCCGCAGCAGCGCATGGCGCTTTGCCTGTTCGAGATCCATGGCCTGTCCCACGCCGAGGTCGCTCAGGCGGTGGGCAGCAGCGTCGCCACGGTCAAGACACGACTCTTTCGTGCGCGGCACGCTTTGAGAAAATACCTCAAAAACGCGCCCTCCGAGCGCGCAGGAGCGTCTCGATGACCGCATCTCGCTGGGAGCAAGAGTGGCGTTCGGCCGAGCCAGCGCCCGATTTCGCGCACCGAGTCGTGCTGGAGCACGAGCGGCAAGGGCGGAGGCACCCTGTCCGGAATCAGCCTGTCCGAAAGTACAATGCCCCGCTGGTCGTTCTGGGATTTGCCGCGCTCTTGATCAGCGGCGCCGCTGCCGCCGCGCTCGGTCCACGTTGGCTGCCGAAGCTGGACGACACCACGCAGGAAGGCATGCCGATCGAGAAGCCGGAGCGCCCAGCGCCGCGCTTCTTGCTCGTTTCCTCGCCGGCACCGATGGAGCGTGAGCAGACAAGGGTGCCCGCGCGTGCTCTGCCGGCGACCCCGAAAGCGAAGGCGGAGGCCCGAGAGCCCGAAGCGCCGGCCCGCGCGGTTCCCGTTCACTATCCGGCCTGCCACTGCAGCTCGGGTGCCGTCGTTTGCAGTTGTGTCGACTAGAAGAAGGAGAAACCCTCGATGTCTCGTTTCGGAACGTTTGTTGTCCTGGTCCCGCTATCTCTCGTGGCGTGCCCTGCGCTGGCCGAGGAGCCGCCCGGCGGCCAGCCGGGCTCGCGCGATCAGTACTACGTGTTCAAGGATGATCCGCTGGACGCCGTCGGCCCGAGCGAACGTGGCGCACGGGTGAAGGTTCGACCCACCAATGGGCGCGTGACGTTGATTCGTCCACGGGCCCATTTCGTCCGCGAGCTCACGCGCTCGGTCGACAACTTGTGATCAGGTCAACGGGGCAGGTCCGGGCACAGCGTTCGAATGGCCTGACGCAGGACAACGGCTCCGAACGGCTTGTGCAGGACCTCGGCCCCGAGTCGCCGTGCTTCGCTGACCACGTCCTCGTCGGCATAGCCGCTGATGAGCAACGTGGGCCGCGTGGGAGCGCGACGACGGGACTCTGCGAGTAGGGCAAGCCCGCTTTCACCCGGCATGCGCAGATCGGTAATGAGCAAATCGAACGACTGCGACTCGAGTGCGCGCATGGCCTCGGACCCACTATCGCGAACGACGACGTCGGCGAACAGGTCCTTGCAGATGCGCACGAGGACGTCGAGCACGAGCGGGTCGTCCTCGGCAATGAGTACCGACCGATCGTGCATCAGGCCAGGCTCGCCGGAAGGATGATGGTGAAGCGAGCCCCGCCGCCGGCAGCTCGGTCGTAAAGCAGGGAGCCGCCGTGCTTCTCCACGATACCGTGTGAAATCGACAGGCCGAGGCCGGTTCCGCGACCGACGGGTTTGGTGCTGAAAAATGGGTCGAAGATGCGAGAAACGACGTCGGCGCTCACCCCGGGACCATTGTCGGAGACCGTCACCAAGACTTGGTCGCGGGCGGAACCGATTTCGATCGAAAGCTGGCGCTCGTGACTCGGAACCGAGGCCTCGAGCGCGTCACGCGCGTTGGCAATCAGGTTGATGAAAACTTGCTCCAGAGAATCGGCGTCGGCGAGCACCTTCGGTACTTCGGGGCAAGTCTTCACGTCCACGCCCACGCTCGCCGTGCGCAGCGCCTCGCTCATGAGCGCCAAGGCGTCGTCCAGGGGCAGGCGTACGTCGACCGGCTCTAGACACAACTGCATCTCGCGGCCGAAGGTGCGCACCGCCGACACGATGCGGCCCATCCTGCGTGCAGCGTGAAGAATCAGCTCGACGTCCTGGCGCTCGGTTTGTGGCGGGCGCTCCTGCTCCAGCAGGATTTCTCCCAAGGTCAGAATGGCCGTCAATGGTTGGTTCAGCTCGTGCGCCACCCCGCTGGCCAGTTGGCCCATGGATACCAGTTTTTCGGCCTGTACGAGCTGAGCGCGGGTGGCCTCCAGCTCCTCGCGTTGCGCTCGGAGATCACCGACCAGTTGTGCGACCTCCTCCGCCGTTGCATTGACCAGAAAGGCCAAAACGTCCCAGGGGTCACCCGAATGGTCGCGCAGCGCGCGGGCGTCGAAGTCGCCGCCGGCAACACGAACCAGCACCTGAGTGATGCTCTCGAGTCGATCCGGCGTGTCCATCACGAGAGTGGTCCTCCTTGTCGGTTCACCACGTCTTGGCAGAACTCCAGTGCTTGCTCATAGCGACGGAACATGCGCGTTGGTGTGGGCGGACGATTCAGGCCGATGAAGAACGAGCCGATGGCGCGCGCGAGTGCGGACTGACAGACGAGCGCTAGGGCGCAACGCGTCGGACGCTCCTGCGGGCGCGACCACACGCGACGGCTGGCGGAATCTTGAGACGTGACTCGATCGACCAGCACGATGACCGCCAGTCGACGACCCGCGCTTTCGGCGATGCGGTTGAACTCCGCCAGGGAGCCCAAAGCCTTCTCCTCGGTTTGTATGGTGCCCAAGTCGGGGACCGCGACCAGGACGTCGGGCGCCGCCCAATAGTACGCGCCTGCGCCCGAGCTCCCCGCCCATCTCCAGGCATCGGTATCGATGCCCGCCAGCTCCACCTCCGCCACGGCGGGCTAGGATAGGATCATGAGCGGCGCGTGACCACTAGGACTTCAGGGGACCAGCGGGCGCAGGGCGCGTACGCGGGGCACCCACACGCCTAGAGCCAGCGCCACCGAGAAAATTGCGATGGTGGTCGCCAAGGCGGGGCCGAGGTGGCCGTGGCCCACGAGGCGCTCGAGGGGCACCTTGATGATGTCCAAGAGCAGCTGGTGCACCAGGAAGGCGAAATAAGTGGCCCGGCCAAACTTCGACAGGACTCTGATGGCAGCGCCGCTTCGTACGGCCAGGCAGAGCCCGAGCCACAGGGCACCGAGCACATTGGCGAAGATGCGTACCTCGGTCCACAAGAGGACACGCAGCGGTTCCAGCGCGAAGAAGTACGCGATCTGCGTGATCACGAATGCCGCAGCGAGCAGACCTGCGATGTGGAGCCGCCGACGCCTGCCGAGCCGACCTAGCCGGCGTCGGGTCTTGCCATAGAGGGCCACGCCCAACATGGCCGATAGTGCCAGAGGGGCTTCTTCGATGTAGCGCGCGAGGCGGACCAGGCCCATCCGTCGCAGGCCCTCCTGATCCAAGATCGGCAAGAGGGCGTAGGCGACCGCATAGGTCGCGAGCGCACACGCCAAGAACCCGCGCCACAGCGTGCGCTCGGGTAGCTCGAGTAGGTACGGCATGAGCACCGCCGTCAGCGCGCTCGACAAGAAGGCGAAGGGTAGGAACCAGAGATGCGGAGCCGTCCCAGCGAGGGGCCCCCAAAGCGACGCCACCTGAGCTATCGAGTAGCCCTGCGGCAGCATGGTGCCGAGGTAGAACGCCGCATAGATCGTCGACCACAGCAGGAAGGGCACGAGCAGACGCTTGGCGCGGGCGCGGATCACCTGGTGGGCGGGCCTGGGCGGCCGCCTGAACGAGGGAAGCGCGGACATCAGGACCGCCGAGACGATGTAGAAAGAGGTGCCGAAGCGGCCGAGTGCCGAGAGGCGTGGGGCGAGACCCTGGGCCTCGCTCACGTGGACCCACACGATGGCAAACGTCGCGACCAGGCGCGCCGCGTCGATGGCGACGATGCGGTCACTAGCCCGTCCGGTCAAAGGTGAAGGCGTCAACGAACGGGTGACTAGCGAGCAAGTCGCAGCGCAGCCAGGAAGTCGGCAGGCGAAACGAAGGAGGTGAAACGCCTGACCTCAGTGCCCGACGAGTCGAACACCAGGACGGTCGGCAGACCGCGGACTTTCAGCCGCTCGAGCGTACGCTGCACGTTCTCGTCCTCGTCGTTGGTGGCGTCGAAGCGGACGGCCAGGAAGCGGCCTGCCTCCTTGCTCACCGCCTGATCGGAGAACGTGTGCGCCTCGAGGTCTTTGCAAGCGCCGCACCAGGTCGCGGTGAAGTCCACGAGCAGGGGCTTCTTCGCCTGCCGCGCGGTCTCTTGGGCGGCAAAGAGGGGGATCTGTTGCCAGGTGAGGGTGCGGGCGGGCGTGCCCCAAGCGCTGACGAGCACGAACAGAGCGGCGGTGACGGAGAACGCGCCGACCCCCTTCATCGTCTTTTCTTCCAAGAGGGGAGAGCCGAAGTCTCGATGTACAGCGCCCAGAATCAAGCCGACTAGGATGGCACCGGCGCAGGCGGCGTAGAGCAGGGGGGACGGCTGAATCCAGCCCGACAGGCTCGGGAATGCAATGTTCAAGTAGTACAGGGCCACCACCGCGAGCACGATGGCCAGGACGCTCTTGACGTGCAGCATCCAGCGTCCGCTCTTGGGCAGCTGCACGGCGAAGGTGCCGACGAGCAGGAAGGGGAAACCGAGCCCGAGCGAGAAGGCCGTCATCGCCAGAGCTCCGGCCACGGGACTCTGGCTTTGAGCGATCCAGGTCAGGATCCCGGTCAGGACCGGCCCGGTGCAGGGCGCTGCAATGAGTCCACACACGAGGCCGAGGCCGAAGGCCCCCCGGGGGCCGATGCCACCGACGGCGGCCAGACGGTTGGTCAGGGCCGAAGGCAGGGCGACCTCGAACGCTCCGAACATGCTGGCCGCCATCGCGGCGAAGAGCAGGGCGATGCCGGTCAGCACCCACGGGTTCTGCAGAGCGCTACCGAAGAGTGCTCCGGAAAGTCCCGCACTGACACCGAGGGGGACGAACATGGCGATGATGCCGAGCACGAACGCGCTGGACAGGCCAAGCCCGTGCAATTTGCTCTTCGACTCGCGGGCGCCGAAGACGCTGACCGTGATGGCCACCATCGGATAGACGCACGGCGTCAGGCTGACCAAGAGGCCGCCCAGGAGGGCCACGAACGCAGCCTCGAGCGGACCCCGCGATACGGCGTCGGCAAACGATCCCGAGGGTGCGCTCAGCGCAGCTGCCGCGAGCAACGAAGCGGTCGAAAGTGAGAACACTGGGTCACAAATAGCAGCCCTGACGGACCCTGCTAGCCCCCCCGG
>Ga0164309_10000329_pt1 | contig 27178 bp, 16 predicted proteins | sample Whisoiple_247_MG_FD_109984 | JGI IMG/M metagenome (GOLD analysis project Ga0164309, IMG submission 109984) | Soil microbial communities amended with fresh organic matter from upstate New York, USA - Whitman soil sample_247_MG | ecosystem: Environmental > Terrestrial > Soil > Unclassified >...
CATCGCCGTCGCGCAACGTCGCGTGTCGGGCGCGGACGTGCCGCAGAGCCGCGATGACGCCGAGCGGGATCTCGAGTTACTGGGTCTCGTAGGCCTGATCGATCCGCCTCGCACCGAGGTGAAGGACGCGCTTGCTCGTTGTGAGCGAGCGGGCGTTCGTGTCGCCATGATCACCGGTGACCACGCGGGCACCGCCTGCGCGATCGCTCGCCAGGTCGGGTTGGCTACCTCGTTGGTGGTGACCGGGGATGAATTGCCAGGCGACGAAGCGCTCCTCGGAGCCCTACTCGACCGCGATGGAGTCATCGCCTGTCGCGTATCGCCAGAACAGAAGCAGCGGATCGCCAAAGCACTGCAGACGCGCGGACATGTCGTGGCCATGACAGGCGACGGCGTCAACGACGGACCAGCGCTGCATCAGGCAGACATCGGCATTGCCATGGGCCGTTCCGGCACCGATGTGGCGCGCGCTGCGGCGGACCTCGTGCTGCTCGATGATCGCTTCGAGACGATCGTGCATGCCATCGAGCACGGGCGCGCCACGTTCGCAAACATTCGTCGCTTTCTGACCTACCACCTGACGGACAACGTGGCTGAGCTCACCCCTTTCGTGCTCTGGGCCTTGTCAGGGGGCCGCCTTCCACTGGCTTTGAGTGTGCTGCAGATCCTCTGTCTCGATCTGCTCACCGATCAAATGCCAGCGCTCGCCCTCGGCACCGAGCCACCCGCGGCCCACCTCCTCGAGCAACCACCCGATCGCGGTCATCTCGTGGATCGCCGCCTGCTCACGCGCGCGTTCCTAGTTCTCGGGCCGGTCGAATCCGTCCTCGAGATGGCCGCGTTCTTCGGCGTGTTGAGCGGATTCGGCTGGCATCCGGGGGATCCGATCTCGGGCTCCGCCCTAGCAGCTGCCTCGGGCGCCGCGTTCTTGGCCATCGTCGCCGGTCAAGGCGCAACTGCGCTGGCCTGTCGGAGCAGCACCAAATACGTCTTCAGCATGCACCTGCGTGACAATCCGCGCATCGTCGCAGCGGTTCTCGGCACCTGGTTGGTCACCGCATTGCTCTTGAGCGTGCCGTGGTTCGCGCGTCATCTGGGGCACGCCGTGCCGCCAGCACTCGGTGTATGCATCGCGCTACTCGCGTTCCCTGCGGTGCTCGCCACAGACACGCTGATGAAGTACGCACAACGCATTGCAACGAGGGGCTCATCGAGTGAGCAACGGAGCGCCCCCTGAAGCGGCGCGCGCCTCGTTCGAGCAGCTACTTTTCGATCCGCAGTCTGTTTTCGGTAAGGGCGCGCAGGAAGTGCGCCATCTTGAATGGGTCCATGTGGTGAACGACGTCGGCGAGCGTAATCAGCCCCACCAGAGTCCCGCGGTCGTCGATCACCAAGATCCGTCGGCTCTTGCGCTGCAGCATCGCCTCTTCCGCGCTTTCGACCGAGCTGTCGCTGCGGCAACAGAGAGGATTTTGGCTCATGATCGGGACAGGACCAATGACGAGCAGCGCAATCCATGCGCGCGAAGCAAGCCTTGCGCCGCGCGCATCTCTCGGGCTTTGCCTGTGGGGCTAGTCAGCCCGCGCAGTCGCGGCTAGCGCACGTCGGGAACTGCCACGAGCTCGTCGATGTTCGGCTGGAGCACGATCTCCGTCCGGCGGTTGCCTTGCCGCCCGGCAGGGCTCTCGTTCCCCGCGACGGGGTCGACTTCCCCGTATCCCGCTGCAGAGAGCAAGTCGGAGGGAACACCCTGCTCGATCAAGAAATGCACGACCACGAGCGCGCGAGCGCACGAGAGCTCCCAGTTCGATGGATAGCCAGAGTTTTGAATAGGCACGTTGTCCGTATGTCCGGCCACCTGAAAGTGTCGCTTCTCGATGGTCTTCAGTACCTGCGCGAGACCTGCCAAGGTCTCCTTTCCTCTGGGCTTCAGATCCGTTCGCCCCGAGTCGAACAGCACCTCGTTTGGCAGTTGCAGGACCATGCGTCCATCCCTGAGGGTGATCTTCAGCTGGCCCGCGTCGACCATCTTGCGCAGTTTCAGCGCCAAATTGCGGAATAACGCCGCCCGCTGCTCGGCCGCCGCCTGGGCTTTGCGCAGCTCTTCCAAGCGACGCTTGGCCTGGTCGAGCGACTGTGTGCCTTCATCCAATGCTTTTTGCAGACCCGCCGCGCTGGCCTGGGCGGCTTTGAGTTGCGCTTGCTCCTCCGCCAAGCTCGCTGAAAGCGCGAGCGCATCGTCCTTTTGGCGCGCGAGCTCGGCCTCCACCGCAGCGGCTCGCGCCGCGTCCTTGGTTTGGAGCTGTTGGGCGCGCTGCGCGTCCTGCACAGCTCGATCGTACTTGCCTTGAGAGACGCAGGCTACTGGTGCAAGGGCGAGCAGCAAGCCGAGGCCGAAACGGGATGGGGTCATGCGTGCTAGCGAAGCAACACTCGGGCCAGCAAGGATTGACAATGGTCAGTCATCGGCACGCAGATATTGCGCGGACAGCGAACCGCTCCGTCTACCCCAACTCTCACTGCTGCATGAGGGTATTGTCTCTGCAGGTCATCGGCAGCATGGTGGCTACGCCATGAAGATCGGAATCGTTGGTTGCGGAATGGTTGGCTCCTCGGCTGCGTTCGCGCTGGTAATGAACGGCGTCGGCCGTGACATCGTGCTGGTGGACCTCGACCGCAAACGCGCCGAAGCCGAGGCGAATGACCTGTTCCACGCCGTACCCTTCGCCCACCCCCTGATGGTGAAGGCCGGCGACTACGCGGACCTCGTGGGTGCTCAAGTGGTCGTGATCGCCGGAGGGGTCGCGCAGAAATCCGGGGAGACGCGCCTGGAGCTACTGCAGCGCAACGCCGACGTTTTCCGGCAAATCGTGCCGTCCGTTCTCCGCCACGCGCCCGACACCGTGCTGCTCGTCGTCACCAATCCGGTCGATATCATGACTCACCTTGCGGCGCATTTTGCTGCCGAATTCGGCGTTCCCCCCAGTCGAGTCTTCGGTTCCGGGACCACCCTCGACAGCGCGCGGCTGCGGGCCCTGCTGGGTAGCCACTTTGGCGTCGATCCGCGCCATGTTCACGGATACGTAGTCGGTGAACATGGCGATTCGGAAGTGATCGTCTGGTCCCAGATCACGATTGCGGGGCTCACGCTCGACGAGTTCGCAAAGGTCCAGGATAGGCCACTCACGCCGGAGCACCGGCGTGAGATTGAGGAGCGCGTCCGTCGCGCGGCGTATCACATCATCGCGGGCAAGGGCGCCACCTACTACGGCATCGGCAGCGCGGTCGCGCACATCGTGGATGTGCTGCTCCACGATCGCCGGGCCATCCTCTCGATTTGTGCGCGAATCAGCGGAGTGCCCGATTGCGACGGTGTTACGCTCGCGCTACCCCACATCGTCGGCGGCGCGGGCGTGCTCGCCACGATCCCGATGACGCTCGACCCCGCCGAGGCAAGACAGCTTCGCGAGAGTGCAGCAATTTTACGCAAGGCCATCGACTCGCTTCGACTGACCTGAATCGAGCACTGCTCGGGCGGTTCCCGCGCTAGCGAACGCTGGGCTCAATCGATATGACAGGGCTCGGCGTGCCAAATATCGCGCGCATATTCGGCGATCGTTCGGTCGCTCGAGAACCGCCCCGACGCCGCGATATTCAAGATCGCCCGACGCGACCATTCCTCTTGGTTCTGATATACGTCACCGATCGCACGGTGTGCGTCGCCATAGCTCCGGAGGTCGGCCAAGTGCAGGTAGTGATCTCCATTCGGCAGCAACAGATCAAGGATGGGCTTGAACACCCCCGGCTCGTTGCGACTGAAATGGTTGCTCGCGATGAGATCGATCGCGGCGCGCGCCTCGGGTTCGTGATTGTAGTGCCAGTGGGGATCGTAGAAGGCGCGAGTCTTGACCACCTCTTCGGCGCTGAGCCCGAACAGAAAGAAGTTCTGCTCGCCGCAGGCGTCGGCCATCTCGATCGTCGCGCCGTCGCGGGTGCCGATAGTGAGCGCCCCGTTCATCATGAACTTCATGTTGCTCGTCCCGCTGGCTTCGTATCCGGCGGTCGAAATCTGTTCGGAGACGTCGCTCGCGGGGATCAGCCGTTCCGCCACCGACACTCGGTAGTCCGGCACGAACACGACCTTCAAGCGATTCTTCACGCCCGGATCGCCATCGATCGTGCCGGCCAGGTTGTTGATGAACTTGATCACGAGCTTGGCTAGGTGGTACGCGGGCGCCGCTTTTCCCCCGAAAAAGAAGGTCCGAGCCGGCACATCGAGATTCGGATTGTCCCGCAAGCGCTGATACAGCACGACGATGTGTAGGGCGTTGAGCAGCTGCCGCTTGTACTCGTGGATGCGCTTGATCTGAGTATCGAAGATGCTCTCAGGGTCGATGAGCTGACCCGTCGCCGAGCTGAGCCAATCGCGGAAGCGCAGCTTGGCTTCGCGCTTGGCGGCGCGAACCGCGGCGCGAAACGAGGAGTCGTCTGCAAGCGGCTCGAGGCGCCGGAGCTGATCGAGGTCCTTGACCCAGCCATCGCCAATCGCTTCGCGGATGGTGCGAGAAAGGGACGGGTTCGCGAGCAAAAGGAAGCGCCGCTGGGTGACACCGTTGGTCTTGTTGTTGAATCGCTCCGGGAAAATCTGGGCAAAATCCGGCACGACGGTCTGCTCCAGCAACCGAGAATGGATGGCGGCCACGCCGTTCGTGCTGTGTGAGCCCACGATGGCGAGGTGCGCCATGCGGACTTTTTTCGGTGAGCCGTCCTCGATCAGACTCACTCGCTGGACTCGCTCGCTGTCGCCCGGGTAGCGGCTCTGCACTAGGTCGAGGAAGCGACGGTTGATCTCGTAGACGATCTCGAGTTGGCGCGGGAGCACGGCTTCGAACCAGGGCAGCGGCCACTTCTCCAGAGCCTCGGGCAAAAGCGTGTGATTCGTATAGGCCAGGGTACGCTGAGTGAGGTCCCAGGCCTCGTCCCAAGGGAGTTTGGCGTCATCGAGCAGGATACGCATCAGCTCGGGCACCGCTAGCGTCGGATGCGTGTCGTTGAGCTGAAGAGCTACTTTGTCGGGCAACGCTTGCCAGCCGTTGCCCGCGGCTCGAAAACGACGAATTGCGTCGGCGAGCGAGCAGGCCACGAGGAAGTACTGCTGCAGGAAGCGCAACCCTTTGCCATCGGCGGTCGAGTCATCGGGATACAGCACCCGGGTCAAGGTTTCGGCCGTCAGGGTTTCGGCCAGTGCCCCCACGAAGTCGCCACCACTGAATTGCTTGAAGTCGAAATAGTCCGGCGTCGCGGCTGACCACAAACGCAACGTATTGATCGTCTTGGCGCCATAGCCGACGACGGGGCGGTCGTACGGCACGCCGATCAACGTCGAAGGCCGCCCGCGAATCACTCGCAAGGCGCCGGCTTGAATGTCGAACGAGCAGCCGAGCCGCACCTCGACCGCTTCCTCGGGTCGAACGACCTCCCAAGGGTCCGGCCTCATGAGCCAGTGATCGGGTTGCTCGCACTGCCAGCCGTCCTTCACGGTCTGCTTGAACATCCCGTATGAATACCGGAGGCCTGAGCCCCTGCCCGGGATCCCAAGCGTCGCCATGGAATCGAGAAAACACGCGGCCAATCGACCGAGGCCACCGTTGCCGAGGCCCGCGTCGGGCTCCTCTTCTGCAATCGCCAGCGGATCCAGCGCATGGGCCCGACAGAACTCGGCGAACGGCCCCTCCAGCGTGAGATTGGTGACGTTGTTGGCGAGTGCGCGCCCCATGAGGAACTCGAGCGAGAGGTAGTACACACGCTTGACGTTGCGCTCTTGGTAGGTCCGTTCAGTGGCCAGCCAGCGTTGCGACAGCAGATCGCGAAAAGAACGGGCGATCGCCTCGAACTTGTCGCGCTGTGACGCTTGCTCGATTGGAACGACATGGTCGAACGTGAGGTGACGTTCGTAGAGTTCGTCGCCCGAACCGCTGAAGCTGATCGGACCACGGTTCAAGAGCGCGAGCAGTAGGGGATCGGTCACGGATGGGAACTCCTTCAGACGGGGGTGAGCGCCAGGACAAAGAGAGCGAGCGAGCGAGGCGCGGCGATATGGGTTGGCGCGGCGTGCGGTGGCGCTTCTTTCCACGGACGGATATCGTCAGGCGATGCGAGGGCCGTGTCGATGCAACGTCGCCAGACGCCCTGAGCCCCTTCCGGCACGGGCGGCAGTTCGAAGGTCAGCGGTTCCCAGAAGGCGTTGATTATTCCGTGCAGTGAATACCGGCCGCTGAGGCTTCGCAGCGTGAAGGCAAGTGAGTGCGATTTCTCGCTCCAGTCTGGGCAGTCGAGCGCGACTCCGTGCCAGGTGATGTCCGCGCGCTCGAGCAGCTCTTGCAGCGTCATCCGGGCACCTTCCACCACCACGTCGCGGTGCAGGCGAAATTCGTTGAGTAGGCGGACGAAGCGGTGAATGTCCGCGTGGCGTCTGACCAAATCCCAATCGAACCAGCTCAAGTCATTGTCCTGACAGTAAGCGTTGTTGTTGCCCCGCTGCGTTCGCCGCACCTCGTCGCCCATCAGCAACATGGGCGTGCCGGCCGCAAGCAACAGCAGCGCGAGCAAGTTTTTCACCTGGCGATTGCGCAGCGCCTCGATCTCCGGATCGTCGCTCGGCCCTTCCACGCCGCAATTCCAGCTCAGATTGTCGTTCGAGCCGTCGCAGTTGTCCTCGCCATTTTCCTGATTGTGTTTGGCGTTGTAGCTGACCAGATCATTCAGCGTGAAGCCGTCGTGGCAGGCAACGAAGTTGACGCTTTGCTCTGCTTCGCGTTGTTCGTGAGCGTAGACATCCGGGCTCCCGAGCAGCCGCTGGGCAAGCGCCGGCACGGCCCCGTCGTCGCCCTTCACCATTCTCCGCAAATCATCGCGAAATCGCCCGTTCCACTCCTGCCACGTGTCGCCAATGAAGGAACCCACCTGGTACAAGCCCGCGGCGTCCCAAGCCTCCGCGATCAGCTTGGTCCCGGCAAGCTGGGGATCTGATTCGATATCCCAAAGGACCGGAGGATTTGGCAGTGGCTTGCCGTCCTCGTCGCGGCACAGAACCGAGGCAAGGTCGAAGCGGAACCCGTCCACGTGCATCTCCTCCACCCAATAGCGGAGGCTGTCCTGGATCAGCCGTCGCACGATCGACTGGTTCGCGTTCAGCGTATTTCCACAGCCCGTGACGTCACGGTACTTCGCGCGATCCTGCTCCAGGATATAGTAGGTGCCGTTGGCAAGACCTCGAAACGAGGCGGTGGGGCCATCTTCCCCTCCCTCACTCGTGTGGTTGAACACTACGTCGAGGAAGATCTCGATACCCGCGCGATGCAGCGCTTTGACCATGTCCCGAAACTCGTCGAGTACCGCGAGGGGGTTGCTTCGGGAGCTGAAGGCGTGATGAGGTGCGAAGAACGAAATCGGCTGATAGCCCCAGTAGTTGACGCGACCCTTGGGCGCGTTTTGAGTGTCGAACTGGAAGACCGGCAAGAGTTCGACCGCGGTGATTCCAAGCTGCTTCAGGTAAGGGATCTTTTCGATCAAGCCTGCGTAGGTTCCGCGCTTGCTCTCGGCGACGCCCGAACTCGGATGCTGCGTGAAGCCTCGAACGTGGAGCTCGTAGATGATCGTCTCCGCGAAAGGTCGGCGCAGCGGCTGATCCCCTTCCCAGTCGTAACCGTTGACTCTCGTCACCACACTCTTCATGGCGAAAGCAGCGTTATCGCCGGCGCGCTGCGCAGCGCTGCGGTCGTAGCACGCCGGGACCGCAACGGCGCGACCATAGGGATCGAGCAGCACCTTTTCACGATCGAAGCGTAGGCCCTGCTGCGGCGCGAACGGGCCGTGCGCTCGGTAGCCGTAGATTTGGCCGGGACCGATCCCGGGCACGAACACATGCCAGTAGTGTTGGGTACTGTACTCGGCTGGCGTGAGGGCGAACACTCGCGAGGGCTGCGCCGTATCCGCATGCTCAAACAAGAGCAGCTCGATCAGCGTCGCGTCGCGCGAAAATACGCTGAAGTTGACGCCGTCGTCTCGAACCGTCGCGCCAAGCGGTGCGCTCGAGCCTATCCCCACGCTGACTAGAGTCATTCCCCACCCATACGCAATAAGCTTGCCACACGGCATCAGAGTACGGGCCGACAGATTCCGAGTCATGCTGACTCGAATTCGACCACCAAAAGTGGAACGACACGACTTTCGACCGAATCGCCTTAGCAGAGCTGTACCAACGCTTCTTTGAGACACTGGCAATCGATTCGCCGCAATACCTGCGCATGGCGTGGGAAGTTCGCGCAAACTCTGCGCGGACAGTTGCATACGCCGATCCACTTCCTCGTAACGAGAGCCGCGCTGTTCGGCTCACCATGTGCCCCAGCCGCGTTCAGTGCGGGCCATTAGAGTTGGATCGCAAATTGCTAAGCTGCATCTGTCAGCGAGCAACCGCGGTCAGCAAATCGTCGAGGGAGAACTGTCTTGAACAATCTCGCGTCTACTCAAGAGTCCAAGTCCGTCCATATCGACGGTGCGCCGCTACGCGCCGAAGAGCTAGCGCTGATGCATGCGTATTGGCGAGCCTGCAACTACCTGGCCGTTGGCATGATCTACTTGCAGTCCAACCCACTCCTGCGCGAACGGCTCCAGCCCGAACACGTGAAGGCGCGGCTGCTCGGCCACTGGGGCGCGAGCCCAGCCCTGTCGTTCACATGGGTGCATTTGAATCGTCTGATCGTCAAATGGGATCTCGACATGATCTTCGTGGCTGGGCCGGGACACGGCGCGCCCGGGGTGCTTGGTCCCGCATATCTAGAAGGGACCTATTCCGAAATCTACCCGGACAAGAGCGAAGACTTGGAGGGCATGCAGCGCTTTTTCAAGCAGTTCTCCTTTCCCGGTCACATCGGTAGCCACGTGACGCCCGAGACACCCGGATCCATCCACGAGGGCGGAGAGCTCGGCTACAGCCTGTCGCACTCCTTCGGCATGGTCTACGACAACCCTGACCTGATCGTGGCGTGCGTGGTCGGAGATGGAGAAGCGGAGACGGGGCCGCTCGCGACCGCCTGGCACTCCAACAAATTCCTCAATCCTGCCCGGGATGGCGCGGTGCTCCCGATCCTGAACCTGAATGGTTACAAGATCGCCAACCCCTCCATCCTTTCGCGTATCAGCCACGAGGAGCTCGAAGCGCTGTTCGTGGGCTACGGGTACAGGCCCTTCTTCGTCGAAGGCAGCGACCCCGAGCAGATGCACCAGAAGATGGCTGCCACCTTGGAGATCGCGATTGCTGAGATCCGTGCACACCAGAAGGCGGCCCGGAGTTCGAAGGCGCCACCCGAGCGCCCGCGTTGGCCCATGATCGTGCTCAGGTCACCCAAGGGGTGGACTGGACCGAAGGAGATCAAGGGTCACAAGGTCGAGGGTTCCTGGCGCTCGCATCAGGTGCCTTTCTCCGACGTGCGCGGCAACGCCGAAAATCTACAGCTGCTCGATACTTGGTTGAGGAGCTACGGGCCAGAAAAATTGTTCGACCAGGCGGGTCGCCTCCTGCCCGAGCTCAAGGCACTCGCTCCCAAGGGCAATCGCCGTATGAGCGCCAACCCGCGTGCCAACGGCGGCGTGTTGCGGAAAGATCTCAAGCTCCCGGATTTCAGGCGTTACGCGGTCGATGTCTCCGCGCGCGGCGCGGTGCAATACGAGAACACCAAGCCGCTCGGTGAGTTCCTGCGCGACATCATGAAGGAAAACCCGACCAGCTTCCGTGTCTTCGGCCCGGATGAGACCGCGTCCAATCGTCTCCAGGCTGTGTACGAAGCCAGCAAGAAGGCGTGGATGGCAAACCTATTGCCGGAAGACGCCGACGGAGGCGAGCTCGCCCGCGACGGTCGCGTGATGGAGATGCTGTCCGAGCACACATTGCTCGGTTGGCTCGAGGGCTACTTGCTGACTGGGCGTCATGGCCTCTTTCACACTTACGAAGCCTTCGCGCACGTGATCGATTCGATGTTCAACCAGCACGCCAAATGGCTCGATATCTCGAAGAACCATGTGCCGTGGCGCGCGCCGGTCGCCTCCGAAAACATCCTCTTGTCGTCCACGGTCTGGCGCCAGGATCACAACGGCTTTTCGCACCAAGATCCCGGTTTTATCGACCTGGTAACGAACAAGGGCTCGTCCGTGGTGCGCATCTATCTGCCACCAGACGCCAACACGCTGCTGTCGGTCATGGACCACTGCTTTCGCAGCACCGACTACGTGAACGTGGTGGTCGCCGACAAACAGAAGCACCTGCAATTCACCACCATCGACGAGGCCATCACCCACTGCGCCAAAGGGCTCGGCATCTGGGCGAGGGCGAGCACGGACGCCGGCGAGGAGCCGGACGTGGTGCTGGCCGGCTGCGGCGACGTCGCGACCATGGAAGCGTTGGCGGCGGCCGCTATCCTGCGTGAGCGGGTGCCGGACCTCAAACTGCGCTTCGTCAATGTCGTGGACTTGTTCAAGATGCAGCCTGCCTCGGAGCACCCACACGGGTCGACCGAGCGCGAGTTCAGCAGCTTGTTCACCAACGACAAGCCGATCATCTTCAATTTCCACGGCTACCCCTGGTTGATCCACCGCCTCGCGTACCGCTTCGAGGGTCACAAGAACCTGCACGTGCGCGGCTACAAGGAGCGCGGCAACATCAACACTCCTCTCGAGCTGGCGATCCTGAACGAGACCTCACGCTTCCACCTCGTAATCGACGTGATCGACCGTGTGCCGCGCCTCCAGACCAGGGCCGGGCACCTGAAGGAAGAAATGAGGAGCGCGATCATCGAGAGCACCCGCTATGCGCACGAGCACGGCACCGACCGGCCTGAAATCACCAATTGGGTCTGGCCGTACTGACGCCTGTTCACACGGCACAATGGCCCTTCTCGAAAGAGTGGCCCGCAACTTGCTCATGATTCGTCTCATGGACGACCAAAGCTCGACTGCGGGTCGGTTGGGACGACGCCGAACGCTGGGCACGCTGGCACTGCTCGCCCAGTTGGCATCTTGTGGACCAGCGCGCGCCCCGTCTCCACCACAAGGACCACCGTTGACGATCGCCGGCACCGTCGTCGGCGTCGACAATGTATCGCCAGAAGACCAATTGGCCCGTGGGTTGCGCGTGACGGTGCAGCCCGACGGCGAACGCAAGGTGCTCGTCGATCTTGCTCCCGGCTGGTACCTGAACCAGCGGGGATTACACTTCTCCGAGCGCGATCGGCTCAGTGTCGAGGGCCGCTTGAGTCCTGGCGATCCGGCAATCGCGGCCAGTCGCGTGACCAAGGGCACGACCACCGTCGCGCTGCGCGATGCCGACGGACGACCACTCTGGCACCTGGCCGATGCCGGAGCCGATGAGAACTAGGTCGCTGACAACGAATTGGGATCGACGAGTCACCGGCTCTCGCAGTATCGTTAAGAATGCGCAAATTCTGCGCTCACTGCCCTCCACGGCGCAAAGCCTGCATCACGGGCGCGGTCGGACGTGCCGCGTTTGATGACGGCCCGAAAGGCGAGAAGCAACGATGCTCACAGATCCAGCCAAACCACCGCTTCGGTCGGTGTTGGTCGTCGAGGACGAACAGATCGTGGCCTTGGACCTCCAGCAGACTCTTCACGGGCTTGGCTACGACGCCTTTGCGATCGCGGCCACGGCAGAAGACGCCATTGCACGAGCCAGCGAACGAAGACCGGACATCGTGCTCATGGACATTCGCATCAAGGGCAAGCGCGATGGAATCGAAGTCGCGGAGCTGTTGCGGGACAAGTTCGCCATTCCGATCGTATTTCTGACCGCCCATGCCGACACCGGCACGATCGGGCGCGCCAAAATGGTCGAACCCTCCGGCTACCTCGTCAAGCCGGTGAAAGTTGCGGAACTGCGCAGCGTGATCGAGGTCGCTCTGCACAAGCACGAGATCGAGACCCACCTGCGGGAAAGAGAACGCTGGTTCTCGACCACGCTCCGTTCGATCGCGGATGCCATTCTGTGCGTCGATCTTGCTGGGCGGATCACGTTCATGAATCCGGCCGCCGAGACGCTGACCGGAGTCGAGGCCCGCTCTGCAATCGGACACCCCGTTCAAACGGTTCTACAACTCATCGATCGACCAGCCGCCGAGGAATCCCCGGTCCTTACAGCGCTCCGTGAGGAGCACTTGGTCGAGCTTCAAGAGGGCAACCTGCGCAACGTGGCAACCGGCGACTGCCGAGTCATCAGTGACCGCGCTACGCCCGTCTTACTCGGCGACCAACTGCTCGGGGCAGTGATGGTCTTTCGTGATGTAACGGAGCAAAAGATGCTTCAAAAGCGGCTGGAGCTGAGCGATCGCCTCGCTGCGCTCGGCACGCTGGCCGCTGGCGTTGCCCACGAGATCAACAATCCGTTGGCCGTTGTCCTCGCCAATGCTGGGTTCTTGGCAGATGATCTGGGCGAGCTTGCAGTTTTGGGTGACGCCAAGCGCCTCGAAAGCATGAAGTCGACCATTGTCGACCTGCGCTCGGCGGCTAAACGCATCGAACGCATCGTCTCGGATCTGCGCATCTTCTCCCAGCCAGCCGTGAAGACCGATCCCACGGAGCCGACCGACATCCGACGGTGCGTCGAATGGGCCGTCCGCGCGACGGCGCACGAGTTTCGCCAGCGAGCCACGCTGAAGACCGAGATTGTCGGCGCGCCGTGCGTAAACGCGGACGAGCTTCGGCTTGGTCAAGTCTTGATCAACTTGTTGATCAACGCGGCACACGCGATCCCACCGGGCAACCCAGCGCAGAACCAGGTGACGATCGCAGCGCGAGTGGATCAGAGCGGTCGCGCTGTGATCGAGGTGCGTGACACGGGCGAGGGCATTCCCAGTGCGCTGCTCGGGCGGATCTTCGAGCCGTTCTTCACCACGAAGCCCAGCGGGCATGGGACGGGGCTCGGCCTCGCGATCTGTCACGGGATTATCGTTGCCATGGGAGGCGAGATCAGCGTCGAGAGTGAACCGGGAAAGGGCACGACCTTTCGCGTCTTTCTGTCGGTGGCGACACCTCGAGCGCCATCCACCACGTTGGCGGTCGAGGAGTCGTCCTCCGTTCGAGGCAGGCTCCTGGTGATCGATGACGAAGAAATGATCTTGCGCACGCTCGCGCGCATCCTCCACGAGCACGAAGTTCGTTGTACGGTGAGCGCACGCGAGGCATTGAGCTGGATCGAAGCCGGGCAAGAGTTCGATTTGATCTTGTCGGATTTGGTAATGCCCACCATGACCGGCATGGAATTTTACGAACACCTGTTGGCGCACCACCCCGAACTCGCGCCGCGGGTCGTGTTCGTGACTGGTGGCGCCGTCACGCCAAGGGCGAACGCCTTCCTGCAATCTGTTCCGAACCGCCGGCTCGAAAAACCTTTCGACAAGGCGGTCCTTCTGAACTTGGTCCGAGAGCTGCTCGCGCAGAAGACCGCTCCGGGCGCGATGGGCTGATGTCGAGAGATCAAGACGACACGCTATTTCGACTCATCGTCGAAGTCGCCCCCAGCGCCCTACTTCTCGTGGATCGAGCTCGAAAGGTCGTGCTCGCGAACCGCAGTACCGAGCTGCTCTTTGGATATTCTAGCCAGGAGTTGATCGGCTGCGAAATCGAGCGGTTACTCCCCGACCGATTTCGGCAGAGTCATCCCCAGCAAATTGCCAGTTTCCACCAACAACCTACCGTTCGCGCCATGGCCCCAGGTCGCGAGCTCTACGGACGACACAAAGATGGTCACGAGATCCCGATCGAGATCGCCCTCAACCCGCTGCGGACGCCATATGGTTCGCTAACGCTGGCGTCCGTGGTCGACATCACCGAGCGCAAGCGTCAAGAGCAGGCCTTGCGTCTCAGCCACGCCGAGCTCGAGTCCCTGAGTGCGAGCCTCGAACGTCAAGTCTCCGAGCGCACCGGGCAGCTCGAAGCGACCCAGCGGCATCTGCAGACGATCCTGGATGCGTTGCCTTCGATGGTTGGCTATTGGGACAAGGGCCTGGTGAACCGCTTCGCCAACCGTGCCTACCGGGAGTGGTTCGGCGTCGATGCCGCGACTCTCCAGGGCAAACACATGCTGGAGCTACTCGGCCCCGAACTGTTCGAGTTGAATCGTCCGTTCGTCGAGGGGGCCTTGCGAGGCGAGCCTCAGACGTTCGAGCGCGCGATCCCGCGGGTCTCGGGCTCGGGGTATCGCCACTCGCTCGCGCACTACCTGCCCGACGTCGTGGATGGTGACGTTCGAGGGTTCCATGTCCTCGTTCACGACGTCAGTGAAATCACCGAAGGTCGCGAGCGAATCGCGCTCGCGCTCAAGGAGCGCGAGATCATGGTGAAAGAGATCCACCATCGGGTAAAGAACAACCTGCAAGTGATCACGAGTTTACTCAACCTGCAGGTTCGGCGCGTGGTGAGCGTCGAGGCGCGCGACGCGCTCGAGGATTGCCAGCGACGCATCATGGTCATCGCGCTCGTCCACGACCAGCTCTACCAAGCGCGCGACTATTCGAGAGTCCAGTTTGGCGAGTATTTGCGCTCTCTAGCCACCAATGTGTTCGAGCTGGGGCGAACCTCGAGCCGAGCGCATCTAGAGCTGGCTGTCGAAGACATCGCGCTCGACGTGGGTCTGGCGATCCCTTGTGCGCTGGTGACCAACGAGCTCATCACCAATGCACTCAAGCACGCCTTCCCTGGCGGACGCGACGGGACGGTTCGCGTCACATTCGCGCGGCGCGGCGCGCAGCTGCAGCTCGAGGTCAGCGATGACGGCGTGGGGTTGGCCCCCGGGTTCCAGGTGACCATGGCGGAGTCGATCGGCTTGCAAGTCGTTCGCGCCCTGACAGCGCAGCTGAATGGCGTGCTCCAGGTCGAGAGCACAGCAGGAGCGCTGTTTCGCTTGACCTTCAAGGAGGACCGATGACCTCCCCGTTCTCAGCCGTTCAGCCGCGGCCTCACGGCCAACACCGAGCAGGGCGCGCTCTCCACCATGTGCGTCGCGACACCGCCAAGCATGATTCGCGCGACGTTGCCTCGCCCTCGGGTTCCGAGCACCAGCAACTCTGCCGGCAGCGAATTCACGAGCCGTAGGATTTCCTCCGAGGGATTGCCGCTGACGAGCCGAATTTCGGCTTCGTCCTCCAGTCGCTTCAGCGAGTTTTCGATGATCTGTCGAACCAAATTGTCGCGCTCGCGGGCGATTTCGGGCGAGTCCTCGATCGGATTCGTTCCCAACAACGCCATCGCCGGAGCGGTGCGGCGCGACAAGCTGTCGCTCACGTGCACCACGACGAGCGGTCGCTTGCGGCGAGTGGCTTCGCGTGCGCCTGCGCTGATGGCAAGCTGCGCGGGATCGGACAGATCAGTCGCGACCAAGACCGCCCCTTCCGGGCTCTTTCGCGCGATGAGTGCCGTACACGGCGCGTGACGCGCGACCTTTTCCGCCACGCTCCCGAGAAAGAAGTGCTTGAGTTCGCTTCGCCCATGGTTTCCGATCACGATCAGATCCGCATGCCACTGTTCCGCTCGATCCACGAGTTCAGCGTAAGCGGAGCCTTGCTCGACAAACACGTCGAACGGAACGGCTGGCGCCGGCTGAAGCTGCTCGACCTGGACGCGCAGCGCCGCGGCCGTGCGCGGTTCGATGGCTGCGAGCACTTGGATGTCACGCTCGTGTTCTTCCGGGAACAAGGTACGAAGCTGCGGTTCCGGCAACACGTGGCACACCGCTAGCTCGGCCTGTTCCGCGCGAGCAAGGTTGATTGCCTGACGGACCGCCTCATCCGACGCCGCGCCCAAATCAGATCCGACCAAAATACGCACAGTACACCTCCAACTAGACATTGAACCTGCGACCCTCGGCGCAAGCACCTTTCACGAAGCAAGAGCTGGACCGTTATCCTCTGCCCGCAAAGCTTGCGTCGGCAGGGTCCGCCTCGCGCAGAAATCAGCGTCGCGCTGCGCCTTCCTTCACTCCCGCGATTGAAGGCTCGGTGCGCAACTCGACGCCCCGCGGTCGGGCCCTGTTTGCGAACGTTCGACCTCACCGACCTTTCGATAATCGCGCAAACGATATTGAATCTTGCGCACGCTAATGCCCAGCGCCGCCGCCGCTTTTGCGACTGAACCGCCGGTTGCCGCCAGTGTCTTCAGGATGATGTAGCGTTCGAAGTCGAGCATCGTCGCAAAGGGAACGGCGGGGGCACTTCCGAACGCATTGTCGAATCGGCGGAGTTCTTCCAGCTGATCTTTCAGCGCCTCTGCCTCCCTGGCGAGCCGCACTCGCTCCAGGCAGCGTTCGAGCACCAACAGCAATTCGTCGGAGTTCACGGGCTTGCTCAGGTAAGCGAGGGCTCCCTCCCGCATGGCGGCCACCGCCAGCTCGTTTGCGCCGAGCGCGATCATCATCACGACCGCAGGGGGAGCCGGGCGCCGATTCAACCCTCGCAGCAATTCCAATCCGTCGGTGTTGGGCAGCTGCAGGTTCGTCAGCACCAAGTCCGCACTGAAGCTGCGCAACTCGGCAAGGGCTGCCGCGCCGTCTGCAGCGACGCGCACACGATAGCCGCTGGATGTGAGCAATTCGGAGAGCGCTCCGCGCGCTACCGGCTCGTCTTCGACTAAGAGGATGTTGGCTTGCATGGTCACGAGGTATCCAGCGAAAAGTGTGCCGCGGCGCTCGAGCGCTCGAATCGCGTATTTTCCGCAGTGCGCCCCGGCCTCCGCGCAATTCCTGCGGAGTGGGTGACGTCGCATTCACCTCCGCGACAAAGGCGGTGGCACATGCCCAGCGAACTTCGTGCGCAGATATTGCGTCGGGGCGCATGGGTTGCACTCTGCCCACTCGCTCACGGACATGAACTGCCGACAGCGGCGCTGGACCGGAGCTTGCCGAGCCGCTCATTCGTAGCGCAGAGCGGCCAGCGGGTTCATCTTTGCGGCCTTTCGTGCAGGGAACACGCCGAAGGTGACGCCGACCAATACCGAAACACCGAATGCGATTGGCATTGCGCTACCGGGCACGACGAACGGCACGTGGATCGCGCGTGCCGCGCCCATGGCACCGAGCAAACCGAGACCGATGCCGACCATGCCGCCGAGCGCGGAAAGCGCTATCGCCTCCACCAAGAACTGCATCAATACGTCGCTGCCCCGAGCGCCGATCGCCAAGCGCACTCCGATTTCGCGCGTTCGCTCGGTGACGGAGACGAGCATGATGTTCATGATGCCGATGCCGCCCACGACCAACGAAACGGCAGCAACGCCGGCGAGTAGCGTCGTGAGCATTCCCGTCACGGACTGCAGCAACGACTGCAGTTCGCGCGGATCACGCACGGCGAAGTTGTCGTCTTCTCCCTGAGCAATGTGCCGCCTGCGGTGCAAGACTCGAATGATTTGTGCCTTGGCGTCTTCGATCAGATCGGGCCCCTTCGCCGATGCCATGAATACCTGCACCCGATCGCTGCCCATGAGCCGACGCGAAAATGTCGAATAGGGCATGAAGATGACGTCATCCTGGTCCATGCCGAACGCGGACGCGCCTTTGGTCTCCATCACGCCGACCACGCGACAGGCGATCTGGTGCACCCGCATCTCGCGGCCCAACGGGTTCTGCCCCGGGTACAGAGCCTCGGCAACGGTTTGCCCGATCAGGCACACCGTCGACGCTCGACGTTCGTCCGCTTGATTGAGCAGCCTCCCCGCGACCGCTCCCCAGGCTCGAATTTCGAAGTACTCGGGCGTGACTCCAGAGGTAGTGACGGAGCGGTTGTAGGGGCCGACGACGGCGCGCGACACGCGCGAGCCAGCGGCAGAAACCAGCGCGACATCGTGAGCCTGACGCCGAACCGCATCGAGGTCGGCGGCAGTGAAGAGCGGCACGCCGAGCGAAGATTGCTGCATCCCTTTCACCGTGCCCGGAATCACGATCAGCATGTTGCTGCCGAGCCCACTGATGGCGTCGCCCACGTATGCAGTCGCTCCTCGCCCCATCGACTGCATCATGACCACTGCAGCCACTCCGATGACGATGCCGAGCATGGTCAACATGGACCGCATCTTGTTGCGAAGTAGCGCCGAAATAGCGAGTGACAGCGTGGCGGGGAGCATCTCAGACTGCCTTTCGTTCGTCGGCCACGATGCGCCCGTCGCGGAAACGGACTTGCCGTGGAGCGTACGCCGCGCTCGTGGCATCGTGGGTCACCATGAGCACCGTGATCCGCCGCTCTTGATTCAACTTGGCGATTAACTGCATGACTTCTCCGCCCATCTTCGAGTCGAGGTTTCCGGTCGGCTCGTCTGCGAGGATGATGCCCGGGTCGTTCACGATCGCGCGCGCGATCGCCACCCGTTGCTGCTGGCCACCCGAAAGCTGGTTGGAACGCGAGTTTTCACGACCCGCGAGGCCGACCGCGGCGAGTGCCTCGCGGGCGCGGCTCTGCCGCTCGCGCAGCGAAATACCTGCGTAGACGAGCGGCATTGCCACGTTCTCCAGAGCCGACGTGCGCGAAAGCAGGTTGAACTGCTGAAATACGAAACCGAATCGCGCGTTGCGCAAGGCCGCGAGCACGTCCGGCTCGAGGTCTTGCACCGGGATGCCTTCGATTGCGTACGCGCCTTCGGTGGGTAGATCCAAGCAGCCGAGAATGCTCATGGCGGTCGACTTGCCGGAGCCGGAAGGCCCAGTGATGGCGACGAATTCGCCCGCGTGAATCTCGAGGTCGACACCGGCGAGCGCACGCACCTGGGCCTCGCCCTCCCCGTAGATCTTCACCACGGAGCGTAGCGCCAACATCGGCGATGCGTCAGCGTGCGATGCCATAGGCCTTTCGTCCCTCCGCGGTGAGCTCGTAAACGACTTGCGCGCCTACGGGAACACTGCCCAAGGCGACGCCCGTCTGCTCGCCATCGGAGACTCCCGCAGTCACCGGCACACGCTGCAACGCGCCGCTGGTCAACGTCCAAACCGCAGCAACGCTACCCGGTTTTTCTCCAGGTGGCGTGAATTGGAACGCCGCAGCCGGCAACCGCAGCACGTTCTTTGCTTGTGCCGTGACGATGTGAACCGAAGCGGTCATGCCCGGTTTGAGCGCTAGATCGGCGTTGTCGACTTCGACCACTGCGCCGTAGGTGACGACCTCTTGGACGATTTGAGGTGAGTTGCGCACTTCGGTGACTACGCCCTCGAACGCGCGGTTCGGATAGGCATTGACCGTAAACGTCGCACGCTGGCCTACGGCCACTTCGCCGGTGTCGGCCTCGTCCACCGCCGCGATCACCCGCATCTTGCGCAGGTCAGCCGCCACGGTAAATAGGATGGGGGTCTGCAACATCGATGCGACCGTTTGGCCCGGGTCGACGTTGCGCGTGATGATCACGCCATCGATGGGCGCCAGAATCAGGGTACGACTGAGGTTGGTCTTTGCCAGCGAATAGGCTGCTTCTTGCGCCGCCACTTGAGCCTCGGCCGCCACCACCCTTTGTCGCATGAGCCGCGCGGTTGCGATGGCCGTGTCGCGCTCGGCCTGGTTCATGACGGTGGCCGCAAACAGCTTTTCTGCGCGCTCGCTATCGCGAAGGGAGCGATCGCGATCGGTCTTGGCTTGCTCGACCGCTGCGCGCGCGCCGGCCAAAGTAGCCACGATCTGAGCGCGCGTGGCCTCGAGTGCTGCGCGATCGAAGCGAGCCAGAACCTGCCCGGCCTTCACCTGGTCGTTGTAGTCGACCTCGACGCTGGCAATTCTGCCCGAGACTTCAGAGCCGACCTGTACGGTGGTGATGGCCTCGATGTGCCCCGTGGCGTTCACCTCCCGCACGACGTCGCCTTGCGAGACGGCCGCGCTACGAAATCGCGCGGCCATCGGCACTGGCTTGGGCCGCGTGGTCAGCCAGAGCGTCGCAGCAGCCGCGCAAACGAGTACCGCGAGCAGCACTCTGAGCAGCCGACGACGGCGCTTGCTGCGGCTCACCCGATCGATGATTTGAGCGAGGGGCTGCAGGTTCGGCGGCGCCGGCGAGAGCGGCGGTGTCGCATTCGTGACCATGACCATGACCGCCTACTCAGCAAGCAGTGTGCCCGCGAGAATCTGGCACTCTCAGGACCGAAGCTCGAAACGCTTGCCGCAAACTCTGCACGCCGCGCAAGTCCTGCGCGTCGGGCCCGGCTACGCTCCGTAGCGCGGGCAGTTCGATAGGCACGGTTCGGCCAAGCGTCGAATCTCAGCCGCCCCGAGCAAACACGGCCTCCTTGCCATCATCCAGGGCACGCTTTGCGTCCAGGGTCCCGTAAAGCTCGATCAACGAGGCCACGAGCCCTGTCCACCCCGTTTGATGGCTGGCACCCAAACCAGCGCCGTTGTCACCGTGGAAGTACTCGTAAAAGAGAATGTAGTCACGCCAATGCGGATCGGTCTGAAACTTCTCGCTGCCACCATAGACGGGCCGGCGGCCGTGCTCGTCGCGAGTGAAGGTGCCGGTGAGCCGATCGGAAATCTCCTTGCTCACCTCGAAGAGGTTCATCAGTTTGCCGGAGCCGGTCGGGCATTCGATCTTGAAACTGTCCCCGTAGTATAGATAGTAGTTCAGCAACGCTCGGATAATCAGCACGTTTACGGGCATCCAAACCGGGCCCCGCCAGTTGGAGTTGCCGCCGAACATCCCGCTATCGGACTCGCCGGGCAGGTAGTCCACGCGGTGCTCGTGACCGTCTACGTAGAAGAGATACGGATTCTGCTCGTGAAACCTCGAGATCGAGCGAATGCCGTGCGGCCCCAAAAACTCGTTCTCATCGAGCATCCTGCTCAGGATCCGACGCAGTCGCTCTTGATTGACGAGGGCCAACAAGCCTCGCTCGGCCACGCCGAAATGGCCCGCGCCGGTCGCATGGATGGTCGCCGCCAGTTCGGGCATGCGGCGTAACCGTTCCTGGATGTAAGCTAGCGCGCGCGGCACGCGCTCTCGCTGCTTCTTCTCGATGACGGTGGTGGCGCACAGGGGCAGCAGCCCGACTAGCGAGCGGACCTTGAGCGGCTTGGCACTGCCGTCGGGAAGGCGCAGGACGTCGTAATAAAAACCATCTTCCTCGTCCCACATGCCTCCTTCGCCCGAGCGGTTCATGGCTGCAGCGATGTAGTAGAAATGGTCGACGAACTTGTACACCATCGATTCGTAATTCGGGTCGTGCGCTGCGAGCTCGACCGAAAGTTCCAACATGTTCTGGCTGAACAGCGCCATCCACGCCGTTCCGTCTGCTTGCTCGAGGTGCCCGCCCGTTGGAAGCGGAGCGCTGCGGTCGAAGACGCCGATGTTGTCGAGACCGAGAAATCCGCCCTCGAACAGGTTCTTGCCGAGCGGATCCTTGCGATTGACCCACCAGGTGAAGTTCAGAAGAAGTTTGTTGAAGATCGAATACAAGAACGGGACATCCGACTTGCCATCGCGAGCCAACTGGGTGCGATGCAGGAACAAGCTCGCGAACGCGTGCACCGGCGGGTTCACGTCGCTGAAGTTCCACTCGTAGGCTGGCAACTGACCGTTGGGGTGCAGATAGGAATTTCGCAACATCAGATCCATCTGCTGCTTCGCGAAATCAGGATCCACGATCGAGAGCGGCAAGGTGTGGAAGGCTAGGTCCCAGGCTGCGTACCAGGGGTATTCCCACTTGTCGGGCATCGAGATGATGTCTTCGTTCAACATGTGGAACCACTCCGAGTTCCGGGCTCGGTGATAGCCCTCGTGGAGTGGGTTGGAATTGTGCTCGTCGAGCCAGTTGTCCCCGTCGAAGAAGAAAAACTGCTTGCTCCAAAGCATTCCGGACAGGGCCTGGCGCATGACATTGGCCGCGTCTTTGTCGACTGATGGCGGAGTCACTGCCTGATAGAATGCGTCGGCCTCGCGCTGCCTGTCGGCAAATACGTCATCGAACTGGCGTCCGAAGGGTTCGACTTTCTGATTCAAAGAGGACTTGCGCAGGCGCAGGCGGATGACCTGGGTCTGACCGGCACCGATTGTGAGCTTGTAGTGGGCGGCACTCTTCGTCCCCTGCTTGCCAGGGTTCACGGCGTCTCGCTCGCCCGCCACCACGAAGTCGTTGATGCCGTCCTTGACATGGACGCTTTCGTTCCTCTGCCCGAACAACCGTTCGTGATTGGTCTCGTTCTCGGTGAAAAGCAGCGGCACATCGCCTTCGCAAGAAAAGACGAACTCACCGAGCAGAGGATGCGCGGCCGCGACCGCACTCATGCCTTGGAGCCCCTCGATTTGTCGCAGGCTTGGCTTCTGCGCTGCTCGGTTGGATTCGGCGATCCAGTTCGACCAGTCATTGCGAAACCACAGCGTCGGCAACACGTGGAGCTCGGCCACATCCGGACCGCGGTTGACCAAGGTGATCTTTACGAGGATGTCTTCCGCACCTTCCTTGGCGTACTCGACGAAGACATCGAAGTACCGGTCGTCGTTGAAGGCACCCGTATCGATGAGTTCGTACTCGAACTCTTTGCGCGAGCGCCCGCGGTTGGTCGCGACCAAGTCGCCGTAGGGGAACGCCGCCTGCGGGTACTTGTACAGGTATTTCATGTACGAGTGGGTCGGCGTGCTGTCGAGATAGAAGTAGTACTCCTTCACGTCTTCCCCGTGGTTGCCCTCGCTGTTGGTCAAACCAAAGAGCCGCTCCTTGAGGATTGCATCCTTGCCGTTCCACAACGCCAGTGCGAAACACAGATGCTGCTTGTCGTCCGAGATGCCGGCGAGCCCGTCTTCACCCCAGCGATAGGCGCGCGAACGCGCCTGATCGTGCGTGAAGAAGTTCCAGGCGTTGCCATCCTTGCTGTAGTCCTCGCGAACCGTTCCCCATTGGCGCTCGCTGAGGTAGGGACCCCATTTCTTCCAATCGATCTCGTGCTCACGAGCTTCGTCGAGCCTGGTGTGTTCCGCCGTCTTCATTGTTTCCGCCTTTGTGACTCGCCGCCGTGTAGCTATCTAGTCTCGTTAGATGCTCTGCAGGTTCCGCGCCAATGGGCACGAGAAGTCTACTGATCGATGGCTCTCTCGGACGGAGATCACGGAAGCGGAGTCGTGCCGTCGAGCCGCGTCGCGGCGAGGGCCGCGTTTGCTTCGCTTTCGTTACCTTTGACCCAGGCGGCGAACAGCTCGTAACCGACCGCCAGGACGACCGCGCCAACGAATAGTCCGATGATCCCGGAGCTGATCATTCCACCGATGGCCCCGACCACGATCACCAAGGTTGGGACGCCCGCACCACGCCCGAGCAAGAGCGGTTTCAAGACGTTGTCGAGCAACCCCACGAACAGGCCCCAGACCATGAACGGAATCGCGACGTTCACGCTGAAGGAGGCGAACACGTAAACGATCATCGGGCCAAGCACGAGCACGCTCGGTATCTGAGCCACTGCGCAAATCAGAACCAAGAGCGCCCACGCTCCCGGGGCCGGGACTCCAACCGCGGCCATGCCGAGCCACGCGAGCGCGGCTTGAATGGCAGCCACTCCAAGCACACCCTTGGCGACGGCGCGCACCGTGGAGCTCGCAAGCTCGACCAAGTGTTGCCCCCCTCCTGGAGCGATGCGCTCTGCAAGCCGCAAGAGCGCCCGTTGACTCGCCTCCGCCTTCGTCAAGAAGGCCACCGCGAGGGCCACCGCGAACAACGACTGCAAGATGCCGAGCGTGAGGCCCTTGAGGGATTCCGCAAGCCAGCGCCCGACTTCTCGCAGCTGCGGCAAGTGAGTTTCGACGATGGATGCGGGCGCGTTCACGGCCGACATCCAGAGCCCGTAGAGGCGTTTACCGACGAGCGGCCAATTGGCAACATCGGCGCGTGGAGGCGGCAGCTTGAGCTGACCTTGCGCCCATTCGCGTCCGATGCGCACGACGAAACTTCCGACCGAGTCGACGAACAGGTACGTTGGCACGATGATCACGCAGAGTGCTACCGACCCGAAGATCGCCGCGCCGAGCGCGGGACGCCGACGCGACAAACGGTAGCTGAGCGGGTACACCGTCGTCGCGATGATGGCTCCCCACAGGATCGGGACCAAGAATGGCAGCACGATTTGTAGCGACCATGCGAGCCACCCGCCGAGGAGCACGACGCGAATCGTGCCCGCAGTCACCCGACTCAGGAAGACCTCTTGGCTCTCTCTCGGTTCCATCAAGGATCTTTTCCGCGACACGGCGCGCCTGACTCGGAGGGGCAGTCCGGCGTGAATGGCAGCGGTCCCCACAGCTGAGCAACCGCCGTGCCAAGCGCTCCACGTCGACAACTTGACCGCGGCGACGGTGCGGGGATCCGCAATTCTTAGTTAGTCGCGGCGTGAATAACAATCACGCTTCGACTACCCTGCCCAGCCGAGACGCGGCGATCCGACGCTGTGTTGGGATCGGTGACCGGGCACGAAGTAGGAACGTCACCGAGCGGCGCAAGCAATGCGCCCTTGGACGTGCTTCGCGCAATAGCTGCGCGCTACGAGGACGATTCGAGTCCATCGAAACGAGACAGGCCTTGGCGCGCGAACACGCCAAGGCCTGGAGACGCACGTGGGTTAGGCTCGGTGCCTACTCACTCGACCATCATCATTCGGCGCGCCTCGCTCTCGAGATCCGAATACGCCGTCTTTTCGGTGGTAACGCCGACGAACTGGATCATGCCGCCCTTGAAAGTCCCGGGCGTCTTGTATTCCGAGCTGACCGCGTCGCCGCTGTCGTAGCCGACGCACAGGCCATCACCCGAAAGGGTAAACTTTCCCGCTTGCGTCCTGAGCGGCCCCTCGGCCACGACCGTGTCGTTGACGTAGAGCTTGCCCTTGCCCAAAGATTCGCCGTATTTCCCAGCGCTCTCCCGGATGAATTCCATGCCCACCGTGTACTTGCCCGGCTTGAGCTGGCCCGAAACGAGCTGCTGCTCGGGCTTGAGGCCGAGGAAGTTGTACACGTAGTGGAGCTTGTGATCCTTGACGAACAGAGAGTGACCGCCAAAGCGCGAGCCGTGCGCAAAGATGACGCCGGAAGCCTGCGGGTCGGTGATTTCGATATTTGCGAGGATCTTGTATGAACGACCCCGGACGTTGACCGCAACGCTTTCCGGAACCGGCACCGTGCCGGGATAGTACACGTAGCGATCGCGTGCCGGTTCATCCGCTGGCCGCGGGATGCCGAGCTGTTCCATCGCCGAGCGGTCGTCGAGCGGCAGGACATTGTTCTTTTCGGCTTCCTCGAACCAGGCCTTGATCAGGGCTTGGAGTTTTTCGGGGTGCTGCTTGGCGAGATCCTTGGATTCGGCGCGGTCTAGATCTGTGTTGTAAAGCTGCCACACGTCTTGATCGAAGTGCCCGTGGCCCGTGAGCGGAGCGTGGACAGCGGCAGCCAGCCAGCCATTTTCCCAGATGCCACGCGTGCCGAGCATCGCGTAGTATTGGCGTTTCTTGTGCGTCGGGCCGTCAGCCGGCGCATCGAACGTGTAACGCATGGACACGCCGCTGAGCGGGATTTGCTGGGCGCCGTTGAACACCTTGGGCATCTCGAGCCCGCAAATGTCGAGCAGGGTCGGAACGATGTCTGTCGAGTGGTGATACTGATTGCGAAGCTCTCCACGCGCCTTGATGCCTTTGGGCCAGGAGATGACGAGCGGGTCGCTGGTGCCGCCAGAATACTGCGAATAGCGTTTGAACATCTGAAACGGCGTCGAGAACGCAGCGGCCCAACCGGTAGGAAAGTGCTCGTAAGTGTTTGGGCCGCCGAGCTCGTCCAGGTGCTTCAAATTCTCTTTGAGCTCGTCCGGATAGCCATTGAAAAACTTGTTCTCGTTCACGGAGCCGTCCGGGCTGCCCTCGCCGGAAGCGCCGTTGTCCGCTGCATACAGGATCACGGTGTTGTCGAGTTGCCCGCTCTCCTTCAGGTAGTCGATAATGCGTCCGATCTGGGCGTCCGTGTACTCGGAAAGCGCGGCGTAAACCTCGGCGAGCCGCGAGAACAGCTTCTTCTCGTCAGCGCTGAGCGTAGCCCAAGGGCGCACGTAGTCCGCCTTGTTGGCCTGCGAGTCCGGAAGCGGATTGAGCGGCGTCAGCGCCGTGCCCTTCGGCATGACACCTCGCTCGACCATGCGCGCGAGCACCCAAGTTCGGTAGGCTTCATAGCCATCGTCGAACTTGCCTTTGTACTTGGCGATGTACTCCTTTGGCGCCTGATGGGGCGCGTGATTAGCGCCGGGGTTGAACCACATGAACCAGGGCCGCGAGGGGTTCCCCGACTTCTGATCGCGGATCATCCCAATAGCCTTGTCCGCCAGGTCCTTCGAGAGGTGATAGCCTTGCTCAGGGCCGTACGGCGGCTCGATGTACCGGTTGTCCTCGGCGAGGTCCGGGTAAAACTGGTTGGTTTCTCCGCCCATGAAGCCATAGAAGCGATCGAAGCCCTTCTGCAGTGGCCATTGCTTCCGCCCGGCACCGGACGCGAGATCTTGTTCCGGAACATTGTGATTCTTGCCCAGCCAGAACGTGCTCCAGCCATTGACCTGCAGGATCTGGCCCAGCGTTGCGGCCTCGTCCGGAATGCGGCCGCTCGCGCCTGGAAACCCGTTCGCGCCCTCGGTGATGGCGGCCATGCCGTTCAGGTGATGATTGCGCCCCGTTAGCACCGTCGAGCGGGTGGGCGAACAAAGCGCAGCGGTGTGCCATTGGGTGTACATGAGCCCTTCCGCTGCGAGCTTGTCCAAGGTCGGCATGTTGATGCGACCACCGTAAGGCGACCACGCTGCGAGCCCCGTGTCGTCGTAGAGGACGAACAGAATGTTGGGGGAGCCAGCGGGTGCCTTCTTGGGTGTATACGGCTTCCAGTCCGCAACCGAATCACGAACATCGAGTTTGATTTTGCCATCGAACCCCGGTGGGGCTGCGGGCGCCGTACCGAGTGCTGCGTCAGCCGAAGGCCCTGGCAGCACGACGGGCGGCTTCACATCCTGCGCTGGCGGCAACTTCGGCGCGAGCCAGAGGCGCGCCGGGCTCGTCAGCGCAGACCATGACGCGACCGTGGCCGCCGGCAAATCAGCACTGAAGTGGATCTGGAAACGATCGAAGTCCTCCTGCAGAAGCGCGCCGAGTTCCGC
>Ga0164309_10000330_pt1 | contig 27161 bp, 24 predicted proteins | sample Whisoiple_247_MG_FD_109984 | JGI IMG/M metagenome (GOLD analysis project Ga0164309, IMG submission 109984) | Soil microbial communities amended with fresh organic matter from upstate New York, USA - Whitman soil sample_247_MG | ecosystem: Environmental > Terrestrial > Soil > Unclassified >...
GAACCCGAGCTTCTGGCCCGAGTAGGACACCAGCAGGTTCTTGGTCTGCTGGTAGTGGTCGAGCATCATCTTGTGGTTCTCGCGGCCGACGCCCGAGCCCTTGTAGCCGCCGAACGCCGCCGCCGCGGGGTAGGCGTGGTAGCAGTTCGTCCACACCCGCCCGGCCTCGATGTCGCGGCCCGCGCGGTAGGCGATCGCCGACTCGCGGGACCACACGCCGGCGCCCAGCCCGTAGAGGGTGTCGTTGGCGGTGTGGATCGCGTCCGAGTAGTCGGAGAACGACGTCACGGCGACGACCGGGCCGAAGATCTCCTCCTGGAAGATCCGCATGGAGTTCTTGCCCTCGAAGATCGTCGGGGTCACGTAGTACCCGCCCGCGAGGTCGCCGTCGAGCTCGGCCCGCGTCCCGCCGGTGAGCACCTTGGCGCCCTCGGCCTTGCCGATGTCGATGTAGGACAGGATCTTCTCGAGCTGGTCGTTCGACGCCTGCGCGCCGATCATCGTCTCGGTGTCGAGCGGGTTGCCCTGCTTGACCGCCTCGGTGCGGGCGATGGCGTCGGCGAGGAAGCCGTCGTAGATCGACTCCTGGATCAGCGCGCGCGACGGGCAGGTGCACACCTCGCCCTGGTTGAGGGCGAACATCGTGAACCCCTCGAGCGCCTTGTCGTAGTAGTCGTCCTTCTCGCGGGCGACGTCCTCGAAGAAGATGTTCGGGCTCTTGCCGCCGAGCTCCAGGGTCACCGGGATGATGTTCTGGCTGGCGTACTGCATGATCAGCCGCCCGGTGGTGGTCTCGCCGGTGAAGGCGATCTTCCGGATCCGCGGGCTGGACGCGAGCGGCTTGCCCGCCTCGACCCCGAACCCGTTGACCACGTTGACCACGCCCGGGGGCAGCAGGTCCGCGATGAGCTCCATCAGCAGCAGGATGGACGCCGGCGTCTGCTCGGCCGGCTTCATCACGACGGCGTTCCCCGCGGCCAGCGCCGGGGCGAGCTTCCAGGTGGCCATGAGCAGCGGGAAGTTCCACGGGATGATCTGCCCGACGACGCCCAGCGGCTCGTGGAAGTGGTACGCGATGGTGTCGGCGTCGATCTCGGAGATCGAGCCCTCCTGCGCGCGGACCGCCCCGGCGAAGTACCGGAAGTGGTCCACGGCCAGCGGCAGGTCGGCGGCGAGCGTCTCGCGGACCGGCTTGCCGTTCTCCCAGGTCTCCGCGACGGCCAGCATCTCGAGGTTCTGCTCGATGCGGTCGGCGATCTTGTTGAGGATGACGGCCCGCTCCGTCGCGGACGTCCGCCCCCAGGACCGCGCGGCGCCGTGCGCGGCGTCCAGCGCCCGGTCGATGTCGGCGGCGTCGCCGCGGGCGACCTCGGTGAACGTGCGGCCCGTCACCGGCGACGGGTTCTCGAAGTAGCGGCCGGACGCGGGGGCGACGAACTCGCCGCCGATCCAGTGGTCGTAGCGCTCGCGGTAGGTGGCGGGGCTGCCGGGCTGCCCCGGCGCTGCGTAGACGGTCATGTGCGCCCTCCGTGCAGGCTGACCGGCCGTCCCGGGGTGCGGTGCGGCCGGGCGCGCCGCCTCGTTGCGGCGCGTGCCCCGGACGCTAGGTCGGCGACGGTTGCAGGTGCGTTGCACCGCAGGTGGCGCCGGTGCCCGGGCGGCCGCTCACCGCCAGGGGTGCGCCGCCGGCCCCGTGCCCAGCCGGCGCACCAGCAGGTCGAGGCGCCCGACCGCACGGGCGTGCGCCGCGGAGCCGGGCGGCGTCACGGCGACGAGCCGCTCCCACGCCTGCCAGTCCTCGGCGCCCTCCTCGCGGTCGAGCCAGCGCTCCAGGACGACCGGGTCGGTCGCGTGCAGCACGGCGGCCCGGACGTCGGAGGCGAGGGCGTCCCGCACCTGCTCGACGCCCGGCGCGCGCGACCGCGGCAGCACCGGCCCGGCGTACCGGTCGAGGGCGGCCCGCAGGTCGCCCGCGGCCAGCGCCTCCCGGACGCCCGCGACGTCGGTGCCGAGCGGGTCGGCGAGCCGGTACGGCCGCGACCGGTCGACGAGCGGCCCGGCGGCGCGGCGGAGCCGGGACACCTCGGCGCGCACGGCGACGTCCGACATCGCCTCGGGGTGCAGCAGGACGGCGAGCTCGTCGGCGTGCAGCCCGCGCGGGTGCTCGGCGAGCAGGAGCAGGAGCTCGGCGTGCCGCAGCGACAGGGCGAGCGCCGGGGCGCCGCGGGTGTGCAGCACGCCGGAGCCGGGGCGGAGCACCTCGAGCCGGGCGGTAGTGGGTGCGTCACGTCCCTCCGGGACGGCGAGGGCCGGGTCGTCGCCCGACCCGCGGGTGAGGGGCCACCCGCCGCTCACCGACGCCGCCGGCCACCCGGCCCCGCCCGCCGGTCCGGGGCCGCGCGCCAGCACCCGGGCCCGCAGGTCCGCCTCGACCGCCGCGGCGGTGGCCCGCACCAGCGACAGCATGAGGGCCGACGCGGCCGCGTCCCGTCCGGTCACGTCGAGCGCCCCGAGCGCGCGCCCGCCCGGGTCCCGCAGCACCGCGGCGGTGCAGCTCCACGGCTGGACGGACCGGGTGAAGTGCTCCGCGCCGTGCACCTGGACGTCGTGCCCCGTCGCCAGCGCCGTGCCCGGCGCGTTCGTCCCGGCGTGCGCCTCGTCCCACGCCGCGCCCTCGACGAACCCGACGGTCTCGACCGCCCGGCGCACGTCCGCGTCCCCGGCGAGCCAGAGCAGCCGCCCGTCCGCGTCGGTCAGCGCGACCAGGAACCCCTCGGTGACGGCGGCGTCGAGCAGGAGCCCGCGCACGACCGGCAGCGCGTGCCGCAGCGGGTGCTCGGAGCGGTAGGCGCGCAGGTCGGCGTCCGTGAGCGCGACCGGGGGCGCGGGCCGGTCGGGGTCGACCCCGCTGCGCAGGCTCCGCCGCCACGAGTCGGCGACGACGTCGCGCACGCCGGCGGTCGTCCCGGCGGAGAGGAAGCGCTCGTGCGCCGCGAGCAGGGCCCGGCCGAACGGCAGGGCGCGCGCGACCGGACGGAGCAGGTCGCGCTCTCCGTCGGGCACGGCCCACCTCCCTCGACGTCGCTGTCGCGCGGTCAGTCTCGCGCGCCGGGAGCCGCGCGCGCCAGGGGCTGCCCAGCGGCCGCCCGGGCGAGCGCCGTCAGCCCGCCGCCGCCAGCCGCTCGCCCGCCCGCCGCGCCGCCTCCGTGACCAGCCCCGCGACCGCGGGCACGTCCTCCTCGGGGAACCGCGAGTCGAGGTAGGCCACCGACAGCGAGCCCACGGCGACGCCCGCGGCGTCGAGCACGGGCGCGGCGATGCTCGACGAGTGCGGCACCCGCTCCGACGAGGTGGACGCCCAGCCGCGCTCGCGGATCGCCGCCAGCCGGTCCCGGATGGCCGCGGGGTCGACGACGGTGCGCGGCGTGAACTGCGGCAGAGGGACGGAGAGCGCGAGGTCGACGTCGGCGGGCGGCAGGAACGCGAGGATGCTGAGCCCGCTCGCGCCGTTGGTGAGCGCCTGGTGCTCGCCGATCCGGATGGCGATGCGGATGTGCTGCGAGGACTCCACCTGGTCGACGTAGACGCGGCCGTGGCCGACCCGCGCGGCGACGGTGGTCGTCTCCCCGGTGACCTGCGCGAGGTGGGCGAGCTCGGGCGCCGCCGCGGCGACGAGCTCGGACCGGCGTCCCGCGGAGCGGCCGAGCGCCACGGCCGCCGGGCCGAGCGCGTACCGTCGGCTCGCCTCGTCGTGCCGGACCAGCCCGGTGCCGAGCAGCTGCTGCAGGATCCGGTGCACCACCGCCTTGCCGAGCCCGAGCCGGCGGGCGAGGTCGGTCACGCCGAGCCAGGGCTCGTCGCCCCCGAGGGCGAGCAGCACCTCCGCCACGCGGCGGGTCGTCGACGACGGGGCGTCCTCCTGCGGGTCCACGGCGGGTCCTCTCCCTCGGGTCCGGCCAGCGTAGCCACGATGTTCCGCTGAACGGAACCTTCTCACCTGCGCCGATGTCGCCGCAACACAGAGTTAACCGGCCTGCAACCCCCGAGGACCGCTCGGTGCCTAGTTTCGTCGCATCGACGGCCGGTACAGGCTGTCGCCCCCCTCGTTCCGGTGAACGGAACCCAAGTCTCGGGAGTCGACGTGAACCACAGGATGCGCGCCTGGTCCGGCGCCGGGATCGCCGGTCTCGCCCTCACCCTCGCCGCGTGCTCCGGCTCGGCGGTCAGCGCCGCCGGCGGCGGCGAGTCCTCGACCGGCGAGTCCGTCGACGAGGTCCTCATCGGCGCGCTGCACCCGCTCACCGGGTCGAACGCCGCCGACGGCCAGCAGATGGCGAACGCCGCGCAGCTCGCGGTCGACGCGGTGAACGAGGCCGGCGGCATCGCGTCGCTCGGCGGCGCCGACCTGGTGCTCGAGACCGGCGACACGCAGGGCACCCCGGAGACCGGCCAGAGCGAGGCGACCCGCCTCATCGAGGACGGCGCCGTCGCGCTGGTCGGCACCTTCCAGTCCGGCACGAGCGCCAACGTCGCCTCGGTGGCCGAGCGCAACCAGGTGCCGTTCGTCATGGACGTGTCCGCGCTCGACGAGATCCTCGAGCAGGGCTACCAGTACTCCTTCCGGCTGCAGCCGAACGCGAGCCTCATGGGCGAGCAGGGCGCCGCGGCGCTCGCGGCCCTCGCCGAGGACTCCGGCACGCCGGTCGACCAGGTCGCGTTCCTGTACGAGCAGGGCAACTACGGCGCGGCGGTGTACGAGGGCTTCCAGGCCGCGGCCGACGAGGCCGGCATCACGGTCGACCCGGTGATCTCCTACGACGCCACCGCGGTCAGCGACATGACCACCCAGATCAGCCAGGTCGCGGCGTCCGGCGCCGACGTGCTGGCCGTCGCCGGCTACTACCGCGACAGCCTGCTGGCCGCGCAGGCGGTCGACACGGTGAAGCCCGACCTGCAGGCCGTGTTCGGCGTCGCGAACGGCGCGTACGACCAGCCGGCGTTCGTCGCGGACGCCCCGAGCGGCGGCGAGGGCTACTTCGACGCCAACTACCACTGGGACGTCACGAACCCGGACGCGGTGGCCCTCGCCGAGCTGTACGAGGAGACCTACGGCGAGCCGATCCGGACCTCCGCCGTGCTGACGTACGACGCCGTGATGGTGGTCGCCGGGGCGATCGAGGAGGCCGGGTCGACCGACCCCACCGCGATCCGCGACGCGATCGCCGACACGGACTACGAGCCGCTCGTCGTCTCGCAGGGCCTGGTGTCCTTCGACGAGACCGGCCAGAACACGAACGCCGGGATCGTCGTGATGCAGGTGCAGGACGCCGCGGTCACGCAGGTGTTCCCGAACGAGCTCGCCGAGGCCGCGTACCGGTTCCCGGCCGCGCCCGGCGCCTCCTGACCGGCATGGCGGGCCCGGGGCGCGCACCCCGCGCCCCGGGCCCCGCCGAACCCGCTGGACCACCCCCGACCGAGGGAGCCCCATGACCACCACGCTGCCCGCGACGGACACGTCGCCCCCGGGCGCGCGCACCACCGCCCGGCTGTCCGAGAAGTCCCGCGTCCTGCTCGTCACCGGTGGCGTCCTGCTGGTCGTCGCCGTGGTCGCCGGCCTGCGCGCCGGGTCGGGCGCCGTGCTGACTCAGGCGCTGGTCACCGGTGTGCTGACCGGCGGCATCTACAGCCTGGTCGCGATGGGCCTCACGCTGATCTACGGCGTGCTGCACATCATCAACTTCGCCAACGGCTCGCTGGTCGCCCTCGCGCTCTACCTGACGCTGGTCTGCGTCCAGGACCTCGGGATGCACCCGTACGTCGCGCTGGTCGTCGTCATGCCGGCGATGTTCCTGCTCGGCGCGCTGCTGCAGGCGACGCTGCTGAACCCCGTGATGAAGGCGCCGATCCAGATCCAGCTGCTCATCACGATCGGCCTGGCCCTGGCGATCGAGAACGGGCTGCTGCTGGCGTTCGGGCCCAACCCGCGCTCGGTGGCGCTGCCCGGCAACACCGGCGTGCGGGTCCTCGGGGCGACCGTCGAGCTGTCCCGGATCTGGGCGTTCGTCGGCGCGCTGGTGATCGTCGCCCTGCTCGCCCTGCTGCTCCAGCGCACCCGGGTCGGCACCGAGATCCGCGCGGTCGCCGCCAACCCGGAGGGCGCCCGCCTGGTCGGCATCGACATCCGGTGGATCTACGTCCTCACGTTCGGCCTCGGTGCGATGGCCGCGGGCGCCGCGGGCGTGCTCGTGTCGCCGTTCACCACGATCGAGCCGACCACCGGCGCCGTGTTCAACCTGACCGCGTTCGTCGTGGTGGTGCTCGGCGGCATGGGCAACGTGCCCGGCGCGCTGGTCGGCGGCCTGGTCGTCGGGCTGACCGAGCAGCTGGCCGGCCTGATCCTGCCGAGCCAGAGCCCGCTGCTCGCCGTGTTCGTCGTGTTCCTCGTCGTGCTGTTCGTCCGGCCGCGAGGCGTCTTCGGGAGGTCCGCATGACCGCCACCGCGCCCTCGACCCGCTCGGCCCCCGCGTCCGCCCCCCTGACCGGGCAGCTCACCTCGACGCCCCGCGTCCGCGGCCGGCTCGACTACGCGCTGGTCCTCGGCGTGCTCGTCCTCGGGGCGGCCCTCCCGTTCTTCATGACGACGTCCCAGATGGCGATCGCCAACCGCGTGCTGGTGTTCGCCATCATGGGCGTCGGCTGGAACGTCATGGCCGGGTTCGGCGGGATGTTCTCGTTCGGGCACGCCGCGTACTTCGGCATCGGGGCCTACGCCACCGCCTACTCGGTCGTGCACCTGGGCCTGAGCCCGTGGGTCGGCCTGCTGGCCGGCATGGTGCTCGCCGCCGCGGCCGGGGTCGGCATCTCCTACCTGGCGCTGCGGTACAAGCTGACCGGCGCGTACTACACGATGTCGACCTTCGCGTTCGCCGAGGCCCTGCGCCTGTTCGTGCAGGGCTCGGAGCCGCTGCGGCGCACCGTCGGGTTCTCGATCCCGGTGCAGCAGGGCAGCTCGTTCGCCGGGTTCCAGTTCCCGGCCGGGTCGCCCTGGTACTGGTGGATCGGCGTCGTGCTGCTGGCCATCTGCCTGCTCGCCACCATCGCGTTCGTGCACAGCCGCACCGGCCGGTTCACGCTCGCGGTCCGCGACGACGACGCAGCCGCGGCCGCCCTCGGCATCGACGTGCTGCGGCACAAGCTCGTCGCAGTCGCGCTCTCCGCGGCCATCACGTCGGTCGCCGGCATGTTCTACGTGCAGTACTACATGTTCGTCGACCCCTCGATCGCGTTCGGGGCGCACACCTCGAACGACGCGATCATCACCGCGGTCGTCGGCGGCACCGGCACGATCTGGGGCCCGGTCGTGGGCGCGGTCATCATGGCGCCGCTGTCCGACCTGGTCGCCGGGTTCCTGCGCAACCCGCCGCCGGCGCTCGACTGGCTGGCCGGCCAGAGCGGGCTCGACATCATCGTCTACGCCGTCATCCTGATCCTCGTCGTCACGCTGCTGCCCAAGGGCATCGTCGGGACGATCGCCGCCCGCAGGAGGAAGCAGTGACCGTCCTCGAGGCCACGGCCGTCACCAAGTCGTTCCGCGGGCTGCAGGCCCTGCGCGGCGTCGACATCAGCGTCGAGGAGGGGCAGATCCTCGGCATCATCGGCGCCAACGGCGCCGGCAAGACCACGCTGTTCAACTGCATCACCGGGTCGTTCGCCCCCACGTCGGGGCGCGTGACGCTCGACGGCCAGGACGTCACCGGCCTGCCGGCGCACCAGCTGGCGCGCCGCGGGATGGTCCGGACGTTCCAGCTCATGCGGCCGTTCGCCACGATGTCCGTCCTGGAGAACGTCGAGATCGCGGCCATGAGCCGCGGCGCCCGCGGGGCCGACGTCCGCCGGGAGGCGGCCCGCGCGGTCGAGCGCACCGGCCTCGCCGAGTGGGCCGGGCGCCGGTCGGGCTCGCTCCCGGCCGGGATGCAGAAGCGGCTCGAGCTGGCCCGCGCCGTGGCGATGCGCCCGCGGGTGCTGCTGCTGGACGAGGTGCTCGCCGGGCTGGTGCCCGCCGAGCGGGCGCCCGTGCTGGACCTGCTCGAGGACCTCCGCCGGCAGGAGGGCACCACGATGGTGTTCATCGAGCACATCATGGCCGCCGTCCGCCGGCTGTCCGACCACGTCGTGATGATGGACCAGGGCGCCGTGCTGGCCCGCGGGGACGCGGAGTCGGTGCTGTCCGACCCGAAGGTCGTCGAGGCGTACCTGGGGAAGGAGACGCGCAGTGCCTGAACCGATGCTCGAGCTGACCGGGGTCCGCAGCGGCTACCACGGCCTGGAGATCCTGCACGGGGTCGACCTCACGGTCGGCGTCGCGGAGGTCGTCGCGCTCGTGGGCGCCAACGGCGCCGGCAAGTCCACCACCCTCAAGAGCGCCGTCGGCGAGATCAAGCTCCAGGGCGGGTCCGTCACGTTCCGCGGCGAGAAGGTCGGCTACGGCCGCTCGCACGAGCTGGCCCGCCGCGGCCTGATGCTCGTGCCCGAGCACCGCGCGCTGTTCGGCTCGCTGACCGTGGAGGAGAACCTCGCGATGGGCGCCCGCGCCCGGCTGGGCCGGCCCGGGTTCGACAAGGAGTGGGTGCTCGACCTGTTCCCGATCCTGCGGGAGCGGCGCACCCAGCTCGCCGAGACCATGTCCGGCGGTCAGCAGCAGATGCTCGCGATCGCCCGGGCGCTGATGGGCGCCCCGGAGCTGCTGATGCTCGACGAGCCGTCCACCGGCCTGTCCCCGAAGCTCACCGCCGACGTGTTCGGCGCCGTCGAGGCGATCCGCGAGCGCGGCGTCAGCATCCTCATCGTCGAGCAGAACGCCTCGCACGTGCTGGCGTTCGCCGACCGCGCCTACGTCCTGGAGTCCGGCTCCGTCGTGCTCGACGGCACCGGCGCCGAGCTCGCGGCCGACACCCGCGTCCAGGCGGCGTACCTCGGCGGCTGACGACGCCGGCGCCCGGCGCGCGCACCCCGCACCACCCCCGATCCCGACCCACCGCCGCGGCGCACCGCCACGGCGCCGGCGGACCGCGGCGCCCGCCGCCGCCCCGCCCGGCTGCACGAGAGGAATGACATGACCGACTGGAACGACGAGGTCGAGCGGGTCCGCCGGCTGCGGGCCGACCGGACGAAGGTCGGGCACGGCGAGCGCCCCGCGGTCGTGGTGGTGGACTTCCAGCGCGCGTTCACCGAGCACGAGCACATCGGCCCGGAGACCGCCGTGACCCTCGGGCACGCGCAGACGCTGCTGGAGGCGGCGCGCGCCGCCGGCGTCCCCGTGATCTACCTGGTGATGATCCTGGACGACCTCGACGACCGGATGCTCGCCCAGCGGGTGCGCTCCTCGCTCACGGAGCGCTGCCGGCGCGGGGACCCGTGGACGGAGATCAGCAGCGCGGTCCCCGCGGCCCCGGGCGACCACATCGTCGAGAAGACCGTGGCCTCGGGCTTCTACAGGACGGAGCTCGACGCGCTCCTCGCCGACCTCGGCGTCGACGAGCTCGTGGTCATCGGCACCTCCACCAGCGGCTGCGTGCGCGCGACCGTCGTGGACGCCGCGTACCGGTCGTTCCACGTGAGCGTGGTCGAGGAGTGCTGCGACGACTTCCGGGTGCTGTCCCGCGAGGCGAGCCTGTGGGACATGCAGGACCGGTTCGGCGACGTCGTCTCGCTGGAGCACATGCTCGGCCGGTTCGCCGAGCTCGGTGCGGCCCGGGACGCCGAGGTGGTGCGGTGACGTCCACGCCGCTCGGCACCGACGGGCGCCTGGTCTACGCGCCGATGCCCGGCCGCCCGCAGGTCACCTGGCCGGACGGGAAGCTCGTCGCGGTCTGGCACGCGCCGAACGTCGAGCACTACGACTACGTGCCCCCGGGTGGTGGCAGCCCCGCCGGCCGGGTGGCCGCGCCCGACGTCCAGCACTACATGCACCGGGACTACGGCAACCGGGTCGCGTTCTGGCGGATGCTCCGCGCGGTGGACGCGTACGCGATCCCGTCGACCGTGTCGCTCAGCCTCACGCTGCTCCGCGACGACCCGGAGATCCGGGACGCCATGCGGGAGCGCGACTGGGAGGTCATGAGCCACGGCATCTCGAACCTGCGGCCGATCTACGACCTGGACGAGGCGGCCGAGTCGGCGTTCCTCGCGCAGTCCCAGGAGCTGACCCGCACGCACTACGGCGCGTCGCTCCAGGGGATGCTCGGCCCGAAGATCTCCGGCACCGACCTCACCGCGGACCTGATGGTCGAGCACGGGATGACGTACCACGCCGACTGGATCCACGACGAGCAGCCCCGCCCGCTGCGCACCCGCTCCGGCGGGCGGCTGGTGTCGATGCCGTACTCGTACATGCTCAACGACGTGCCGCTGCTGCACGCGAAGCACTACCCGCCGTCGTACTTCGTCGACATGGTGCGGGCGCAGATCGGCCGGCTGGTCCGGGACGCCGAGCGCGACGGCCAGGCGCGGGTCGCCTGCATCGCCACCCACCCCTTCCTGTCCGGCCAGCCGCACATGCTGCGCGCGCTGTCCGAGATCTTCGAGCTCGTGCGGGGCGACGACCGGCTCTGGGTGACCCGCGCCGGCGACATCGCCGACCACTACCTGGAGCACCACTACGACGCGCAGCTGGCGCACGCCCGGGCGCTGGCGGGGGAGGGTCCGCGATGACGGTCGACGACACGGGCGCGACGGTGTTCGCGCCGACGCTGGAGCGGACCAGCGACCGGCTGCGGGCGCCCTGGGCGCTGCCGGGCGGCAAGAAGCTCGCGGTCAGCGTGCTGCTGCACGCGCCGGCGTACGTCGACGTCGTCCCCGCCGGCGCGCACAAGCCGCTGGCGATGCAGGGCGGGGTCGGCCGCGAGACCGGCGAGCCCCGGCACGGCCAGGTCGCCCGGCTGTCCCAGTGGGACTTCGGCCTGACCGTCGGGCTGTGGCGGCTGCTCGACATCGCGGCGGAGGCCGGCGTGCCGGTCGCGGTGGCGCTCGACGCCGAGGGCGTCCGGACCAAGCCGGGCCTGGCCGCGCTGGTGGCCGAGCGCGCGGGCGAGGTCGTCGCGCGCGGGCGGGCCGCGAACATCGTGCTCGACCCGGCCATGACGGCGGACGAGGAGGCGGCGTACGTCGCGTCCTCGGTCTCTGCGGTGGCCGAGGCCACGGGCCGGCCGGTGACCGGCTGGTTCTCGCCCGAGCGCGCCACCACCCCGCGAACGACCGCCGTGCTGCGGGACGCGGGCCTGACCTGGTTCGGCGACTGGCCGGTCGACGAGCGGCCGCTCGCCCTGGTGGACGAGGCCGCCGGGCTGACCGCGGTGCCGTTCTCCCTGGAGACCGAGGACGTGTTCGCGCTCTACGCGCGCGGGCTGCCGTTCGGCGACTACGAGCGGGTGCTGCTCGACACCGTGGACCAGCTCGTCGCCGACGCCGACCTGCTCGGCGCCCGGTACCTCGGGCTGAGCTGGTTCGGGTGGGTGCTCGGGCAGGCGTGCTTCGCCGACGTGGCGGAGCGGGTGCTCGCGCGGCTGGCGGCGCACCCCGACGTGCTGCTCGTGCTGCCGGGCGACGTGCCGGCGCTGGTGGGCGGGGGCGGGGCGGGCGACGCCGGGGCGGGCGCCGGCCTGTGACCACCACGGAGGCCGCGCGGCCGCTGCCCGCGTCGCTCGGCTGGGCGCTCGGCTCCGGCACGATCCTGCAGGGCCTCAACTCGGCCGTGCTCGCGGTCGCGCTGGTGTCGATCGGCCGCGACCTCGGGGTCGACGACGCGGGCGCGCTCGCGTGGGTGGTGACCGCGCTGTACCTGTCGGCGGCGGTGGCGTCCCCGACCGGCGGGCGGCTGGCCGACCTGTTCGGCCCGCGCCGGGTCTACCTGGTCGGGCTCGTGATCGCGCTGGCCGCGTCGGTGGCCGGGCCGTTCGTGCCGTCCGTCGGCTGGCTGATCGCCGACCGGGTCCTGCTCGGCGTCGGTACGGCGCTGCAGTTCCCCACGGCGATGGCGGTCGTCCGGCGGCAGGCGCGGGTCCTCGGCGCGCAGCCGGCGTCCGCGCTCGGCGTGATCGCCCTGTGCGGGCAGACGACCGCGGCGCTCGGCCCCACCATCGGCGGGCCGATCGTCGCGCTGTGGGGCTGGCAGGGGATCTTCTGGGTCAACGTGCCGATCGTCGCGAACGCCGCGTTCTGGGTGCTCCGCGTCGTGCCGGCCGACCCGCCGCTGCCGCGCGCCGGCGCCCGGGAGACCCTGCGGTCGCTCGACCCCGTCGGCCTGCTGCTGTTCGTGGGCACGCTGGTGCCGCTGATGCTCGGGCTGCTGTCGCTGGACTCCTCGCCGCGCTGGTGGTGGTTCGTGGTGACCGCGGCGCTGCTCGCGCTGCTGGTGTCCTGGTCGGCGCGGTCCCCGCGGCCGTTCCTCGACGTGCGGCTGCTCGCGCGCAGCCCCGGAGTCTGGCGCACCTGCGTCCGCGCGGTCGTCACGTTCGTGTCGTTCTACGCGATCTTCTACGGCCTGCCGCAGTGGCTGGAGGTCGCCCGTGGGCTGTCTCCGGCGCAGGCCGGGCTGCTGATGTTCCCGGTGTTCGGCGTCGGCGTGCTGTCCACGCTCGTCGCGTCCCGGCTCGGCGCGCGCGTCCGGCCGCGGGTGCTGCTGGTGCTCGGGTCGCTCGCGATGGTCGTCGCCGGGGTGCTCGCGGCGACCGCGGTCGACGCGGACGCGCCGGTCTGGCTGCTCGTGCTGCTCGGCGCGCTGCTGGGGGTGCCGAACGGCTTCAACAACCTCGGCAACCAGCTCGTGCTGCACGCGTCGGTCGCCGAGCAGCACGCGGGGGTCGCCAGCGGCCTGTACCGCACCGCCCAGTACATCGGCGCCGCGCTGGCGTCCGTCGTCGTCGCGGCCGCGGTGGCCCCGGCGGGCGGTGCGGGCGCGGGCGGCGAGGCCGGGGACGGCGGGATCCACGCGCTCGGCGCGTGGATCGCCGGCCTCGGCGCCGTCCTGCTGCTGGGGTCCCTGGTCGTCCTGGTCCGAGAGAGGCGGCGCGCATGAGCCACCTGTTCACCCCCCTGCCCCTGCGCGCGCTCACGGTCGCCAACCGCGCCTGGGTGTCGCCGATGTGCATGTACGCCTGCGAGGACCCGGCCGCGCCGGGCGTCGTCGGCCCGTGGCACGCGGCGCACTACGCGCAGTTCGCGCTCGGGGGCGCGGGGCTCGTGCTCACCGAGGCGACCGCGGTGCTGCCCGAGGGGCGCGTCACGCCGCAGGACGCCGGGCTGTGGTCCGACGACCACGTCGCGCCGTGGCGCCTGGTCACCGACGCGGTGCACGCCGCGGGCGGGCTCGTCGCGGTGCAGCTGGCGCACGCGGGTCGCAAGGCGGGCCACTACCGGAACCTGCCGGGCGACGCCGACCCGGTCGGCTCCGTGCCGGTCGCGGACGGCGGCTGGGTGACCGTGGGCGCGGCCGGCGAGCCGTTCGGCGACTACGCCGCGCCGCGCGCCGCCACCGACGCCGACCTGCGCGACGTCGTGGCCGCGTTCGCGGACGCCGCCCGACGTGCCGTCGCCGCGGGGTTCGACGCCGTCGAGCTGCACGGCGCCCACGGCTACCTGCTGCACGAGCTGCTGTCGCCGGTGACCAACACCCGCGCCGACGGCTGGGGCGGGTCGCGCGAGGCGCGGGAGCGGCTGCTGCTGGAGTCCGCGCGTGCGGTGCGCGCCGTGCTGCCCGACGGGATGCCGCTGCTGGTCCGGCTGTCGGTGTCCGACGTGGCGCCCGGCGGGCTGGCGGCGGAGGACTCGGCGGCGCTCGCGGGGCGGCTGCGCGCGGCGGGGGTGGACCTCGTCGACTGCTCGTCGGGCGGCCTCGTCCCGGGCGCCGAGTACCGCCCGGCGCCGGGGTACCAGGTGCCGGGGTCCGCCGCGGTCCGGCGTGCCGGGGTGCCGACCGCCGCCGTCGGGCTGATCGAGGAGCCGTGGCACGCGGAGGACGTCCTCCGCCGGGGCGAGGCGGACGCGGTGCTGCTGGGCCGGGCGATGCTGCGGGACCCGCACTGGGCGCGGCACGCCGCGGTCGCGCTGGCCGACCCGGCCGGGCCGCGGGAGCCGCGGTACTACCGGGCGTGGCGGCGCACGGTGCTCGCGGGCTGAGGCCCGGCCCGCACGAGGCGCTGGGCCGTCCGGGTGACCTCCGGACGGGCGAACGTGGCGGAGTCCGCAGCGCGCCCGCGCCCGCGGCGGTCGGGCGCGCGCGCGGCTGAGCAGGACCGTCGCCGCGGCGGGCGCCGACGCCCTGGGCGGGCCCGGGATCCCGTCCGCCCGGTCGTCATTCGGATCACCCGCGAATCCGCCCAAATCGGCACAAAGTCACCCCTACGCTCGCGCTCGGACACGCCGGGACCGGGCGTGCCAGGGGGAGGACATCGTGCGGACCCGGCTGCTCGCGCTCGCCGACGTGACGGACGCCGACGAGGAGGCATGGCACCGGCTGGCCGACCACGCCGCCGAGCCGAACGTCTACCTCGACCCGCGGTTCCTGCTCCCGGCGCGCGACCGCGGGCGGGCCGCGGCGGACCTCCGCCTGCTCGTCGTCGACGACGGCGCCGAGTGGCTGGCGGCGCTCGCGGTGACGACCAAGCCGCTCGCCCCGCGCCTCCCGCTGCGCGCGGCCACGACGGGCGGGTCCTTCATGACCGGGCACGCCGACCGGCACCACCCGCTGCTCCGCGCCGGGCGCGAGGTCGAGGCGCTCCGGGCGCTGCTCCGCGGGGCGCGGTCGACGGGGCTCCCGGGGCTGCTGCAGCTCCAGCACCTGCCGCTCGGCGGGCCGGTCGAGCGCGCGCTGGCGGAGATCGCCGCCACCGGCGGCACCGCGGTGCTGGAGCGACGGCGGCAGGTCGCGGCGTTCGCGCCACGGGCCGAGGTCGCGGTGCCCGAGGTGCCCGAGGGCCCCGGGCCGCTCGTCGACCCGCCGCTCGCCTGGGACCACATGGCGACCGACGAGCGCCGGAACATGCGCCGCGGCATCCGCGGGCTCGCCCGCGAGACCGGCGGCCCGCTGGAGCTGCACGACGTGACCGACGACCCGCGTGCGGACGACGACTTCATCGCGCTGCAGGCGGCCGGCTGGAAGGGGGACGCCGGCCGGGGCGGCGCCGCACTCGCCCTCGACCCCGTCGCCGAGCGGTGGTTCCGCGCCGTGGTCGGCGGGTTCCGGCGGGACAAGGACCTCCGGGTCGTCCGGCTGGCCGCGGGCGGGACGACGCTGTGGACCGGGTACGCGCTGCGGTCCGGGTCCGGGTGGTTCGGGTTCCTCGACGCGTACGCCGAGGCGCACCGGCGGTACAGCCCGGGGTCCATCGGGCGGGTGGCGAACATGACCTACCTGCTCGCCACCACCGACGCCCCGTTCTTCGACCCGGCGTTCGACGCCCGGTACGCGACCGGCGCCCGGATCTTCCCGGCCACCCGCACGCACGTCGACCTGCTCGTCGCGACCGGCGGGCCGGCGGCGCGTGGGGTGCTGCGGGCGGTCCCGGCGGCGCGCCGCCTGGGGCTGGTCCCGGACTGACACGCGCCCGACCGCGGGAGCGCGCGTGGGACGCTGGGCGGGTGAGACTCCGCCGCCCCACGGTCGCCGCCGACGTGCCCGCCGGCTTCCACGCCGCCGAGGCCCGCGCGCTCCAGGTCGCGCTCGTGGGCGTGCTGTCGGCCGTCGAGCGCGCCGCCGACGCGCCGGTCCCGGTCGACGTCGCGTTCGAGGCGGGCCGGGACGCCGCGGTCGTCGTGCTGTGCCGGAACCGGGTGGTCGGCTTCGTGCCCGACGCCCACGCCGACGGGCTGCGGGCGCAGGTGGCGGCGGCCGGCCGGCGCGCGCACCTCGTGGCGCCGGGGCGGGTCGTCCGGGACGGGGGGCTGTGGCGGGTGTGGGTCGGCCCCGAGCCCGAGGGCGGGCTGCCGCCGGCGCCCGACGGGCTCGACACGCTGCCCGAGCCGCAGCCGACGATCCTGGGGGTCCCGCTGCGCCGCGACGGGCTCTGACGGAGGCCCCGCCCCCGCCGCGCAGCGCGCCGGCCTCACGCCCCGGCGAAGAACCCGCCCGGCGCGATCCGGTCGCTGAGCCGGGGCGCGTAGTGGTCGAAGAACACCCGCGCGACGAGCTCCCGCCGGCTGCCGACGCCCGCCTTCTCGAACACCGCCTTGAGGTGGTCCTGCACGGTCCACGGCGACAGGTGCAGCGCGCGGCTGATCTCCTGCGTGCTCTCGCCCTGGAGCACCGCCGCCACGACCTCCTGCTCCCGCCCGGTCAGCCCGAGCGCGGCGACGACGAGCGGCACGATCTCGGGCGGCCGGGCCTCCTCGATCGTCACGACGACCTGCCGCGGGCGGCCGTCCGGTCCCGTGAGCGGCGCGGCGTGCACCACGAGCCACTCGCCGGCGGGGGTGCGCACCCGCAGGCGCGGCACCGTGCCGAGCCGTCCGGCCCCGAGGGCGCGCGCCGCGGCGGTGATCGCGGCGACGGGGTTGGGCAGCGCGCCCCAGCCGGTCCCGCCGAGCTCCGCCAGCCGCACCTCCGCCGCGGGGCTGAGCCGGCTCACGGTGTCGTCCGCCTCGACCACGAGCACCGCGGGCCCGAGGACGGGGCCGGGCCCGGCGGCGGGGCGCTCGTCGGCGGCGCCGCTCGCCACGGCCGTCACCAGGCCGGCGCGTACGCCGAGCGCGATCGTCGGCGACACCCGGCCGAGGAACGCCGCCTCCGCCGGGCTGAACCCGCCCGTGCCGCCGCTGCGGTACAGGGCGACGGCGGCCCACGGGGTCCCCTCGGCCAGCGCGGCGGCCCGCATCTCGTGGTCGAGGGCCCAGTGCGGCACGAAGACGTCGCGGTGCCGGCTGCTGCGGCGCGGGTCGCCGCCGGTGTCGTCCGCGAGGATGCCCACGGGGCGCTCCCGCCGGGCGAGGGCGAGGAACAGGTTGACCTCGTCCGTCACGTACTCGTGCCGGAGGAACTCCGCGTCCATCTCGTCGCCGAGGTTCCGCTTCACCGAACCGGTCAGCAGGCCGGTGTCGGGGTCGACGGGGCCGAGGCACGCGGCGTCGAACGGCACGGCCGCACCGAGCAGCTCGCTCGCCTCCTCCGCGAACGCGCGCCACCCCAGCCCGGAGCGGGCCAGCGTCTCGAGCCCGCGCTGCACGGGCTCCGTGCGGAGCGTCGTCATGCTCTCGATGGTGCTCCTGTCCGGTTCGTCCGGAAAGCCCCATTTCCCCGGCGACAGCCGGGCGTGGGAGGAGCGGGTCGCGACCACCCAGGTTCCTGGGATACCGCGGCCGGTCCCGCGCCGGGACGCTCGTCGGCATGGTCACGGAGATCACGGCCCCCGAGCCGCTCAGCACCACGCTCCTCGACGAGCTCCGCGCCGCCGTCACCGGCGCCGTGCTCGATCCCGGCGACCCGGAGTGGGACGTCGCACGACTGCCGTGGAACCGGCTGGTCGACCAGCAGCCGCTCGCTCTCGTGGTCGCCGCGGACGCGTCGGACGTCGCGGCCACCGTGCGCTGGGCCGCGCGCCACGGCGTCACGGTCAGCGCGCAGCCGAACGGCCACGGCGCGAGCGCGGCCCTCGACGGCACCGTCGTCGTCCGGACCGCCGCCCTCGGCGACATCTGGGTCGACGCGGACGCCCGCGTCGCCCGGGTCGGCGCCGGGGTGAGGTGGGGGGACCTGCAGGTCGCGCTCGACGGCACCGGGCTGACCGCGCTCATCGGCTCCAACCCGGACGTCACGGTCGTCGGCTACAGCCTGAGCGGCGGGCTGTCCTGGTTCAGCCGCGCGTACGGCCCGGGCGCCGCGTCGATCCGCGCGGCCGAGGTCGTCGACGCCACGGGCGCGCTGCGCTGGGTGCGGTCGGACGACCCCGCGGACGCGGACCTGCTCTGGGCCCTGCGCGGGGGCGGCGGCGAGTTCGCCCTCGTCACGGCGCTCGAGCTGGACCTGCACCCGGCGCCGCGGATCTACGGCGGCCTGCTCGGCTACCCGGCCGAGGCCGCGGGACCGGTGCTCCGCGCGTTCCTGGAGGTCACGCGGTCCGCGCCGGAGGAGCTGACCGCGTGGTTCACGCTCATGCACCTGCCGGACGCCCCGTTCATCCCGGTGGAGCTGCGGGGGCAGTCGCTCGCCGTCGTCACGGCCACGCACCTGGGTGACGCCGAGACCGCCGAGCGGCTGCTCGCGCCGCTGCGCGCCGCCGGGCCGGTGCTGCGGGACACGTTCCGGGTGGTGGCGCCCGGGGAGGTGGGGCTGCTCGCCGAGGAGCCCGTCGACCCGGTCCCGGCCGTGCTCGCCGGCACCCGGCTGCACGGCTTCGACGACGACGCGGCCGCCGAGCTGCTGCGCGTCGCCGGGGCGGGCAGCGGCACCCCGCTGCTCCAGGTGCAGCTCCGGCACGTCGGCGGCGCGCTCGCCCGGGAGCGGGTGCCCGCCGCGGCCGGCACCGCCGACGAGCCGTACCTGCTCACCGGCCTGACGATCGTGCCGAGCCCGGACCTCGCACCGCTGGTGTCCGCGGCGCTGGACCAGCTGTTCACCACGTTCGCCCCGTGGAGCACGGGCACGGCGCCGCTCACGTTCCTCGACCGGGACGAGTCGATCCGGCGGGCGTACCCGGCCGCGACGGTCGACCGGCTGCGGGCGGTCAAGGCCGCGGTCGACCCCGCGGGGATCTTCCGGGGCAACCGACCGGTCGACGCCTGACGCGCGCGGCGCGCGGGCCGGTCCCCGGCAGGGGGGTGGACCGGCCCGCGCGCCCGCGCGTCCGGGGGGTCAGCGGCCCGCCGACGCCGCCCAGCGGATCAGCGGCCACTGCAGCGGCAGCCGGGCGAGCGTCACGCCCGCCCGCACGACGGCGCGGCGGCTCCGGTGCCGGGCCAGCCCACGCACGCCGTCGAGGGCCATCTGCACGTTCGCCGGGAACACGGCGGCCAGGAGCGCCGCGCTCGCGGGCCCCGCGACGCGCCGGGTGCCGGGGAGGGCCAGCCCGGCGGCGCACACCAGCTCGGCCACCCCGGAGACGACGACGAGGTCGCGCGGGCGGGGGAGTGCGCGCGGCACGGCCGGCTCGAACACCCGGGGCCGGACCAGGTGGACCACGCCCGAGACCAGGAAGGCGGCGGCCACGACGGCCGCGCCGCGGGTGAGCGGGCGGGCAGGGGCCGGTGCGGCGGCGGTCGGCAGGCTGCGGGTCACGGGCCCATCCTCGCCGGGTGCGCGTCCGCGGGCACCCGGGCCACACTGGGGCGATGACCGCGCGGCGCTGGGTGGTGCACGGACAGGTGCAGGGGGTCGGCTACCGGGCGTCGATGGCCGCGGAGGCCCGGCGGCTCGGCGTCGCCGGCTGGGTGCGCAACCGCGCCGACGGCACCGTCGAGGCGCTGGCCGAGGGCCCGGAGGACGCGGTGGCGGCGCTCGCGGCCTGGGCGTGCCGGGGTCCGCGGTTCGCCGACGTCACGCGCGTGGAGGAGCACGACGCGGCCCCGGAGGGGTCGGGGGACTTCACGATCGCGGGCTGACCGGCCCCGCCGGTTCGGTGCCTCCCGCCGGGTTCGGTGCCCACGAGCACCGAACCGGGCGGGGACCACCGAACCCGGCGGTGGCCCGGACGAGCGGGGCCGTCAGGCGCCCGGGACGATCACCGCGCGCCCGCGGACCTGGCCGGCGTGCAGCCGCTCGTACGCCTCCGGCGCCTGGTCGAGCGTGAACTCCTCGACGTGGATCGTGATCGCGCCGCGCCTCGCGAGCTCGACGACCTCCATCAGCTCCGTGCGGGAGCCCCAGTTGATCGCCCGGCCGTTGACGTCGAGCGGCACGGTCGTCTGGCCGATGCGCACCGCGCCGGACGCGACGCCCACGACCACGACGTCGCCGCCGACGCGCACCATGCCGCCGGCCAGGTCGGCGGTCGGCTGGATGCCGACGAAGTCGAGCACGACGTCCGCGCCGAGCCCGCGGGTCAGGCCCTTGACCGACTCGATCGCGTCGGGGTTCGACAGGAACGCGTGGTCCGCGCCCACCTCGCGGGCGAACGCGAGCTTGTCCTCGGCGACGTCGAGCACCACGACGGCGCTCTGGGTGAGTGCCTTGAGGATCTGGATCGCGACGTGGCCCAGGCCGCCGGAGCCGATGACGACGGCGGTCGTCCCCGGCGTCAGCCGGGGGAGCGCGGACTTCACGGCGCGGTACGGGGTGAGCCCGGCGTCGGTGAGCGAGACGTTCCGCACCGGGTCGAGGTCGCCCAGCGGCACGAGGTGCCGGGCGTCGTCCACGACCATGTACTCGGCCATGCCGCCGTCGGTGAAGATGCCGGGTGCGCGCATGCCCTGCTCGCAGTTCTGCTCCTCGCCCGAGGCGCAGGCGTAGCACCGGCCGCAGCCCCACGGGCCGTAGACCAGGACGCTCTCGCCGACCTCGACGCCGTGCACGCCCGCGCCGACCTCCTCGACGACGCCGGCGACCTCGTGGCCCAGGGTCAGGGGCAGCGGCTTGAAGGAGTAGTCCTCCGCGGAGGCGCCCATGATGAACTCGTCCGAGTGGCAGGCGCCCGCGGCGGTCACGCGCAGCAGCACCTCCGACGGGCCGGGGGTGGGCTTGTCGACCTCGACCAGCTCGGGGCGGGCGCCGATCTCGCGGTACTGCAGGGCCTTCATGGCTGCGACTTCTTCCTCCGGGGCGACCCCGGTGTCTGGTAGATGCATCCACCATACGCTTGAAGTGTCAACTACCAATCGGTCGGCATCTGTCGCCGTGGAGGGCGGCGTCGCGTGTGTCGGAGGTCACGTCTACGGTCGGAGCATGAACGTCGTCCTGATCCCGGGTTTCTGGCTCGACGCGTCCTCCTGGGCGCCGGTCTCCGCGGCCCTGGAGGCCGCCGGGCACACCCCGCACCCCGTCACGCCGCTGGGCGCCGGCGGCGCGGCGGACGAGGTCGCGGGCATCACGATCGCCGACCAGGCGCGCGCGGTCGCCGAGCTGATCGACGGCATGGACGGCCCGTTCGTGGTCGTCGGCCACAGCGGCGGGGGCGCCGTCGCCCACGCCGTGGCCGACCTGCGCCCCGACCGCGTCGAGCAGGTGGTCTACGTCGACAGCGGCCCGCTCGGCGAGGGCGGGGTCGTCAACGACGAGCTGCCGGTGGTCGACGGCGTCGTCCCGCTGCCGGACTGGGGCGTGTTCGAGGAGGAGGAGCTGGAGGGCCTGACGGACGAGATCCGCGCCGACTTCCGCGCCCGCGCCGTGTCGGTCCCGCCGCTCGTGGCCAACGGACCCCAGCGCCTGCACGACGAGCGCCGGTACGAGGTCCCCGTCACGGTCATCACGTCGACCATGCCCGAGGCGGTGCTGCGCGACCTCATGGCGAAGGACCACCCGTACGTGCGCGAGCTCGCGCGCATCCGGGACGTGACGGTCGTCGAGCTGCCGACCGGCCACTGGCCGCAGCTCAGCCGCCCCGACGACCTCGCGGCGGCCGTGGTCGCGGCGGTCCAGGGCGAGGCCGACGCCGAGGAGGCCATGGCCGTCCCGACATGAGTTTGCTATGGTCGACTTTAGTAAAGTCAGCCATAGTAAAGTGACCCATAGTCAGGAGGCAGGCGGTGGGTTTCGTCGGTCGGGCTCGTGAGCTGGACGAGCTCGAGCGACAGCTCGCGGTCGTCCGGTCGGGCACCCGCGCCGACGCCGGCGTGGCCGTCCTCGTGCGCGGGCGTCGGCGCGTCGGCAAGTCCCGGCTCGTGGCGGAGCTCGTGGAGCGCTCGGGGCTGCCGTCGGTGACGTTCCAGGCGGCGCGCGGAGCGCCCGTGGCGCAGGAGCTCGCGCTGCTCGCCGAGGCCGTCGCCGACTCGGACCTCCCGGGTGCCGACGTCGCTCGTGGGTCCACGCCGACGACGCTCACCGCCGCCCTCACGCTGCTCGCGGCCGCCCTGCCCGACGACGCGCCCGCCGTCGTGGTGCTCGACGAGCTCCCGTGGCTCCTCGAGCAGGTCGACGGCGGCGCCGGGGAGCTGCAGCGTGTCTGGGACGCGCGCCTGTCCCGCAAGCCCGTCCTGCTCCTCCTCGTGGGGTCCGACCTGACGATGATGGAGCGGCTCACCGCACCCGATCAGCCGTTCTACGCCCGGGGCACGGAGCTGGTCGTCGACCCGCTCAGCCCGGCAGAGGTCGCGGCGATGACCGGTCTCGGCGGCGGAGCCGCGTTCGACGCCTACCTGATCACAGGTGGTCTGCCCCTCGTCGCCCAGGAGTGGGAGCCCGGGGAGCAGGCGGCGGCCTTCCTGCACGCGTCGCTGGCCTCGTCCACCAGTGCGCTGGTGGTGTCCGGGACCCGCGTGCTGGACGCCGAGTTCGGCGAGGTCTCCCTGGCGCGGCAGGTCCTCACGGCGATCGGCGGGCGCGGCGAGCGCACCTTCAGCGGCATCCAGGGCGCCGCCCGGGGTGGCCCGATGAACGCCGCCAGCCTCACCGCCACGCTGCGCGCGCTCGTCGACAAGCGCGTGGTGGCGGTCGACGAGCCGCTCTCCTCCGCGGCCGCGCCGAAGAACCGCCGGTACCGGATCGCCGACCCGGCTCTCCGGTTCTGGCTCGCGTTCGTCGAGCCCGCGCTCGGCGAGGTGGACCGCGCGCGGCCCGACCTCGCGCTGTCCCGGATCGACCGGGGCTTCGCGGCCTGGCGAGGCCGCGCGGTGGAGCCGGTGGTGCGGGCCGCGCTGCACCGGCTGCTCCCCGACGCGGGCTTCCCCGACGTGTCGGCGGTCGGCGGCTGGTGGCCGAGGAGCAACGTGCCGGAGATCGACCTCGTGGGCGCGGCGGGCGCGCCCGGGCCGGTGCGGCTCGTCGGGACCGTGAAGTGGCGGGCCGGCACCCCGCTCCGTGGGTCCGAGGTGGACGCCCTCGCCGCCGACGCCGTCGCGGTGCCCGGGGTGACGGCCGCGACGCCGCTCGTCGGCGTGTGCCCCGCGGGCGCCGAGCCGGGGATGCCCCTGGCCGCCTGCTGGACCGCCGACGACCTGCTCGGCGCCTGGCCGGCCTGACGCTCCGGTCGTCTCACCCTCCTGCCAGCGTGGATGACACGTCAGGCGCGCGTCACCTACCATCGGCCGCGACCCGCCGGAGCCGCGGGCCGCGACAGGGGACCGCGGCGCGCCACGCCGCTCCGCGGCGGGCGCAAGGGCCCGCGTCGCGGCGGGCGAGGCAGGCGGACCCCGGAGAACGGCACCGTGATCAGGATCGGCATCGTCGAGGACGACGCGGCGAGCGCCGCGCTGCTCCTCGACCACCTGCGTCGGTACGAGAAGGACCACGGCGAGCAGTTCGACGTCACCCGGTTCGCCGACGGGGCCCAGGTCGTCGCCGGCTACCGGCCGGTGTTCGACATCCTCCTGCTCGACGTCGAGATGCCGGAGCTCGACGGGTTCAGCGCCGCCGAGAAGATCCGCCAGGTCGACCGGGACGTCGTCATCGTGTTCATCACGAACATGACGCAGTACGCGATCCGGGGCTACGAGGTCGACGCGCTGAGCTACGTCCTCAAGCCCGTGCCGTACTTCGCGTTCTCCCAGGAGATCAAGCGCTCGATCGCGCGGCTGCGCCGCCGGTCGGCCGACTACCTGCTGCTGACCGTCGACGGCGGCCTGGTGCGGGTCGCGACCGACGACATCGTGTTCCTGGAGTCGGCCAAGCACCGGACGACCGTGCACACCGTCGACGGCCGGTACTCCGTGGTGGGACCGCTGAAGTCGCTGGAGGCGGAGCTCGAGGGCAAGAGCTTCTTCCGGAGCAACAGCGGCTACCTGGTGAACCTGCGGCACGTGCTCGGCGTCCAGGGCAGCAGCGCGCTCATGGTCGGCGGGCACGACCTGCTGATCAGCCGCCCGCGCAAGAAGGCGTTCCTCGCGGCGCTCACCGACTACCTCGGGGCGCGGCACGCGTGATCATGGAGACGCTGCCGGACATCCCGCGGGTCCTCACGGGCATCGCGGAGTGGGCGGCGTGCCTGCTGTACGTGCTGCTGCGCCGCCAGCGGCTGCCGGTCCGCCGGCTGGTGCTGGTCGCCGCGCTCGCGCTCGGGGTGCTCGTCGCGGTCCAGGAGCTCGCGGACCGGCTGCCGCTGGCGCTGTGGTCGCTCGGCATGGCCGCCGCGGTGGCGGCGATGTACACCTTCATCGTCACGGCGGCGCGGGTGTCGGCGCGGGACGCGGGGTACTTCGCCGCCCGTGCGCTGGTGCTCGCGGAGCTGGTCGCGGCGCTGCACTGGCAGATGCACTGCTTCTTCTTCCTGCCCGAGGGCCGGCCCGGGGTGGCGTGGCAGGTGGCGTTCGGCGCGGTCATGTACGTGGCGTCGTTCGTGCTGGTGTACCTGATCGAGACCCGGCACTTCCGCCCGGCCCAGCCGCTGGAGGTGACGTCCGGCGAGCTCGCCTCGGCCGTGGCGATCGCGCTGGTCACGTTCTTCATGAGCAACATCAGCTTCCTCAACGCGAACACGCCGTTCAGCGGCCGGCTGGGGCTGGAGATCTTCTACATCCGCACGCTCGTGGACCTGTGCGGGTTCGTCGCGCTGTACGCGCAGCAGGGCCAGCGGCTCCAGCTCCGGGCCCGCGCGGACGTCAAGGCCGTCGACGAGATGCTCCGCCGGCAGCACGAGCAGTACCTGCAGTCGAAGCGCAGCATCGAGGTCGTCGACCGGAAGTACCACGACCTCAAGCACCAGATCGCGGTCCTGCGCGCGGAGCGCGACGAGGGGAAGCGGGCGTCCTACCTGGACGACCTGGAGGCGAGCGTGTCCGGGTACGCCGCGCAGGCGCGCACCGGCAACGGCGTCCTCGACGTCATCCTCACGTCCAAGAGCCTGGAGTGCGCCGAGAAGGGCGTCGACCTCACCTACGTCGCGGACGGCGCGACCATCGACTTCATGTCGGCGATGGACGTCTCCGCGGTGTTCGGCAACGCCCTGGACAACGCGATCGACGCGGTGATGGCCGTGCCGGAGCCGGAGAAGCGGCTGATCAAGGTCGCGCTGTACGCGACGGGCGGCTTCGTGCTCGCGACGTTCGAGAACTACTTCGACGGTACGCTGAAGACCGAGGACGGCGCGATCGTGACCCGGCGCGCGGACCGCGACCGGCACGGGTACGGGCTGAAGTCGATCCGGCACACGGCGGAGAAGTACGGCGGGTCGATGACCGTGAGCGCCGAGGACAGCTGGTTCGCGCTGCGCATCCTGCTGCCGGTCCCGGCGACCAGCCGCACCGACGACCCCGGCGCGCTCGCGCGCTGAGCCGCGCCGCGCCGAGCGCTCAGCCCAGCGCCACCCGCGCCGCCAGCGCCGGCGCCGACCGCTCCAGCACGGCCCCGCTCGTCCACAGCGACAGCGCCGAGGCGATCGCCATGTGCATGTCCAGGTACAGGTACGACCCGAGCCGCCCGCCGAAGTGCACGTCCGGCTCGTCCTCGGCGAGCGCGCGGTACTCCCGCAGCCGCTCCCGGTCCTGCGGGGTCGCGACGGGGTAGTACGGCTCGTCGCCGGGCAGGGCGAACCGGGACCGCTCGCGCATGATCACCGTGCGGTCCTGCGCGTGCCGGTCCTCGCGCTCCGGGTGGTAGTGCCGGAACTCGTGCACCCGGGTGTGCGGGACGTCGAGGTCGGCGTAGTTCATGACGCTGGTGCCCTGGAAGTCGCGGACCGGCAGCACCTCGGTCTCCAGGTCGAGCGTGCGCCAGCCGAGCGGCCCGGCGTGCTCGTCGAAGTACCGGTCGACCGGGCCCGTGTAGACCACGGGCACCTGGCCGCGCACGGCCGCGCGGCTGAACGGCTGCGACGCGTCGAAGAAGTCGGTGCCGAGCCGGACGTCGATCCGCGGGTGCGCGGCCATCGCCTCGAACCACGGGCCGTAGCCGCGGGCGGGCAGCCCCTCGTGGGTGTCGGCGAAGTACCGGTTCTCGTACGTGTACCGGACGGGCAGCCGGGCGATCACGGACGCGGGCAGCTCGCGGGGGTCGGTCTGCCACTGCTTCGCGGTGTAGTCCCGGATGAACGCCTCGTACAGCGGCCGCCCGATCAGCGAGATCGCCTTGTCCTCGAGGTTCGTGGGCTCGCCACCCCGCAGGCCCTCCGCCGCCTGCTCGGCGACCAGCGCCCGCGCGGCCTCGGGGCCCATCGCGGTGCCGAAGAACTGGTTGAGCGTCCCGAGGTTGATCGGCAGCGGGTACACCGTCCCCGCGTGCGTGGAGTAGACCCGGTGCCGGTAGCCCGTGAACGCGGTGAACCGCCGGACGTAGTCCCAGACCCGCTCGTTCGACGTGTGGAAGATGTGCGACCCGTACCGGTGCACCTCGATGCCCGTCTCGGCGTCGACGCTGCTCCAGGCGTTCCCGCCGAGGTGGTCGCGCCGGTCGATGACGGTGACCGACAGGCCGGCCTCGGCCGCGCGCTCGGCGACCGTCAGGCCGAACAGCCCGGCGCCGACGACGAGCAGGTCCATGCGGGTTCCTCGGGAGGACGGGGCCGCCGGGGCGGCCGGGTGGCGGGGCGAGCGCCCCGAGTGTAGGGCGCCCGCCAGGGCCCCGTGGCGACGGCCGACGACCCGTGCAGGTTGTGCACCGAAAACGACAGTTCGTGCAGGCGGGAGCCTCAGCGGCACCGACGGGGGACCGCGGGATCCCGCCGTCGCCGGCCCCTCCGGCACGCCGGACGGCGCACTCCGGGGGCCCCCGGTGCACCCCGTCCCGAGACCGCGCCGTGACCCCGCCGTGACCTTGCCGACCGTTTGTGCTCCCGAACCGACAGTCTTTCGACGCCCCGCTCCCAGGCCGCTGCCGCGCTGGTCGACTGGGCCCCGCGACCGCAGGACGAGGACGTCGAGTCACGGGTCGCGATCGGTTCTCCAGGTGCGCTGTGGCGCGCACACGGGACGCCGGCACCGCCCGACGAGGGCGCGGCGCCGGCGGCGCGCGAGCAGAGCCGCGAGATGACAAGGGAAGGTCGATGAAGACAACCATCACGGTGCGACGGCGCAACGGCGGGTACGTCAAGGGTGCGGCGGCGGTGGCGGGTCTCGCCCTGTTCGCCCTCACGGCGTGCTCCCCCTCCTCGTCGGAC
>Ga0164309_10000331_pt1 | contig 27133 bp, 38 predicted proteins | sample Whisoiple_247_MG_FD_109984 | JGI IMG/M metagenome (GOLD analysis project Ga0164309, IMG submission 109984) | Soil microbial communities amended with fresh organic matter from upstate New York, USA - Whitman soil sample_247_MG | ecosystem: Environmental > Terrestrial > Soil > Unclassified >...
ATCTCACCGTAGGGCAGCTCGCCTGCCGGGGCGACGCGGACGAAGTGGGCCGGCGTGCCGGGGTCCCACTGCTGGAAGAGAGGGTCACTGAAGTCCCCATCCGGCGCATAGTTCGTCAGGTCACTGAGCGTGAGCTTGGTCGCTGCGATCGTGTTGGCGGCTACCTTGTCACCAGTGATGGTGAGGGCCTGGATTTTGATCGCAGTAACCGCGTTGGAGGCGATCTCGCTTGCCGTGACGGCGTTGGCAGCGATCTCGTTGGCAGTAACAGCGTCAGCGGCGATCTTGCCCGCAACGACAGCTCCTGCCTTGAGCTCGGTGGCCGTGATGGCGTCAGCAGCGATCTGGTTCGCGGTGATCGTGTCGGTAGCAATATGCGCCGCCGTGATCGACAGCGCCTTGATCTCCGTCGCCGTAACAGCATCGGCAGCGATCTCTCGAGCCGTGATGGCATCGGCAGCGATCTTTCCCGCGGTAACAGCGTCGGCCGCGATGGTCGTAGCCGTAACTGCGTTGGCGCCGATCTTGCCAGCAATAACCGAGCCTGCGGCGATCTCCGTAGCCGTGACCGCGTCAGCCGCGATCTCAGACGCCGTGATGGCGTCGGCCTGAATTTCCCGAGCCGTGATGGCGTCGGCGGCGATCTTGCCAGCGGTGACAGCGTCAGCTGCGATGGTGGTAGCCGTGACCGCGTTGGCCCCGATCTTCCCAGCAATAACCGAACCGGCCGCGATCTCAGTAGCCGTGACAGCGTCAGCGGCAATCTCAGACGCCGTGATGGCATCTGCCTGGATCTCGCGAGCGGTGATGGCGTCAGCCGCGATCTTGCCGGCAACAACCGCATCCGCCGCGATCTTGGTGGCGGTGACAGCGTTGGCTGCCAGCTCGTTCACCGTGACGGCGTTGGCTGCGATCTCGTTGGCGGTGATCGTGTCGGCGGCGATCTCGGCAGCCGTGATGGCGTTGGCAGCGATCTCTCGAGCGGTGATCTGGTCCACTGCGATCTTGTTCGCCGTGATGGCGTTGGCAGCAATATCGGGACCCGTGATCGGGAACTTGCCCTCGAGGGCGTTGACGTCACCTTCAGCGGTCGTGAGCCGGGTGTTGAGACCCGGGAGAGTGACCGTGTTCAGGTTGTTGATCGCGCCAGCGTTCGCCGAAATATCCGACTCAAGGCCGGGGATCGTGACCGTGTTCAGCGTGTTGATCGAGGCCTCAGCGGCGTCCAGATCGCTCTGGAGAGCCGTCAGGTCGATGCCAGCAACTGCAGCCGCCGTCTCGTCGACCTGAGTCTGGAGCGCGGGAAGAGTCACCGTGTTGAGGGTGTTGATCGCAGCCTCAGCAGCATCCAGGTCAGTCTGCAGCCCGGAAATATCGATCGCAGCAACGGCAGCCGTGTTGGCGTCCACCTGCGTCTGAAGGGCCGGCATCGTGACCGTGGTCAGCTCGTTGACCGCCGCGTTGTTGGCGTCCAGGTCCGAATATAGCTGGGGCAGGACGACATCATTCAGGTTGGCGATCCACTCGTAGTTCGAGTTGAGCCCGGCCTGGAGGTCGGGGATGATCACATCGTTGAGCTGCTGGAGCTCCTCGTCGTTGCCGTCGATCTGAACCTGAAGGTCCGGAATAACGGTGCCAGAGAGGTTGCTCAGCGCGATCGAGGCGGCCTCGGTCTCGGCGTAGAGAGCCGGAAGCGTCTCGTTCTCCCACTCCTCTTGCGAGGCCTGCTGACCTGCCAGGATCGCCTGGAAGGTCGACAGAAGAGCCGCTTGGGTCTCCTGTGCGACGGATACCTGCACCCAGCCGCCCATCATCTCTTCAATGGTCTCGGCGGTGAGGCTGGTTGCGGTTGCCATGGGCTCTCCTTTCTAGAACGAGTCGACTACGAACTTGCCCACATCCAGGTACTGGAGGGTCGGGGCAGCGATGGTGAAGCTGCCGTCATCATGCAGCTGGACAATATGATCCGGACCGGTGGCGGTGTAGGTGCCGTCACCGTTCTGCGTGATCCGAAGAGTCGTCGCAGCCTCGAAGAGGTCAACGAACTCCTCCGGAGCGGGGAGCCGAGGCTCCGCATCCGGTGTCCCATAGAGCCAGCCCTCGACGAGGTTCACCAGCTCGGGTGTGGTCTCTGCCGTGTCGATGATGAGACGGGAGGAAGGCCGCGCGCCGGGGATGTTGATCGCCGTTGCCTGGAGGTCCCAGGCAAAAATAGAGGGCGTGGGTGTAGCCCCGACCGTCGCCCAACGGGCGTCCGGCGGCTTGAAGAGGGCGTTGTAGACAATATGGATCCGGTCTCCTGCGTTGTGCGCAGTGCGGTAGGAGAGTCCGAAACGCTGAATCCCTGGGTCTTCAAGCTCGTCAGGATATGTGAAGGCCTGTACTCGAGCTTCGAAGTCACCGATCTCCTGCAGGATCACCAAGCGGCGTCCATCGAAGTAGGTGTCAAGATTCTGCGTTCCGGACGCTCCCTCGTCCACATTGATCAGGCCGTTCCAGGCGACGCCCTCTCCCTCACGATATAGAACAGCGTGACTCACGCCGTACTCGAAGCCATGAGGGAGGCTTGCCCAGTCCAGCCGCGACATCAGACTGCCACGCCAGGAAGGACGCCGGGCCACGCGTCATCCGTGAACCACATGCCGTTGAAGCGGTCACGCTTGTTCGTGATGATCGAGAGGTTGACGACGCCGGCCGACGAGACCGAAGTCGACTTCGCAGCCGCTTCGTTGTTGTCGGTGAGGGCGCCGTACAGGGTGAACTTCGGCCGGAAACCGACGGGCAGCGTCATGACGTTCCACGAGCTACCGGCAGCCGGGGTGTCCAGGTCGAAATATACCTGGACGAGGTTGTTGAGCCGGCGGATGTTGGCGGTGTACTTGGCGGCGCCGGAAGGCAGAGCGACAGAGCTCAGCACGTTGCGCCAACCGGTGTCACCGACCTCGAGGATCCAGCCGGTGTTGTCGTTCTCGTCGACGCCGTGGGCCTTGAGCCAGCGAACCGCACCCGTGGTGCCGTCCAGCTGAATATAGGTCGACCCGACAGGTGCGGCGACGGTGCCCTGAGGCTGACCGACGCCTTCGAACAGACGACTGACCGACGAGACCCAGTTGGCTCCGTCGTAGCGAAGCATGTCGCCGACCTGAGGGACGGCGGGCTTCGGGATCAGGAGCGGGATCTGCTCCTGAATATCGTTGATGGCTTCGCGCTCCTCGTTGTGAGCCGCGACATGGGGATCGTCTGTGGAGACGGGATCCAAAGGCATGTGAATATCTCCTAGATCGGCTCGGTGAGCGGCTCAGTGATGAGGTTGGCCAGCATGTCGATGACCTCACTCTGTGTGGGAAGCGTGGGCTCCTGCCCATCGCGACCGTACAGATATGACTCGAGGTCCTCCAGCATGAAGCGGTTGACCAGCGTCGAGTCGATCACGAAGTGCGCCGTGGGCTTGAAGGTCGACGCCTCCGGTGGGACAGCGTTGATCGTCCACGAGCGAGTTGCTGGGGTGGGGACGCTGCCGGACACGGTTTGGTTGTTCCGTGAGGCCGGCGACGCCATGCAGTTGTAGACAATATGCAGCTTGTACCCGAAGTCGATGCCGTCGAGGTCGTTCCCAATGAGGGTCCTGTACGACAGGCCGAACGTCTTGCGGGGCTGCTGTGTCGCGAAGAGACCCGGCGACAGGGACTTGCTGCCATCGCAGGCAGCGAACTCCCGGGGCGACGAGTAGGCGTCCAGGGTTGCCTGGAAGTCCTCGTTCATGATGACGTCCAGGTACTTGACACCGTCGAAGTAGAGGGACTCCACCTCTCCACCGGACACGGACTCGTTGACCGAGATGATGCCGTTCCAGGCAACTCCCGGTCCCGTGCGAGGGAAAAGGACGCCGTGGCTGACACCGGTCTCGAACCGTCGTTCGCCGACGGGATTCCACTCAAGTCTGCTCATACGAGCGTCCTCCTTTCTATCCGCTGGTGCCCATCTGCTTCCTGCGCTCTGCGTTCAGGCGCTTGTTCCGAGCGTAGATCTCGGCCTTGGACATGGGCTTGGGCTTGGAGTTCTTGACGTTCGCGATCCTGATCAGAGTGAACAGCCGGCTGAGGTGCCAGGTCTCTGCGGGATGGAACGGAACTTGGAAGGCGCTCATCCAGTAGTAGATGAGCTCGGAAGTAATCGTCTCGCCGGACTTAGCCTCCGGCTGGATCTCATGGAACCAAGTGGCGGTCATCTCGGACGCCATGTAGTCCCGGATCGCCTCGACGTTCTCTTCCGAGAGCCAATTCAGCACTTCGCGGGGAACGTAAGTGCCGACGATCATGTGGTGAATGTAGGCCAAGGCCTCTTCACTGGTCTTCTCTGCTGGGCCGAGGAATGGTTTCTTGAATTCCGCTTCCCATTTTGAAAGGGAGACCAGAGAGTGCTCGAGCTGCAGCTCGAAGGCGTGAGGGTGAACGAACGTCTCGGAATCTTCATCCCAAAACTCGTCGCCCTTTACAGTAATGGTGAGCACTCTCTGGCCCCCTTTCATGATGTTGGTCAGACGACCGCGGTGACGATCTCGTAGACCTCTGCCGGCAGGGGCAGACGGGCCACGACAGCGGGGGCCACGGGGTCGGGCGCCACGGTGGCGTCCTTGCCGTACAGGACCTCCTCGATCGCCGCCAGGGCGGCTGCATCGACCTTGGTGCTGTCGATGGTGAGGTGGGCGGTCGGGCGGTACTCCTTGCCGGCGATGGTGCCGACGGCGACCGGAGTGGTCGACAGCTCCCAGCTGAGGCCCATGGCCTCGGGCGAGTCGTTGACGGTGGCACGAGCCCGCTCGGACGGAGCCGCGAGGCAGCCGTACACGAGGTGGAGCTTGTAGCCGGCGTCCTGACCCTCCAGGTCGTTGCCGATCAGCGAACGGTACGAGAGACCGAACGGCTTGCGGGCCTGCTGGCCGATGTAGACACCGGCGTCGAGCTCCGCGGAGCCGTCGAACTGCTCGAACTCGTCCGGGTAGGTGAAGGCCTCGACGGTCGCCGAGAACTCCTCCGCGGACACGAGGTTCAGGTACACCTGGTTGTCGGCGTACTGCTTGTTGGACTCAGCACCCGACGGCGACTCCGTGACGGTCGTGAGACCGTTCCACGGAACACCCGTCGCGTACTCACCCGTGACGTCGGGCACGTAGAGGACGCCGTGGTCGACACCGGTCTCGAAGAACCGCTTGCCGACCTCGTCCCACTTGAGCTTGGACATGGTTTTCCTTTCAGAAGAGGTTGAACACGAAGTGGTGGAGGTCATCTGCTACGTACTTGCGCTCGAAAGCACACCTCGGTAGCAGGGCAATCGCGTCCCGGATTACGGAATCCGGATCGGAATCGATCACCATGACTTGGTACCGCCAGTCATGACGGTATGGACGGTTGTCAGCGAACTGCCTCGCCTCAGAGTCGATGTCATACCTGATGCACGGGTACGACATCTCCGTGTTGGGAGGTGCCTGGAAGTAGACGTTCGGAGTCAACGACTTGAAGAAAGCGTGCTTCTCAGCCCGCCCCTTCGTCATTGTCGGCTCGTCGGCCATTGTAGACACCTCCCAACCGAAGAACGAGGCGGGGAGCTTCAACGGAGACGTCAGTGACATCCCACAAGCTCCCCGCCCAGTCGACGAATCTGATGGCGTGAAAATGTTCGTTGGCATACGCATCTGCGACGATGCTGATCGAGTTCCCCACAGTGAGATCGTTGTTCACGCTCTCCCCTTCTCGCAGTTGCCGGGTGTTCCGCAAGATATCGCCGTAGTACTGTTTCTCTACGATCGACTCTACGAAAACACCCGGCTTCTGCTCGACGGTTCCGTGGTTGTACCCGATAGCGCCATAGAACTTCGCCATCAGGGGACCTGAGATCAGGCCGTGTAGGCGAACGTCCAGTCGGCGTCCGTGTTGTGCGGGAAGTTGTAGCCCGCGTTCGGACGCGCCTCCACGTCGGTCGTCTGCGTGATCACGAGGTCACCCGCGGCCAGCTCGGTGTCGTCGAGCGGGTTGGTGACGTCGAAGTACTTCACGCCGGCGGTGTTCGGAACCGTGATCGTGTTGCTCTCAGCGTCGAACGCCGGAACAGCCGGGGTCACGGTCGTGCCCGAGGTCCGCTTGATGACGACGGCCGACTTCGCCTTGGTCAGCGCACCGGAGATGCGCGTCTCCAGCAGGTACTTCTGCTGGTTGTAGTCGATGTCGAAGTCGTCGAACATGGCCAGCTGGCCACCGCGGTCGGCACCGATGGTGTAGTCCGCCATGTTGACGATGACGCCGAGCAGGTCGGGAGTGTCCTCCATGACCTCGACGACGACGATCTCGACGACCCGCAGCGCCGCGGCCAGCTCGGCCTCGGTGTTGTAGAGCCGGCGACCGACCTTGTCCTTGATCAGGATCATGTCGGTGAGGATGTCGTCCGTGGTGAAGAAGGTCGGACGACCGGTGCCCTTGTAGTGCTTGCGGGCACGGAGAACCGACTCGATGATGCCGTCGGGGGAGATGTTCGCCGGCACGGTGACCGGGTGCGCGTACATCTCGTTGTCCCAGGCGATCGGGCGGATCTTCTCCTCGTCGATCTTGTCGTCGTCGTCGGGCTCACGACCGTCGCCGATGAGGATCGCACGCGCGAGCTCCTCCTCCAGCATGAGGCGCATCTCGCCCTTGAGCCAGACGACCACGTCGAAGTCCGTGATGTCGACGATGTCGTCACGGTCCAGCTTCTGCTTCTTGTAGACGGTGGTGGGCGTGGTCACGCGCTTGAGCAGCTTGATGACCTCGTCCTTCTTGAGGTTGCCCTTGACGTAACCCTTGGCTCGGGCCTCCTCCGCCGTGATGTCGGCGTGAACCGACTTGATGCGGGAGAACGGGCTGTGCTTGGCGCCGTCGAGCACCTTCGCGACCCACTCCATGCGCCGGCTGATGAACTCCGGCGTGGTCGTCACGTTCTTCGCGTCGGGGAAGAGCATGTCGATGTCGGTGATGCCGTAGTCCTCGGCGTGCGCGAGGAAGGACTCCTTGAAGGAGCCCATCTTCTGCGCGTCGTCGAAGATGGTCTTGATCTGGGCGTGGGACAGGGTCGGGCCCTCGGTCTTGGTCCCGTTGCCGTCGAACACGTTGCGCGACATGTTGTCGTTTCCTTCCTGGTGGGTGAGGTCGCCCTCGGTGATGGTGTCGGAGTGCTGTGCAGCACTGCCGTTGCCGGCCTGCTCGAGAGCAGTACCGATCATGTAGTGGACGACGTCCTTCTGCTTGTCGTTCAGGGAGTCGTAGACGTCCTGAACAGTCTCGTCGTCCGCGTGCTGCACCACAGGCTCCGGCTCCGTGACGGGCTCGGTCTGCGTGGGCTCCGGCTCCACAGGGGCCGGCTCCTCGGTCGGCTCAGGGGCCGACTCGGAGTGCTCGAGGGTGAGGCCGGTGTAGATGATGGCCTCGTCGTCGAGGGTCTCGATCTCGCCGTCGCTGTGCGCGAGACGGACCTGGTCGATGAGGGCTCCCGGATTGGCGCCCGAAAGCACCAGAGAGACCTCCCGGATGGCCCCGTGGAGGACGGCCTTGGCCTTCTCCACGAGCTGGTTGGCGTAGATGCTCAGCGCGGTGATGTCACCGTGCTCGACGAGCGTCTTCGCGTTCTTGCCCTGCTCCGAGTCGTTGAAGTACCCGTAGCAGTAGACACCGTCCTCACGGGACTCGAGGATCGCGTGTCCGAGCACGTTGGTGGGCTCGTTGTGAGCGTGCTGCCACACGAGCGGCACCTTCACCTTGTCCTGGTGCGCGAAAGCGTCACGAGTGATCGTTCGGCCGTCGGAGCACTTCAGACCCGCCTTGGTGGCGTAGCCGCTGAAATCGGCTTCCATTTTGACGGTCTCCTTTCGGTTGTGTGTCAACGGCTGTTCGATGCCGTCTGAGTGGTTGACTGGAACTGAGCGCGAGGCTTCTTCTGATGCTTCTGAGCATCAGCGATAGCTACCTCGAGCTTCGCTCGGATGTCTTTGGCCTGATCCCTCAGTGCCTCGACTTCCCGAGAAAGAGTCATGCCCTTCTCTTTCTCGTACTGCTCCTTGGAGGCCTTCCGCTTGTCCGCTTTCTGCTTCTCGGTGAGAGGCTTGTCCTTCTTGTCGCGGGTGTTGCGGTCAGCTTGCTCCTTCGGATCCGAGTCCTTCTGCTTGTCTTCCGAGGCAGAGATGCCGGCACGGCGCTTGGCCTGCCGGACTAGGGACTCGAGGGCATTCTTGAGCTCCTCGATTCGTCTTTCGAGTTTTGCCTTCTCAGCTTCCAGCTGCCTGCGGCGTGACGCTCGCATCTCGGCATTGGACTTTGGTCGGGCGTTCTTGCCCTCGTTGCCGGTGTCGTGCGAACTTGCTGCACGACCGATTGTGGCCTGAGAGGCTGCGGGACGACGACCTTTGAGCTGGCGGGTTCGGAGGTAGTACTCCCTGGCCTTCTGGGGATCGTAGACGGTGGCGTGCGCAAGCACGTTCTCCACCAGCTCCTTTCCCGCAGAGATCAGGGCTTCCTCATCAGGTGCTTGCACCATTGCCGAGGGCCTCCAAACTCTTGAATGCGTCGTCCAACGCACCATTGATACCTTCGAAGGGATCGAAGTCATCCGGCTCTGCCTCCACACCGGAGGCCGGAGCAGGGGCCGCCGGGGCGACTGCAGGATCGAGTGGAGCCGGCATGTTGCTGTTACGCAACTCGTCGGCCTTCGGATCCTTCGACGGCTTCATCCCAATGAAGCCACGGAACTCGTTGGAAGTAACGATCTCGTTCCGGGTGAACTTGTCTGCGATCTCGGCGAGGACCGACATCGGCACGATCTTGAACAGGTCGATGAAGAAGTCGACGGACTGACCCTGCGTGCGGGCAGTCTTGCTGAGGAACTTCCTCTTGATCTCCTGCACCATGGCGGTGAGGAGAGGGTTGATGGTCCGGTTCATGTAGTTCAGCATGGCCGCTTCCTCGGCCGTGCCAAGCATGATCTCCGGAGTTAGCCCCATCTGACTGTAGAGCAAGTCAGTGAGGACCTCGACCTGCTTGAGCAGGTTGTTCTCGGCAGGACGGTTGAGCTGCGTGATCTTCTCGGTACCGTCCGTGTAGGCGATGCCGTACTTCGATCCCTTGAGCTGAACCTCGATGTCCTGTCGACGCTGCTCCGCCTGCTTGCGGCGGCTTTCCGACTTGATGACGTACGGGAGCTGGATGATCATGTCCAGCTTGCCGGAGCTCGACTGCTCGTCGACCAGGTCCAGAAGCCCGAGCTTCCGAATAAGGCGCTGCAGTGTGGAGTTCGGCTCGTTCATCACCGTGTAGAGCGGGTTCTCGACGATCGCCACGGCAGACTTCGCCATGGTCACCTGCTCGCGACGGCCGGTCTGATCGTTGTAGAGGTCGATCCGGACATGCCGGGGGAACCACTGAACGATGCGACCAACACGCCAGGTCAGGATGTTGACGCTGCCGCCGCCTTCGGGATCCAGGTCGGTGTCGACCGGAACGATGGCGATACAGCCCTCGTCGAACATGGTGAGGTAGGCATCGATGAAAAATGCCTGGGCAGCCTGATCGATGTTGCCCTCCAGCTGCAAGCAGTTCTGCAAGCCGCTGCCCTTCATGTCCTCCTTGAAGCGCCCCTCCTCGTCCAGACGGATATGGCGGATGTCAACAGACGCCAGGTCCAGCGCCAGCCGAAGGTAGATGGCCGAGATGATGGACCGCTCGTTGGAGATATGGAGACGCACCCTGTCCGGGCGGGAACCGTAGGCCGCCCCCATGTCATAGGGGCGCTGTCGGTAGGTCTCGTTCTGGTCAAGAAATGCGTTCCAGGCGTGCTTCAGCTGTCCGAAAACGCTCATGGTCACCTCCTTTCATGTCTGTTTCGACGAGGGATCAGCTCTTCTGGGACTCCTTGAGCCTCTGCTGGGCAGCGGCGTCCTTGAGCTGGCGGTTGACCGAAGCGCGACCGACAGCAACGCCGATGGCGGTCGGCGGGGCGGCGATGGCGAGCATGGCGTAGACAGCCTTCTCCCCGGTGGTCAGGCGGAAGGCGGTCTGGCGGTCGGGGTCGGAGAGGGTCTTGATCTTGAGGTCGCCGATGGCCTCTTTCCGGTCACGACGGGACGGAAGCGCGACCTTGTCCTTCTTGATCGCCTTCCGCTCCTTCTGGTAGTCGCGGTTCTTGATCGCCAGTCGAGCGCGAGCGTCGTGGATGTCGTTGGAACTGGGGCGATCCGCATTGGTCACACCCCACTTCATGCCCTTGACACCGTAGTGCTCAAGGGCTTCCTGCGGAGTTGCGAACTCCTGAGTTGCCTGGGTCATTCGAAAGCCTCCTTGTTGGCCTTGTACGCGACGTAGGCGTCCATCAGAGCAGATACGTTGTCGATCTTCTCTTCCTGACGCTTCTTGTAGAGCTTGCGGTTACCGTTGGTGTCCACGATCGTGATGGCGTTCCCCATGCAGAAAGCCATGAGGATCTGGTCGAATATGAGCATGCGCTCCTCGGAGAGCTTCTTCAGCTCGCCGAGTGGGACCGACTCAGTCCTAGCGCCCTGGATGACCTTCTCGATCCCCCAGTCGCCGTTCTCCTGCCGCCAACGCTCGATGAACTCCTTCGCGTTGTACGGGTCGTAGCCAACAGCTGAGACTTCGAACTCTTCGGCGTTGATGTACGCGTCGAGATCGTCGTACACCTCCATCATGTCGAGGACGGTGCCCTCGAGAACGTGGAGGCTACCCTCGGCAATGAACTCGTCGTACTTCTGCCGCATGGCCCCGGGGAGCTTCATGAGCGTGAGCGACGAGATATAGCTGCGGGTCTTGATTCCGAACCGTCCCCGACCCAGAGGGAAGAGGAACGTGAAGGCACAGAAGTCATCACCCTGTGAAAGGTCCACGCCCATGGCGCAGGGCATCTGCCAGAACTTCTGCGGCCGGTGAGGAACTGTCTCTTCGTAGGTGAAGAAGTACGTGAACCCCTCCATGGGGATTCCGAACCGCTTCGCCAGGATGTCGTTGCGCGAGGCAGGGGCCTTCTCGGCCCTTTCGACATCCAGGTGGTAGGTCTCGTAGCTGACGGTCTTCCCGATGTTCGGGTTGGCCTTCAGCCACATCTCAGGCTGTCCCACCTCCTCCAGCTCGTCCAGCTTGTAGTGCCAGATCGAGATGTGGGGCGCATTGTACTCGCCCTTGAGGATCGAATGTAGTTCCATTTTGATGGTGTCGCCAGCACCTGCTCGGACGGTTCCTTCCGAGCTCACGGCGATGATGAGGTAGTCGTCCACCTTCGATGCGCCCTGCTCAATGGCGCCGATGACGTCCTCTCGGATGTCACCAGACAGCCACTCATCGACAGAGTTGATCTTGGTACGAAGCGACTGAAGCTTGTTGATGGACATCGGTCGCACCTCGAGGAGTGAACCGGTGAGGAAGTTCTCGATGCCCTTCTTGGTGGCCACCAGCTTCTGCCGGAGGGCCCTCGATCCAGTGGTGTTCTGGAGAGATCCCTCGGTGAGGAACCTGAACAGAGGTCCCCTGGCCCGCGTGATGGCGGTCCGAATTGGGGACATCACCTCGTCGGCCTGTTTCATAGTCGGCGCAGTGGTGATCTGGTGGGTGGTGCTGGTGTCGATGTTGAGGAAGTAGTTCTGGATCAAGGAGACGTACATCGACTTGGCGGCTCCTCGGGCCACGATCAGGTACTGCTTGTTGGTCAGCCGCTTCTTCACCGTCTTGGTGACGTACCGGCCTCCGTGGTTGTCGGGGGTGGGTTCGTAGACCTGACGCTCTACGAAGTAGTACCACCCGAAGATCTGCTCGGCCCACACCTTGAAGATCGGCAGGACGTGGAGGTCACTGCCGTCGGTGAGGGTGCACTCCTTCTCGCAGAAGCGCAGGAACCCCTCGATCGCCTGCTCGTCGTACCAGATGTTCGGGTTGGCGATGAGTGCATCGATGCGGTTCATCTCTGCAGCGATCTCCCGGTTCACCGGAATGTCACCACGAACTACCGCGTCACGGAACTGACCGTAGTAGATCGGAACCGCGTCATTGCTGAGCACGTGTCCGTCAACTTCGATGGTCGTCATCGCCAACCCTCCCTTCAGGCCTTCTTGGCGGCGGTCTTCTTGGTCGCCGCCTTCTTCGCGGCGGTCTTCTTCGCAGCCGGAGCTGCCTTCTTGGCCGACGTCTTCTTGGCAGCGGCCTTCTTGGTCGGCGCCGAGAACGGCTGCAGCTCGTTGACCTGCTCACGAACGTTCCGCGCGCGGGCGTAGTGGCCCTTCCGTCGTGCGTTGCGCTCGACGGCGTTGAGCTGGCTCACCTTCTGCTTGTCTTCCTTCTTCATGGGATCACCCCCTCGACTTGTAGTAGGCACGACCGGCCAGAACGGCCGCGGACACGACACCACGTCGGAGGAGCTTCCCGATCTTCTTGCCCACCGGCGTCGGGGCGATCAGGTTGTACGCCTTCTTCCCCGTGTCAGCCGTGGAGAGGATGGTGTCAACCTGCTTCTTCCCGGACTGGAGCTTGCTGGGCGAAGCAGACAGGCGAGAGTACTGCTGCTCGAGGTTCATCCGCTGAACGAGCTGCTGGAGCTCCTGGTTCGAAAGGGCGGACGTGTCGCCCTTCTTCCCGATCTTGGACGCGAACTCGGAGGCTCGTGCCTTGTCGGCGGATACGGGGACAGGAGCCCGCTTGGCGCGGGTGCCGCCCTCGTGCTCGGACTTGCGAACACCCCAACGCATCCCCTTGATCCCGTAGTGGGAGAGAATATCGTCGACGTTGTCGGGATCGGTGTCGCTCCAGGCGACGTCGGCTTCCATGAATTCCTCCCTCTTGAGGTCGAAGGTCGGGCCCTCCGAGTCACCCAGCCACAGCGCGATCTTGTCGAACTGGACGTAGGAAATCGGGTAGTCCCTGGTGTCCTCGTGCGCCGGAGAGCCCGGGTAGCCGAGGGTCAGATGCGGGGTCCACCCCTCGAACTGAGGGGTGGAGTTGAAGGCCTTGCTGACTGCCTCGTTCTGCAAGAGGAAGTCGCGGACCTGCTTGATCTCCTTGGCCCATGCCTTCTCGAAGAAAAGGACGTCGGCACCTTCGTCTCCGAGGGTCCCCCGCCGGTCGACCGAGAGGCCGAACCTGGTGAGGGACACATCGGCTACGTGCTGTAGGAACAGAGCGATCTTCGCCTGATCCTCCGGCGGGACCTCCTCGCCCAGGTACAGGAGTGTGAGATGTGGCACCTTCTCACTGGACACCTTCCAGACGTGATCGTCTACGGCAGGGATGGCGACGATGACGGTGCTGGTGGTTGCCATGCGACGTTCTCCCTTCGGGTGTTCATGCGGACCTCGAGCTCCTTGACCTGCTCCTGGAGGGAGTTGATGTGGAACGACGTCTGCGGCGGATCGAAGGCAAGCTTCACCCGCAGGAAGAGGTAGGTCTTCGCGGCGTTCTGCTGGAGCAGATCCATCGTGAAGTCTTGCCACGTCTCCTCGTCGCTCATGATCATGAAGCCGAGCTCATCACCAACGCCCAGATCGTTCAGGGTCGTGAAGGCCGCGTTGATGTGGGTGATGATGTCGAGATCGAACTGCGTGTAGGACGCGTCAATCCCGAGGATCTTCTTGGTCGTGATGAGAATGCTGTCTTCCATTGGGTGTCACCTCCTTCAAATCGCTTCTCATTTTGGCTTTCTCCGACTACCGAGTCGGCTTGATCTTGGCCAGCTGAGCCAGCGCCCTCTTGATGAGGGTGTCCCTGGCTGTGCCGTCCTTTGCCCTCTTCTCGGCAGCCTTGAGGCGCTTGATCGCTTCGTCAACGTTCACTCCCTTGCTGCCCGTGAGGGGCTTGGGGATGACCAGCTCGGAGAGTTGCACCTTGCTGGTGTTGAGGTCGACATGGCCGAGGCCGGCCACGCTGTTCGGGACGCCGAAGACGCCGTTGCTGAACTGCCAGATGTCCCACTGCCGGACCGGAGGGGTGTTCGAGTTGTTGTACCTCGGCACCCAGAAGAGAGCCTTCTTCTCCAAGGCTGAAGACAAGACATAGGGCGTGTATACCACTGGGGTCACCCCGGTCAGGTCCTCAACCTCGTCGCAGAACTCGTCTGCCCACTGCACGATCTGTGCGGAGGAGAGACGCTCCTTGGTCTCCAGGTCCAGCGCCGGACGGAGATCGCCGGGTACCGGCTTGGCAGTAGCCACGAAGAACGCTGCCTCACGGCGGGCGTCCCCCAGCTCAGGCCTGGCGAAGTGGTACGCCCCGAAGGGCATGCCGGCCTTCTTGGCCTCGGCGCGGCGCTTGGAGTAGTTCGAGTCCTTGAACCCGTTCCCCTCCGTGGCCTTGTGGTACATCCACTTGACGCCGTCCCGCTTGAGCGCGGCCCAGTCGATCGGGCCGGACTGGTGGTGGCTGATGTCGACGCCGTGGATCTTCATCGGCACGGTCATGACTTCTTCCTCCATGTCGGGATGCGCTTGAGCGCAGCGATGGCCCGCTTGAGACGAGTGTCCCGAGCAGTGCCGTCCTTGGCGATCTTCTCTGCGCGCGCGAGGCGACGAAGCGCCTCATCGATGTTGGAGCCCCTGGTCTTCGGACCGGTGGGCGGTGCCGGCGGGATCGGAAGGCCGTCGATGGTGGTGCTCCAGCCGGCGTACGTGACGCCCATGGCCCGAGCTACCTCATCGATCGTGCCGTTACCCACCACGCCAGCCTGGTAACGGCGCGTAGTGCCGTTGAAGTCAGTCGAGCGGATGGGGGCTGAGCCACCGACCGAGATAGCACGATGCCCGAAGTCGTTGCGACCTCCAACGAAAGAAACGGGAACTCCTCGAGGAGGATTCCTGTCGCTGTGCTTGGCCGACGCCGGCTCGGACTTCCACCCATCTTCAGCGTCAGCTGCACCGTCACCATCGAAGTCTCCTACGGAAGGGGCATTGAAGTACCCGCGTGTGACGAGCTGGCAGGTGCCAGGCACGTTTGTCTTCTTGCGCTCGGCGGCCTGGGCCGCCTCTTCACGGTTGTTCACCATGTCTAACTCCTCTCACCAGAGTTTGGTGTCGCCTGGTCTACGAACAACGAGCTGCCGGGGAAGGTGCTTCTCGGTGCCGTAATGGATGGCGTTGTGGGTTCGGTGTGTACAAGAAATGAGGAACTCGGGATCGATGATGTCCTCGTTACCGTTCTTCAGGTCTTCCGTCGACATGGGGTTCATGTGATGGATGTAGATACGGTCGTAGACCTCAAAGCCTTCGATCCCCAGGTCGCACCCTTGGTCCCGGGCGATGACATGGTGCCGAATTTGCTTCCACTCACGGGAGGCATAGAAGTCTTGGTTCATCCAACGGTCGTAACCGAAGGTTGCGTTCCCTACCTGGCCCCGAAGCTTGAGGTAGTCAAACCGCTCTTCGAACGACCCCAACGGGGCCAGCTCGGAATAACGCCTAATCATCGTGGCGCTGTTCCGGCTGGCCGCCGTAGGACCGCATAGCGGCGATGGCCTCGTCGTAGAGCTCCTCGATCCGCTTGGCCGAGTCCATGGCTGAAGCCTTACGCTCCAGCAGGTCAACCTCACGGAGCAATCGCTCCTGCTCGAGTCGTTCTCTTGTCGAGCCCAGCTTCGCATAGTGCGACAGAATTTGGCTCGACGCCTGACCAGCATCGATCTGGCGCTCGATCTCGTTGAGCGCCTTGTTGATGATCTGGTTCTCGCGCGCTTCGGGAGTCATGGCAGGCGGCCGGCGACGCGTTTGTGTCTTGGGCTGAGCGCCCGTGTCTTTGCGCGTGGACGCCATGACTCACTCCTTTCAGCGCTTGGGCTTGAGCGCCTCCACCATGAAGACGCCCTCACAGAAGAAGTGGTCGGTGTTCAGCGGGAACTCCTTGTCGTCGAGGACGATGAAGTTCTGCGCCTTGACCCGACCATCCTTGTTGACGGAGAAGATCCAGTCGATGTCGCCGTGGCCAGTGTTCTGCCACTTCTTGAGCTCGTCCGCCATCGTCGTGGTGCCCGGCACGTTGGCGGGGTTGCGACGATCGGACGCGTTGCGGTCGGCCGAGCCGAAGCCGAGGGCGGTGCCCCTGGCCTGCTCACCGAGCCACTTGCCCATGGCGACGTCGAGCTTCTGGTTCCATGCCCAGTGGTCGACTCCGTGGATGACGGACTTGGACCCCTTGGTCTGACCCTTGGTCAGGTGGTGCGCGACGGCGAGGTTGATCGCGCCCAGCTCGGGCAGCGAGTTGAACTCAGCGGTCACCACACCCTTGGGACCCCAACGCGGGTTGAGGTCGGGGTCGAGGTCAGCGTCCTTGTAGAGCTGCTGGCTGCCGGGGATCACCGGAACGAAGCCGGTCTTCCATCCGCCGAGGATCAGGTCCTCACGAACGGCGATCCAGCAGTCGGTCGAGCGGCCGGAGCCCTTGCTCTGCTCGCTCGGGACCCACGGGCGGTAGCCGTGCTCCTTCGAGATACGGACCAGCTCGTCGCTGGTGTTGTTGGCACCGGGTCCTGCCTCGGTGCCCATGATCCAGGCGTACTTGCGAGCGACTCCGCGGTCGAAGATACGCTCGATGTCGCTGGTGTGCTGCTTGGCGCTGTCGCTGAACTGAAGCGAGGCGTGCGCGACTCTGATTCGCATGTGTTCCTCCTTGTTGTGGTTCCCTTTGAGGGACTTCTCACGTACTTCCCAGCGGTTCAAACCGGGATTGTTTGCTCGAAAATTCCCTCCGGGGGAAAAATAGGGAGAGCGGCGATGAAGAGGGGGGGTCTGTTTTGCGAAGACCCCCCCTCCCCTATCGAACTTTCCGGTCACGCGGCTTTCGGCACACGAACCTTGACGTAGAACCCGTCGGCGTGATTCGCGATGATGTCATCCATTCCTTGATTGATGGCGACCGCCTGGTCGGCCTCGCTCAAGTCATCAGATGTGAACGTCACTCTGGCTAGGTAGCCAGGTGTGTTGTAGCCAGCACGGGCGTCCCATGCAAGCCACTCATCATACTGCGTCACCGGTGAGTAAGGGTTGTCGACTGTGGTCAGCATGTACTCATCCACTCTTCAATCCCTCCTTCACTGTGGTGACACTGATGCCTAGTGCAGCAGCGATCTCTGCCTGTGTCCTGCCCTGTGCAGCCATGGCCTTGGCCCTGCTCAGGTTGGCACCACTCATGAGTGTTGCCCTGCGTGGGGTAGCCAACTCCTTCACCTTGTCGATGTCAGTGTTGTCCAGGATCTGACGCAGCTTGTGGTTACTGATAGCACCAGCCTGGATTGCATTCCACTCATCCGGTGTGATGTCCACCGGTTCCTTCTTGGCACCCATGCGTGCACGTGCCTCAGCGAGAGCTTGACTCTGTGCTCTCTTGATCTGATCGTTGTCCATGTTGGGGTTGGCGGCCCGCTTAGCAGACACCACGGTATCTGCAAAGACCTGGGCCTGACGTTCACGAGGGCTGTTCCTGAGTGCGTTGTTGAGCTTCGCATCCAGTGACTTGACCTGGGCGTCATACACCTTGGCCGCAGAAGGAGAACGTTCGATAGAAGGCTGAGCAACCATGGCCTTACGAGCCTCGTTCGCCATAGCCTTCATCCTGTTCGAGTGGTCTGCATAGACCCTCTCAATCAGAGTTCCACCATCCTTGGACACAAGGGTATGGGCATCGTCTGTCTCACGAAGCTTGACAGAACGCTGGGTCTTGAACACAGTCTTGCCCGTGTTGGGGTCGACATAGTTCTCACCAGTCTCGAGCCACACCTTCTTGCCCGTAGCCTTGTCGATAGGCCCACCCTTTGACATGGGGTTGGCCTTCCGCTTCAGAACATCAGTGCGAGAGGTAGCCCTAGAGATCAGGGTTGCAGCACCTCCAGCACGACCGTCATCCCTAGGCTGGTACTTCTTCTGCAGAGCCAGGATCCCGTTCTCCCTAGAGGAGCGACGGTAGTCCAGGTTGTGCTTCTCTGCATCGATGACCACCATGGAGTGGCGAACCGCACGAGCCAGCTCATCAGTACTGGCCTTCTGGATTGTCATGTCCGTGATGAGGTTGGACACCAGACCCATCTGCTGCTGCTTCGCACGAGGCGTCATCTTCGGCATACCTTCGTAAGCCGGGTACTCAGCCTTAGCGTCGAAGTTCTTCAGTCGCTCCAGGGCAGGAGTCGACTTCAGAGCACCAGAGTTGTTGGGGATGACCAGGACTGAGTCACCATCGAAGTCAGCTCCAGACAGCCTTTCGGCCACCTTAGAGTTGATCCCAATAGCATCCTTGGCCTGAGGCCCGATCATGGCTCGGGCTTCGCGGTTCTTGTTGTTGACCGTCAGTTCGGGGATCTCGAACGTTCCACCGTGCGGATAGCGGATCAGAGCGACCCGTTCACCGTCGTTGTAGTTCGGTGCGTAGACCTCCGTGTCCTTGAGGGACTTGACGGGGAGGATGGCATGTGAGGCCTGCCGAGGCAGAGCCGCAGCCTTGAGGTGGACAGCAGCAGAATCCACGCCTTCCGAGTAGGACTGAAGGAGCTTGGCCTTCACAGCCGGGTTGGTCAGAGACAGGATCTCGTCCAGCTCTTCCCGCTTCCGGTCATAGGCCTGCTTCAGCTGGGCTTCAGCCAGCTTTGGGCTCTGCTTGGACAGAACCTGTGAAGCGATGCTCTTCTTCCAGCCTTCCCAGTCGCCTTCCTTGTTCAGGATATTTACAGCGCTGGTCAGCTCGGTGACGCGGCCCGTTTCATCCGTCTTGCCGATCTGGCTGGCAATCTGGGCCCCGAACGGGTTGTCCTTGTCGATATTTCCATCCGCATCCTTCTGAAGCGGCTTGAGGACAGTGTTGTCCTTGTCGCCGATCATCGGAGTGTTCTTGCTCTTGTTCGTGTTGAACGCAACGTCCACACCGTCGGGAAGGTCGTCCTTGTAGACAGCCATACCCTTCAGATAGTGCGTCCCATCCACCATGATTCGAACCTGAGCGTAGCGCGACGAACCGAGGGAAAGGTCCTCCACGCCAGGACGAATGTACATGACACCGTCTGCATCCGCGCCTCCATCTTCCTTGTAGATGACAGAGACACGGGACGAGTCAATCGACTTGGGCGGAAGGATGCCGAAGAACGTGCGTCCTCCGTCATTGGTCTTCTGCTCAATCTGCCTGATGTTGCCCATGTTGGTCTTGACGTCGCGGTAGGTCGTGCCCGGAGGGCAGAGGACCCGAATCGTCGTCTTGTTGCCGGAAGCGGTGCCTTGCTGCTGCACCTGAACCTTCAGAACCGAGTAGCCCTCGTCCTTCAGGATCGCTACGGCAGAGCCGAGCTTCTCGTTCGAGATTCCGCGAGTGGTAGCGACACCCTTACCGATGTCGATGTACGCACCCTTGTCCACCTCCGCTCGGAGGATGTTGGCGGTCTCGGTGAGGATGTCTTGCTTGTCCTGGAGGTGCCGGGCAAGGAGCGAACGAACGGAGGACTCGTTGATCCCCATCTTCTCGCCAATGGCGACGTTCGAGTACTGCTTCTCCTTTAGCTTGACCGCAGTTGCCACGTCCTCAGCGCGCTTGGCGTTGATCGCGATGGTGTTGGTCTCGCGGAGCTCCTTCAGCGTCATGCCGAAGCCCCGAGCGATGTCCGTGTCAGACATGCCCTTTTCACGAAGTCCAGCAACGTTGTCCAGGAAGGACGCGCTACGGGAGTACGTGGTCTTGCCGGAGCCCCATGGATAGCGCCCCGACTTGCGGAGCACGCCATAGTGGGCCAGGTAGTCATCCTCGTCGAGAATCACGACAGCTCCGCCTCCTTCCGTTCGCGCATGAGCTTGTCGAAGTACTTCGCCTTCTCCATCATCCTGAACACGACGTCCGGGTCGACTTCGAAGACTTGAACCTCATCGTTCTGGTAGATGCGTGCCTCCATCTCGATGTCGAACGGCGAGAAGCCGTACTCGAGGCAGAACAGAGTGCAGTAGAGCTCGAGCTGCGTGACCTTGGCCGGCGTAACACCGGTCTTCAGGTCGTGGACACGAAGGTGCATCTTGGACATCGTGAACTTGAGAGCGTCCGCGGTCCCGAAGAAGTTCTCCGAGTAGAACAGCGGCTGCTCAGGCGTCATGCGGTAACCGATGGCGTCGTTCACGTACATGTTGAGCGTCTTGGGTGAGCGGGGCAGTTTGACGCCATCACGAATAAGGCGCATGGCCACATCATGTAGGCGGTCTCCCTTTGCCGCAGCTTCCTGTGAGGAAAGCACGCGAAGGAACTTGTCTTCGTCGTAGTTCACCCAGTGGTACTGGCTTGGACTCAGTCGAGCATGCAGTCCCTCGAGACTACGATGCTGATTGAGAACGAAAGGCCGTTGCAAGGTCATGAAGGACTTCCTCTTCATTTTCGGGGCAGATCATCGCCGAGAAGGACATGTCGTCCAGCGTGGCGATGTACCACTCTTGGTTCGGTTCGTACGGAGCGTCGATCGAGGCCTTGACCTCGAGCACACCCCAGTAGCGCCTCCACAGGATCGTGAGATCCGGGAACCCTTGAATGTAATCCGTGTCGTTCTTGAGGATCACACAGCCGGGGAACATCAAACGGAGGCGCTTGATCAGCAGCCCTTGGTACCTGGACTCGAGCATTGTTGCCTCCATTCGCGCGAAAAAGAGAGAAAGTGGGTTTGGTTATAGCCACTCCTTCTATTATATGGCGCGAATGTGACGCGTGGTAATACCACATCACTGCTCGAACAGGCGGAACTTCTGCCATGTCGGGAAGACAAACGTCTCTTCCGTCACACACTTGATCACGTCCTGCCAGTACAGGCCGTTCCGAACACAGATCTCCTTGATTGAGTCATACACCTCCTCACTATCCAACTCGATGAACGTTCCGCGTGCTGCGTGGAACTCTTCCATGCGGAACTGCTTGTGGTACTTGATGGCGAACCATCGTGGACGCCAGAGCAGGTTGTCAGCTCGACAGTTTCTCTGATCACCATCCAGGTGGATAGGTGTGTCGAAGTGATCTGCATCTGGCCTGGGTACGAACGCTTCTGCCACGATCCTGGATACGGACCTGGTGAACAGCTGCTTGTTCTCGTTGTACAGAGAGATCTTCACAATCCCCTGACCGTTGATCGACAGCTTGCGGGTGACTCCTGATCGCATGTTCGTGATCTCACCCAGCTCGCTAACGGCGTAGTCAGGGAACTCTTCCAGCTCTACCCATTGTCTGAGCATGACCCTCCTTTCAGGGCTGATTTTGTTCTGCCAAGATTCCGCAGTGAAACTCCCTCTACTCTTCCCAACTTAATACTATAGTATGAAAAGAGTCGCGTGGGAAGTAAGTATCGGCCTTGTTTTTGGCAGAATGACGGGTTTTAGGGGGTCCAGAGGCCTGTAGAAGCCTCATTGAAGGATTTTTTGTCGTCCAGGGCCCTTGCAACCGCCAGATCGATGAACGACTGGGAGATCAGCCGGTAGTAGTGCAGGTCGGTGAACGGCGTATTTAGCCGGTCGATCCGTCCGTACGACTGATGCCAGTGTTTGTAGCTGTAGGTCATGGAGTAGTGGCACACCGCGTCGGTAGTGATGCAATTCCACCCCTCACTTCCCGCGGCGTACTGAACTAGGTACACCCAGTGGTCACTCGTCGGTACTGGTTGGTGCTTGTGACCGTTCCACTCCGCTACCTCCGGGAAGGTCTCCTCGGTCTCCCATGGCGGCGAAGCGAGATTCCTGAGCTTCTCGAGCTCGTAGTTGAAGTTGTAGAACACAATCAACTTCGGGTGAACCTGTGTGAGCGTCTGGACAGCTGCCAGCCTCGTAACGTCGGAATTGACAACCTTCCTCATCACAGCGAACAGCTCGGCTACGTCCCGAATCGGACGTTCCTCGTACGGGTGCCATCTCTTCTCCTTAACCAGCTCGAAGAGCTCCTTGTTGTAGCTGACCTCTACGTCGTGCTGGATCCGTCGGGTGTGTCGCTCGTACGGCATGTGGACGAGTACATCTCGCCTGTGCTTAACAAGCGTGCCAGTTTCGAGATATCGATCGACCTTCGGGAACTTAGAGAAAGTGTTGTATACAACATGGCGCTGCTTGAATTCAGTACGATTCTTGTACCAACCGTTGGCAACAAACACAGGGATGTAGTCAAGCCACGTGTCGCCCGGCGTCGCGCTGAGCATAATCCACTGGTTAGCCTTGGCAAGCTTGATGAACGTACGGCTCCAGGCTCCACTACCCACAACACGTTGTTCGTCAAATATGAAGAATGCATCCTTGACCTCCGCATACTTCTTGATGTTGTTCCACGTATCGACGGTCAGGTTGATTCCGTCGAGGCTGTCCTGGTGCGTACCAAGCCCGATCTTGTTGGCGTCCTCATGCCAGTCGAGCTCATCACGCTTCTTCTTGGTGGTGAGGATGTAGATATCTCGCGGCTCCTTCATGGAGGGGATGTTCGAGAGATCACCCCCGCACACCTTCTCGTAGAAGTAGGCAAGAGCCGTGATGCCCTTGCCTACTCCCGTCCCACCGTAAAGGATCTTGCCGTTATCGAGCTTCTCCAGCACCTTCCTCTGGTGTGGCTTCAGCTCCACGCGCATGTGCGGCCATCCTTTCGTCGATCGATGCGATCATCTCGTGCAAGATGAAGGCGATCATCTCGTCGGTGAACTCGGGCCAGTCATCCGCATGGATGAGCTCGAAGCGCCAGTAGTACATGGCGTCGTGCCAGACCTCTACCTTGATCTCGTACCAGTCGAGGAGGTTCAGGCCCTCGTCGAACTCTTCACTGCGGAAGTCCTGCTTCCGCCCCATCGAGGCGTAGACCTTCTCCCACCTCTTGTCTCTGATTGTCATGCCACTCCTTCTGCTCTCTAGCGTGCGCCTCTACACAGGGCGTACAGGGGTATTCGCCCTTACGCTTGTGCCGTGCGTACGCAGCATTTGTCCCACATGGTTTGAGCACACGACCCTTGGCCTGTGCTCGTAGCGGCTTGCGCCTCTTACGGGATCCGTCCTTACGAGGAGCGCGGTAGTCGGCCAAGATTCGGTACACGGTTGACTCGCTGATGGAATATCGATCCACCAACTGCACAACCTTGAAACCATCCTCGTAGTCGACTACCAGCGCCCTCTCTTGTGCATCAGTGAGCGCCTTCTTCCACGTCACAGCACACTGCACCCCACGATGAGAGTCATGAAGAGCAGCACGATGATGGCGAAGAAGGCCTTGGTGAGGAACCAGAAGCCATGCCAAATGACTCCCAGTGTCCACCTCACCATTCCAACAGAGCTCCGCTCCCCGTGATGATCCAGTGAAGGATCACGTACACGAGGAACCAGAAGCCGATGCCGGCGAGGATCGCCATGAGGCAACCCCACTTCGTGCCGGGCTTGTGGATCCAGTGCTGCTCGAGCTCCGGGTGGACGCCGTAGAGCGCCATGGTCATCTCTGCGTCGGCCTTGCAGTAGTCGACGTAGTTCTTCGGGTCTGCCGGGATGGGCCCCAGCGAGTAGAACCCCTTCTCCGGCTCGATGAAGAGCTTCTTGTAGTCGGGACCTTCGGTGAACTCCTTGGTGAACTCACCGGTGACGATGACCCCCTCGTCGGTGGTCTCGACGTTGACGACCGTCCCAATGGGTCGGCCACCGTAGTTGATGTTCTCGATCTTGTTCGGGTCTTCCTTGTAGGGCCACAGGAACTTGAAGAGGCTCATTGTGGTATTAACCTTCCTTGCTAGCAGTGAGGGTGGCGCGGAAGACGACATAGCGCGGGTCCATGTCGAATGGGGTGACGATCTCCAGGTCGATCCCTGGCTCGATCTTCTTGTAGCCGGCGTCGAAGAGCTCCTTGGTCCAGTCGGCGATCTTCTCTCGAGCGATGGCTTGCATCTGCTCCTGAGTGAGCTCGTCCGTACCCACCTCGAACTCCTTGGTGAGTCGGATCATCTCTCCCACGATCTCACCGCTTTCGACGGCTTGCCGAGGCCTCGACTCGGAGTTCAGCCATGGCCGTGAGACAACGAGCTCGAGCCACCAGCAGATCCGCGAGGACGTACTCCCCCGAAGTGAACCGAGTCCAGTACCAGACGTTGATCTTGTCACGTTGTTCCTCCGGGTATTGGTTTGCGATGTCGTTCTTGACGTGCTTGATCTGCATGTCGATCTCGAGGAGAGCCTTGTTGACCTCGTCGTAGAGCGTGTTGATGTTGTGCATCAGTTGAACCTCTTTCGTGGGCAGGACTTCTTGTGCTGCTGTCCCCAGATGGGGGCGAAGTTGAACTTGGAGATCACCTGCACCTTGCAGTGCTTGCAGACGAACTTCTTGCGGGGGGTCTCACGCTTGGCGTAGTTCACGGCTTCTTCTCCCAGATAAGCGACACCTCACGGAGGCGCGCAGAGTTGATGATGGTGAGCTCGGGGTCGTCCTTACCCTTCGCAGACATGACGTCAGTGAGGGACACCCTTGCGTCGAACTCGTCAAGGTTGACGTCGAAGCTGGGGTGGATGAACAAGTCCATGGACACCTCCCCCGTCTCGATGTCGCGCTTGAGGTTCTGCGCGTACCCGAGGATCTTCTCGTGGTTGAACCCCGCGGTGATGGGGATGCGCGTGTCCTTGTCGTCGATGTAGATGGAACCCTTCATGGCCATCGTCTTCATCCCGTCGAACTCGGCGCCTTCGACACAGATTGCTTTACGCATGTGGTTCTCCTTGTGGTATTTAGTCGCTAAAAGGGAGAGGGCATGTAGCCCCCTCCCTCTCAGCGCATGCGGGTGGTTAGTCGTCGTCCTTGGGCGGATCGACGATCTTGCGGAACTCGAGAAGCGTCTGCATCTCGTGCTTGATCATCGGATCCTCCCAGTTCGCGTACTTGGCGAGGATGTCGTACTGCTGGGCGAGCAGGCGGTACTGCTTCTCCTGCTGCTTGGAGACGTACTGCGCCAGAGCCGACAGCAGGATGACCTCCCCGGACAAGACCATGGTGAGGGTCTTGTAGATCTTGACCTGCTCCTGGAGCGTGGCCGGCCGTGCCATGAAGTACTTGAACATCAGAAACCCCTAGCGATTCCGTCAGCGATCTTGCGGGCGTGGCGAGCGAGGGTGTAGTAGTCGTCCTCGTTCGGGAAGATCTCACGCGCCTGCTTCAGCGCGTAGTCGTTGAGCCTCTGCCGATCGGTCAGGAAGTCCGGGGCCGCTGCGACAGCCGGCTTGTCCTCCTGGATGCGAACGGTGGGGTCGTAGTGCGGGATCCGCATGTGGAGCAATCCGAAGATCGCTCGTTCGGCCTGCTCGGGGGTGTGGAAGTTGCCGGGCACTGGGTCCAGGTCAACATCGATCTCGAGGGTGATACGCGTGCGCTTCATTACGGTGTCCTTTCGGAACTATTGATGGATGAAACAGAGAAAGACAGAGAGCCTGTGCGTGGGGCACAGACTCTCTAGTCTCAGAGGCTCGTGATGTTGAAAGCGGGTGACAGCAAGTCAACCTCGGCGAGGAACAGAGCGGTGATGTTGTCGTTCGTCATCTCGATGCCATTGTACTTTCCGGTGATGGCCTTGCGGAACAGGCGGTTGTAAGCCTTCTTGGCGATCTTGGGTTCGATCGTGGGGAAGGCCTCAACTACCTGAGCCTGCATGGACAGGTGGAAAACGGTGGCAAAGGTTCCGACGGCGGCAACAGCGACAGTGATGTTCTTGGCGGTGTTGTTCATGGTGGGTCCTTTTCAGTGGTAGGGGTCTCACCATAGGGCGTGTGTTTCTTGCGACCCTTAGGTCTGTTGGATATGGCGAGGAGCCGTTCCAAAGAAGCCCAGGTTCAACGACTGCCGTGTGCCCCACTCAAGAGGGGTGACTCGGTGCAGCAACCAGTGCGGGAAGATAAGAACCGTCCCCCTGGTGCGTGGCGCCTTGACCGAATGCGGGTGAACCACGAACTCGAGGTCCCCACCGCCGTACTCGCTCGGGTCGGTCAGAAGAGCAACCGCCGTCATCTGCCGGTCCTGTCCCGGCGCGCCATCCATGTGCAGCTGGTAGCTACCACCGATGGTGTAGGTCTGCATCCAGGCAGCGGTCTCACCGCGGAGGGTGTACTGCCAGTAGAGCTCGTTGAGCACGAAGCCCAGGTTCTCCATCGGAACGACGCTCCGAGGGATCGGGTAGAGCTCCCGCGTCACCGCGTTGCAGTGCTCGAACTCGTAGGGCTCCTGGGTCATGCCGTCCTGGATGATCGAGTCACACAGACCATCATCGAGATATCCCTCGCTGATGAGCACGTAGGGCTGCTCATTCGGAGACATGAACTCCGGCGTGCGCTTTGCTGCTGCCTCGAGATAGCTCTTCGAGGGGAACGTACTGAACTTGTCCATTGGAGTCCTTTCGAATTTAGGGTGGAGAGGAGGAACCGGGGTCGAAGCGATTCCCCCTCCCCACGTCTATTCAGCAACCAGCACGACGTTGCTGCTGTAGTGCCCCGTGGCAGGATGGTAGTTCTCGCAAGTCACGACAACGAGTCGCGGCTTGCTGGCCGGTGAGAACAACCTCTGGGCCTCTTCAGCTAGCTTGGTCTTACTGATCACCCTGTTGCTTGTGACGGTGTACCGCACTCCGGAGACACGAAGAGTCGACCCCAGGGGAACATCCTCGAGATTGTCGAGAGCTCCACCCCCGTCATGCACGGTATGACCAACAAGCAACGTGGTGCCGCGGCTGGCACCAGCTTTGGAGCCCCACCACCCCAGGACTCGCGGATCCGCCGGCGGCACAAGCGTGCCCCCATCCAGATGGACGGGGACGACCGGAGCATCGATAACCCTTCGGAAGTTGAATCTCCGTGGGATAACGGGCTGCCGATCCACTTGCCGCTGGGGCTGGACCTGCTGTATCGCTGGAGTGGTGGGGGAACTTGGTGAAGGCGAGCTCTGTTGAGGGATTGCCGAACTGCTACAACCCCCGAGGAGAACAGCGCACATCACCCCCAACAGAGCCCGCCTCATGTCACAGCCCCGCGTCGATGACGGTGGGAACTGCAGCCGGCTGCTGAGGTGCCGGCGGGTTGTTGTGCGTCACAGGAGGAGTGTTCGTCGGCGGGTTGTCCACCGGCGGGTTGTCCACCGGCGGGTTGTCCACCGGCGGC
>Ga0164309_10000333_pt1 | contig 27052 bp, 23 predicted proteins | sample Whisoiple_247_MG_FD_109984 | JGI IMG/M metagenome (GOLD analysis project Ga0164309, IMG submission 109984) | Soil microbial communities amended with fresh organic matter from upstate New York, USA - Whitman soil sample_247_MG | ecosystem: Environmental > Terrestrial > Soil > Unclassified >...
GCCGCCTGCGCCACCGCCCGTGTCCGGCTCTGCGCCGGATCCCGAGCCGCTGGTGATGGCCGAGCAGTGGCGGTTCCAGCTCTTGTTCCAAAACGGCGCGCCGCTCGTCGAGCGCGTCGAGCCACAAACTTTACCGAAGCCGGTGGCGACTCCGCGGCGCATGGGGCGCTTTGCGCTCGAGCTTTGGATTGGCCACGAGCTGATCGATCGCGTGCGCTTTGATTTTCCAATGATCGCAGCCGAGGAAGCGCCGGGCACGACGCGACGCCCGTTGCACGACACGCCGAGCATGTCCGCCAACGCGCTCGCGCGCGTGATGGTCTCACTACCCAACAGTCCGCGCGCCACGCGCTTGATGTTGGTTGATCGCGCCACGAACAAGTCGCAAGAGCTGCCCTGGCCGCCCGACCAAACGCAAAACACACCTACACCGTCTGCGCCGCCATCGTCCGCGTCCGCCCCAGCGCCGTCATCATCGGCACAAGGCGCCCCCAAAAAACCCGGCGGCAAGTAGCGCGCTCACCGCCCCGTCTTTCGGCCCAGCTAGCGTTCTCGGGCCACATCGGATACCCCTGTCATTCCGATGAAATGTGAAGCTTGTCAGCATCCGAACATCGACGGCGCTCGCTTCTGCGCAAACTGCGGCGCGTTGATGCCGACGCAAGCCGAGGCCGGCGCGGACCCGCTGATTGGTCAACTGATCGGCGGTCGCTACCGCGTGACGGGGGTGCTCGGCGAAGGCGGCATGGGTGTCGTTTACGTCGGCGAGCAACAGATGGGTTCGACCGTGCGCAAGGTCGCGATCAAAACCTTGCACGCGCATCTGTCGAAGGACCCCTCGGTCATCGCGCGCTTCCATCGAGAGTGCGGCACGGTCGCGCAACTCGAGCACCCGAATACGATCAAGTTTTACGACTTCGGCTCCACCGCGGACGGCACGCTGTACATCGCCATGGAGTTCGTGGCGGGCAAGCCATTGGCGGACGTGCTCACGCATGGCCCGCTGTCCGTCGAGCGCACGATCAAGATCATGCGTCAGGTGTGCGGCGCGCTCGACGAAGCCCACATGCAGGGCATCATTCATCGCGATTTGAAGCCGGACAACGTGATCTTGACCGATCGCGCGGGCGAGACCGACTTCGTGAAGTTGCTGGATTTCGGCATCGCTGCGCGCACGGAATCGGCGGACGCGCAGAAAGAGCAGAAGCTCACCCAGCAGGGCATGGTGCTCGGCACGCCGCCGTACATGAGCCCAGAGCAATTCACCGGCAAAGCGCTCGACGCGCGCAGTGACATCTACTCGCTGGGCGTGATGTCGTACGAGATGCTCGCTGGGCGTCTGCCCTTCGACGCCGATACGCCTTGGCAGTGGGCGACGCAGCACATGAGCGTGCAGCCGATCCCGTTCGAGGTGTCGGCACCCGCGAAGAACATCCCCGAAGGCATGCGCAAGGCGATCCTGCGCGCGCTCTCCAAAAACAAAGAAGACCGCGAACCGACCGCGCGCGAATTCTTCGCCGACCTTTCGGACGGCGGACGCATGACGGTGGAATCGCATCCCGAAATCGGCGGGGGCCACACCGGTACCGCGGCCATGGCGCAGGTCCCGGATTTTTCACCGCCGGTCGCGTCCCCGATGATCAGCTCGCCGAACTTGGGTCACTCGCCGCCCGTCGCGGTCGCGTTCCCTCCGCCCGCGCCGATGACGAGCGGTCGCGGCGACAAGGGCGGTGGCAAGGGTTTGATCATCGGGCTGGCCGCGGTCGGCGGGGTCCTGCTGATTTCGATCGCGGTCCTCGCGGCTCGCTCCTTGGGCGGAGGCGGCGGGGGCGACGGGCCGGCGGTCATCCCAATTCCTCCGACCGCTGTCACCGGAACTGGGGCTGGGCCAGCTCCGACCCAGGTAGTAGCGCTCCCGACCAGCCAGCCGACAACGCCGACACCGACCACGTCCGAGACGGCACCGCCGTTGCCGACCGTCCCCCCGGTCGATACCGGAAAGCCCCCGCAACCCAACCCCGGTCAGGGGGGCGGCAACAAGCCTCCACCACCCAATCCGGCCCAGGCCTGCGACGCTTGCATTGCCGCCGCGAACGCTGGCAACGTATCCGGTGCCGCCAGCAATTTCTCGCGTTGCACCGATGCCGCCAAGAAGACGCAATGCTCGCAAGCAGCGCGCAACAAAGCGCCTCAGGCCGCCAAGGTCGCCGCACTCAATGGCAACTGCGGGGCGGCCAAGGCCATCGTTGCCGGAGCGCAGGCAATGGGCGCGGCCAGCGGCGCACTGAATTCCGCTCTCGCCGGATCGAGTTGCAAGTAGATTTACTAACCATTCCAGTCACTTGGAATGTCGCTACTTAGGTTCGACCACGAATTTGCCGTCAGCTTGACGACCGGGTTAAGACGTATTTAGATGCTGAGGCGTCCCGGTGACGTTTGGCGCTGTGCCAAGTGACGAGATCGAAGCAGAGGGGAGTTCTCCCGCAAGGGAAGTACTCAGTGAAAGTAAGACCCCCAAGCATGTCGACACGGATGACCTGGCCAGAGTTCTGTAGGTCGAACGAATTCAAAGGTCGTTGGGTAGCAATCGATAACTGTCGGTACGATCAATCCACGCGCCAACCCGTTGAAGGTGACGTGGTGGATTCCGATGCGGAATTGTCCGAGCTGTGTGCGCGCATGCGCGAAGCCGGCAACAGCGCGTGCACGATCGTGTTCTGTGAGAGTGAAGTGTACGTCGAGGGTCCGCGCTCCTCGGTACGCCCCCAGAGCGACCGCAGCAGCCCCGCGAACTGAGTACGCCGGTGTGGGTCGCGCCCACACAATCGGCGTCCGGGTAGCACCCGTAGTTGTTCGCGGAAGCGCGTCAGTTCGAGATCGGCGCTAACGGACGATCGGCTTGAGCACGGCCTTGCCGTCCTTGATCACCACGTCGAAGTCGATCTTTCGATTCTTGTGCTGCTCGCGCAGCTTGGCCTCGGTGGCCTTCATCGACTTTGCCAGGCCTTCCATGCTGACCGCGGCAGTGTCTTGCGTCTGCCGCTTGGCCTCGACGAGCCGGGCATGGAGCTCACGTACGCGCTCGTCGACCGGCGGTGGCGGGGCGGCCGCCGGTGCCGGCTTGGGCACGGCCGGCTTGTTGGGCGTGGTTCCCGGAATGATTGGCGCGAGCGGCCGAGCTGCTGGGGGCGGCGGAGCTGGATGCGCCGAGAGCGGCTTGGTCGTCGCAGCGGGTCGCGGTGGGATCGTGACCGGCTTCGGTGGTGGTGCGGAGGGCGCGCGTGGCGGCGAAGCGACAGGCTTGGCGGCCGCCGGGCGCTGCGGCGCGGCCGCGGTGCCCGGCGTTGGCGGCGTGTTCATCGGCCGCGAGAGCGGCTTGCCGAAGGGACGTGTTGCACTTTGGCCGGGGCGCTTGGCGGTGCTCGGATCCCAATCACCCAAGAAGTCCATGTCGAGGTCGAGGCTCTCGAATGCGGGTCGCGCTGGCGGTGGGGTGCGAGCGGGGGGCTGCGGTGGTGGCGGTGCCGCCTTGGCGGACGGCGCGGGTGGCGCAGGGCGCGCCGCTGCAGAGGCAACCGCGCTCGGAGCTGCCGGTCGGGCCGGAGGTGCGGGAGGTGCGGCGGCTGAAGCAACTTGCACCGGGGCAGCCGACGCTTCCGCAGTCGCGGCTGCAGGCGGCGCAGGACGAGCACCCGGCTTTGGGGGAGGTACCGGTTTTGGCGGAGGGGCGAGCCGCTGCGGAGCCGGCCCTGGGGGGCGCAAGCTGGGCAGCCGCGGTCCACTCGGCGGCGCGCTCGGTGGTGCGCTTGGTGGCAAACTCGGGGGCGGCGAGCTCTCTGCGGCCGATGCATCCGGCTCCATCGCCTCGAGCGCGGCGCGGCCGAGACGCTTGCGGGCGGCGACCGTCAGCAGCTGGCCGGGCGCGATCCGCTCGGCCTTGATCACGTGCCGCTTGTAGGTGCCGTTCTCGATCTCGCGGCAAATACGCTGCCAATACTGCTGGAACGTGTTGTAGCGCGAGATGATCGTCTGCAGCTTGAAGCGCTTCGCGGTGTTGCGGATCTTCTCCCGGCGCAACACATAGATTCGGCGATCGATGTCTTTGCGCGGGATCGCGGGCTCGATGCGCTCGATGCCCATGAAGTACTGCTCGTAGAGCGCACGCAGGCGCTCGAGACGAGTCTCGAGCTCCTCCAGCGCGACTTCGAGCTCAGCGTTCTCCACTCGATCAGCTCTTCAGGGGGGTGATGGTCAGATTGTCGAAGCAGGCCGGCACTTCCCAGTCGTTGAACGCAAAGTGTTCGTGTCCTTCACGGAGCAGCGGTCTCTCGTCCTTGAAGCTCAAGATCTCGACCTCGTCCACGAAGTAACGGACGGTTTTGCCGTCGGTTCGCTCTATTTTGAAGCGATACGCGCGATCCGGAAGTGCCGGCTGCGCGCGCGGGTCGCTCTCGCCCGGTTCGACGTGGAGCGCTCGGCGATCCGCCCCGTGTTCGTCCAGGCGAGCCAAGACGTGGAGCGAGTTTTTCCAGCCGCCAAAGATGACCAAATAGCTGGTCGCGTTGGTATAGGAATTTCCACTGGCTGCGCTCTGGCCGTCGCCCCACACCTCGGCTTTGAGATCGCCGTCGACCGACGCGCTGGTGGCTTCGAATTCGATGCGGGCGTTCGTGGGTAGCCGTCTGCGGAGCCAGGCAGGGTGATTGTGTGCGTTGCTCACGCACAAGCGACCCTCTTTGATCGACCAACCAGGACCAGTGACGTTCCACTCCGGTCCGGGTTCGGCGCGCTCGAAATTGTCCGCGAAGCGCCGTTCGAGCACAGGGCCGGACGCCGCGCCTGGGGCGAGCTCGGCATTGTCCGGCGCGACATGGAGCGGCTCTGCGCTGCTGCCGGTGCGTGAGCTGCCGGAAGAGCCGGCGCGCTCTGGGCGTTCGTCCGGCACGCAGCCCATCATGGCCTCCAGGGCAAACACTGATGAAAACACGTAGGCCCTGAGTCGCACGGCGCATCATGCTACCACGCCCCTTTCGCAATTAGGCCCGCGCCCTCGACTTCATGCACCCGGTCCTGTTCAAAATCCCGCTTCCTGCCTGGTCGCTGCCGCTGGGGCCGACCCTGTTCGCGCTGGCAGGGCTGGGATTTTTATTGTCGCTCGTTGCGCGGCGCCGGGGTGCGCTCGACCTGCTCGTGATCGGTGTGTTTGCGTTGCTGGGCGGCGTGGTGGGCGGCGTCTTGTTCCGCGGTCAGCGTTACACGCTCGAGTCACTGCCCATCTACAGTTACGGCGCGATGCTGTGCGTGTCGATCGTCGTCGGTTGGTTTCTGACGCTCGGCCTGGGCGTGCAGAGCGGCTTACGGCGCGAGCTGTGCGCGAACTGCTACTTCGTGACCGCGATCGCCGCGCTGATCGGCGCGCGTCTCTTGTACGTGCTGACCAACTTGCACGAGTTTCGCGATTTGTGGGACGTGCTCGCGCTGCGCCGCGGTGGGCTCGTGGCGTATGGCGGATTCTTGGGCGGCTTCGTGGGCTCTTGGTGGTACCTGCGAAAACGCGGTGTGACGCTCCTGCCTTGGGCAGACGTTGCAGTGCCGAGCCTCGCTAGCGGACTCATGCTCACGCGCATTGGTTGCTACCTGTTCGGCTGCGATTTCGGCAAACCGCTGCCATCAGCTGCGCCCGCGTGGCTCCGGCGGCTTGGTACTTTCCCGCGCTGGCCGAGCGATCTCCTAGAGGGTGCAGGATCGCCCGCTTGGCTCCAGCACGTCGATCAACGTGGGCTCTCGGTCAGCGCGCAAACGTCGTTGCCAGTTCACCCTACGGAGTTATACGAGTCCCTGGCCGGTGCACTACTCTTGCTCGTGCTGTGGCGGCTCTGGAAAGCTCGGCGCTTCACCGGTGAATCGTTCTTCGCCTTTACCTTTGGCTACGGCTATCTGCGCTTCTGGCTCGAGTTGTGGCGCGACGATCTCGAGCGCGGCAGCTTTGGTCCCGCGTTGCCCGAGCACGTGCTGATGCCGGCGCTGCTGTTGGTTTTCGCGGTGGCGTTCGCCTATGGGCCCGCGCAGAGCATCGCGCGGCTCTGGCTCCGCCGCTCGTCGATTGCGTGCGGCGTACTGCTCGCGGGCGTCGCGTATTGGCTGCTGCGCCCCGCACCCCACGTCGCGAGCCTGCGCGCGTCGCTGTCGACGTCGCAGTGGATCTCGCTACTCAGCGCCTTGGCCGTCGCGATCGCTTGGCACCGTCGCGGCGCGGTCCCGGGGTTGACCGCGGGATCGGCGCCTCAGCGACCCCTGAGCTCGACCTGATAGCGCACGGGTTCGGCGCCCGCGACGCGCACCACCATGCGCCGCTCGTCGAGATCGACGACGGCGTGCGCGGCCGCCGCGCGGCCCGGCGCGTCGTCGTCGAGATTCTCGATCAAACTCTGCAGCGTGATGTACGGCACGCCCGAAATCACGTCGAAGTGATTCCAATGTACGTGGCCGTTGAAGACCGCGACCACCCGCTCTGCCTCGTTCACGACTTGCTGAAACGCGCGTCGCTCGGCGACGCGGCAAACATTGGGCCTCTTTTCGAACCAGCGATTGCCCTCGAGCCGCATCTCACTCGCGGGATGGTGCATGAGCACCACACTCGGCAGTGAGCTCTGCGCGAGATCGGCGCGCAGCCACTCGATTTGCGCTTCCGGCAAATGGATCGCGACGTCCGTGACTTCGATCGTGCGCAGCACGCTGAAGTGCACGCCGCCGATATCGCGGCTGTAGTGCAGCTCGCCATCGTGATTCCACAGCTTGCGCAGATCGTCGTCGCTCAGATTCACTTGGTCGTGATTGCCGGCCACGTGCAACACCGGGCATGAAAGCTTGGACAAGATCGACACGAACTGCCCGTAATGTTCCAAGTCGGCCGCGTGCGATTCGTCCTCGATCACGTCGCCCAAGTTGACCACCAGATCGGGCCGAACTTCCTCGTTCATGCGCGTGACGAAGGCTTCGCACAGCTTGCCTGCTTCTGCGGTGAGCTTGCGCAACTTGCCGTGGAAGTAGGCAGTGGGACCAAAGTGCTCGTCGGAAATCAGGGCAAAACGCATAGGCCGCGAATCTAGCGCGGTATTGAACAGCTCCGGCGAGCGGAGTAGCGTGCCTCGCCAGGACTTGCCATTTTTCAGCACTAGGAGCTTCATTCATGACGCACAAGACTCTTCGCCTGACGTTGCCGTTCGTGCTCTTCGCGGCCATTGCCTGCAAAAAGCAAGACGAACCGGCCGCGACCGCGGGTTACCAAGTGGGCACGCCCGGTGCTGCCGGCGCGCCTGCTACGGGTCCGCTCCCAAGCGCGACCGCGCCGGCGCCCTCTGCCACTGTGCCCGCGCCCGCTCCGTCGTCGAGCGCGCCAGTCGCCGTCGATCCCGCTCTCGCACCCGCAGTGACTGCGCTGCTCACGCAACTCGGTGCTTCGCAAGTCGTGGCTGGCTCGAAGCCGCTCGGCACCGCCATAGTCGGTAACGTCGGCGGCGCGCAGACGCTCGAACAGCAGATCATGCTGCAACCGAACAAGTGCTACAGCGTCGTCGCCGCGGGCACGCCGCCGATCACCGAACTCAACGTGCAGCTCCTCGCCGCCACCATCATCCCCGGCATGGCCCCCGTCCTGGCCGTCGATCAAGACACCGGTCCCACCGCGACTCTCGGCAAAAAGCCCAACTGCTACAAATGGGCGCTCCCGCTGCCCGCCGCCGTCAAAGTCGTAGTCACCGCCGCCGGCGGCCAAGGCGTGGCCGGCGCCCAAGTCTACGAAAAGTGATCGCCCCGCGAACACGACTGACGCCCCATCGTCAGTCGTGTTCCGCCTCCAAGAATGGGCGCTCGCGCTCCAGCCACGCACCTCGCAACGACGCACTGTTCCCGTCGCAGCGCGTCTACGCGCAGCTTCGGTACAGCCGACACGCGGCCCGCGGTATTGTGCGTACAGATCGGCTCCCTGAAATTTGAACCGCCAAGTCGCCAAGCCGCCAAGTGCTCTGAGCACCCAGCGAAGCGAAGTGCACCGCGAGAGTCGGAGAAAATTGGGGTTATCTAATCACGGCCCTGCGCGAAATTATCTACGACGCACAGCCACAAGCGTTTCCTAGCCGTAGATAACTCCGTGCACGTTCCACTTTGTTCACCCCCAATTGCTGTGGATGCTCAGGTGCATTGATTGCTGTTGGAACGCCCCGGGCACTTGGCGGCTTGGCGGTCTCTCCCTCTCTTCAACGTCCGCGACGCCGAAGGCTGGGTGTGCTTCGACGTGTTGATTGACCATCAACAAAATTCAAGGAGTCGCCGCGTGGTCACGCGTTGACTGGGTTGTGGACAAGTCTCACGCTTCGCGTTTGGAGCGGCGGAGGCGGAGTGTTGCGATTAGGGCGCCGAGGGCGGCGAGGGGGGGCCAGGAGGGAGCGGGGGCGGGGGTGAGGTGGCAGCTGCAGCCGCTGTCTTGGGTGACGGAGGCGAGTTGGCAGGGAGGATGCTCACCGAGGGGGATTTGGCACTCGTCGTAGGCGGGGGTGGAAGGGCCGCCGCATTTGAGTTTGGGGCCGGGTGGGAATGCGGCGCAGATGGCGGCGGCGTCGTCGGCCGTGATCAAGTTGGGCGTGAAGGGCAGGCTTTGGTAGCCCGTGGACATCACCGCGCCTGAAACTGGGCTGTGCGCGAGGCCCAGGAAATGACCGACTTCGTGGGTCAAAACGTACAAGAGCGACGTGGGCATCGAGCCGTGCGCATCCACATCGAACTTGTAGTTCATCGAGTTGATTTCGATGTCGGCGTCGACGATCAGGCCTGACTCTTTGCCGCCGGTGGGCGTGGTGACACCGATGCGACCCGCGCCATCGACCCAGTTGTAGTCGTGGAACATGATCACGTTGTCGTTCTTGGCGGCGCTCTCGCAGATCACTTCATGGCGGTCGCAGGAGACGTAGCCTTGAAACTGCACTTCGAAATTGGGCGAGCCGCCGCCTGGACAGTGCGCGGCTTTCCAAGCGCTGAACGCCTGTTCGACGAAGCCCTGCACTTGATCGGCGTCGAGTTTGGAGCGTGGTGAGCCGTCCACCTGGACGGTGTAGGTGAGGCACGAGCTTCCCCAATGCAGCGGGTGGCCCTTGGTGACGCATTGGTTTTCGTCGCGCGGGCAGGGATGATCGGGAGCTTCCCCCAGCTCGCAGCTCATCGTGCGGCAATAGGCGAGGGAGCTCGTTGTCCAGGCGAGGGTGCTGAACGCGCACAACGCTGCCACGCCCAAGCTCGCCCCGCGCGCACGAGATTTCACCAGCCGATGCCTAATGCACCGCGCTGAATTCGTAAAGAGGCGCATGTGCGTCAGGCCGCCCAAGTGTCGACTCTGAACGATGACGTCGAAATAGGCAAACCGCAGCACGAGTGCAGATTTGCGCCGACGCTGTGTGTGGGCAGCTGTGTGGTAGTTTGGCGACGTGGATAGTACTGGCTTCACCATCTGGCTCACCGGACTGCCCTGTTCGGGAAAGTCGACGATTGCGCGAAAACTTGCGCGCAGACTGCTCGCACGCGGGCGCCGCGTCGAAGTGCTCGACGGCGATTTGATTCGGCAGTCCCTGTCGTACGGCTTGGGCTTCAACCGTGAGGATCGCGATCGCAACATCTTGCGTGTGGCCTTCGTCGCTCAGTTGCTTGCGCGAAATGACGTCGTGGTGATCGTCGCGGTGGTCAGCCCGTATCGCGCGGCCCGCGCCGAAGCGCGGCGCGTTTTGCAACGGTTCTTCGAGGTCCACGTGGATTGCCCGCTCAACGAGTGTGAGCGACGTGACGTCAAGGGCATGTACAAGCGCGCGCGGGCCGGCGAGCTGCGCGGTTTCACGGGCGTCGACGACCCCTATGAAGTACCGCTCGACGCCGAGCTCACGGTCTCGACCGGTGTTCAGTCGAGCGACGAAAGCGCGGCCTTGGTCGAAGCAGCCTTGGTCGAGGCGCGGCTGCTCGATGCGAGCGATCCGAATTTGAGTGACGCACCCGAGATCGAGCGGCGCTACTCCGAGTTGTTCGTCTGGCGCTAGTGAAGCCAACGAACACGTGACCGCTCGTCGAGGCAGTGACTCAGAAGTAGCCGTTGTCGCGAAACCACGTCACTGAATCGCGAAAGGCCTGCCGGATCGGCGTCGGTGAAAGTCCGAGCTCACGGCGCGCCTTTTGGTTGCTGCCGTATTTGCCGCTCGTCAGCAGGCGGATCGAGTGCTGATTGAAGCGCGGATACTTGCCGGGGAAGAAGCGCGCCTCGACGAAATCTTTGGGCACCGAAATCGCGAGCATGAGCCCGGCGGGAATGCGCCAGCGTGGGCGCGGCCGACCCGTGTCTTCAGCCAGCCAATCCAGGATCTGATCCAGCGTGGCGACCTCGCCCGAGAGCAGGTAGCGCTCGCCTCGGCCGCCTTTGTCCATGGCGAGCAAGTGCCCGTCGATCACGTCGCGCATCGGAACCCAGTCGAACGCGCCGGGCAAATAGGCCTTCATTTTGCCGTGCGCGAAGTCCACGAAGGTGCGACCGACGAGACTCGGACGAAAGTCGAATGGCCCCACGGTCGCGCACGGGTTCACGATGCACGCATCGAGTCCGAGTTCGATTTCGCGTTTGACCTCCATTTCCGAGGCGGCCTTGCTGCGCTCGTAATCCGTGGCCGATTCGGCGGGGTCGAGCGCGTTCTCCTCGGTGCTCGGGCCCTTCGCGTTGTGGCCCATGGCTCCGAACGAACTCGTGTGCACGACTCGCTTCACGCCGGCTTGGCGCGCAGCTGCGAGCAGCCGCGCCGTGCCCGCGACGTTCACGTCCCAGAGCGCTTCGCGGTCGCCGCTGCGAATGCTGATCATGGCGGCGACGTGGTACACGCGCTCGACGCCAGCCACGGCGCGTGCGAGTGATGGCGCATCCCGCAAATCACCCTCGATGCGTTCGACGTGCAGGCCCGCGAGCGGCTTTTCGCTCGAACCTGGGCGGCACAGCACGCGCACGCGCTCACCACGCGCAAGCAACGCGCGTACGAGATTGTTGCCGATGTGCCCCGTGGCCCCCGTTACGAGTGTGGTCATGGCGATCGCGTTACTGCGCGGCGTCGTCCGAGGCAGTGTTGGGCGCGGGTTCGTGCAAGCTCTCTTCTGCCAACGCAGAGGCGCGAGCTGCTTGATCCGACTCTGCCTGACGACGCTTGAGCGAGCGCGTCAGCTCGCTCGTCTGGTACTCGCGCGCCTTCTCCAATGTCATCTTTTGGAACTCGATCACCGCAGGATTGAGCTCGATCATCGGCCGATCCGCGTTGCGCTCGAAGCCCGACTGCTCGGCCTCGAGGATCCATTTGTCTTCCGCGAGCAAGGGCTCCACGTACAGCAGATTGGCGAGCTTGAGCGCGAGCGGCTTCAGCGCGCGCGGGATGGTCCAGCGCAGGAACGGGATCTCGATTGGCCCGAACAAGAAGATGAAGAAACAGCGCGTGGTGCGCTCGTCGATCGGGAGCATGAACAGCCAGTGCAGGTACTTGCCGAGGATGTCCGAGCCTTGATACGGGTATTGGTACCAGAGCTTGATGCGATCGAGGCCCTTGCCACCGTTCTCGGAGGCAAGCTTGGCGATCATGCTTTTGGCGAACGACGTCTTGTAGGTGACGTTGATCGTGTCGCCGACGCGCTTGCACTCGGTGAGCGTCGGATCGACGAAGGGCTGCTTGTGGCGATGCAGGTAGGCGTGATTGAAGTCGCACACGTTCTCGACGATCATCGAGAAGTGCGCGCCGATCGTGATGTCGATCGGAATGATCGGCCAAGGCTTTGCCCCCGTCAGCTCCGGGATCTCCGGTAGTGGCACGCTGTCCGCGAGCGCGGGATCGCCGGGGAAGATCCAAATCAGCCCATAGCGCTCTTTGGCAGGGTACGAGCGGATGCCGATCTTCGGCATTTTCTCGCGGCCTTTGCCAAGCTCGTGGCTGATTTCGACGCAGCGCCCGCCGCCGTCGTACTTCCAACCGTGGTACTGGCACACTAGCCGCGAACCCTCGACGCGCCCGCACGAGAGCGGCAGCTGGCGGTGCGCGCAGCGATCTTCGAGCGCGCTCACTTTGCCGTCAGCGTCGCGATACAGCGCGATCGCGTTCTTCCACCAAACGACGGGGATCACCTGGCCGCGGCGCAACTTGTTCGAGAGCTCGACGGCGTACCAAAAGTTGCCGCTCGGGCCCGAGCGACGCACTTCCGCGACGCGCGATTCCCTTCGCCCAGGGCCGCTTCCATTGCTCGGTGGTTCAGCGTGCGGTGTCGCTTCCAAGGTGCCCGAACATTCTGCCGCTGCGTCCAAAGGTCAAGTCCGAGTGCTCTAGTCGAGTGCGAGCGCGGTCGGCGCAAGGTTTGCGCCGGTCACGGCCTCCCAGTGCGGCCCCAATGCGTTCCGTAGATCCTCTTCGGTTAGCCCAAAACGCGCCAGATCGTAGTTGTGCCGACTCTTGAAGCGCCGCCCGTCCGCAGCCGCTCGTTCGAGCCGGGCGCGGAAGCCCGGCGAGATCGACATTCCGAGCTGCTCGTAAATGCGGCTGACGGTTCCTACGGGATCGGCAACGAGTGATTCGAAGCGCACGGTGATCCAGTTCTCCGGCGCTTGCTGGAGCTGCTCGTCGCAGAGCAAGCGGTAGTGCTTCAAGAACATGTCCGCCAGCGCGCGCGTCTCTGGAGAGTTCGGCGCAATCTCCGGCGAATGGCTTTGCCACATCGCGTAGAACAAGCTCACCGCGGACGGAATCGCCTCGCGCGGATCGCGCACGATGTGAATGTAGCGCGCGTGCGGGAAGGCTAGCTTTGCCACCGGCAATCGACTGGGCAAAAGCACATTCTTGATCAGCGGAATCTGCCGCCCGCCGGTGACGAACAGAAGACGGCGCACGGTCTCGCGATAGTCCTGGGCTAGGCGACGCAGCGTTTGCTGCGAAAAGCAGCTGAGATCAGTCAGCTCAGGGACCGCTCGGATGGCTGGAAACAGCATGTACAGCGCCGGGCTCACCAAGCTGTACACGAACAAATTTTCGTCTTCTTCGTCGGCGCGCAGGCCCACGCGATGAATGCCGTTCCAGGACGTGAACATCCGACGATCGATCGCGTCGAGGACGCGATTGAGACCGAGCCCCGCCTGCTCGTTGAGCTCGCTCAACGCAGCGATCGCGCGGTCCATCAGGACGGATGGGGCGAGCGTTTGATAGAGCTTGAAGCTCACGAATTGCTCGTCGTCCAGAGCGAGCAAGTGATGCAAAAACGTCGTGCCCGAGCGCGGCGTGGCGATGACGAAAACCGGGGGCGTGACCGGAGTGAGCTCGAACGCAGGGTACAGAAAGCGGTCGAGCCAACGGGCGATCGACACACTGCTACACATGAACGCGTGGGCGAGGGCGAAACCACCTGTGTACAGGCTCTTTCGTAGCGTCAGGCCGCCAACACGCGCATTGCGACGGGTGAGCCAGCCGACGGTCTTCGCGTGGACGTACATGGGGCGGAGCCTAATTGCATTCGAGCTTTGTGGTGTCTTTTGAAAGCATCGAAGCGCTTCGTCGCAGTGGCCGTCCGGCCGCTGGCGGCAGTGCACTTCCAGCAAAGCTGGATGTATGTGATGGCTGCTGCTCGCTCCACTTGCCTTGCTGCTGCGAATTCGATACTCGGCAAGGAGGTGCGTGGTGCACTTGGCGATCTGGTGGCGAGCTTGACGGGGCCGGCACTCGGACCCAGGGGTCTTACATTGTGAGAAGAAAGCGTAAGACGATTGTGATCGGCGCAGGCCCTGCAGGCTGTGCCGCTGCTCTGGCGCTTTCCTCCTCCGCCACTGGTGAGCGTGGCGAGTGCGTGTTGCTCGAGCGCAAGTCACTGCCGCGCACGAAGGCCTGTGGCAGCGGCCTCTCACCTTGGACGCTGACGTTTCTCGACCGCCTTGGAGTCGGGGAGAAAGTGCGCCGCCGCGCGTTCCGCATCGATGGTGCGATCATCGCTGGGGTGGACGGTCGCGGGGTGGAGCTGCGCGGCGATCATGAAACCGCCGTGCTCTTGCGCAGCGAGTTCGATGAGCTCCTCGCGCGCGAGGCGCAAAGCCGCGGCGCCGAGCTGCGCGAAGGCCACACCGTGCGCCGCATCGAAGGTCACCGCGGGCAACTCGCCGTGGAGACCAACGAAGGCATCCTCGAAGCAGATGCCGTCGTGGACTGTAGTGGTTCCACGGGAGGCTTCGATCGCGAGCGCCGACGGAAGGATACCGTTGGTGAATCGACCTTACACACGATCATGGGTTGGTATGAGGGCCTGCAGGGCACATCCGACGTGGTCGAGCTGTTCTTCGATCGCGAACTCAAGCCGCACTACGGCTGGGTGTTTCCGGAGACCAGCGGGCGCGTGAACGTGGGGCTGTGCTTTGCACCAGACAAAACCAAGCCCAACGCGCGACAGCGCTTCGAAGCATTTTTGGAGCGACGGCTCGCGCAGCGTCTGCGCGGCGCCCAACAGCTCGGCAGCTGGATTGGGCACCCCGTTCAGGTGAGCAGCGTGCCTCGGCAGCTCAGCGCGCCAGGCGTCCTACGTGCAGGTGAGGCGGGCTGGCTGGCTGATTTTGCTACCGCCGAAGGCATCTACCACGCGCTCGTGAGCGGGCACCTCGCGGGTACTCACTTGGCCAAGCTCGCTAGCGACGGCTGGCGCGAAGATCTCGACAGCTCGCGTTATCAAACCAGCGTCATCAAGTCGCTCGCGCCGCGCATGCTCGGCGGACGCTTGTTGATGAGCGCGCTCAAGAGCCCCGCGCTCGATATCGCGCTCAGCTTCAGCTCGGCGCGGGCCACGCGTGAGGTCCTGAAGCGGGCGTTCAGCGGGCTTTACCACGGATGATCGACGCATGGTGACGCCCGTTCGCAGCAGCGCCACGTCGACCGACGTCGCAATCATCGGCGCAGGTCCGGCTGGCGCGACCGCCGCGATCGCTTTTGCGAAGCGCGGCGCGCGCGTGACGCTGATTGAGGGCTATCCCGGTGCTGCTGCGCGCTTTGCCGGCGAATGGATTCACCCACCCGGAGTGCGCACGTTGCGGTCGCTGGGTGTCGACATTGACCGCCTCGCGCACAGTCGCGGCCAAGGCTTCGCGATTTTCGGAGACGACGCGGCTGACCCAGTCTGTCTCCCGTACGACGGCGACGAGGCCATCGCGCGGGTGCACGAGGAGCTCGTCGCCCAATTGCGCGAGCACGCGGCAAGCCTCAGCAGCGTGACTTATTTGTCGGATCACGTCTTCGCGGGGCTCGACGGCAATCGAATCGATCTCGAGGACCGCGCTGGCTCTCGTCGCGTCTGCGTGAGCGCCGAGCGCATCATTGGGGCCGACGGCCGCGCGTCCAAAGTTCGCGCCGCTTTGGGAGGCCCTGCTGGCGGCCAGCATCTTTCGTACATTGCGGGCCTCGAGTTGCTCGATGCGCCGCTCCCGTTCGAGGGACTTGGGCACGTGTTTTTGGGCGGCCCAGGGCCCGCGCTGCTGTATCGGATCGATGAGCGCCGCATCCGCGCCTGCCTGGATTTCCCCGGCACGAGCTCGAACGCAGAGCGCAAACCTGCCGCGGTCTACGCGTCGTTCCGTGATGCTTTGCCTGCGCAGCTCGAACCGGCGTTGCGGGCGGCCGTGCAAAGACCGCTGGCCTGGGCGGCAACTGGGGTGCGATCCCGGGCATTTTATGGTCAACGGAATGTGTGGCTGATCGGCGACGCGGTCGGGCACGTTCACCCGCTGAGTGGCGTGGGCATGACGCTCGGGATCATGGACGCGGCTGCGGCGGCGGATTGCGACACGTTGGCCGCCTACCAAAAGGGACGCGACGTTCACGTTGCGGAGCGGCTCGCAAGCGTGCTGTATGACGTTTTCGCGCGAAAGGATGCCAGCGCGACACGCGTTCGACACGGACTTTTGCGCATGCTTCGAGCCAGTTCCAAGGAGCGCAGCCGCACGATGCGCCTATTGACGAGCGATGACCGAGCAAGCTTGAGCTTCGCTGATTCCTTCCTGCGCGCTTCCGCGCATGTCGTGTTGCGAGGTGTGGGGCAGAGTGCTGCCCGTCGTCAGTCTTGGGGTCAGTGGGGGCGCGATTTGCGCGCTGACGTTGGCTGGCTCGAATGGCCCCTGCGCGCCTGCGTGCCGGTGGCCGACGCCCTTCGGGGTCGAAAATTCGGACTTCGGGTGGGTGAATTGCAGTTGGCTTCGAACGAACGGAGTACACCTTGATGAGCGCGACGAGCGAGGCAGACTGGGTTTATTGTGAGCAAGCGCTGATCGACGTTTCTCGCACGTTTTCCAAGCCGATCCAGCTATTGCCGCAACCGTTGCGGGTAGCGCTCACGTGCGGCTACCTGCTCTGTAGAATCGTCGACACCGTCGAGGATCACGAGCAGCTCGGTAGCCAAGAGCGCGACGCGCTGTTCTCGTCCTTCATCGCGGTGCTCGACGGCGCGCAGAGCCCGGACAGCTTCAGTGCTCGGTTTGCCTCCTTCGCCGACGACGATCCCGAGGTTCGCTTGGCTCAATCACTGCCGAGGGTGATGAACGTGTTCCTGAGCCAGGACGCCGAGACGCGGCGGTCGTCGGTTGCCTGGCTTTCGGAGATGGCCAACGGCATGCGCTTGTACTGTCGCCGCGATCGGCCGGGCGCGCTCACGACCATCAACACCGTATCGGACCTCGAACGATACTGCTACTTCGTGGCTGGCACCGTCGGGCATTTGATCACCGATCTGTTTTCGACCTGGATGGGCAACGCGGGGACGGCGCTCGAGCCCGAGCTGCGCGCTCGCTGTGAGTCCTTCGGAATCGGCTTGCAATTGGTCAACATCCTCAAGGACGTGACCGACGATTTTTCGCGCAATCGCTGTTACGTGCCGCGCCAGCTCTGTCAAAGCGAGGGCTTCGCGCGTGAGAATTTGTTGGCGCTAGAGCACCGCGCGCAAGCTCACCGTGCGCTCGCGCCGATGTTCGAGCGCGCCGGCGATCATCTGGGCAAGGCGTTCGAATACGTGCTGCTCATCCCCGCGCAGCAGGTACAGCTTCGGTTGTTCTGTCTCTTGCCGTTGTGGATGGCGCTCGAAACGCTGGTTTTGGCCATCGGCAACGACGCGGTGTTGAGCGTCGAGCGCCCGGTCAAGATTTCGCGCGAGTCCGTGGCCGAGTTGATCGAAGACTGTCTCCGGCATGCCAGCGACGACGCAGCGCTGCGTCGTCGTTACGCGAGCGCGATGACCAAGTTCAAAGAGCGTTTGGTCAAGCTCGCCCCGCCGTCGCGCGCCAAGGCGGCGACTCGGGAGGGGTATGCTCAGGTCTGACGCTTGGTTCGAGTCGGGCGAGGTGAGATCGACCTCGCCCGGCGCGATCGCCAAGGGCCTCGAGCACCTGCGACGCACGCAGCACGCCGACGGCTCTTGGCACGGCGACTACGGCGGACCGCTGTTCTTGTTGCCGCTCTACATCGCGACCTGTCACATCGCCGGCATTCCGATCGAGCCCGCGGTACAGCGCGAGATGCGCAGGTACCTCAAGGCGCACCAAAACGACGATGGCGGATTCGGCCTGCACGTCGAGGCCAAGAGCTCCGTTTTCCCGACCGCATTGAACTACGTCGGCGCGCGATTGCTCGGTGAGGAACCGAGCGCGGCCTGGCTTTCGCGCGCGCGCAACTGGCTGGAAGCGCACGGTGGGCCGCTGCAGTCGGCTGCGTGGGGTAAGTACTTCCTCGCGCTGCTGAACCTGTATGACTATCGCGGGCTCGCGCCGGTGCTGCCCGAGCTGTGGCTGCTTCCGACTCGGTTGCCGTTTCATCCGAGTCGGCTGTGGTGCCATTGCCGGATGGTGTACCTGCCGCTGTCGTATCTGTACGGTCGCCGCAGCGCTGCGGCATCGAGTCCGATGATCGAGCAGCTGCGTCAGGAAATATACCCTCAGGGTTATGAATCGATCGCCTGGGATCGCGCGCGCGACGACGTTGCACCGAGTGACGAGCTCTCCCCGCGCTCGCCGCTGCTCGAGGTCGCCACTCGGTTCTTGCTCGGCTTCGAAGCGCGTGCGCCGCGAATTTTGCGTGAAACGGCGGTGCGCTACGTGCTGGACCAGATCCGCCGAGAGGACGCGAACACCGACTACATTTGCATCGGCCCGATCAGCAAGCTCTTGCACACGCTGGTCTGGCACTTCGAAAACCCTGAGGGCGAAGAGCTAAGGCAGCACGCGCGCCGCCTCGGTGACTACCTGTATCAGGCAGCCGACGGCATCAAGATGAACGGCTACGACAGCTCGCGGCTGTGGGACACCGCGTTTGCGGCGCAGGCGATCGCTCGCGCGCCGCTCAGCGATCGCTCGCACGCACTGCTCGACGCCGCCTTCGTGTATCTGGAAGCGCACCAGGTGCTGGAAGACGTGCCCGAGCGCGAGCGCTGTTTTCGTCACGCCTCCAAGGGCGGTTGGCCTTTCTCGACGCGCGACCACGGTTGGCCGATCAGTGACTGCACCGCTGAAGGGCTGAAGGCGTGCTTGGCCATCGAGGCAGTGACGGGCAAGTCTTTGCCGCGCTGGCGTCTGGATGCGGCGGTAGAGCTCATGCTCTCGTTGCAGAATCCAGACGGCGGCTGGGCCACGTACGAATTGACCCGCGGCCCCGCGTGGCTCGAAGCATTGAACGCGTCGGACTGCTTCCGCGACATCATGATCGACTACTCGTACGTCGAGTGCACGTCTGCGTGCGTGCAGGCGCTGCGCGCGTATCGTCAACGCTTCATCAGCGCGGACGCAGAGCGCATCGAACGGGCGATTGAGGGCGGGCGGCGCTTTCTGGAGGCCGCACAGCGCGTGGACGGGTCTTGGGAAGGGTCCTGGGGCGTGTGTTTCACGTACGGGACGTGGTTTGGGATTTTGGGGCTAAAAGCAGCAGGGCTCAGTGACACTGCGCCTGAAATCGAGCGCGGGTGCGCATTTTTGCTGGCTCATCAGCGCGCGGATGGCTCTTGGGGTGAATCCGCGGAGAGCTGCCTTCGTCGATACTATGTGCCGACCGAACGAGGACAAGCAGTGATGACCGCCTGGGCAACGCTGGCATTGATTGCAGCTGGGCGCGGAGAGAGCGCCGCCGTCGCGCGTGCCGTAGACTTTCTGGGCAAACGTCAGTGCGCGGACGGCAGTTTCCCGCCCGAGGGCATTGCCGGCGTGTTCAACAAAACATGCGCCATCCACTACGACAACTACCTCAAGATCTTCCCGCTCTGGGCGCTGGCCGAGGCGGAGCGCTGTCGCGAACAGCGCAAGGCCCGGGAGGTCGGACCCTCATGATGCGCTGGTTCGCAGGCAAGCGAGAGGCGGGCCGTGCGCTCTCCGGCATGACATTGGCCGCGTGCGCGCTCCTGTCCGTCGCAGCGGCGGCTCCGGCGAAGGCGAGCCACTCGTTCGTCGTGCTGCGTGAGTATGGGGTCGGCACGGCGAGTCGCGCTCAGCCTTACTTGGACGAGCTGTTGCGCGTCGTTGCCGAGCAAAACCATTGGTCCAAAGCTTCGGGCCGCTACTTCTCCGAGCGCGCCTCTGCCGAGACCTTCATTCACGACGAAAAGCCGGACTTCGGCATCCTCTCGTTGCCTGCGTATCTTGCGCTCAAAGACTCGCTTTCACCAACCGTGATTGGAGAGGTCAGCTCGCCGCAAGCGGGGGGACGTCAATATTTTCTGGTCTCGAAGCAAGCGCAGGCACTCGATGGCTGCGTGAAGCATCGGCTCGCGACCACTTATGGTGCGGACGCCAAGTTCGTGGAGCGCGTGGTCGGAGGCGGCGCGTTCCGACTCGCGGACTTCACCTTGGTTGCCGCGCAGCGCCCACTGGAGCCCCTCAAGCAAGTCCTCCGCGACGAAGCGGATTGCGCCCTGATCGACGACGCACAGCTAGCTGCGGCGTCGCATATCGAACACGGCGGTGAGCTCAAGACCGTGTGGCGCAGCGCGGAGCTGCCCGGCATGGCGGTCGTGGCGTTTCCGCGTGCGGATGCCGCGGCCGTAAAGAGCTTCAAAGAGTCACTCGCCGGCCTATGTGCAAAGGCCAAGCAAGCCTGCGGGAGTGTCGGCATCGATCTCATCCGCCCGAGCACTGACGAGCGCTACCGCGCCTTGCTCGCGCATTATTCGAAGCCTTAATCGTGCAAAACGCCGCGCGCACCCCCTCGCGTTCGGCGCGTTCGGCGCGGCTCGTTGCGGCCGTGGCGGTGTTTGCGACTATCGCGGTTGGCTGCACACCGTCGACTGCGCCAGTGCGCGAACCCGTCGACGCGACGCTGCGCGGTTCGACGATGTCGATGCTTGCGATCGCCGACGCGCTCGAGGCATTGGTTGCACGCAGTGCAGACAGCCACGCGGACCGCCAATTCGCTTATCAGCGCGTGCGCAACCAGACCGCGGTGACCGCCGAGGACGCGCTCGGGCGCGCGCTGATCGCGGGACGCTTGGCTCAAGTCTCGGGATTGTCCGCGCCCAGCTTGGTCGCGGAAATGGAGGGCTATGCGCGGCGCAGCGCGGAGCTAGATCCTACGTTCCGCGCCGGGGCAGCCCAGCGTTTGCTCGGAACACTGTACGTGATGGCCCCGGCCGCTCTGCTCAGTCACGGCGACTCCGAGTCCGGGCTCGAGCTGCTACAGCGCGTGGCTCAGCGTTTTCCGGAGCACACGTCGAACCGCCTGCGCTTGGCGGAGGGCTACATCGCGCTCGGTGATCCGGAACCGGCGCGCCCGCACCTCTGCTACTGCATGGCCCACCGTGCCGCGCTTCGCCCCGATGAGCAAAAACTGCTCGACGATCTGCGAAAGCAGGTGAAGCTCGCCGACTGCCCCTGAGGAGGCGGAAGGAACATCGCCCGGAACTGCTGGATCTCGTGGTAATCAGCCGTCCGGAGACGTTTTCGTGATCAAGTTTCTGCTCACCGTCGGGCTCAAGTGGCCACGCGCGGCCCTCGCGTGCATCACGCTCTTGGTCATTGCATCGGGGCTGCTGGTGCAGCTCGGTGGATTGCGCGTGAGCACCTCGCGCACCAGCTTGGTGACGAGCCCACACCAATCACGCTTGTTCGACTACTACTCGGCCTTCGGCCGCTCGGAGCTCGCGGTCTTGGTGGTGTCGGGCGATTCTGCCGACGAGCGTCGCCAATTCGTCGATCACTTCGAGACCGAGCTGGGCAAGCTGCCCGAGTTCGAGCGTCGCGTGCTCGGTAAGGTGACGCTCGATACGGTCGCCGAGACGCTGCTCGTGTGGCGTCCGGAGCTCGCGCAACTTTTGCCGAAAGCGGGCGCCGCGTTGCAACCCGGTGTCGACCCCTGGGTGAGCTGGGCCGAAGCCGCTGAGCGTCGGCTTTCGAGCGAACTCGAAGGCCCGAACAGCAACCAAGACGCAAACCCAAAGCCGATCCCCGCGCAGGCCGGCAAGGGGCTCGGGCGACTCGCGGACGCGCTGAAGGCGCTTCGGCAAGCGCTCGCGTCGAGCGGGCAGCTCTCGCTCGGGGAGTTGGGCGGGCTCAACCAAGGCGCGTCGGCGTTCGACGAGCGTGGCTACTTGGTGGGCGGCAAAGGCGCCTATCACCTAGTGCTGATCTTCCCCGCCTTGCAAAGCGACGAGGGACGCGAGCTCAAGCCAGCCGTGGAGCGCATTCGGGCTGCCCGCGATCGCGCGCTCTCCGCGCTGCCCAACGCCAAAGTGCACGCGGACCTCACCGGCGCCCCGGCGCTCGCGGTCGACGAATTGAAGAGCTTGCAGGACAGCTCGCGCATCACCTCGTTGATCTCGACGGTCGGCATCTTTCTGCTCTTGATGCTGGTCTTTCGCTCACTGCGACACGTCGCGGTCCTGCTTTTGCCGCTGCTCGCTGGCATGGTGATCTCGCTCGGGGTCGTCGTGCTCGCGTACGGCGGGTTGAACCTGGTCACGTCTGCCTTCATGAGCGTGTTGCTCGGTCTCGGAATCGAGTTCGGCGTGCACCTCTTGCATCGCTATTCGGAGGCACGCGTCGAAGGTGAGGACATGCGCCCCGCGCTCAAGACCGCGCTGCTGAGCGATGGTCCTGCGGTTGCGCTTGGAGCCTGCACGACGGCGGCCGCATTTTTGAGCACCACGGCCACCAAGTTCGCCGCCTTCGCCCAGCTCGGGGTGATCACCGCGGCCGGGCTGTTCGTTACGCTCGTGTGCACGATTGTCGGCTTCCCTGCCCTGCTGCCGATCCTTGCCGGCAAACGGAAGCCGAACATGCACGAGCTCGTGGGGCTCTCGACCGTGCTCAACGTGGTCGGTCGGCGCGCGCGCTGGGTGCTAGCGATCGCTGGCATCGCCACGCTGTTGTCGGTTGTTTCATTGCTCGTCAAGCAACCGGGCTTCAATGGACGCACGTTCGACTTCTTGCCGGCGCATGCGGAGAGCTATCGCGGGCTGAAGCGAATCGAAGAGTCCGGCACGCCGCCCCTCGACACGCATTTCATGGTCGGCTCCTTCGATCAAGCGCGCGAGCTGACCAACAAACTTCGGCACACTCCGGAAGTCGCGCTGGTTCAGAGCCCGAGCGATCTCTTGCCGCCGGAAACGCCCGAGCGCATCGCGAGCATCAAGCAAGCCGTCGCTGAGCTCGCTGACTACGTGCCGAAGATCCCGGCGAGTACGGCAGCAGATGGGCCAGCGCGGCTGGCCGCCTTCACGCGGCTGGCGGACGCGCTGGACGAGCTTTCGTTTGCGATGCGCCAAGCAAACCTGGATGGCAGCGAAGCTACTCGAGCCGCCCACGAGCTCAACGAACTCGGTCGCTGGCTCTCGACTCAACCGGAGGCCGGCGCCGTGGCACTGAATCGTGTCGGGAAGGCGCTCGAAACGGCACTGACGCGCGCGGTGACCACGGCTCGTCACATCGCCGAGCGCGGGCACTATGCGCCAACCGATCTCCCCGCGGTGTTCGTGGCTCGCTTCGTGTCCAAGGATGGGACGCGTTTGGCGCTGCACGCGTATCCGGCTGGCAACGTCGAGGAAGAAGGCTTTGCGACGCGCTTCGGAGATCGCTTGCGCGCGCTCGACCCGAACGTCGCGGGTACGGCGCTCAATTTGTTGCCGCACGAGCGTTACATCACCGATGGCTTTCGTCGCGCTGCTGGTTACTCGCTCGTGCTCATGGCGCTGGCGATGTTGCTGATGTTTCGTCGCGTCGGCGACACGATCTTGGCACTATTGCCGGTCATTCTAGGGTCGATCTGGATGCTGGCGTTGATGCGACCGCTCGGCATCCAGTTCACTGCGGCCAACATGGTTGCGTTGCCGCTACTGCTGGGGATCTGCCTCGATTCCGGCGTTCACATCGTGCACCGTTCGTTGGAAGGGCCGGGCACAGCGCGCCTGGAAGCGCTGGTCCAGGGAACCGGCACGGCCGTTAGCGTTGCGGCGTTGACGAACCTGATGGGCTTCGCGTCGTTGATGGCAGCCGACTACCGCGCGATGCAAGGGCTCGGGTTCTTGCTCAGTCTTGGAATTGCGCTGAGTCTGTTGGCAAGCGTGTTGGTTCTGCCGGCGCTGCTGGTCGTGCTCGGGCGCGCCGGTCTCAGCGATTGAAGCGAAGCGCGTGGCGTGCAAGGGTCCCCGGGATGTTCTTGCCGCGTGCGCTCGTCGCTCTTGGGGCAGTGTTAGGGCTTGCCGCGTGCTCATCGCGACCGCCGCCGCGATTGTCCGTCGAATTGACGGCGCGCGCGACCGCGAAGGCGGGCGTCGTGGGCCTGGTCGTGCACGATCGAGCTCGAGCCGACCGACTGCGGGCCATCTATCTCGAGGTCGTGAGCCTGAGTCGTGAGATCGATCACGCGCGGCTGACTGCGCGCGCGCAGTGTTCGAACGACCTCGAGCGGCGCGCCGCCAGCGCTGCTGCGTCGGACCCTATTGCCTCTGGCGTGCTCGGCTGTTCGATTGCTCCGCCACTCACCGATCGCGCTGCGCTCGACCGGTACACGCGCTTGATGCTCGAGGCGCGCAGCCTGCTCACTCAGCGTGAATTCGAGAAGCTCGCGCGCGTGCGCTGATCACGATACGGGGACCGATACGACCATGTTGTGGGTTGCGCTTGCCACCGCCATCATGCTGCTCAGCGGCGAACTCAGTCGCGAGGCCGACGACGGCGCGATCCTCGCCGCGCTGATCGCGGCGCTTCGAAAAGCCACGATTCAAGAGGTCTCTGACGCCGCTCGGCGCGCCACGGCGCTTCACGCGCTCACCACGTTCGAAACGGGGCTCACGGCGTATCGGCGGCAGTTGGTCACGTTCAAAGCGTGCATCGCCGCGGCCGACGCCAAGTACGGTGCCACGCAAGCCGACTACGACGCCTGTTCGGGACCGCTGATCAGCGAACGCGCGAGTCTGCGGACCAGCCTCGTGACCGCTCAAAGCGAGTATGAAGGCGCAGTCAACGAAGCCGAGCGGACGCGCGTTGCTCAGTCGGTGCTGGCCCTGCCCGAGGCGCGGCTGCTCGACTCGGCGCGGGCCGGTCAGGCAAAAACTCCGGCACCCGTGCGATCGCGAGGCATCGAGGGAGTCGTGAGCGAGCGCCACATCACGCAGCCGCGCAACGTCGTCTCGGTCATCTATGGTCCGCTCTCGTCGCCTACCTTCGGCGCGCGCTTTCCCTCACGCATCATCGATGGCGGTACGAGCTACGAACATCCTGATCTGTGGCACGTGCGAGGCGGCGCGGTCGTCGGAATGTTCGATGATTTCGAGGCTGGCGCGCTGTTCATGCCGCTGCAGATCGCGCCCAAATTCCACTACGACCCGGTGCTGATTGCCTTCACTCAGCAGTTCCGTTTCAAGAGTCTCGATTTGGGAATCCGCGCGTCGTTTCAGACTCCCGGAGATACGGGCTGGGGCATCGATCCGGGCCTGATGCTCAGCGCGCCCGGCCGTCGCGTCGCTGCCCGACTCGGTGTGTTCGCGCCCATGGAAGTCGGAACTCTGCGCAAGAAGATCGCGCCCATCGTCGGCATCAACGCACCGCTGCGGGTTACTTGGAATCTGGTGCCGACCCTGTTTCTGTCCCTCGACAGCGGTGTCGCCTACGACCACCTGGCGAACCAAGGCGAACTCAACGTGCCGCTCGGCTTCGGTGCTGGCTACAGTTTGTTGGCTGGTTCGAAGGTGATCGACATCACCGCGTCGTTCAACTGGGATCACTGGTTGGTGCCCGCGCCGGAACAGGGATCGGCGCAGCTCACTTGGCAGGCGTATCGAATCGCGTTCGGCGCCTCGCTGTACTTCCAAGCGTTGTGAGTTTTGCGCAGCCCTGGGCGCTCAAAATCCAGCAATGCACCTCACAGCGTCCACTGTTCCCGCCGCAATACGTTCCCCGCGAGAGTGTCACGATTCGGCTTGTCCAGTCCCAAGACTCACAGCGCGGCTCCCTGAGTTTGAACCGCCGAGCCGCAGAGGCCACAGAGATCTGAGCGAGATTTTGTGGGTTCGCACCTGCCGATAACGTCGTCCCCGTTCACGACGAGGAACGAATGACGATGTGCGTCGGAGAGATTCCTTGGCACGTCGAAGTTGGCTTCCTGAGAAACCAACGTGGCGCTGCGGGGACCCCAACTTTTTCTGATCTCTGCGGCCTCTGCGGCTCAGCGGTTTATCCCAATGCCTCGCTGAGGGACAAACCGAACGGCATCGCGGTTAGTCCCTTCGTCAGAGCCGCGCCGCGACGTTTACTGTGCCGTGATTTGACGGGTGTCGCCGTGTGCCGGGAAATCTTGCGCGCTGTGAGGTGCGTGGCTGGGTTGGGGCGGTCAGCTCGCTGCAGGGTGGCGAGTTTCGCGCTGAAAAAAAGCCTAAGTGAGAAATCCGCGGTGTAATTCGTTACGTTGCAGATCGCCCCGCCGAGCGTGCACGATGCCGCGTTGACTAGTTCCGCTGCGCGGTCAGTATACTGAGCACGGGGAGCCTGGATGCGCGTTGCGTTGATTTCGGATTTGCATGGCAGTGAGTTCGCGTTGAATGCCGTCTTGGCGGACATAGCGCGCACCGGTGTGGATCAGATCGTGTGTTTGGGCGACGTGGTCACGCTCGGCCCGCGTCCGCGAGAAGTACTGGGGCGGCTTGCGGAGCTCGGCTGCATTTGCATCCTCGGCAACCACGACGAGTTCATGCTCGACGAGCAACTGACGCACAAGTATTCGGAGGTGCCGATCATCATCGAAGCGGTGGATTGGTGTCGCGCCCAATTGTCGGCGGGAGACTTGAAGTTCATCGCCTCGTTCTCGCCACGGTTCGAGCTCAAACTAAATAATTCGGGGACGCTACTGCTATTTCACGGCACGCCCGGCTCCAACACGACTGACCTGCTCGCGACCACGCCCGCCGAGCAAGTGGACGAAATGCTGGGCGGTCGCAAGGCCACCGTGATGGCTGGCGGTCATACGCATCTACAGATGCTGCGCCAGCACCGCGGCATTCTGATTGTGAATCCAGGCAGCGTGGGACTCGCCTTCAAAGAGCACGCCTTCGGCCGAGAGCCAATCTTGTTGCCCCACGCCGAATACGCCGTCATCGAAGCCATGGACGGCGACATCTCCGTCAGCCTCCGTCGAGTCCCGCTCGACAAGTCCGAACTCCGAGAAGCCGCCTCCGCCGTCAACCACCCCCTCAAAGCGTGGATGACCCGAATGTACTCGTAGACACCGGCCATCAGCGTCGCGGACGAGGAGAGGGGATCAACCGCCAAGCCGCCAAGCCGCCAAGCACCCTGAGCGGCCTAGCGAGACGAAGTGCACCGCGAGACTCGGAGAAATTTGGGTTAGCTGATGATGGCGCGAATCGAGTTATCTACAACGCACGACGGATTTTCTGAGATGCTGTGCAACCGGGAAGATAGGTGACGTTTCTGACCGGGCACATGGGTGACAGGTTAGTGAGCAGCCGGAGGGCTGGCGGGGGTGATCGGAGTGAAGTGATTGCAGCGGGGTTCGATGTACCC
>Ga0164309_10000334_pt1 | contig 27049 bp, 15 predicted proteins | sample Whisoiple_247_MG_FD_109984 | JGI IMG/M metagenome (GOLD analysis project Ga0164309, IMG submission 109984) | Soil microbial communities amended with fresh organic matter from upstate New York, USA - Whitman soil sample_247_MG | ecosystem: Environmental > Terrestrial > Soil > Unclassified >...
CATTTCGCGGTGAGTTTGGCTCTCGGTGGTGCGTGCGCCGATCGCCGTCCAGCTCACCAGATCTGCGATGTATTGTGGGATAATCGGATCGAGCATCTCGGTGGCGGCCGGCATGCCGAGTTCGGCGATGTTCAACAGCAAGCGCCGCGCACTGCGAATGCCCGCTGGGATGTCGTTGCTGCCGTCCAAGCGAGGATCGTTGATTAGCCCCTTCCAGCCCACTGTCGTGCGCGGCTTCTCGAAGTAGACGCGCATCACGATCAAGAGCTCTTGCGCGTAGCGGCGCTTGAGTTCGAGTAAGCGTCCAGCGTAGTCGATGGCGGCATCGGGATCGTGAATCGAGCACGGTCCGACGATTACCAAGGGGCGCGCGTCTTCACCGTGCAACACTGCTTGGATCTCTTGGCGTGCGCCAAACACGACGTTCGCGGCACGTTCGGAGAGCGGCAACTCGGCGGTAACTTCGCTGGGGCTCTTGAGCACTGTCGTATCCACGATTCGGAGGTCTTTGGTTTCGAGCATGTTGGGCCTGGGGGAGCTGTTGTCGGTGGTTTCGGGCTGATTGCACCCCTTCGGGTGTCACGAGGCGCGTAGGCACAAAGCCAAAAACCCCCGGGCGCCGCGGCGACCAGGGGTTTTGTGCTTTCTCTTGCCTGTGTTCAGTAGAGAAGGCGAGGCCCTGACGCCGCGGTGACCGCGGGCCAATAGCCAAACCAAAACTGAAAACGGGCAGAGCGCATGAGGCGTTCACGGAGTGTAGGGGACAGTTTCGTTTTGCGCAAGCAGAGCGTGCTTGGTCATTGCAACGGCGCGCGTGCTCTCACGCGACCAACACAGCAGCGTGTGTCGATCTGTGGAAACGAATTTCCCGTTAAACTGTAAGTCTCGTGTTCGGCATCATGGCGGATGAAGAACCCACGCGCGAACGGGATCGGTCAGAAACTGAAAAGTCGTTCGTGCTTCGCGAATCGCGCTGCGGCAAACGGTGACGAATTCCGCGGCGAACGCGACGTGATCTCGGTGCGGTGCTCGGGAAGCAGCACTTCGAGAGTTCGATGACGCGCGCGCAAATGGGATAAGTTACTGTTAGCCGTGTTCGACTCGAATCACTACCCGGTCGTCCACGACCTAGGAGCTCCATGACTGGCGCTCGTGAATCGAGTCCACCGCCCTCTCACGGGCTCGACTCGGGCGAGCTCTCCGAGCGCCGTTGCCGCGTCACGATCATGTTCGCGGATCTGAGCGATTACACGTCGCTCAACGAGAACAACGATCCCGAAGACGTCGCGGAGCTGCGTCGCCGCTTGATGCAACTCGTTTCGGACGTGGTCGTCAGTCATCAGGGATTGCTCAATCAATTCGTTGGTGACGGTGTGGTCGCGGTTTTCGGTTTGCCCAAGGCTCACGAAGACGACGGCCGGCGCGCGGTGGCGGCCGCGGTCGAGCTTCAGGAGCGCCTGCGCACGTCTGAATGGGGAATCGGACCGCCCAACCTTCGCTTGAAGATGCACATCGGCGTGCACGCCGGGCTCGTGTTTGCGTCTCGTGGCAACCCGCTGCACGGCCACTATCAACTGACGGGTGACGCCGTGAACACGGCTGCCCGACTGTGCAGCGCTGCCAAGCGCGATGAAGTGATCGTGAGTGACGCCGCGCTCCGCGGGCTCGAGGCCTTTTTCGAGACCGAGACGGTCCAGCCGCTGCAGCTCAAGGGCAAGAGTGAACCCGTTCCCGCTTTCCGCGTGCTCGGTAGCCTCACGGTCGAGAGCCGGCTCTTGGCCCGCTCACGCCAAGGGCTGACGCCGTTCGTCGGGCGGCAACGCGAACTCGATCAGCTCGAGGGACTGCTCTCCGAGGCTCGTCAGTCGCGTGGCAGCGTGCTGTGTGTGCTCGGCGATGCCGGGCTCGGCAAGACTCGCTTGTTGGATGAATTCGCGCTGCACGCCGGCCGCGCCAAGGTGAGTGTGCTCCGTGGCTGGTGTGAGAGCTACGGAGGTATCAGCCCACTTCGCCCATTTCTGCAGATTCTGCGCGAGTTGCTGCCGATCGCGAAGGACGCGCCGGTCGAGATGCGTATCGCTCAGCTCGAGCGAAATCTCGAAGTCTTCGGCGAGTCACTGCGCGTGCACTTGCCCGCCTTCTTACACCTTTTGTCGATTCGCGATTGGGACGATCAACGAGACACCGAGACGCGGCAGCGCGCGATCATCTCGGCCGTCAGTGAATTGCTCTTGGCGGTCGTTGATTCTCGTCCGCAGGTGCTGTTGTTCGACGATTGGCAATGGTCCGACGGCGCGTCGTTGCAAGTCTTGGCGCAGTTGGTGCGCGCGGCTCGCGACAAGACTCTGTTGCTCTTGATCGGTGCGCGGAGCATCGGCCCAGACGATCAGGTGCTCGCTCAGTCGCCCACCATGTGGCTGAGTCCATTTACGGAAGCGGAGTCTGCCGAGGCCGCCAGATTGCTCGTCGCGGGCGCTGCCCGGCCGACGCTGTTGCGCAATGTTCACGAGCGCTCCGGCGGCAATCCGCTGTTCTTGGAGGAGCTGTGCGCGAGCATGAAGCTTGGGCTCGGCCGCCTCGAAGATTTCGATGGCGGCCTGGTCCCTACCACCGTGCATGCCTTGATTCGCACGCGCATCGAAGCACTGCCGCCCGAGCTCGCGGAGCTATTGGGCGTCGCGTCCGTGATCGGCAACGAGTTCCCGCTCTGGCTGCTGTTCGAAGTCGCCGCCATGCCCGACGCGGAAGCGAGGCTCGAAGCGCTGCTCGGAACGGGCTTGTTGCAGCTGTCCGAGGCCCCGAAAGCGGTGCGCTTCAAGCACGGGTTGACGCGTGAAGTGGTGTATGACGGCGTGCGCGTCCACGAGCGCCGCGAATCGCACAGGAAGGCTGCCGAGGCGCTCGAACGTCGCTTTCAAAATTCCGGCCTCTCGGATCACCTCGAGGCTTTGGCCGAGCACTATGCGCGAGCGAATCAACACGGCACCGCGTCGCGCTATGCCGAGCTGGCCGGCGATAAGGCGGCGACCAGCTCCGCTTTGGATGGCGCGCGTCATCACTACGCGGCTGCGCTCCGACAAATCGATGAACTTTCGAACGACGAGACGATGCTTCGTCGCTGGTTGAGCATCGTCACCAAGTGGTCGGCGGCCTGCGTGTACTACCCGGCGCGCGAGCAGCCCGCGGTGCTTTCACGCGCCGTGCGCTATGCGGAAGAGCTGCGCGACGACAAGGCGCTAGCCCGCGCCGAGTATTGGAGCGGCTGGATACACTATACCTTGGGCGCGCAAGAAACGGCCATCGACCACAGCTCGCGCGCCCTGCAGCTTTCCGAGCGCGACAACAACGAGCGTATGACCGCCCAGCTCTTGGTCAATATCGGGCAGAGCCACGCGGCGATCGGCGAGTACGAGGCCGCGTTCGACTTTTTGGACCGCGGTATTGCGCTGAAGCGACGCACGGGGACGCTCGGTATCGGTGGAGCGTACGCGCTCGGTTGCCGCGCGGTTGCGCACGGTGATCGCGGTGAATTCGGCGCGGCTCAAGTTCAAATGTACGAGGCGTTGTCTCTGGTCAACAACACCGGGCACCCGCTGGAAGGGTCGCTTTGCGGCTTGCTCGGCATGATTCAAGTTTGGCAGGGGGATTGGCAAGCCGCGCGGGCGACGGCGGCTCGCGGTCGGGCGACGGGGGAGCGCTGCAACGGGCACTACGTGCTGGCGATGTGTGAGGCGTCGAGCAGCTACGCTTCCTGGCGGCTGGAGGGCTCGCTCGCGGCGATCGATTCGCTGGAAAATTGCGTGAAGTGGCTGGAACGCCGTGACATCAATCTGTATCTGTCCTTTTGCCTCGGGCACCTGGCTGAGGCTGAGTTCGAAGCGGGTCGCCTGGAAAGTGCCGCGCGACACGCTCGGCGCGCTCTGGCCCGCGCAGACTCGGGAGATCGCGTGGGTCGCGCCATGGGACACCGCGTGCTTTCGCTGATTGCCGCGAAAAGTGGCAATGAACTCGAAGCTCGGCAGCACTGCGAGCATGCGTTGCGCTCCGCCGAGCAGCGTCAATCCTTGCGTGACGAAGCGCTCACCAAGCTGTGCCTGGGCCGCCTCGAACGCAGCTGGGGGCGTGCAGACCACGCGCGTGCGCTCCTCGAAGCGGCACGTGACCGCTTCGAGGAGTTGCGCATGGCTTGGCATCATGATGACAGCGTGCGCCGCCTCGCCGAGCTGTGAGTGGCTATTCGTATTGACTCAAGATCAGCGCACTGAGCGAGGTCTTCTTGAGCCGCGGTTGCTCGAGGAGCGCTGTGACGGTGCCAACGATCACGCCCAGCGCCATCGCTTGTCCCGGGCAAGCGTGGATTGCTTCTTTCTGCCCTGCCGCGTAGTGCGCGGGTAAGTCGCCGAATAGGAACTTCCACGCATCCTCACGGCCTTCGTCTTGTGCTGCTGCCGCCGAGAAGCCGAGGTGTACGCCAACGACCTCGCCTCCCTTGATTGGGCCACGCTCGAACATCGGGGTTCGCGAGATCATCGCGGGCACGGGGGCCCTGATCATCAGCGAATAGACGAGCGGCATCAGCTGCTTCATGAATTCTTGCTGCGGGAGATCGCGGAAAGTGTGCTGTTGCCTCCACAATTGGTCCGACGCGACCAAGCCGCCCAATACGCCAACCAGGGTGCCGAAGGTGGGCACGGCGAACCCACTGAGAAGACCGATGATCGTTCGTACTACGAGGTCGTCGGATTGCCCGTGCTTGGAGACCGCGGTGATCATACGGCTCTTGCCGCGCTGCTCTGCGGATGCAGGAGAGGCGTACCACTTGCTGATCTTTTCGTTGATGCTGAAGCCGCTCGCATGTGCGGCCTCACTGGTCGCGGGGCTCGGACGAGGTGGGAACACGTGCGCGAACACGGCCGTGAGATCCACCGGGCAACGCACGGCAGTTGCAGCCGTCGCCGGAGCCGTATTAGCCGGCCACTCGAGCTCGGTATCGTCACTCAGGAGCTCGGTAGGGAGACCGTACAACGCGCACGCGACGTCTCGGATGACTCGCTGCGCAAGCGTGACCAGGTCGAGTGCGATGGGTTGGGCTAGGGCCGGTACGCTCTGGATCGCCTTGCCCAGCTCGTGAAAAATGAAATCCTGTTCCTTGAACCAGTGAAGCGCCGCAGCGTGTGCCGCATCACGCGCCTCGTCGAAAGAGATGCTTTCGATGAAGGCGTTCGCGTCAGTGCTTTCCTTGACGTAGTCGCCCGGCTTCACCTGATCCGGGTACGGGTCCGGCGGGGTCCCGAATTGCTTTGGATTGGGCGCGGGATCCATGCCGAGATACAAGGTGGCTTTGCACGCCACCATGCGCTTCCAGTAGCTCCGCACCGAGTAATTGGTCGGGTCGCTGAGCGCATCGGTGACCTGATCTGGAAGCCCGATGATCACGCCGAAATTCTCCGCTCTACCGAGACCTTCCTTGTTGGCGACTAGTTTCTTCAAGGTTTCGCCGATCATTTTTGGACGAAGTACGTCTTCTAGTTGGGCCTTCGTCGTGCTTCCGGCCTCGGACAAGGGTTCGGCGCCGAACTGCTCGGTGGGTTGGGCTGCCTTCTGCTGTTCCGCTTTCGTCTTCGCCTCCGCCTCCAGCTCGGCCTCGGTCTTCTTCCTTACGAGCAGCGGCCGGTTCGGCTGACCCAAGAAAGTAAGTGCGCTACGCGACGGAACATACCCGTAAAGGCCCCAATCCAAGCCTGCTGCCGGCTTCGAAGGGACGTTGACCGAGGCGGAGCCTCCTTTTTCGTTCGGGTATTGCAGCTGTCGTCCGGAGTCGTGGGGATGGGTGCCAGCAATCAGATCGGGGTGACCGCTGAACACGCCGGTGACGTTGCCCCCGTTGACCCAGCGTTGAACGACTTCGTACTGTTCCGCGAGACTCGCGGCGATCGCCGTGAACATGACTCCGCGTTCGTACTTGTCACTCACACCATTGAACTTGGGCCCGTAAGTCATGCCGCGCCGAAGAATGCGTGGCGTCTTGTCCTCGTGCTTGTCGACCAGTCGCGGGTTGGAGCGGCGCACGTGAGAGAAGAACGGGCACTTCGCGCCGTTCGGATCCTTTGCGTACTCGAAGTCGTTGTCCTGCTTGTTGGTGATCAGGTTGCGCCCATCCGTGCCTCTGCCCAAAGCGAGTTCGAGCTGAGACCGCCCCATGTCTTTGTAGACCGCAGGATCTTGGCGCATCTTGCGGATGGCAATGAACGTCGAATTCGACGCCAGCTCCTTCGGGAGAGCGCTGGGCTCGTTGTTCCGGTTTTGGTAGCCGAGTAGCAGTTCACCGACCGGTACAACGTCGCGCGCTGCATAGGGCGCCTTCACTTCTTCGCCGTTGGCTACCGGCTGGCTCATCCCGTCGACCGCGCCCAGGTGCCCTAGGCCATCGGCGTAGCGCCGAGTCGGCTGGACGTGCAAAATCTCGATATCGCCCTGCGCTTCGAGCGCCTTCAGGAATTGGGTGAAGGAGGGGCACAGCTCGTGGGTTTCATAATCGCTGTGCATTTGCAGATTCAGCACCGCATCCACCAGCGAGAGCCGAATGGGGTGACCGCTCGAATTGCCGGTTGGCCAATTGGCTTTCGGAAGCGACCAGCGATCGGGGTGATTGTCGCCGACGTCGCCGAGCAACGCGGCGCGCGCCTCCAAGCCTTCGCGAAATTCCTGCGGGAACAGCGCGAGTTCATCATCCGTCAAGCCGAGTGTCGTCAGCCCTTCGAAGCAAAGCGAGAGATTGATCTTGAGATCATTGGCGCCGACTTCGAACGAGATCTGCGGGGTGATGTAGCGTAGAAATGCGGCTCCGTGTGCTCGGCTCTTGAATCGGAGCAGCGCGAACGCGCCATGCGTCACCTTGTCCGTGTTCGCGTAGGAGTTCAGGATATTTCCTTGAATATCCGCTCGGGCTTTCTCCGAGATCGCGTTGGTCACGTCCGTGGCTGGCGGAGGGCGGGGGGGCGTCCCAGTTTGATTGAGCTGCACTTCCTGAAGCTGGGCGAGCCAAGTCGCTGTCGCGACGTTGCGCAGGCCGAGGTCCGAAACGTGTCCCCCGCGCGCCTGGTTCGCCGCCTTCAATGTCGCGATCGCCTGGTTCAATGCCGGAAAGTCAGGCTTGAGGATCACGTATGCGACGCGGTCGAAGTACTCCTGATCGTTCAGCGTTCCTCCAGGACCAACGAACACGCTTCGCAAACCGAACAGCGCGTAGGCGCGCGAGAGCGGCCGGGGAACCGCCTCGTACACGACCGGAGGAATCGCGAACGGAGTCGCGTTGCCCGTCGCGTGCTGAGCCTCGAAGGTCTTCAGATAGCGCACATCGTCGACGGTGAGCTCGGCGTTGGCAACATGGATGAACGGAATGTCGACTTGATTCTCGCGCACCCACGCCGAAAACTTCGGGTAGCCGTCGAAGCAACTGTGCCCGGCGTACTCGGCGCAATGGCAGAAGATCGCGTCGAGCACCGGGCCTGCATCGTCCACAATCTTACGAATATACGGTTCCCACGGTCCGTCGAAGGACACCGCAAGCATCAGCTTGGTGTCATTGTCGATGATGGCCCAGCGCACGAAATCGAGGATCTGCAATTTTTCGAGGAAGCCACCCTCTACACGGCGCACCTCGACCTCCGACTTGCGTTGATCGAACAACGCACCGAGGAACAAGCGCAACCGCGAAGCGTAAGACAGCGTCTTACCGGTGTACGGCACGACTCCGGTTTTGAGCGGAGCGATCAGCGTGATCTCTTGAACTCCATCGATGTTCTTGCTGGTGCTTGTGGTCATCATTGCTCCCCTGATTTCGTGACCGGCGTTCTGTCGAGTTGGACATAACCGGTTTGCCTTGCTGCCGGTGTGAAGCGGCTCACAGTATTCAGATTTGCGGACGGCGCGACGAGTGACAATCCGATGGTTGGGATAGTCAATTTGTGAGCTGCATCACATCGCAATGGCGGGCGAGGCCCCATTCTCGTACTTCAGTTCGGGGGGAGACCTTCGAAATACCGAGGCGAGGAGTAATCAAGTGGAGCTGTATGGCTTGGAAGAGGTCGACAAGGCGCTTGCGGACATTCAGCGCCGGGAGGAACGGTCGCTGCTCTCTTTGCCGAACGTGCTCGGGGTTGGCGTTGGGCGTAAAGGAAGCAACGGCTTCGAAACGAATGAGCCGTGTTTGGTCGTGCTCGTTTCACGCAAGTTGCCGGCAACGCAACTCTCGGCCACGGATCGGATCCCCGAGCTGGTCGAGCACTGCAAGACCGACGTGATCGAGGTCGGAGAACTGTCCGCGTTGGAAGCGCCCGAGCCGCCGCGCGAAAGTTCACCGGGCGCACGGATGCGGCCTGCGCAGGGAGGGTTGAGTGTCGGCCGTCCCGATGGGTTCGCGGGTACCATTGCCGGCGCGGTCATCGACGCAGAATGCCCAGCCGGATCTCTCCGGCGCTATTATCTTCTCGGTAGCAATAGCGCCCTGGCGGCAGTGAACGAGGGAAAGATTGGTGACCCCCTCTTGCAACCGAGCGCACGCGATGGCGGGCTCCTCTCACAGGATGTACTCGGCAAACTGGCGCGCTTCGTTCCCCTTCATTTCGACGGCACCGCCAACTACGTGGACGCGGCCTTGGCCGAGGTCCGGTTCATGGATCTGGACCGCGCCGTATTTTGGATTGGCAATCCGCAGGATCGCTCGCCGCGCGTCCGGATCGGCCAAGCACTGCAAAAAACGGGTCGCTCCAGCCACTACACGACGGGCGTGGTGAGGGCCGTCAACGTGACCTTGAGCGTGGCGTATGGCGCTCGTTCGGCCCAATTCCGCCAGCAAATTCTGACCTCCCCGCTGGCCGTCGCTGGCGACAGCGGGAGTCTGGTTTTCGACGTGACGCGCCGAGCGGTCGGGCTGACGTTGGCCGCCTCGGCGCACGCGGCCGCGGTGAGTCCGATCGGTCTAGTGGAGTCGTTGCTGGGGATCCGCGTCGGATTTTGAGTGTTGCTGGCGCAACAGCTCAGCCACCAGCGCTGTCCGTCCCGAGGTACCGAGCTTACGAAACGCGGAGCCCAATTGGTTGGCGATCGTGCGCTGCGAGCGCTGGCGAATGCGCGACATTTCAGCGTGGCTTCGCCCTTCGACGAGCAGTCGGACGACTCCACATTCGGCGTCGGTGAGCGAAGCCGAGAGTTCCTGGTCGGGTCGTCGATACCCAACGAGCCACCGCTCGCGTTCGGCGTCAGGGAGCGCTCGCACCAACGCCGGACCGAGTTTCATGCCACGAGCAGCGTGGGCGGCTAGCAGAAACAGAGTAGGGGCCGTCGAGGCCGTGGCCTCGCAGCCGATCGTTTGCATACCGATTGCGCAGCGCGTGGCGACCGTCGATGTGGAAACGTCCATCTCGTATGCGAGCACTTTGGGGCTTTCGCCCGCCAACACCCGTTCCAACGTGCTCAAGCCCCGAGCGACAGCTGCTGTCAGTGGGACGGGCTTAGTCCGTCGTTCCAAAAGTAGATAGCAGTGAGTTCTGGAGCAAGATCCCTTCGCAGCGACCCACTTCAGCTGCATTAGGTCCGCCCACAGTGTGTCGAGGCCTATTGCGAATCTCTGCGGGTCCGCCGGCCGCGACTGGACCAGCGTATTGCTTGCGTATTCGTCGATGTCGATGCGGTAGCTTGGGGCATCGTCGATTCCCGGCACCACGCCAAAATCCCGATGAGTTTCAATCACGATAGAGTCTCCTCGGTATCAACCCGACGCCTCGGCAATTGCGAATTGCCGGTGAGGGCCCATCCCTCACTCCCGCACTATTGACCCTCCGTTGAGGTGGTGATTATGAAGTCCGTCACACCTTTGAGCATTTCCTCGAGATGCCGATGCGCGAACACGATCCGCTGACGTTGATAGCGAAGATCCCTTTGTTCGCCTCGCTCGAACCCGAGGTGCGCAAACCGCTCGCGGCCTTGATCCGCGTCCGTAGCTACGCCGCGCGTCAATTCGTCGTCTGGGAGGGCCAGCCCGGAGGGACGCTCTTTCTGTCGTTGAGCGGCTTTTTCAAAGCGGTCACCACCGGCGCCGACGGCCGCGAGATGATTCTATCGGTGATGGGCCCCGGTGAAGTATTGGGAGAGCTCTCGGTGCTCGACGGACAACCGCGATCCGCCAGCGTGGTCACCATCGAACCGGGAGAACTGGCATCGATCGACCGCCCTGCGCTGCTCGGGCTGATGAACAGCTCGCCGGAACTCGCTGTGGGTCTGATAGAAGTGCTCGCGCGTCGCGTTCGTGTTTTGACCAAGCGTTTCGAAATTTTGTCCAGTCAGGACGTACCGGAACGCCTGGCTCAGGTGCTGCTGAACTTGGCAGAAAAGCACGGCGAGGCTTCCGGTGAGCGAGTGCGCATCCCGGTCCGACTTTCTCAGCAGGACTTGGCGAATATGGTAGGCGCGACACGCGAGAGCGTGAACAAGCAGCTCCGCAAGTGGACCAAAGACGGCGTGCTGCGTCGGGAGACCGGCTGCGTGATCATCTCCGACGTGCCTGCGCTGCGAATTGCGAGCGGTGCCGCGTGACGCTTGGATCGTAAATGAACAGATGACCATCGGTGCGCGCTCCACGAGCACCGGAATGGGGAGTAGTGTTGCTCCCCATGTCATCACGTTCTCGTGAAGTGCGACTCGGTATCGTGATGTTTGGCGGCGTCTCTTTGGCCGTCTACATCAATGGCGTCTCTCAAGAGTTGTTTCGGGCCGTGCGCGGCCGCGGCGTGTACCGTTTGATCAAGGCTCTGACCGACTCGGAAATCGTGGTCGATATCCTCAGCGGTGCCTCCGCCGGTGGCATCAATAGCGTTCTGCTTTCGGCCGCGCTGTGCAACGAAACGGAGCTCGGAGACGTGGCGACGTTGTGGCGTGACGAGGCCGACATCGAGCCGCTGCTCTCGTTGACGGACGGAGTCCCCAATGACGGCTCGCAGAGCAAACGAGAGAAAGATTCCATCTTTGACGGCGACTACCACGATGAAAAATTGAAATCAGCGATACGGTGCCTGCTCGATACTTCGCGAAAGCGAAGCCGTGAGAAGGAAGACCCATCGAAGGTGAGCGAGCTCGATCTCTTCGTCACGGGTACCGACATCGACGGCCGAAAACCAATTTGGGTCGATGCGCTGGGGCGGAAAGTTCAGTTGGAAGAGCACCGCACGTTGTTCCACCTCAAACATCGCCCCGCTCATGACAACACCCCATTTGCGAGCAAGGCCATGTGTTTCGGCTCGCCGAAGGGCGAACCAGGATTGCTCGAGACGAACGTGGAGGCGTTGGCCAAGGTTTCGCACATCACGTCTTGTTTCCCCGGGGCGTTCAAGCCAAAGCGGGTGATCGTTCCGCCGAAGCTCAGCACCAAAGAGAAGTTCGTCACTCCCGAAGCAGGAGCGGATGCGCGGGTCAGTTATTGGGGCGGGCTAGTGGACGGGCAGCCTCGACAGGCCATCTTCATGGATGGGGGCGTGCTGAAGAACAAGCCCTTCACCAGCACCATCGAGGCCATTTTTTCGCGGCTCGCGGATCGCCAAGTGAGTCGCTACATGCTGTATATCGAACCTGACGCGGCCGACATCGACTGGACACAGCCCTCACATCCGGAGCATGACGATCCAGCGCGTCGCTTGGTGCCAGTCGCAGCGGCTGCGCTCAGCGGCTTGCCGCGCTTCGAGAGCATCGTCGCTGACTTGGATCAGGTCGAGCTTCACAACCAAAAGGTGCGGCGCTATGAAGTCCTGATCAAAGAGGCAACTGCAGCTGCGCTCTCAGGCTCGGCGGTCCAGTCGGGTCTTGGGACGCCCACCTGGAGCGCGTATCGCCGTGCAAGGATTACCGGGCTCGCCGCCGCCGTCGTGGAAGCCGCTCTGCCTCCCGCCGCCGATCTGCTGCCCTATCGCGCGCCGCCGAGTGCAACCCTCACCAAGCTGATCGAGCAACTGTCCGCCGATCCACACCTGGAGCAGCTGTTCGGGGAATTCGACGTGCTATTCCCGTTTCGTCGCCTGATTCACCTCAACTATTCGATCGACGACAACGGCGACGTCAAACCGGGTGACCACGGAATTTGGACCAGGATCGCGTTGCCGACACACCAAGGCCGACCCGAACCTCTGCCGGTCGATCGCGAGGTGATGCGAACGATCAATCGTCAGATCGAGTTTTACGAAGCCGTTCGTGCTCGACTCGAACACGAGGTAGAAGCGGTCGCTAGGCGACACCAACTCCCCCCTCCGGGATCGGTTTGGGACGATGAAGTCTTTTGGGGCAAGCTCGCACTTCATTTGCGGGCGGTGCTGCAGCGGCTACCGGTGCCTCGTTGCTTCGACCCGAACGTGGGGGGCATGGTCTCCACTGATGAATTGGCGGAACTGCGCGGCCCGAAGTCGATCGGCGCCGAGCCCGAGCAGCGGGTGTCCGGCAGTGAAAGCGAAAGTGACAGTAATGGTCAGCGAGGTAAGCCGCTTCTGTGCGCGGCAAAAGAGTTCGAGCAGCGAGTCCTCGCGAACTCGGACCTAGGCAAACTGTACGACGTCTTTCCCCAGATCGATGCAGTCGCCTACCCGATCGAGCTTGCTTCCGAGCTCCGCGGTCGAGACCAGATTCGCACCGTTCGCATCAGCCCGCTGGATTCCAAAGGGGGCCTCGTTGAAGGCTTCACGGAAAAGCTGTGCGGCCGACAGCTGTTCGCTTTCGGGGCGTTCTTCAAGGCTTCCTGGCGTGCCAATGACCTGATGTGGGGCAGGCTCGACGGCGTGAGCCAACTGCTCGAGCTCTTGTTGGACGCCAAGCGCCTGAAGTGTCTGCCGTACGAGCTGCTGGCGGCCAACCTGACGGAAGCGCTCGGCGAGTCATTCGATCTGACGCCGATTTTCCCACATTCGCCCGAAGCAGAGCGGAAGTTGCTCGAAGGCTGGCTGCGCAATGTCGCGTCCCACGACGAGCATGAGCGGGCCAGAGCGCGAGACGCGCTCACCGACGCATCCAACTTCCGCTCGCGCTGGGTTCGCGCCGCACAACTCGAGGTGATTGTCGAAGAGTTACCACTCGTGTTCGAGCGCGCCGCAAATGAGGCCGCCGCAAATGGCGACAAGGAAGAAGAAGCATCGTTCCGCGCACAACAAGCGCAATTGACGGATAATCGGCCATCCACCGTCGGTGCGGCCGCCCTTGCGTTCTTCACCCCCAAGCATTACGGAATCGCCCACCAGAAATTGCCCGGCGCAATTCCCGCCAGCCGCCTGAGCGCGATCGCGCATCAGGGCGGGGCTCACTTGAAGGAAGCGTTGTTGGCGTCACTTCCGGCGCAGACATTGGCTCAACGCGCCGTTCGCGAAGCCGTCGGCGTCATGCTGAGCACTGCGCTTTGGCTTGCCACGCCATACTTGATCCGGAAGGACCGCAAGGCGTCGACAGCGAACGGCGGGGGCGCACGCTCAGCGCGGGTCGCTGATTTTTTTCGGTCATCGCGCGTGTGACTCTGCGCAGAGCGGGCCAGGCGATACAATGCGCCGATGGTAGACGGTCCGGCCTCGCTCTCGGCTCCACGAACCCGCTCCCCCTGGTACCGCTCGAGCACGGTCTGGATTCTGTTCGGACTCGCACTCGGCGTGCTGATGGGCGGTCTGTTCCCGCAAGATCAGTATCCGCACGCCTACGACTTCTTCCACTTTCTGTCCAAAGCGTTCATTCAGCTGATCAAGGGGCTGATCGTGCCGCTCTTGATCTCGACCATCATCGTTGGGATTGCGCAGACTGGCGATCTCAAGTCGGTGGGGCGCATGGGCGGCAAAGCCCTATTGTACTTCGAGGTCGTTACCACGCTGGCGCTCGTGATTGGCATGGTGATCGCCAACCTGTTACGGCCCGGGGCGGCATTGCCGCTCAACTTGAGTGCCCACACGGCCGTCGCCAGCGTCAAACGTGACGGCTGGGAGATCGCACTGCATCTGTTCCCTTCGAATTTGATTCAGCACGCAGCCGAGGGCGATGTGCTGCCGGTCGTCGTGTTCGCCACACTGTTCGGCGTTTCGCTGACACGGATTGGGGATGCCGGAAAGCCGCTGCTCAACTTCTTCGATGCCACCGCCAAGGTGATGTTCAAGTACACGGACATGGTGATGCGGCTCACGCCGATCGGTGTCTTCGGCGCGATGGCGTACAACGTGAGTCACATGGCTGCTGGGCACCAGGGCGGACCGAAAGGTTGGCCCGCGGTCGCCTTCCTGCTCGGACAGTACGCGCGCTTGGTCGGCAGCTTGTACTTGTCGCTGATCTGCCTGGTGCTGCTGGTGTTCGTGCCCGTGCTTTGGCTGTGCGGGCTGCGCGTGCGTGCCTTTGCGCGGGCGATTCGCGAGCCAGCGCTGACCGCATTTTCGACCGCATCGAGTGAAGCTGCGTTGCCTCGTCTGCTCGAAGCCATGGTCGGCTTCGGCGTACCCCGTCGAGTGGCAAGCTTCGTGATCCCTGCGGGCTACTCGTTCAATCTCGATGGCTCGACGCTGTACCTCGTGCTCGCCAGCTTGACGATCGCGCAGGCCGCACACATCGACATGCCGCTGTCCAAGCAGATCCTGATGTTCTTGACGTTCATGCTGACGTCGAAGGGCGTCGCCGGTGTCCCGCGCGCGACGTTGGTGATCATCGCCGGCACCTGTCACAGCTTTGGTCTGCCCGGGGAGGCGGGTGTGGCCATGCTCCTGGCAGTGGACGAGGTAATGGACATGGCGCGCACCATGACCAATGTCATCGGCAATGGTCTTGCCTCGGTGGTGGTCGCACGCTGGGAGGGAGTGGTGGGAACCGGTCCCACATCCGAGGCTGATTAAGGAAAAGAAACCACCTCTACTCTCGGGGATTCTCCCCCGCACCCGCTGAAGTGAATTCAGCGGGGCCCCGACCCCCGAGTTTGGGGCCCCGACCCGAAACCTGTTTCGGGTATGATGCGAAAAGCGCGATTTTTGCGCGTTTCCTGCCTGCTCACTGGTTCAACCGGCGACTAATGCGGCCTGAAACCGGTTCCCGTAGGCGGGAAGTTTTGCAACGATAAGGAACTTGGCGAACTTCGTAGACCGCGAACGCATATTGGGTCACACTGCTTCTGGAACTAGTTCCACAAGCCCCCGGTGAACACCCATGCAGCATGACGTCCAAGGGAAGGTCGATAGCCGCGCGATGCGCGAGGTCAACCGCTCGATCGTCCTCGACATCATTCGTCGTGGCGGCCGAGTCTCCCGCACAGACCTGGCGCGCCGATCCACTCTGACTAAACCGACCGTCTCTGCGATCGTCGAAGACCTGCTTGCCCGCGGCATCGTCCAAGAAGTCGGGTATGGAAAGACCGTTGCCAGTGGTGGACGCCGAGCACGTTTGCTCGAGTTCAACGACGCTTCTGCCGCATATCTAGGCATTGGTTTTGGCGTCGAGACCACCACCGTGGCTCTAGCTGACGCCCGCGGTGAAATCCGAGTTCGTCGTGAGGTGCCCACGTTGCACGCTGACCCCGAGGGTACCGTGGCAGCGGCCGCAGCCTTGGCTGAAGAGGTGTGTGAGGCGGCGGGGTTCCCGCGTGACCGCTTGCAGGGGGTGGGCGTCACGGTTCCGGGCTTGGTCAAAGTAGAGAGTGGTCTCGTGGCCACCGCGCCCAACCTGCATTGGGTCGATGTGCCGATTCGAGACATGCTGACCGCCGCGTTGGGCGTGCCCGTCGTCGTCAACAACGTGACCAGCGCGAGCGCAATCGCCGAAAGCCGCGCCGGAGTAGCCAAAGGTGTGCGGTCCTTCGTCTGGGCATACGTCGACAGCGGCGTTGGCGCCGGCATCGTGATTGACGGCCATGTGTTCTCCGGCACCCAGGGCTTCAGTGGTGAGATTGGGCACTGCGCGGTCGTCACCGGCGGTCCGGTGTGCTCGTGCGGAATGCGCGGTTGTTTGGAGACGTTGGTTTCCGGCCCCGCGATCGTGCGAGCGGCTGAAGCTGCGATCGCGGCCGGCGAGCAAACTTCGCTGCGCGGAGTCACTCCGCTGGATCGCACTGCGGTGGCCAACGCGGCGCGCGCGGGCGACGCGGTTGCGCTCCGGATCTTCGCCTCTGTCGGCGAGCACTTGGGTGTCGGCGTCTCTTACCTCGTCAACATCCTCGACCCGCAAATGATAGTCCTCGGCGGCGGCGTGATGGAAGCGGGCGATCTGCTGCTCGAGGGCACGCGCGCCTCCATCGCTCGTCACTCACTGAAGGGTGCACGCACCCCCGTGGCCGTCAGCGCGCTGGGTGATGACGCCGGCCTGATCGGTGCCGTGTTCGCGGCCATGGATCAGTCGGTGCGGTCGTATCGCGTCGTCGCCACTGGCGAGCGCGTCGCGGCTGACTGACGCGCTTCGCGCTCTCCTTCGCTCAGAAAGCGAGCTCGCGCGCCACGCGGGCTCGCTGCCATCGCGGCTCATCCGACGCCGCGTAGTGGAGTTCGCGCTCGCCAGCCGAGCGGCAACGCGCTATTGGGCTCGCCCGTGAAGTGGCTAGCCGGCAGGTATCGCGAATTGGCCGTGGCGACACTGGCAATGGGCGGCGTCGCGCTGTTCGCCAGCTTCGTTGACCGCATTTATCCCGTCGGCGAGTGGCTGTTTTGGCGGTACGCCTGCTACTGGCTGTGTTCGTTGCTGGTCGCTTGTTCGTGCTTTGGCATGGGCGCGCGCACGCTGCGCCTGGCTGGCGTGCGTGGCCTGGCAACACTCGAGCTGCTGAGCCTGTCCTTCGCGATCGGCCTGTTCGAATTCGAACTGTGCATGTTCGTCACGGGCCTGCTTCATCTGTATCGGGCGGAGTTGTTCTTTGCGTTGCCCCTGCTGCTGCTCGCTCTGAACGTGAACGAGCTGCTCGCGCTCTGGCAGCGGCTCGTTCAGCGTCGTCGCTTGCTCGGTCGCAAGTCGCGTCCCTTGGGCGCGGTCGGACTCCTGGGTGTCGCGTTCGGATTCACTGCGCTGCTCGCGGTCTACTTTCTGATCCTCTCGCCCGAGAACGTGCAGTTCGATTCTCGGTGGAAGCATCTGGCGCTCGCCGAGGACTACGTGGCCTACGGTGGCGTGCGTCGCTTGGACGAGGGCTGGGTCTTCGACTCGCGGCCTCATTTCACCAGCTACCTATTTTCTTGGGCATTTCTGCTGCCCAAAAGCCGGCTCTTCGATCGCATGGTGCTTTCCGCGCACCTCGAATTCGTGACCTTCCTGATCACCACGCTGATCGGTATCCCGGCGCTGGTTCGGCGTTTGGTGCCGCGTGCCGACCCGCGCGCGGTGTGGGCCGTGCGCTTTCTGTTTCCCGGCGTGCTCTTGTACGACAGCAGCTTGGCCGTCGGGGCCGATCACTTCGGCGCGATGTACGGCGTGCCGGTCTGTCTGGTCACGCTGTTCGCCTGGCGCACGCTCTCGCCGCGCTGGTGCGCGTTGCTCGGCATGCTGCTCGGAGCTGCGGCAATGGTCAAAGAGACCACGGCCATGTTGCTCGCGCCGGTTCCGGTCATGGCGCTCGCCGTGCGCCTGCTGTGGTTGACCGCCAAACGCCCAGCTCCGGGTGTGTCGCGCTTCGCTGCGTGGCGCGGACCCCTAATCGCGATCGGTGTCGGTATCGTTTGCAGTTCGCCGCTCTGGCTCACCAATTGGATCTCGCACGGTGACCCGGTTTATCCGGTGCTGAACCGCCACTTGAACGTTCGACCTTGGACCAGTGAGTCCGCCTACCGCCTCAAGTGGGCCTACGAAGAGGCCAACATGTGGCAACCGCCGCGCACACTCGCGGGGGTGCTCACGTCCTTGAAGGCGCTGTTCACGTTTTCGTTCGTGCCCAATGATTGGGGCAAGCTACATGGCCGCACGCCCGTGTTCGGTTCGCTGTTCACGTTGCTCCTGCCCTGCCTGATCTTGTGCCGCACTCGCCTCAGGTTGTGGGGCCTCGTGGGCTGGGTGCACTTCTCGATCTTGTGCTGGTACTGGGTGCACCACCAAGACCGCTACTTGCAGGGCATCTTGCCGCTGATGGCGTCTGCGACCGCGGCGCTCTTGATCTCGGCTTGGCGCACCGGACTCATCGCGAGCATCGCGATCGGGTTTTTGGTGGCGCTGCAGGTCGTGTGGGGCGGCGATGTGTACTTCTTCCAGACTCACTCGATGGCCAAGTCGCCGCTCAAGAAGAGCATCGATTTGCTGTCGTCCGGCTTCGAGGGCAACTACGACAAGCGCTTCTACGTGCAGGGGCAATTCCAAGCCGTTGCGCGTGTCCTGCCCAAGGGAGCGCGCGTGCTCGTTCACGATGAGAACAGCCACCTGGGGCTCGAAGCGCAGTCGATCATGGATCGCTTCCCGTTCGAGTACGGCATCAGCTACGGCCTGCAGCCCACGCCTCGCGCCGTCTACGACTTGTACCTTTCGCTCGGCGCAACGCACATCTTGTGGGCACCCAAGAGCAAAGGGACGGACTCGCTCGCGGGCGACATCATGTTCTACGATTTTGCGCTGCGCCGCTCGGAGAGCATGGGTTCTCCCGGTGGCATGCGTCTCGCGAAGATGCCGGATGGACCGCCCAGCGAACCGTTCAACGATACCGTCGCCGTGTTCTCTTGCCCGGGCTCGTACCCGACCGGCTTGTACCCAGTGTCGAGCTTGCGCGTGCCGGTCTACGGTCCGCGCCAACACGATTTTCCCGGTGAAGCGCCGCGCCCCATGCCGGACGATTGGACCGAATCACTCGCACACGTGGCCGAAATTGCCGTGACCGAGGACCGCTGCTTCCGTGAAGATGGCGAGCTCGGACGCCTTGGTTTCGGCAAGGTCGTCACACGCACTCGCCCCCCGTCGACGCGCGGTCAGCTCTACTCGATCTGGTTCAAGTAACCCGCGGCAAGTCGCGGGAACCGGGCAAGCGTGGTTCCCGACGCGAGAACGGCTCCCTGAGTTTGAACCGCCGAGCCGCAGAGGCCACAGAGATCAGAAGTGAGATTGGTAGGTTCGCACCTGCCGGTGAGGTTCGTCCTCGTTCACGACGATGAACGGAAATTACGACGTGCCTCGGAAAATTCCCGACCTCGAAGTTAGGCTTCCTGTGAAACCAAACGGGGGCTGCGGGGACCCAACTTTTTCTGATCTCTGCGGCCTCTGCGGCTCGGCGGTCTAATCTCCGGGAGTGTTCATGGCCGCATCGCGCCGTCTCGTCGACGCGCTACTCGTACAAGTCGATGGGCACGTTGAGCAGGGTCGAAAGCTCGCTCAACGCGCGTCGATTCTCGTCGAAGAACTCTGGATCGCCCAAATCGGCGGGCGCGACGCGATCGCGATAGTGCCGCAAGATCCAAGCGCGCACGGCCTCGTACAAAGCGTCGTCGAGTAGGACGCGCGCGGGGATGGTCGCGACCTCGTCTTTTGTGAGCGGCACGCGCAATCGCAGGCAGGCCGGCCCACCACCGTTCTTCATCGAGCCATTGACGTCCACGTAGTGCACGGCGCGTACCGAGTTTGTCTCGCTGAGCACTCGCTCCAAAAAAGCGCTTGCCGTCGGCGTGTTTCGGCTCTCTTCTGGGGCGATGATGGCCATGCCGCCTTCGGGCAAGCTGACCAACTGTGAATTGAACGGGTAGGCGTGAACGGCATCCGCGACCGGCAATTCGGCGTTGCTGGCCGCGATCAGCTCGAATTCATCGCCCAGCCGCGCGCGCAACTCTGCGATAGGCGCGTCGCCCGCGAATGCCAGCTCGTGAACCAGGAGCAGTCGCTCGTTGCCGACGCACAGCACGTCGCTGTGAAATGCTCCGGCGTCGACGCCTTCGGGGGCCTGCTGCAAAAATAGTAGCTGATCCTCGCGTAGGCCGTGTAGCCGCGCACAGGCGATGCTCGCCTCGCGCGTTTGTCGTGCAGGGAACGCGCGCGGCGAAGAGTGCTGATCAGCGGCGCGCCCCCAACCAAAAACGTGCAGCACGCCCCGACTCGTCACTAGGCGCGTGTGATTGGCCGCGCCCTCGTCCGAAAAGAGCGTGCCAGCGGGCAGCGGATCATGGACGACGAAGCGCTCGCTGTCCGCGAAGATGGCGCGCAGCGTCGCGGTCGTGCTCTCCGCCTCTAAGCTGCGATGGAACATCGAACTCAGATTGGCCGGTGTGAAGTGCACGCGACCATCCGCGGTGTCACACGAAGGAGCGACCGTGGCTGCGTTCGCGGCCCACATCGATGAGGAACTGCCGGTGAGCGCGAGCAGCTCAGGAGCGACCCGCAACGCTCGCGGCAGCACGTCGCGGCTCACGCCCGCAAACCCCAAGCGGCGAAGCGCGCGCAAATTGGGTCTGAGCGGCGGGGGCAAGAGCGCCTGAGCCACGCCCAGCTTGCTCAAGAAGCGCGCTTTCTCGAGCCCCTGCAGCGCGGCGCTTCGCGGGTCACCGACTTGTCCGCGGTGCTGCGTGCTCGCCAGGTTGCCGTAGCTGAGCCCTGCGTAGTGGTGCGTCGGACCGACCAGGCCGTCGAAGTTGTACTCGCGCATGCCTGCTCCGGAGTATCCTCGGATCGCGGGTTGTTGACGAGCACCCGAGACGCACCCAGGCTGCCGGATGTGAGTTCACGCATTGGTTCGGCATGGTTTGCGCAGCGTCGCTCGGAACTTTCGCGCATCCCGGTGCTCGTCCAGCGCGTGCTGCCCGCGGTCCGGCAGGCCAAGGCGTCGAAAACCGCCCCATTCATCGCCTGGCTCGAGGGGCATGCGGCGCGCACGCCGAACGCGCTGTTCTGCGAGCAAGACGCACAGCGGACGACCTTCGCCGAAGCCAAGAATCGCGCTCGTCGCGCTGCGCGTGTGCTGGTCGACTTGGGGGTCGTCCCCGGTGACGTCGTGGCGTTGATTGGTGGCAATTCACCTGCGTACGTCGAGCTGATTTTGGCCATCAACTATGCCGGCGCGGCGGCTGCGCTGATCAATCCCGAATTGCGCGGTGAACCGCTGACACACGCGCTGCGCGCGATCGCGCCGCGACTCTCGTTGGTCGAGAGCGCCGCCTTCAGCGCGTGGTCCGAGTCGGACGCGGCCGCACCCACGGGGCGTGTGCTCGAATACGCTCGGGGCGAGTTCGAGCGGCTCGTCGAGCAAGCCAGGGAGATCGATATCGCGCGCGCCGACCCCGAGGGTGACTTCGTCTACATCTTCACCTCGGGCACGACCGGGTTGCCGAAGCCGTGTCGCGTGAGTCACGAACGCGCGCGCGCGGCCGCTACCATCTTCGGCAGCGTGGCCTTCGAATTCCGCGCAGGGGACAAGCTGTATTGCGCACTGCCGCTGCACCACTCGAGTGCACTCTTGATCGGCGTCGGCGCGGCGCTCGTCGCCGGGGTGCCGATCGCTCTGCGACGCAAGTTCAGCGCGCGCGAGTTTGCGGCGGATTTACAGCGCTACGGCGCGACGGCCACGCTCTACATTGGCGATGTGTGTCGCGCCTTGGTGCACTCGGCTGCGAGCGACGCGGAGCGCGGGTTGCGACTGCGGGTCGCGGTGGGCAATGGCCTCGAAGCACACGTTTGGAGCGAGTTTCGGCGTCGCTTTGGGCAGCCCGCAATTCGCGAGTTCTACGCTTCCACCGAGGCGCCCGCGGCGATCCTCAACCTCACCGGCACAGTAGGTTCGCTCGGTCACGTGCCCTTCGAGCGTCGGCGTGGTTTTCGCTTGGCTCGCCTCGACGACGATCAGCGCGCGCTCGCGCGCGACGCGCAGGGCAGGGGAAGTGAGTGTGCGCCGGATGAACCAGGCGAGCTCTTGCTGCGCGTGTTCCCGAACGAACGCGATCCGCACGGCGCCTTCCGCGGCTACACGGATCGCGAAGCTTCCGCCGCACGCATCGCTCACGACGTCTTCGAGCCGGGCGACGCGTACTTTCGCTCGGGAGACGTGCTGCGCCGCGATCGCTTCGGCTTCTACTATTTCGTCGATCGTCTGGGTGAAGCGTTTCGCTGGAAGGGCGAGAACATCTCAGCCCTCGAGGTCGAGCGGGTGCTGGACTCGAGGCTCGGTTTTCCTGGGGTCGCAGTGTACGGCGTGGCGGTTCCCGGCTACCCAGGGCGCGCCGGGTTGGCTGAAATAGTCTCAGAAGGCGCCTTCGACGGCGACGCTTTTGCCCGCGCAGCGCAAGCGTTACCCGTGCACGCGCGTCCGTGCTTCGTGCGCCCCGTGCCTGCGCTCGAGCACACCAGCTCCTACAAGATCAAGAAACGGGCGCTGGATCTTGCAAACTTGCTGAATGGAAGCGATGGCGGCGGTGCTGAGGCTTTGTGGGTGCGCCAGAACGACAGCTATGTGGTGCTCACGCAGAAGTTGTGGGACGATCTGTGTCGTGGTCAGGCGCGCCTGTGAATCGCCGATGTTCTCAGCGGCTGCGTTGCGCCTCGCGCTCCTGCTGAGCACGCTGCTCGCGTGCGCGTCGTGTAAGCGCGAGCCGAACAAGTCTCTCGACGCACACGCGCATCGACCCAAACTCGCCCCACTCAAGGGCGAGAACTGGTTGGTCGATCTAGACGTTCCTGGGTTTGGCAAAGCGGCGCTCGCGGTCCCGCTCGGGGCCAAAGCACCTCGCTCGATCGTGATCGCTTTGCACGGCTCTGCGGATCGTCCGGAGTGGGCATGCTCCGCGCTGCGCAGCATCGCGGGGCCCGCGCCGTTCGTGCTTTGTCCGCGCGGCGTGGCGCGCGCTGATTTCGCGGCCAGCGATCCGCGCTACACGTTCGGCACCGTCGACGACACGGCGCGTGAATTGCGCGCCGCGCTGGCCGAGCTCAAGCGACGCTACGGCGTTTACGTCGCGCCGGGCGCGGTCGTTCTTGCGGGCTTCGAGCTGGGCGCCGATCACGCCGCGCAGATTGCTCCGCAGGAACCGTCGTTCTTTTCGCGCCTGTTGTTGATCGAGCCGTCGCCAACGAGTTGGCCCACGTCGCAAGCGGCGTTGTTCGGGCGCGCAGGCGGCCAGCGCGTGCTGTTCGCTTTCGGCCTCACCCACCGAGACGAGCTCACTCTGCGAGCCGTTTTGACGACCCGTGCCGGTGCGGAATCTCGGACCGTCTTCTTGGGCGACGGTCCGGTGACCCTCGAGCCACCCACTCGGCAGCTCTTGCGCCGAAACTGGAGCTGGCTTGTCGCGCCCTCCAAGCCGAACCAATCAGCGGTCGCCGCTGGCAATCCCGCGGGAAATGCCCTGTCGGCCAATGGGCCTGTCGCCCCCGAGCTCGTCGAGCAGTGACCGAACGACCGGCTCCATGATCATGGAGTGGTACTGGCGCGAAAATGGGTGTATGAGGCGCGCCCTCCAGACATCACGCTAGCGGTGTATGGATACGCCGCTTGACATGGCGAGCGGCGCGGCTACCCTCCCGTTCCCCCAAAACCGGCCGCCTCATTTTTACCTGGCCGTAAAAGGGTTTTTTTCGAATGCCTACAGTACAACAGCTGATCCGCCTCGGCAGGGAAGTCATCAAGACGCGCACCGCGTCCCCTGCGCTCCGTTCGTGCCCGCAAAAGCGCGGCGTGTGCCTGCGCGTGTACACGACCACTCCGAAGAAGCCGAACTCGGCGCTTCGCAAGGTGTGTCGCGTGCGCCTCACGAACAGCATGGAAGTGATCAGCTACATCCCGGGTGAAGGTCACAACCTTCAGGAGCACAGCGTCGTGCTCATCCGTGGTGGCCGCGTGAAGGATCTGCCGGGCGTTCGTTACCACGTCGTTCGTGGCACGCTGGATGCGTCGGGCGCCGCCGGCCCCAGCAGCACCAACAAAGCTACCCGCAATCGCAGCCGTTCGAAGTACGGCGTGAAGCGCCCCAAGCAATAAGCCGAGTACTGAGAGGATATCGCGATGCCCCGCCGTAGAGACGTTCCGAAGCGCAAGATCACGCCCGATCCGAAGTACAAGGACAAGCTGGTCGCGAAGTTCACCAACTCGCTGATGATCGGTGGCAAGAAGTCCACTGCCGAAGGCATCCTGTACGGTGCGTTCGAAGTGATCAGCGCTCGCTTCAAGGAGGATCCGCTGGAGGTCTTCCGCAAGGCGCTCGACAACGTGAAGCCCCGCCTGGAAGTGAAGAGCCGCCGCGTCGGTGGTGCTACCTACCAGGTTCCGGTCGAAGTTCGCCCGGAGCGCCGCGTTGCCCTCGGCATGCGCTGGCTCGTCAACTACTCGCGCGACCGCGGCGAGAAGACCATGCGTGAACGCCTCGCGGCGGAGTTGGTCGACGCAGCGCAGCTGCGTGGCAACGCCGTCAAGAAGAAGGACGACACGCACAAGATGGCTGACGCGAACAAGGCGTTCGCTCACTATCGCTGGTGATTAGGTTTTAGGTTTTAGGCCTCAGCTTCAAGGAGTCGCTCCAAGCGATATGAAGAAGACGACATAGGATCGAGTTACTCGACCGGCCGCGCTCATCGGGCCCTACGCAGTACCTCGAACCCCTTCCAACCGACATAGCGGTTCCCGAAAAAGGGAACCCGAAGGCTGGAGGGGGTTTCGTCTATGTTCCGACCGATATCGCACCACCGAGCACACAGAAGCCATGGCCGACCGAGAAACCAGCCTCGAACGCACGCGCAACATCGGCATCATGGCCCACATCGATGCCGGTAAGACCACCGTTACGGAACGGATCCTCTATTACACCGGCGTCAATCACAAGATTGGCGAGGTGCACGAGGGCGCTGCCACGACTGATTGGATGCCGCAGGAGCAAGAGCGCGGCATCACCATCACCGCAGCCGCGATCAACTGCTTCTGGACGCCTGCGTTCGGCCCGAACGAAGCCAAGAAGCACCGCATCAACATCATCGACACCCCCGGCCACGTCGACTTCACGATCGAAGTCGAGCGCAGCCTGCGCGTGCTCGACGGCGCGGTCGCGGTGTTCGACGGCGGCAATGGCGTCGAGCCGCAGAGCGAAACGGTCTGGCGCCAAGCCGACAAGTACAACGTTCCGCGCATCGCGTTCGTGAACAAGCTCGACAAGACCGGCGCCGATTTCCAGATGAATCTGGATTCGATGAAGGACCGCCTGGGCGTCACGCCCGTGCCGGTGCAATGGCCCGTTGGTCAAGAAGAGCTGCACATCGGCGTGGTCGATCTGATCCGGATGGAAGCCGCGATCTTCGACGACGATTCGCTCGGCGCGAAGTACGCCTGGCAGCCGATTCCGGCCGATATCAAGGCCAAGTGCGTCGAGCTGCGCGAGTCGCTGATCGAGGCCTGCGCCGACATCGACGACGGCATCATGGCTAAGTTCTTGGACGGCCGCATCGCGGACGTCACGAACGACGAGATCTACGCCGCGATCCGCAAAGCCGTGGTTGGCTTCAAGTTCGTGCCCGTGTTCTGTGGCTCTGCCTTCAAGAACAAGGGCGTGCAAATGCTGCTCGACGCGGTGGTGAACTTCCTGCCGTCGCCGATCGACATTCCGCCGGTGAAGGGTCACGACCCGAACAAAGAGGACCGCATCATCGAGCGTGCCGCCGATGACAACGCGCCCTTTGCCGCGCTGGCGTTCAAGATCGCCAACGATCCGTTCGTCGGCAACCTGACCTTCTTCCGCGTGTACTCCGGGCAGCTCACTAGCGGTACCGCGGTGATGAATTCATCACGCGGCAAGCGCGAGCGTCTCGGCCGCATCTTGCGCATGCACGCCAACAAGCGCGAAGAGTTGAAGGAGTGCTGCTCCGGAAACATCTACGCCGCGGTCGGTCTACGTGACACGCGCACCGGTGACACGCTGTGCGACGAAAAGGCGCCCATCTTGCTCGAGAAGATGGTGTTCCCCGAGCCCGTCATCTCGATCGCGATCGAGCCGAAAACTCAGGCCGATCTCGATAAGCTCGGCCTCAGCCTGGGCAAGCTCGCCTACGAGGACCCGTCCTTTCGCACCTACACGAACGAAGACACCGGGCAGACCATCATCGCCGGCATGGGCGAGCTGCACCTGGAAATCATCGTCGACCGCTTGCGCCGCGAGTTCAAGGTCGAGGCCAACGTCGGTAAGCCGCAAGTCTCTTATCGCGAAGCGATCAGCAAGAAGGCGACCGCCGAGGGCGAGTTCATTCGTCAATCGGGCGGCCACGGTCAGTACGGCCACGTCAAGATCGACATCGAGCCGGGCGAGCGTGGCTCTGGCTTCGTGTTCGAGAATGCGCTGGTCGGCGGCATCATCCCCAAGGAATTCGTGCCCTCGATCGAAAAGGGCATCAAGGACGCCATGGGCCGCGGCGTGCTCGCCGGCTTCCCGATGAACGACGTGAAAGCGCGTTTGTTCGACGGCAGCTACCACGAGGTGGACTCCTCGGGTCCCGCGTTCGAGGTGGCTGCGTCGATGGCCTTCCAAGACGCCGCCAAGCGCGCCGGTTTGCAGATTCTCGAGCCGGTGATGGCCGTCGAAGTCGTCACCCCGGACACCAACCTGGGCGACGTGATTGGCGATCTGAACTCGCGTCGCGGCAAGATCCAGGGCATGGCCCAGCGCGGTAAGAATACCCAGGTCGTCACGGCCGAGGTGCCGCTGGCCACCATGTTCGGCTACTCCACGGACTTGCGCAGCAAGACGCAGGGCCGTGCCACGTACAGCATGCAGTTTTCGCACTTCGAGCCCACACCGGCCGCGGTGCAAGAAGAAATCGTCGCGAGAATTCGCGGGACCAATTAAGGAGCTCGTCTAAAATGGCCAAGGAAAAGTTCGTACGAACGAAACCCCACGTAAACGTCGGCACGATCGGTCACATCGACCACGGCAAGACCACGCTCACCGCATCGTTGGTGAAGGTGCAGTCGAAGAAAGGTCTCGCCAAAGAGATCAAGTACTCGGATATCGCCAAGGGTGGCATCGTTCGCGACGAGACGAAGACCGTGACGATCGCGGTGAGCCACGTGGAGTACGAGACGGCTGGCCGTCACTACGCCCACGTCGATTGCCCGGGCCACGCGGACTACATCAAGAACATGATCACCGGCGCG